>Ga0180216_1000756_pt1 | contig 31178 bp, 30 predicted proteins | sample eDN3rd37CBELigMG_FD_128879 | JGI IMG/M metagenome (GOLD analysis project Ga0180216, IMG submission 128879) | Enriched Miracle-Growth compost microbial communities from Emeryville, California, USA - eDNA 3rd pass 37_C BE-Lig MG (version 2)... ... | reverse complement strand
TTGAAGACCAGGTGGAAGGCACTGCAACGAGTCAGTCTGTGTCCGTGGAGGATCGGTGCGATCGCTGCTGCCGCCCTCGTGCTTCTTCACCTACAAGCGCCGGCCTGGTGAGAAAACCTCACTGCGAGACTGCTGTGAACTGGGGAAACGCCCGAGATGAGGGCGTCCTACCGACACGGAATCTGGAAAACGACACCGAATCGTAGAACCTACAGCTGATGTAGGTTCCCGCCGGAGGTGTCAGTAGTGCGGCGCACGGGCCTGCGGCTTTCCAATTTCGTGTCAGTCAGGGATTCTCACGATCTTGTCGGAATTCTCAGGCATCCCGGACGATGTTTCGGTCCTGTGCCCAAGCCGCGAGAACCGAATCGAAGAGTCTGCTGCCTCGAAGCCTGAGTTCTGACTCAATGCGGACGATCGAGAGTGAGCTGTCGTTCGTGGAAATCGAAATGTCTGACGGGATATCGGTACAGCTCACCAATGGTCATGTAATCGGTGAAGAACGGGTCCCAGCGCACCGGGAAGAACATTCCCCGTCCCAACGCCTGCTCCGATTCGCGTTGCAGTCGGCGGCTCAGCGCACCGATGACCCGGTCGGCTTTCGTGCCCATCCGGTTCCGGTCAAACACCAGGGCTGCAGCGCATGAACCGTAGTAATTCACCACGTCAAAAGGCCGCGTACCGGCATCGAGGACCTGGGCGAATCGACGCTCCACTCCGGCGGGCAGCCGGCTGACCATCCGCACCAAGGGCAGCAGCGCCGCCACCACCATGTACCCGAAGACCATGTGGAACAACAGTTGCTCGTTGGTCCACCGCGTCCCCGCCGATCGACTCCGCAACGAGGTGTCGGAAGCGTCGGCGAGGAGCCGGTGCAGATGCACACGGGTGCGTTCGAGCTCGCCGGCGATAGCGGCCCTGTCCACCCGCTCGGAATGGCCCATGATCCACCACCTGTCCAGGGAGCCGACGGCACTCGATGGCCGTCGATACCAGACTTCCCCCTCCCGGGCGGCCTCCACAACTGCCGGCCGAATTCAGTCTCATGTCGCGAATCGATATAGCGCCCCCGTCGACCCTCGGATGCCACGTCGGACGTACCTGCCGCAGTGGCGCGGCGCGGATCGCCGTGTCGTGACCGCCGGACGGCTGGCGTAACAGCAGCAGCGCGGGATGACGTGCGCCGCTCAGAGATCGAACAGCGAGAATTGGTCCTTCTGTGCTCGAGTCTCGGAGTCGGCGAGGTATCGGTCGGCCATGGCCCGGGCGACGGTTTCGTCGCAGCCGAGCTCGGCGGCGACTTCACTCCAGTCGTGTCCGTTGTGCTGGAGTTGCCACGCCAGCTGGTGCAACTGTTCGTCCATGTCCATCAGCGCCGCTCCCGCGGTCGTGTCGGCCGGAACCCGTTCGACGACGCGGGTTCTCATTGAGACAGATGGTAAACGCGGATGCGGGCATGCGGCGGCAGACATGCCGCCCACCGTCTCGAATCGGCGACGGATCGCACGAGAGATAGGTAAACCCGCCCCCGAGGGGACGGGCGGTGTGCCGTCCATGGTGTCACCGTTTCCGTGAACATCTATGGACGCAGCGCCGGTCAGGGACGGATAGGCAGTGCGCGGCGGGACCGGGCGGCGGCGACCACACGATCGGCGACCCGGCCGGCGTCGCGGCCGACCCCGCGCAACGACGCCGACGACAGGCTGCGCTGCCATTCGAGACCGACATACCCCAGCCCCAGATGAGTGGTGGAGAGACCCTGCCGGTGCCGGGGCCGGCCCGTCTCGTCGAGAGCGCCGAGACCGGTCAGATAGGGCAGGTGCGGGCGATAACCGGTACCCAACAGCACGGTGTCGGCGGTGGTGGCGGCGCCGTCGGGCCAGAACACCCGGCGGTCGTCGAGGCCGGTGAACAGCGGCCGCGGCTGCGGGTTGCCGCTGGCCAGGGCACGCCGGTAGCGGCCGGTGTCGAGGACCTGCTGGGTCGGCGGCGCAGGCAGCCACGGCCCGACCGGGGCGCGGTCGACTCCGGTGATCGTGAGCCAGAAATGCACATCACGGCCGAACGGTCGCTGCGGCAAGAACTTCGGAGGTCGGCGGCTGGCGAGGGTGACGGAGGCGACCTCGGTGAGCTCGGTGGCGATCTGCACCGCGGAGTTACCGGCACCGACCACGATGATGTTCTGACCGGCCAGCGCAGCAGGCTCGCGGTAGTCGCTGGTGTGCAGCACCGTGCCGCCGAACGTCTCCAGGCCCGGCAGCGGCGGGATATTCGGGGACCCGAAGTAGCCGGTGGCCGCGATCAGGACCGGCGCGGTGGCACTGGCACCGGCGGCGGTCTGGGCGGTGTAGACGCCCGTGTCGTAGGTAACGGTCTCGACGCGGGAGCCGGTCACGATGTCGACGTCGAGTCCGGCGGCGTAGCGACGCAGATAGTCGACCACCTCGTCGCGCCGCGGATAGCGCTGCGGGTCGCCTGGAAACGCCAGGCCCGGTAGTGCGCTGTATTTCGCCGGGGAAAACAGGGTGAGGCTGTCGTAGTAGTGCGGCCAGGCCCCGACGGGCTCGTCGCCGGCTTCGAGCAGCCCGGTGCGCAGGCCTCGGGTGGATAGGGCGTGGGCGGCGGCGAGGCCGGACTGGCCACCACCGATGACGAGGGCGTCGTAGTCGGTCATGAGGTTCCTTCAGTGGACGGAGGGGCGGTCAGGCGCGGCACGGACGCGACCGCGAGGAGCGCGGCGATCACGGCGACGACTGCGAGGACGAGGTAAGCGGTGGCGTAGCTGCCGGTCGCCGACGCCAGGGCGGTTCCCGCCCACGGCGCCAACGCCATCACCACCACGATCGGGGCGGACATCAGCCCCCCGAGCCGGCCGTAGTGGGTCGAGCCCCACCGGTCGGTGATGGCGGTGGCCTGGATCAAGGTGAACAATCCGCGCACCAGTCCCGCGCCGATCGCCGCGCCGATCAACGCCGCGGCCGTGGTCACCGCCCCGAGCAGCGCGGTGGTTGCCGCGGTGCCGGCCAGGATCACCACGATGCGGCTGCGGACGCTGGTACGGGCGACCAGGGTCAGATAGCCGAGGCGGCCGAGGACCTGTCCGGCGCCGCCGAGCCCGAGCGTCACCGCCGCCACCGATGGGGAGAAGCCTTGTTCGAGCAGCAACGGCACCAGGTTGAAGACCCCGGCGAAGGCGGTGAACGCACCGAGAGCCAACGTGGCCACCAGTGCGAGGAACGCGGGGCTGCGGGCGATCTCCCGGTGCCCTAGGTCCGCGCCGTTCGCCGGTGGGGTCGCGGTGGGCCAGGATCCGCGTAGTCCCCACCAGTGTCCGGGGATGGTGATCGCGGCGAGGATCGCCGCGAGGATCACGTAGGTGGTGCGCCAGTCCGACTGCTGATCCACTGCGGAGGTCAAGGGGGCGAAGATGGTGCTGGCCAGGCCCGCGGCGAGGGTCAGGATCATCAGGGCGTGCACGGAGCGGTCGCCGTACCAGCGGGTCAGCGCGGCGAACGCCGGTGGGTAGAGCACCGCGCCCATCGCGGTGCCGGCCAGCAGCCATCCGGCGTAGAACACCGGCAGCGTGGGGGCGAGCGCGATCAGGACCAGCGCGGGGACGGCGAGGACCGAGCCGGCGGTCATGATCGTGCGCGGTCCGACCCGGTCGAGGATGCGCCCGACCGGGATACCCGCGAGCGCGGTGGCGAGCTGACCGAGCGAGAACGCCGCGGTGATCGCCGTGGGCGACCAGCCGGTATCGGCGGAGATCGAGACCGACAGGACCGGGAACGCGTAGTACAGGATGCCCCAGCTGGTGATCTCGGTCAGGCACAGCACCGCCAGCACCCGCCGCAACCCGGCGCCGGTGAGAGCGCCGGGCTGCGGGCGGGTCGACGTGTCGGTCACCGGCGTTATCCGCCGGTGCGGGAGAGGGTGACCAACGCCGGCTCCGCGGGGCCGCAGCACCCACCCGCGTCGGCGGTGTCGGCGGCGGGGTCGTCGAACACTCCGGCGCCGCCGCACACTCCGGTCTCGGGCAGGGTCAGCTCGACGCGGGCGGCGGCATCATGATCACCGGCGAGGGCGGCGGCGATGCTGCGGACCTGCTCGTAGCCGGTCATCGCCAGGAACGTCGGGGCCCGACCGTAGCTCTTCATCCCGACCACATAGAAGCCGGGTTCGGGGTGGGTGAGCTCGGCGGCCCCGTGCGGGTAGACGGTGCCACAGGAGTGCACGTTCGGGTCGATCAGCGGGGCGAGCGCGGTCGGGGCCTGCAGCACCGGGTCGAGGTCGAGACGGATTTCCGAGAGCCACGACAGGTCCGGCCGGAAGCCGGTCGAGGCGATGACCTCGTCGACCGCCTCGAGGCGGGCTCCGGTATCGGACACCATGACGACCTGACCGTCGGTGGCGGGTTCGACGGCGGCGGTGCGGAACCCGGTGACCACGGTGAGCAGCCCGTCGTCGACGGCTTTCTTGGCGCGCAGTCCCAGGGCGCCGCGGGCAGGCAGTTGGTCGTCCTGGCCGCCGCCGAACGCGGCGCCGACCTCGCCGCGGCGCACCGCCCAGGTCAGCCGGGTGCCGGAGGCGGTGCGGGCGAGCTCGGCCAGCGCCACGATCGCGTTGAGTGCCGAGTGGCCGCTACCGGCGATGACGGTGTGCCGGCCGGCGTAGCGGTCGCGCACCGCATCGTCGCCCAGGTCGGGGACGCGGTAAGTGATCTTCTCGGCTGCGGCGCGTTCACCGAGGGCGGGCAGGCCTTCGCCGCCGAGCGGGTTGGGAGTGCCCCAGGTGCCGGAGGCATCGATGACGGCGCGGGCGAGCAGGCGGGTTTCCGTGCCGTCGCGGTGGCGCACGTGCACCGACAGTGGTTCGGTGTCGCGGCCGGCGTCGACGATGCGGTCGCGGCCGCGGCGAGCGATGCCGACGACCTCGTGATCGAGGCGGACCGCGTCACCGAGAGCATCCGCCAGTGGGGTCAGGTACTGCCCGGCCCAGTCCTGGCCGATGGGGTAGGCGTCGTCGTCGGGGGCCTTCCAGCCGGTGGTGTCGAGGAGGCGGCGGGCGGCGGGGTCGATCAGTTCGGCCCAGCGGGAGAAGGTGCGGACGCTGTGCCATTGCGTGATGGCGGCTCCGACGACGTCGCCGCGTTCGAGCACCAGCGGTTCGAGGCCGCGTTCGCGCAGGTGGGCGGCGGCGGCCAGGCCGATCGGTCCCGCTCCGACGACGACGATGGGCAACTCGCTCATGACAGATCATTTCATCGATGGGTATCGATCTAAGCTGCTGTCAGAGTATCGATGGTCGTCGATGTATGCAACCATCGATGCCGATCGATACAGTGGGGGTATGACAGCACTCGGCTTACCGATCACCGCTCCTGGCGCGGAGGTGGACTTCGACGCCCTGAGCCCGCAGGATGCGGCCACCTACGCCGGATGGTTCGCCTGCCTGGCCGAACCCACGCGGGTGCGGCTGCTGCACCACGTCGCCGCCCATCCGTCCGGCATCACCGTCGGCGAGCTCGCCGACAGGCTCGGGATCGGCCAGCCCACCATCTCCCATCACGTCCGCAAACTCGCCGACGTCGGCTTCGTCATCACCGGCAAACAGGGCACCAGCACCGTGGTGCGGGTCAACCCGAGCTGCTGCAGCGACCTGCCCAGTGCTGCCGACGCGGTCATGGGGGTGCTCACCGCCCGCCCGTGCTGCCCCGAGGATGTCCCCGCCGACGTGGCAGTGCGCCCGCTCGACGACCGGGATTGGGAGGCGGTGCGCCGCATCTACGCCGACGGCATCGCCACCGGCGCCGCGACGTTCACCACCGAAGTCCCCAGCCGCGACCACCTCGAGAGCCAGTGGTTGCCCGAGCATCGCTGGGTCGCCGAGATCGACGGACAGGTCGTCGGCTGGGCAGCGTTGAGCCCGGTGTCGAACCGCGAGTGCTACCGCGGGGTGGCCGAGAACTCGGTGTATGTCGGCGACGGCATGCGCGGGCGCGTCGTCGGCAAGGCGCTGTTGCGTACTCAGGTCATCGCCGCCGATCAGGGCGGATTGTGGACGCTGCAGACCTCGATTTTCCCGGAGAACCGGGCCAGCCTGGCGCTGCATCATTCGGCGGGTTTCCGCACCGTGGGGGTGCGCGAACGCATCGGCCGGCTCGACGGCATCTGGCGCGACACCGTGCTGCTCGAACGCCGCTCCGAGACCGTTCCCGCCACCGAGAACCAGTGAGAGCGACGCGGGTGACGATGGACATCGAACTGCTGTACTTCGACGGCTGCCCGAACTGGGAGGAGGCTCGAGACCGCCTCGCCGAGGCCCTGGCAGCGACCGGCAACGCCGGTACCCCGATCCGGCTGCGCCGTATCGAGACCCCGGAGGCCGCCGAACGCACGGCCTTCCCTGGATCCCCGACCATCCGCATCGACGGGACCGATCCGTTCGCTCCCACTGACGGGGTCGGGTTGAGCTGCCGCGTCTACCGCACCGTCACCGGACTCGGGGGCGCTCCGAGCGTCGCCGATCTGATCCTCGCGTTGCGGCAGGCCGAAGACCGGTAGGGATTCGGCGTCGGCTTGACCTTCGAGTCGACTCGAGGGTTTACCGTCGCGGAGTGAGCATGATGCTGATCTCCCAGTTCGCCGAACACACCGGGGTCCCGGCCACCACTTTGCCCTTGGGCTTGCCATACCCCGTACCCGTTTGTCACGGGCAGCCCACTCGGCGCGTCCGATCCCGCACACCCGCCACGCGATCGCTTACTGAACGGAAAAGGAATTGAGTCCACTCTGGGCGCAGTCTCGGGGCCGCAGTTGCTGCCGATCGCTGCCTGACACATCGGAATCGGAGAGGACCACGCTGGACAGCGTGGTCACCACTGGATTCCTCTGCAGTTCCGCAGGATCCGGACCAGTGCTCCTCCGGGGTCAGTTCAGCGGATAGAGCATCTGGGCGGTCGCGGCGTAGGCGGTGTCGAAGTCGACGGCGAGCACTGCCTCGACCGGCCCGACCACCGCGCGTGGCTCCCAGCTCTGGCCGGTGCGGCTACGCCACGCGGTGCCAGCGGTGTCGATGCCCCACAACGAGCCATCCGGCGCCGCGGACAACAGCGCCAGCGGTGGGGCGTCGGGCACCACCGTGAAGGTGTGTCCGCCGTCGGTGCTGTGTTGCAGCCCGGCGGTGGTGGTCGCCCACACCCCGGCCTCGGTGACGGCGAGCGCGGCCGCAGCCACCGGAGCGCCCGCGGTCCAGCTGCTGCCACCGTCGGTGGAGATCAGCAATCCGGTCACGCCGTCGAAGCCGACCAGCAACTCACCGTCGGTGGCCAAGGCGTGAAAATCCACCTCGCCGCTCAAGGATTTGGGTATCCAGGTGTGGCCGCCATCAGTGCTGTCGATCAGCCCCAACGGATTCGGCGCCGAACTCGACGCCCCCGGATGCCCGGAGGCGAACAGACGGTCGGTGCCCGGCGCCCCGGTCAGTCCCATGAAGTCGTCGTCGGAGACGCCGACGCGGGTGGTGCGCCCGCTGTCGGCGATCTCGACGAGGCCGGTGTGGGTGCCGGCCAGCACTACCCCGTTCGCATCGAGGTGCAGACCGTGCAGATGGTCGAGTGCCGGTTCCAATGCTGTGCCGGGCACCTCCGATGCCACGGCGGACGAAGTCGAACCCGCTGATACTGCGGGTTGCTCGCCGCTCGCACAACCGGCAAGCACAATCACAGCAGCAACAGGCACCAGGACACGCGCCCACCGGCGCAGGGGAAAACTCCACATGAGAAGCAGAAACTCGTTTCGGATCGATCGGGTGCCGGCTCAGGTGCGAGCCAGGTGGGTGGGGTCGAGGTCGAGGCGACGCAACAGCTGGGCGTTGAGCGCCACGACGATGGTCGAGACGGACATGAGGATCGCGGCGACCGCGGGCGAGATCGCGACCCCGGCGAAGGCGAGCACGCCGGCCGCCAGGGGCACGGCGATGATGTTGTAGCCGGTGGCCCACACCAGGTTCTGCCACATCTTGCGGTAGCTGGCATGCGACAGTTCGATGATCGACAGCACCGCCCGCGGATCGTTGGCTGCGAGCACGACCCCGGCGGATTCGATGGCCACGTCGGTGCCGGCACCGATCGCGACACCGACATCGGCCCGAGCCAACGCCGGCGCGTCGTTGACACCGTCGCCGACCATCGCCACCGTGTGACCGCGGTTCTGCAGTTCGGTGACCTTGGCGTCCTTGTGTTCGGGCAGGACTTCGGCGAACACTTCGTCGATCCCGAGGTCGGCGGCTACCGCGTCGGCGACCTGCCGCGCATCGCCGGTGATCATCGCGACCTTCACCCCGCGGGCGTGCAGGGCGTCGATGGCCTGACGGGATTCCTCGCGCACGGCGTCCTCGAGCGCCACGGCCCCGAGGACGCGGTCGCCTTCGGCGATGTGCAGCACCGACGCCCCGCGCGCTACCCACTGCTGGGTCACGGCGGTGACGTCGGTGGGCACCGACAACCGCAGATCGGCCAGCATCGCCGGGCCGCCGACAGTGATTTCGGCGCCGTCGACGAGCGCGCGCACCCCGCGGCCGGGCAGCGACCGGAAATCGGTGGCGACGATCCGCTTACTGGCCGGCACCCGATCGTCGGCGGCGGCGACAATGGCCCGGGCGACGGGGTGCTCGCTGTCGGCTTCGGCCGCCGCCGCCAGCGCCAGCAGATGCTCGTCGGTGACTTGGTGGGCGGTGGCGATGCCGGTGACCTGGTGCCGACCCTGGGTCAAGGTGCCGGTCTTGTCGAACAGCACCACATCGACGGTGCGCATGCGTTCGAGCGCGAGCCGGTCCTTGACCAGCACCCCCGATTTGGCGGCGCGTTCGGTGGAAATCGCGATCACCAAAGGGATCGCCAATCCGAGAGCGTGGGGGCAGGCGATGACGAGCACGGTGACGGTGCGCACCACCGCTTCGTCGACGTTACCGACGAGCAGCGTCCAGACCGCGAAGGTGAGGACGCCGGCGATGGTGGCGAAGTAGAACAGGAACGCCGCGGCCTTGTCCGCCAGCGCCTGGGCACGGGACGAGGAGGCCTGCGCGTCGGCGACCATCCGCTGGATGCCGGCCAGGGCGGTGTTCTCGCCGACCGCGGTGATGCGCACCCGCAGGGCGCTGTCGGTCGCGACGGTGCCGGCGACCACCGTGTCACCCACTTCGCGGGTGACCGCCTTGGATTCGCCGGTGATCATCGATTCGTCGACCTCGGCGCGGCCGTCGGTGACGGTGCCGTCGGCGGGCACCCGGGCTCCGGCGCGCACGAGCACCAGATCCCCGAGCGCCAGTTCCGACAAGGGCACGTCGGTGGTGCCGGTCTCGGTGATTTTCTCGGCGGTGTCCGGCAGCATCGCGGCGAGCGCGTCGAGGGCGCCCGACGCCGAGCCGAGGGCACGCATCTCGAGCCAATGCCCGAGCAGCATGATCACGATCAGCAGGGCCAGTTCCCACCAGAAGTCCAGGTCGAACCCGCCGAGACCCAAAGTGGTGACCCACGAGGCGAGGAACGCGACGCTGATCGCCATGGCGATCAGCAGCATCATCCCGGGACGGCGGGTTTTGAGCTCGGCCCAGCCTCCGGTGAGGAACGGCATGCCGCCGTAAACGAAGATCACCGTGCCCAGCACCGGGGGAATCCACATGGCCCCAGGGAAATTCGGCATGGTGTAGCCGAGCAGGTCGGCGACCATGTGACTGAAGAACACCACCGGTATCGCCAGCACCAGCGACACCCAGAACCGGCGGCGGAACATCTCCCCGTGTGCCCCGTGCCCGGCATGCCGATCGTGACCATCGTGCCCGGTGTGCTCACCCGGCCCGGCGTGCGCATCATGCTCGTCGGGGGGCGGGCTCTGGACCTCGGCGCCGTGAACGTGTCCGGCGGGCGCCGGGTCCGGGTGGGGGTGTCCGTGCTGCGGGTGCGACATCGCAAAGCCTCCTGGGGTGGCGGGCCGAGTGGAAACCGGGTGGTACCGGTTACAGGGTGGTCAGCAACTGGCGCATGGTCTCGATCTCCCGCTGCTGGGTCTCGACGATGGTGCGGGCCATCTCGACGGCGTCGGGGTACTGCCCGTCTCGGATCACGGCTTCGGCCATGTCGATCGCCCCTTCGTGGTGGGTGATCATGTGGGTCAGGAACAGACGGGTGGCCTCGGTGCCCTGCGCGTCGGACAGAGCCTGCATATCCTGCGCGCTCATCATGCCGCCCATGCCGCCCATGCCACCCATACCGGGCATGTCGTCCGAATCGGGCATGCCGCGGCCCATACCGGGCATAGAGGTCATGGGCATGGAGGTCATTCCGGGCATGTTGTGCCCCGGCCCGGGCATGCCACCCGGCATCTGCGGTTCGCCCCACTGTTCGAGCCAGGAGTTCATCTCATCGATCTCCGGGCCTTGGGCGGCCTTGATCTGTTCGGCCAGGGCGGTCACCTCCTCGGGGATACCTTCTTTGGCGAGGAGCATGTCGCTCATCTCGATCGCCTGGGCATGGTGCGGGATCATCATGCGCGCGAACATCACATCGGATTGATTGTGCGGTGCCGTGTCGTCGGCGGCGGAGGTGGTGGCCGAGGTGGTGGCGCTCGATGTGGCGGCGGTGGTGCCGGTGTCGGAGTCGCTGCACGCGGCTGCGGTGAACACCACCGCGAGCGCCATGGCGCCGACGGCGAGAGTCTTCTTGTTCATGAGTGGATCCTTTCCTCGAACGGTCAGAGCCCAGGTGAACCAACGACGGGGTATCCCCGCATCCGGCGCACCCCGGACTAGGCCAGGTAGGACACGGTGGTCATCATTCCGGCTTCCTGGTGATACGCGTTGTGGCAGTGCAGCGCCCACTGGCCCGGGTTGTCGGTGTCGAATTCGATCTCCACGGTGCGCATCGGCCCGATCGTGACGGTGTCCTTGCGCAGGCCGGTGTCGGTGAGCGCGAAGGTGTGGCCGTGCAGGTGCATCGGGTGGAACATGTCCGACATGTTCCGCATCCGCATGCGCACCCGCTGCCCTTCGGCCACGTTCAGCGGCGGGATGTCGGGGTGGGCGCGGCCGTTGAGGGTCCACCGGTACGGCGACATGGTCCCTCCCATGTCCACGCTGTGATACACATCGTGTTCCTTCTCAGCCAGGCGCACATAGTCCCGGGGCGCGAGGTCGGTGCCGAGCAGCACCTGCCGGTCCAGCTCGCCCGGGCGGGTCTGTGCGGGCAGCGCGCCGGTGGCGGTGCGCACCAGCGCCTGCCCGTGCCCGGTCTTGCCTTCGGCCTGCGCGAACAGGGGGAAGACGCCGTCGCCGAGGGTGACGAGCACATCGACACGCTCACCCATGCCGAGCAGCAGCGCATCGGTGTCGTGCGGCACGACGGGGAAGCCGTCGGTGTGGGTCACGGTCATCCGGTGCCCACCGAGCGCGACGCGGAACGCGGTGTCCGCGCCGGCGTTGATGAACCGGATCCGTGCCCGCTGCCCGGGTGTCGCGGTCAAGACCATCGGATCCTCCGGGACCCGTCCGCCGACCAGGAAAAGCGGATAGCTCACGTCCCCGGCGCCGCCGAGCAGCGGGGAGAGCATCGTCTCCGCCCCCATATCCATCCCGCCCATACCGCCCATGGCGCCGTGGTCCATCCCGCCCATCGAGGCGTCGCCACTCTCGCCGGTGGCGCCGATGCCGAGGTCGCGGGCCACATCGTCGGGGGTGCGGCCGGTGCCGTCGAGCCAGTCGTCGAGCACCACGATCCACTCGTGGTCATAGTCGCCGGGCTCATTCGGATCGTCGATGATCAGGGCGCCGTAGAGGCCGCGATCGAGCTGCAATCCCGAATGCGAGTGGTAGAAGTACGTGCCCGGATCCGGGACGGTGAACTCGTAGGCGAACCGCGCCCCGGCGGCGATCGGGTCCTGGGTCAGCCCGGGCACTCCGTCCATGTCGTTGCTCAACGCCAGCCCATGCCAATGCACACTCGTCTGCGCCGGCAGCTGATTGTCCACCTCCACCCGCAGCAGATCCCCGGCGCGGGCACGCACCAGCGGACCAGGAAGAGTGTCGTCGTATCCCCAGGTCGAGACGATGCGCCCGCCGAGGTCCACCTCGACCGGACGCGGCGTCAACCGCGCCGAGACCATCTGCTGACCCGGGCGACGGCGTTGTTGCTCGAGACGGCGCACCGCAGTCGACGAGGGCTGCACGGGGGCGCCGGTCGGTGAGCCCGACCCGGAACAGGCCATCAGGACTCCGGCTCCGGCAAGTATTGATCCGAGAAGGAAGGATCGACGGCCGAGTTCAGTCATGAACCTGCCCCCGCCGGTGCTCGACCGACGTGGTGTCGCCGGGGTGCATCAGCAGCCGGCGACGGGCCACGAATTCCTCGGAGTCGATGTCACCGCGGGCGAACCGCGCCTCGAGCAGCCGCAGCGGATCGGACTCCGGGCTGGTGCGGCCAGGCCCGTTTGCGCGGTCGGTGCGGAACATCATGGCCACCAGATAGATCACCACCGCCCAGAATGCGAACATGCACACGGCCATGACGATCCATCCGGTCCAGGTCAGCTCACCTGCCCAGCCCATCATGGTCGCCTCCTTTCACCGGTTCGTGCCTCCAGCCTGACGCGTGTACCCCCCGATTCCTGTGGAGGTCGTATGAAGATTTGCTCAAGAAGCCCCGCCGCAGCGTCGACACCAGAAATGGCTGGTGATGATGGACGCCATGGACTCCTCTCACTCGCAGCCCACCGCGACCAGCGACCCGGCGGCGCCGCCGCGGCCACCGACGGGGTTGCGGGCGATGGTCGTCGAGGACGAGGCACCGTTGGCGAACCTGATCGGCTCGTATCTCGAACGCGACGGGTTCGAGACCGCGATTACCGGTGACGGCGCCGGCGCCGTCACCCTCGCCCGGCAGGTCGACCCCGATGTCGTGGTCCTCGATCTGGGGCTGCCTCATCTGGACGGGGTTGAGGTGTGCCGGCAACTGCGGACCTTCTCCGACGCCTACGTGGTGATGCTCACCGCCCGCACCGAAGAAATCGATACCCTCATCGGGTTGTCCGTGGGCGCGGATGACTACATGAGCAAACCGTTCAGCCCCCGCGAATTGATGGCCCGCATCCAGGCCATGCTGCGCCGTCCCCGCACCGGTATCGCCGCACCGGCCGAGGCCGCCCCCGGCCTGATCCGCAGCGTCGGGGACCTGGTCATCGATGTGGACGGACGGGAAGTCACCGTCGCCGGGAGGCCGGTGGCCTTGACCCGCACCGAGTTCGACGTCCTGGCCGCGCTGGCACGCGATCCCGGTGTTGTGCTGACCCGGGCTCAGCTGATCGAGGCGGTGTGGGGACCGAGCTGGACCGGCGACGCGCATCTGGTCGATGTGCACGTCGGTCATCTGCGCCGCAAACTCGGCGACGATGCTGTCCGCGGCCGCTATGTGCGCACCGTGCGTGGGGTCGGCTACAAGATGGGCGCCGGACAATGACGGCCCGGCGCCCCCACCGCAGTCGAGGTTCAGCTGCATCGCCCCAGCAGGCACTGGCGGGATCGAGTTTCGGCACCCGGCTGTTCCTCGCCTTGACCGTGGTGGTGGTCGGCTGCGCCGTCAGCGCCTGGCTCGTCGCTTCCGCCCTCGCGCCCGGCATCTTCCATGATCACCTCGGTCAGGCCGGCATCGACCACAACTCGAGTCAGGCCGCGCACGTCGAAGAGGCGTTCGCCTGGGCGATCGTCCTTGCATGGGGTCTGGCGGTCGCGGTCGCGGTGCTGCTGGCATTGGCGGTGAGCTGGTATATCACCCGCCGTGTTCAACGCTCGTTGACCGCGGTGACCACCTCGACCGCCCGGATCGCCGGCGGCCGGTACGACACTCGCGTGTCCAGCCCCGGTCTCGGCCGCGAATTCGACGACCTTGCCCTGACCGTCAACGAACTCGCCCGCCGTCTCGACGCCACCGAGGCCACCCGCCGCCGGATGCTCGCCGATCTCGGCCACGAGATGCGCACCCCGATTGCGACCCTCGACTCCTACCTCGAAGCCCTCGACGACGGCGTCCGCACCTTCGACGACGACACCCGACAAGTGTTGCGCGCCGCCACCCACCGGCTGGGTCGTCTCGCCCAGGACATCACCGCGGTCTCGCGCGCCGAAGAACACCTCACCCGCATCCGGCCGGTGCCCATCACCACCGGCGTCTTGGTCACCGCCGCGGTCGATGCGGTGCGCGAACGGTACGAGAACAAAGGCGTCGAATTGCACAGCCGTCTCGACGACTCCCTGATCGTATCGGTCGACCCCGACCGGCTCGGCCAGGTCCTGGGCAACCTGCTCGACAACGCCCTGCGCCACACCCCGACCGGCGGCACCGTCACCGTCACCAGCAGACGAGCGAACCGCGATCGGGTGGAGATCACGGTGGCCGACACCGGCGAGGGCATTGCTCCCGAGCACCTCGACCACCTCTTCGACCGGTTCTACCGCGCCGATACTGCCCGTGATCGCCGACACGGCGGCAGCGGTATCGGCCTGACCATCACCCGTGCCCTCGTCGAAGCCCACCACGGGCGCATCCGAGCACACAGTGACGGGCCGGGCCGTGGGGCACGCTTTACGATCGAACTACCCGTCATTGCAGTCTGACCTCGGAGCCTGCTTCGGTGTTGCCGTATCCGGCACATCTCAATCCGTGGACTCACGACCTCCGAGTGCGGGCCCTCGACTGGGGGACTGAACGCCTCCGCCATGTTTGTTGTCGTCGGCGCCGACGGACCACCTCTGTCAGGCGTGGGCGCCGTCGGGAACGAGCTCGGCGATCAGCGCCTCGACCTTGGCTTTGATCTCGTCGCGGATCGGACGCACCGCCTCGACCCCTTGCCCGGCCGGATCCTCGAGCACCCAATCCCGATAGGACTTGCCCGGAAACACCGGGCACGTGTCGCCGCACCCCATGGTGATCACCACATCGGAGGCCTGCACCGCGTCGACGGTGAGGATCTTCGGGTTCTGCGCGGAAATGTCGATACCCACCTCGGCCATCGCCTCGACGGCGGCCGGGTTGACCTGCTCGGCCGGTGCGGAGCCTGCGGAACGGACCTCGACCCGGTCGCCGGCCAGCGCGGTGAGGAATCCCGCGGCCATCTGGGAACGGCCGGCGTTGTGCACACACACGAACAACACCGAGGGTGTGCGTGCGGTCGAGGAATCGGTGGTCATGAAAACAGACGTCCTTTCGAAGAGAATTCAGGCAGAAACGGTGTCGAGTTCGGCCAGCAAAGCCTGCACGCGAGTGTCGATATCGTCGCGGACGGCGCGTACCGTCTCGAGCGACTCGTCGTTCGGATCGAGCAACGACCAGTCGAGGTAGCGCTTACCCGGATACACCGCGCACGCGTCGCCGCACCCCATGGTGATCACCACATCGGCGGCTGCCACCACATCGTCGGTCAGGGGTTTGGGATATTCGCCGCCGAGATTGAGCCCGATCTCGGCCATCGCCTCGACCACGACAGGATGAATCGTCGCCGCAGGAGCCGATCCGGCGGAGCGCACGTGCACCCGCCCCGCGCCGTGATGAGCCAGCAGTGCCGCGGCCATCTGCGAGCGTCCGCTGTTGCGCACGCACACGAACAGCACCTCCGGCACATCCTTCGGCACGGCCCCTTCGGCCTGCGCCAAAGCAGTGAGGCGTTCGCCCGCGAAGCGGGTGGCCAGCGAGGGCAGGTGAGTGTGGATCTTGGCGGTGCGCCGCAGCGCCGCATACGACTCGAACACCATCCGCTCGACGGTCTGCGCCGAGAACACCCCGGCATACTTCTCGGCGAGATGCTCGGCGCTGCGGTGCAGCACCGCCTGAGGCATCAGTAGTTCCGGCTGAGCAGCGTGCTGGGACATCATCGACTCCTGAGGTGGTCGGTCCTTACGACACAGCGGGGGCAGACGAACGGGTAAAACGCTTACGCAGGGCGAGCGAGACGTAGATCAGAGCAACAAGGACAGGCACCTCGATGAGCGGACCCACCACCCCGGCCAACGCCTGACCGGAGGTGACCCCGAAGGTGCCGATCGCCACCGCGATGGCCAGCTCGAAGTTGTTACCGGCAGCGGTGAACGCCAACGTGGTGGTGCGCTCATAACCCAGGCCGACCGCAGCACCGAACAGGAACCCACCGCCCCACATGAGGATGAAGTACGCGAGCAGCGGCAACGCAATGCGTACGACGTCCCAGGGCTGCGAGGTGATCTGCTCACCCTGCAGGGCGAACAGGATCACGATCGTGAACAGCAACCCGTAGAGCGCCCACGGTCCGATCTTCGGCAGGAACGTGTCCTCATACCACTCGCGGCCCTTGGCCTTCTCGCCGAAATGGCGGGTCAAGAAGCCGGCGACCAGAGGGATGCCGAGGAAGATCAGCACCGATTTCGCGATCTGCCACGGTGAGACATCGAGGGTGGTCTGTTCGAGACCGAGCCAGCCCGGCAGGATCGACAGGTAGAACCAGCCGAGGACGGCGAACATGATGACCTGGAAGACGGAGTTGATCGCAACCAGCACGGCGGCGGCTTCGCGGTCGCCGCACGCGAGGTCGTTCCAGATGATGACCATCGCGATGCAGCGAGCCAGGCCGACGATGATCAGGCCGGTGCGGTATTCGGGCAGGTCGGGCAGGAGCAGCCAGGCGAGGGTGAACATCAATGCCGGGCCGAGCACCCAGTTGAGGATCAGCGAGGAGATCAGCAGCTTGCGATCGCCCGTGACGGTGTCGAGGCGGTCGTAGCGCACCTTCGCGAGCACCGGGTACATCATGATCAACAGACCGAGGGCGATCGGCAGGGAGATGTTGTCGATCTCGATGACGCTCAGTGCGTCGCCGAGCCCAGGTATGAGGCGGCCGAGCAGCAGACCGGCGACCATGGCGATGCCGATCCACACGGCCAGGAACCGGTCGAGGACCGACATCTTGCCGGCGACGGACCGGTGTTCGGTGGTGGTCACGAGACGATCTCCTGAAGGGCTTCGGTCGGGGCGCAGGTGCAGGTGCAGGCCGACCCTGGCAACACCCCGGATTCGGTGGCGAGCACCGCGGAGAGTTGTTCCAGCGCTGCGGGGAGCACCCGGTAGTAGACCCAGGTGCCGCGGCGCTCACAGTCGAGCAGTCCGGCTTCGCGCAGCACCTTGAGGTGATGCGAGATGGTCGGTTGCGACAGGTCGAAGGCGGGGCTGATGTCGCACACGCAGCTCTCCCCGCCCTGGTGGCTGGCGATCATGCTGAGCATGCGCAGGCGCACCGGATCACCGAGCGCTTTGAACATGCGGGCCAGATCGCCGGCCCAATCGGAGGTGAGAGGCTCCCGTGCGAGTGGTGGGCAGCACGGCTCGGCCTCACTCGACAGCTGATTCGACATGCGTCTATATTGACTGTCATCAATTCAGTAGTCAATCCGAGAACCTCGGGAAGGACCACTCTCGTGCCCACTGCTTCGGTGCTGTTCGTGTGTGTCAAGAACGGCGGCAAATCCCAGATGGCTGCCGCCCTCATGCGTAAGACCACAGGCGACCGGATCGCTGTCCATTCCGCCGGCACCACGCCCGGATCGTCGCTGAACGCACTGTCGATGCAGGTCCTCGGCGAGGTCGGCGCCCCCATCGCAGGTGAGTATCCCAAGCCGATCGACCCGCAGCTCCTCACCGAAGTCGACCTGGTGGTCACCCTCGGCGGCGAAGCCCGCGTCGATGCGCCCACCGGGGTACGCGTGGAGAACTGGGACACCGATGAGCCGTCCGAGCGCGGCATCGACGGCATCGAGCGGATGCGCCTGGTGCGCGATGACATCGCCGTCCGCGTCGAGGAGCTCGCTACCCGGCTGCTTTCCGACGCCGACGCCCGATAACCGAGTTCGTCCCGGAAACTCTGTTCGCCCTCGAGCACTGAAGGAATACCTGATACCTATGAGCACCATCGCAGTCTTCGAACCGGCCCTGTGCTGCAACACCGGCGTGTGCGGCGAGGACCTCGACCAGAACCTGGTCACCTTCACCGCCGACATGGCCGCGCTGACCGAGCAGGGCGCCGCCATCACCCGCCACAACCTGGCCAACGACCCGCTCGCGTTCGCCCACAACGAGACCGTCAAGAAATTCCTCGAACTCGCCGGATCGGACGGGCTGCCGCTCGTGCTCGTCGACGACGTCACCGTCGCTACCGGGCGCTACCCGACCCGCACCGAGCTCGCCACCTGGGCCGGCCTCGAGGTACCCGCGCCGCCGTCCGGGGTGACGATGCTCGGGCTCGCCGACGACAGCGACTCCTGCTGCACCCCGGGCGAGTCCACCTGCTGCTGACCATGTAGATCCGTATCCCGCCCGCCGATACCCGTCCGACGAGGAGTACCTGTTTTCATGGCTGCCGCCGACCTCACGTTCCTGACCGACCCGCCCCGGTTCGTGTTCTTCACCGGTAAAGGTGGGGTCGGTAAGACCTCCATCGCGTGCGCGTCGGCGGTGCGCCTGGCCCGGGCCGGAACGAAGGTGCTGCTCGTCTCGACCGACCCCGCCTCCAATGTCGGGCAGGTCTTCGGTCTGAGCATCGGCAACACGATCACCGAGGTCCCCGCGGTGCCGGGGCTCTGCGCGCTCGAGATCGACCCCGAGGAGGCCGCCGCCGCCTACCGCGAACGGATCGTCGGCCCTGTCCGCGGACTGCTCCCGGAGGCGGAGATCGCCTCGATCACCGAACAGCTGTCCGGCTCGTGCACCACCGAAGTCGCCTCGTTCGACGAATTCACCTCGCTGCTTACCGATCCCGACGGCCGGGTCGCCGGGTTCGATCACGTGCTGTTCGACACCGCCCCCACCGGCCATACCATCCGGCTGCTGCAACTGCCCGGTAACTGGACCGAATTCCTCGACCACGGCAAAGGCGACGCGTCCTGCCTCGGACCGCTGGCCGGGCTCGACAAGCAGAAAGCCATGTACGCCGGCGCGGTCGAGGCGTTGTCAGACCCCGGCCGCACCCGCCTGGTGCTCGTGGCCCGCGCGAACCGCGCCGCTCTGGCCGAGATCGCCCGCACCCACAGCGAACTCGCCGCGATCGGCATGACGAGACAGCATGTGGTCGTCAACGGCGTGCTGCCCGACCCGGCCGACGACACCGACCCGCTGGCTACCGCCGTGTACCAGCGTGAACAGGCCGCACTGGCGGGTCGCGGCGCCGCGATCGCCGCGCTGCCCACCGATCTGGTGGAACTCAAGCCGGTCAACATGGTCGGCCTCGACGCTTTGAGCACCCTGTTCGACACCACCACCACCACGGCAATGACCACCGGGACCGATCCGGGGCTTGCCGCGGTCGCCGAGGCCCCGTTAGCGGATCTGGTCGATGCGATCGAGGCCGACGGGCCCGGACTGGTGATGTGCATGGGCAAAGGCGGGGTCGGCAAAACCACTGTTGCCGCCGCGATCGCGGTGGCCCTGGCCTGCCGTGGCCACGATGTGCATCTGACCACCACCGACCCCGCCGCGCATCTGACCGAGACTCTCGCCGGGGAGCTCGATCACCTCGAGGTGTCCCGCATCGACCCTCATGAGGCGAGCGAGACCTACCGAGACCAGGTGCTGGCTACCAAGGGCGCCGGGCTCGATGAGGCCGGCCGCGCCACTCTCGCCGAGGACCTGCTCTCCCCGTGCACCGAGGAGGTCGCGGTGTTCCAGGCCTTTTCGAAGGTGATTCACGAATCACGCCGCAAGTTCGTCGTCGTCGATACCGCCCCCACCGGGCATACCCTGCTGTTGCTCGATGCGACCGGGTCGTATCACCGGGAGATCGCCCGGCAGATGGGCGATGGCGGGCGCTTCACCACCCCGCTGATGCGGCTGCAGGACCCCGCGCAGACCAAGATCGTGCTGGTCACTCTTGCCGAGACCACCCCGGTGCTCGAGGCGGCCGGTTTGCAGGATGATTTGCGGCGCGCCGGTATCGCACCGTGGGCGTGGGTGGTCAACAATTCCCTGGCCGCGGCGGCGCCCACCGCGCCGCTGCTGCGGCAGCGAGCGGTTGCCGAATTCGAGCAGATCGACACGGTCCGGGACGAACTCGCCAATCGGTGCGCGGTGATTCCGCTGGCCGTCAGCGAACCGGTCGGAATCACCGCGTTGGGACAGCTGGCCGAACGGCATCCGGCACCGGTGCGTTGATCCGCCAGCACCGGGCCGGGTCGTCCACTCATGTCGTTCGTGTGAGACATGCCTGAAGCCACGATTCGGATCACGCTGTGCCAGTGAGGACGTCGGTCAGATCGGCGGGAATCGGCATGGGGGTCATCAACCCTGCAGCGACGCGGCCGGTGTTGCCTTCGGGGTAACCCCCGAGCGCGGAACCGGGGGCAGCAACCATGATCCGGATGATCTGCCCAAGGGCTTCGCGACGGTCGCGTTGACGCACCGCGAGACCGAGCATGGCGAGGTGATTGCGAGTGTGCGGCCACGGGTAGGGCTGCGACAGGATGTGCGCGCGTTCGAGATGGGTCCACCGCTCGGCTGCAGTGTGAGTGTGTCGAGCGGCGGTCATCTCCGCGGCATACCAGGCTCGGACAGTTGCAGGCATTGGACTCATGGAAGGCCCTTCAGGAAGAAAAGGATTCTCGTACCCCAGGATTCGACGCAGGTGCCGCCGATCCGGAGATTGTCAGGGGGCGAGCGCGTCCGGCGCGGACCCCGTTGGCGATCACGATGATCTCGGCGACCTCGTGAACCAGGACAACCGCCGCCAGGCCGAGTACCCCGAACAGGGCCAGGGGCATCAGGACGGTGATGATCGCGAGCGAGAGGCCGACGTTCTGCAACATGATCGTTCGTGATCGGCGGGCATGCTGCAGGGCTTGAGGTAGATGCCGTAGGTCCTCACCCATCAGGGCGACGTCGGCGGTTTCGATGGCCACGTCGGTGCCCATCGCGCCCATCGCGATCCCCAGATCGGCGGTGGCCAGGGCCGGGGCGTCGTTGACACCGTCGCCGACCATCGCCGTCGGCCGTGTACCGCGGAGGGTGTCGATGATGTGGGCCTTGTCCTCCGGACGCAGATCGGCGTGCACCTCGTCGATACCGACATCGGTGGCCAACGCTCGTGCGGTGCGCTCGTTGTCGCCGGTGAGCATCGCCACGGTGTAACCGTCGCGGCGCAGCCCCGCGACGACGTCGCGGGCTTCGGGACGCAGTTCGTCGCGCACCGCGATCGCCCCGATCAGGGTGCCGTCGCGTTCGATGAGCACCGCAGTGGCTCCGGCGTGCTGCATCCGCTCGATATCGGCAGCCAGAGAGCCCGGGTCGATCCACCCGGGCCGGCCCAGACGGGCAGGAATGCCGCCGACGTGACCGGTCAGTCCGGCACCGGGGACCGCGTCGACGTCCTCGGCGGGGGTGTAGTCGTCGACGGCGGCGAGGATCGCTGCAGCGAGGGGGTGCTCACTGCGTGCCTCGAGCGCAGCGGCGACATTCAGAACGTCGGCGCGGGTGGCGCCGCCGGTGGTGGCAACGTCGATGACCTCGGGGCGGTTCCGGGTCAGGGTGCCCGTCTTGTCCAACGCGACGGTGCGGATCCGGCCCAACGCTTCGAGGGCGGCACCGCCCTTGACCAGGACGCCGAGCTTGGAGGCGGCGCCGATCGCGGCGACCACGGTCACCGGGATCGCGATGGCCAGCGCACACGGGGACGCGGCGACCAGCACGACGAGGGCGCGTTCGATCCACACCAGCGGATCACCGAATACGCTGCCGATCGCGGCGATCAACGCCGCGGCAACCATCACTCCCGGCACCAGGGGCTTGGCGATCTTGTCGGCCAGACGCTGGGCCTCGCCCTTGCGGGATTGCTCGGCCTCCACGATCTTCACGATCTTGGCCAGCGAGTTGTCCTGCGCGCCGGCGGTGACCTCGACCTCGAGCACGCCGGTGCCGTTGATCGACCCGGCGAACACCTCGGAGCCCGGTCCGGCCTCGACCGGCACCGATTCCCCGGTGATCGCGGAGGTGTCCAGGGCGGTGCGCCCGGTGCGGATGGTGCCGTCGGTGGCGAGCCGCTCCCCGGGTTTGACGATCATGATCTCCCCGAGCCCCAACTCCGCGGGGGCGACGGTCTGTTCACGGCCGCCGCGCAGGACGGTGGCAGTGTCCGGCACCAGATTCAGCAGGGCGCGCAGGCCCCGTCGGGTGCGAGTGACCGCGTACTCTTCGAGACCCTCACTGATGGCGAACAGGAACGCGAGCATCGCGGCTTCGCCGACCTCGCCGAGCAGCACGGCGCCGACGGCAGCGATCGTCATCAGGGTCCCGACCCCGATCTTGCCGCGGGCCAGCCGCTTGAGGGTCGAGGGGACGAAGGTGTAGCCGGCGACGACCAGCGCCACCGCCTCGAAGCCCGTCCCGAGAGCGTCGGGCCCACCGGTGACGCGGACGATCAGGGCCGCAATCAGCAGGACACCCGCGGCGGCGGCCGCCCGGATCTCGGTGACCTGCCACCACTTGTCGGGCTCCTGGTCGTCTTCGCCCTCGACGCGGGGTTCGTCGGGGCCGCATCCGCAGGCGTCGCTCATGCCGTCACTCCCGTGTCGGTGTCGGTGCCGTAGTTCGGGCACAGCGCGACGGCGTTGCCCGTGGCGGCCAGGAGGGTTTCGGCCGAGGCCAGCAGGTCGAGCAGTTCCAGTCGGGCCAGCGAGTAGAACACCTGCCGGCCCTGCGGGCGGCCTTGCACCAGGCCGCAGTCCCGCAGGCATGCCACGTGCGCCGACACTGTCGATTGCGCCAATCCCAGCTCGCCGACCAGGTCCGCTACTCGGGATTCCCCGGCGGCGAGGCGGCGCACGATGGCCAGGCGGGTGCCGTCGGAGAGACTGTGGAACAACGCTGCTGCAGAGTCGAGACTTTCACCGAAGCAGGTCGTCGCTCGCTCATTCATCGTCATAAAACGATGATATTGAGGAAACATGATTAATCAAGCGGAGGGAGCGGGACAACGCGCGTTCTACTCCGCCAGTGCGGACTCCGACAACGGTCGCGAATGATGACGGCTGGCGGATTCTCGGACCGGCTCGTCACGACTCAAGGGACGTTCACAGACTGGCCGGCTGGCTCCCAGCCTGGAACGGCCAACGGGTCGCATGCCAGTTCTGCCTCGCGGGAGGATCGCCTTGCTCAGACTGTCCAGGCCGGTCGCCAGGTCCTCGCACGGGAGAGCCGATCGTGTCGACGAATCGACGGCACAGCTCGTCGAGCACCTCGGTGATGGGCATGTCGGTGGTGCCGTAGCGCAACTGTCGGCTCGGCTGAAGGTCGGCGAGGGCAGCGAACTCGATCAGATTCTGCTGGGCATGACACAGCTTCGCCGGTGCAGCGAGGACAGCAGTGTCACGCAGGTCGTATCGGCAGAACGGTCTCACACGCCCCGGGCGTTGCGGTTCGCGAGCATGGCGCTGCGGGCACTGCCACGGCGGGGCCAGAGCGCTCATCCACGCCGTTCCTGTCCACGGCACCTGACCGCAGCCTTCGCATGTCGACTGCAGATACACCTGGTGGCGTACACAGAGCGGCAGCAGCGGATTGGGGTAGCCGCAGCATTTGCCGAAAATCGGGCGGATATGGCGTAGTGCCCGGTCGGTGATCCGCTCGGCCTGTTGGGTCGAAACGATCGTCTGTCTCGCCACCGGCTCCTGGCGGGCGCGGCGTATCCGCCCAGCTCGCCGACGATCCGATTCGGGCCAGAACTCGTGTGGGACGTAAGGGCCCGCAACCCAAGGTTGTCAGGAAGTGCAAAGTAGCGGGATCCTGACGACAGGCTGGTGAATTCTCAGGCTCGTGGTGCAGCACTGCTGACGATGCGGTGGATGGTGGAGCGGCCGACGCTGTATTCCTCGGCCAGGTCCGCCAGGCTCGCGTCGTCGGCGGGGTCGTGGTAGCGGCGGTGGATTGTTTTCCGTGCCGTGAGAGGAAGTTTCGGCTGCTTGCCCTTGAGCCTGCCTTTCGCGCGGGCCTTGGCCATGCCCTCGCGGGTGCGTAGGTGGTTGAGGTTGGCCTCGAATTCGGCGACCATGGCCAAGGTTTGCAGGAAGAGCTTGCCGAACGGGTCGTTCCAGTCGTAGATCGAGCTCCCGAGTCCGAACAGCACCTCGCGCTCGCGCAGTTCGGTCAGGGTCTGGCCTGCTTCGGCCATGTTGCGTGCGAATCGGTCGAACTTCGGCGTGGTCAGCACTACCTGTCGCCCGTCGATGGCCGCCGCGGCGGAGGTGACGGCGGCGAGTGCGTTGTCGAGCCCGGCCCGGTTCTTGCGGGTGGTCCCGGAGAACCCTTTGTCGATGAAGATCCGCTCACGCGGCACTCCGAGCGCCAATAGCTGCTCGGTTTGGATCTCGACGTCTTGTTCGTCGGTGGAGCAGCGGCAGTATCCGACGCGGAACGGCTCACCCATGCCGAAAGTGTTCCAGATAGCGGGGGTTGACCGGCACAGTCAGCGGAACACCTCTACGGAACACCGGTGAGCTGGGCCGACGTTGGCTCTGCGTGGTGTTCCGGTGGCCGATCCGGTTACGGAACAGGTCAGGGGGTGTTATCGGTGTGTGGGGGTGTGTTGTGGGTGAGGAAGTGGTTGACGTCGACGGTGAGGAACAGGGCGGTGGCGGTGGTGATCACGTGGGCGTGGTCGTTTTCGATGGTGGCTTGCAGGTGGAGTTTGCGGCCGTCGCGGGCGTGGATGTGGGCGCGGAGGGTGTAAGGGGTGTCGAGCAGGATCGGGGCGAGGTAGTCGATGGCAAGGTGGCGGGTGACCGCGGGTTCCCCGACGGTGTAGAGCAAGAGTCCGAACAGTTCGTCGAGGACGGTGGCGACCGCGCCGCCGTGGGCGATCGCGGGGGCGCCGACGTGGCGAGAGTCGAAGCGGTGGTGGGCGTGGACGCCGTGTGCGTCGCGGCGGGCGCGTAGCTGGTGGCCGTGGGGGTTGGCCGGTCCGCAGCCGAGGCAGTGGTCGTGGTGGGGTGGCAGGTCGGCGGAGTCGGGTGCGAGCACAGGGAAGGCGGGAATCCAGTCCGGGACCTGTCGGGGCTCGGGTGTATGGGTGCTGGGTGTGTTCTCGGTCATGGGCGCTTTCTGTGGGGTGTGTCTACCGTGCGGTGGTGAAGAGGATGTCGCAGTGGGCTTTGCGGGCGAGCTCGATCGGTGGGGTAGTCAGCAGCCGGGCCAGCAGCGGTGGCCGGTGGGGATCGGCGGTGACAATGAGGTCGGCGCCGGTGGCGGCGGCCAGGTGCAGCAGCGCGTGCGGGGCGGGTTCGGACAGGATGTGGGTTTCGATGTCGGTGGCGCCGTGGGCGAGGGCGTGCTGGTGGGCGGTCCGCAGGATGGCCTCGGTGGGAGTGGTGCCGCGTAGCTGGTAGGCGTCGGGTCCGAGCCGGTCGAGGTCCGCCCCGAGCTCACGTGCGTCGATGTGGTGGCGGGCGCAGATGATCAGGAGCCGGGCGTGGGTGGCGTGGGCGAGTTCGGCGGCGTGGTCGACCACACGGTAGGAGCGGTCGGATCCGTCGGTGTCGACGATGATCGTGCGATAGGCCGTCATGACGGGCGTCTTTCACGAGAAGGGAGCGTGTTTTGCGGGGGAAATGGTCGAGATGTATCGGCGGCGTGGTGCGCGGCCGGGGGCCAGTACTGCCAGCACGATCGCCCCGACGGTGGTGAGGGCGGCCAGGGCGAGCGCGGCCTGGCCGCTGCCGTGCACGAACGCGGCCTTGGCGAACTCGGCCAGCGGTGCGGCCACCGGTCCGGCCTGGTCGGCGACCTGCAGCGCCGCGGCCAGGGAATCGGCGACCGGGCCGCGGGCGGGCTCGGGCAACTGGGGCAGGGCGGGCTGGATGCGGTGGGTGTAGCCGGCGGCCAGCACGCTGCCGGCCACGGCGATCCCGATCGCGGCGCCGATCTCGCGGGCGGCGTCGTTGACCGCGGCGGCGACCCCGTGTTTGGCCTCGGGGGTGTCGGCGACGATGGCATAGGTCGCCGGCGCGGTGCACAATCCCAGGCCCGCGCTCATGATCAGCAGCGGCCACAGCAGGTCGAGGTAGTGCGCGGCGAGTGTCAGCCGGCTCACCAGCACCAGCCCGGCGGCGATGGTGAGCAGGCCGGCCACGGTCATCACCCGTAACCCGACCAGGCTCGACAGCCACGGCGCGATCACCGAGATCACGACCAGCGGCACCACCATCGGCGCCAACGCCAGCGCCGAGGCCAGCGGCCCGTAACCGAAGACCAGCTGCAGGTACTGCACAAGCAGCAGGAATACCCCGAAGGTGACCAGGAACTGGATGGTCACCGACAGCGACCCGGCACCGAAACCACGGCGGGCGAACAACCGCACATCCAGCAGCGGCGCCGCCGAGCGCAGCTCGACGACCACGAAGGCCGCCGTCGCGGCCACGCCGACCCCGGCGGCGGCGGCGACGAGCGGGTCGGCCCAGCCGCGCGCGGGGAACTCGATCACGGCGAACACGATCGCCGCGACAGCGACCGCCACCGCCACCGCGCCCACCCAGTCCACCTGCGGATGCTCGCGCTGGCGGGACTCGGCGATGGTGCACGCCAACCCCGCCAGCACCGCCCCGGCCACGGTCAACCCTACGAACACCGATAGCCACGACCATCGTTCGAGCAGCACCCCGGCACCGAGAATCCCCAGTATCGCCCCGGATCCGGCGACCCCGGCCCATATCCCCACCGCCCGGCCGCGATGAGCGGGGGCGAACCCTGCAGTGAGGATCGACAGCGTCGAGGGCATCACCAGCGCGGCGCCTGCCCCGGCCAGCGCGCGCGTCGCGATCAACCAGGCCGGGTCGGACAGCAGCAGCGGCAGCGCCGAGGCGGCGGCGAACACCACCAACCCCACCACCAGCACCACGCGGCGCCCGTAACGGTCACCGACGGCGCCGGCGGGCAGCACCAGACACGCCAGCACCAGCGTGTAGCCGTCGACGATCCAGGTCAGCTGGGCTTGGGTGGCCCCGGTCGCAAGCGCGATCTGCGGCAACGCCGAATACAACGCCGCCATCGCCGCGACCACCAGCGCCACCGCCAGGCACGACACCGCCAGCATCCACCACTGGGCCCTGGTCCAGCGGGCGATCTCGACAGTGTCCGTTCCGGGTGTGGCCACCGGCACCTCCCCGACTTTGAAGACCAACGGTATCTGTACGAGACCATTCGTATCATAGTGGTTGGGGGGTGGGATAGAGTTCACCCATATCAAGAGTTCAACGACACGAATTCGGAGGAAGGCGCGTCCATGACCGACCCAGGCCCGGCGGCGACCGACCCGCTCGCCGCGGACGACGAGCAGGCCGATCCGCGACTGGCGCGCTCACGCAACCGGTTGCTCGACGCGGCCACCCATCTGCTGTCCACCGGCGGTGTCGAGGCGGTCACCGTCGAGGCGGTCACCCGCGTGTCGAAGGTCGCCCGCGCCACCCTCTACCGGCACTTCGGCAGCACCACCCAGCTGCTCGCGGCGACTTTCGAACGACTACTTCCCCAGGTCGACACACCGACCGGCACCGGGCCCGTGCGTGAGCGGCTCCTGGCGCTGCTCGCCAGCCAGGCCGACCTCATCGAACAGGCTCCGGTGCAGATGACCACCCTGGCCTGGCTGGCGATGGGTTCCATCGGCGAGGACCACCCCGACCCGGCCGCGGTCACCTCGCTGCGCGCGCGCGTCATCGAGCAGTACCGCCACCCGTTCGACCAGATCCTCACCAGTCCCGAGGCCCGCGCGATGCTCGGCGAGCTCGACACCACCTTCGCCATCATCGAACTCCTCGGCCCGATCGTGTTCGCCCGTCTCACCGGATTACGCAGCATCGACCACGACGACTGCACCCGGCTCGTCGACAACTTCCTCACCGCCCACCGAACACCCACGCCAGCAGACACCGCTATCGACATCGCCACGCCGTAACCACGGGCCCCGGTTCCGCGCGGTCAGAACAAGGTGTCGCGCACCCGCAGCGGCCGGTACCCGGTCGGGCCCAGCTGGGCCAGCTCGGCGTCGATGTCGACCTCGATCGCGCCGAAGAAGTTGATGTTGGCACTGTGGGCCGGGCTGATGTGGGCCAGGACCTCGTCATCGATACGCTGCCCGGTCCGGCGCATCTGCTCGACAGCGAACCCGTAATACTCTGTGGTCCAGGCGATCACAGCGTTGGTCGTCAAGGTCAGGCACCAGGCCTGCTCGGTCTGGTCCTCGAGGTGGCGCGCCCGGATCATCCCCTCATGGGCATAGAGCAGGTCGCGGCGCAGCGCGTGCAGCGACTCGCCCTTGTTGAGCTGCCGCGAGATCTTGCGCCGGTAGTCCGGATCGGAGAGGTATCTCGCGGCGTAAATGGTGCGCCGCAGCGCCCCGTACTCCTTGAGCGCCGCGGCCAGGGTGTTCTGCCGCCCCGACGCCGACAGCTTGCCGACCAACAGCGACGCGGTGGCGTGCCCGAACTTCAGCGATCCGGCCAACCGCAGCAGATCGTCCCAGTGCTCGGCGATCAAACCCAGGTTGGCCTTGCGGGTCATCAGCGGGCCCGCGTGCGGGAACCGGGCCTCGGCCTCGGCGCGCGGGCCCGGCCGGTACAGGGTGATCCGCCCCAGATCCCGGATCCGTGGCGAGAGCTGCATCCCGAGCAGGTCGAACAACCCGAAGTTGACCAGGGTGACCCCGTGGGTGTCGGTGGCGTGCTCGGTGATCGGCAGATCGGTGGCGTTGCCCAGGATCTCATCGAGCACGTAGTGGGCTTCGCGTTTGGTCGCCACGATGACCTTGGTGCCGTAGGTGGCGTGGGTGTCGCTGACATGGGTGTAGGTCGACAGGCCCTCGCTGGCGAAATAGCGGCTCAACGGCCGCGCCGTGGTCGACTTACCGCGCGTCGGGAAACGCTGCCCGTCGCTCGACGACAGTGTTCCGGCGCCGAACACCGCGGTCAGCGGCAGCCGCTGGTGGTAGCCGACCAGTACCAGGTTGGCCGCGCGCAGGGTCTCCTCGCGCACATACCACTCGTCGGTCCAGGCCAGGATGTCGTAGGTGATTCCGCACGCCTCGGCCATCCGGGTCAACCCCAGGTTCGTCGAGTGCGCCAGCAGTACCGCGATCAGGTTGCGTTTGAGCTCCGGCGTCCGGGTGGCCTGACCGCCGGCGTGGGTGAAGCAGTCCAGGTAGCCGGTGCGTTTGTCCAGCTCGATCAGCAGCGACACGATCGGCGCGAACGGCAGCATTTCGGTCAGCTCGGCCTTGAGCGTGATCGCCTCGGCGGGAACATCTTCCGCGCTCAGCGGCGAGATCACCAGATCCCCGCCCTCGTCCAGCCGGACCGGGCCGTCCCCGCCGGCCAGCACCTCCTCCAGCTCACCGAGAGCGTCGTGCAGTTCGGCGACCACGGTGGCCAGCGCGACGCCAGGATCGGCGGATCGCCCGACCAGGCCGCAGAACTCAACGCGTTGCGGTTCCCACTGCCCGGTGGTGAGCAGGTAGGCGGCCGGGTCGGCGTAACGGCGCGAGCCCGGCACGAACACATCCCCGCTGCGCAACCCGTCACGCAATCCGAGCAGCACACACAACTCCCAGTAGTGCCGATACGCGGTCGCGCTGCCGGATTTGCGGGCCTCGTCGAGGTAGCCGCGCCACTTCATCGGCACGAACCCGGTCGGGGCGTCATCGAAGACCTTGCGCCGCCCGGTCGCGTTCAACTCGCGCAGCATGTTCACCGCGATCAGCAACTCGGTCGCGGCGGTACCGCCGCAGAAGCGCACCGCTTCGAGCACCGCGGGGGTGAACTGACGCAGGTAGTTGTAGGAGGAATCCAACGCCGCCAGATGCCCGTGATCACGCGGCAACCTGGGCTTGGCCTGGGCGATCGCCGCGCGCAGGCGCTCCCACCCGATCTTCTCGCCGCGGATCAGCGCACCGATCTCCTCATCCGGAACGCCGGGGTCGGTGACGATTTCCAACAGATCGTCCAGCAGCGCCTGACGGTCCTCTCCAGTCTTCCCTCGTTCGGCCAGCCGCTGCTGCATCTTCCGTTCGGCAGCACCGAATTTCACCGAGATCGCCTGATCGAACAACGCCACGACCTCATCGAGGACATCGGTGCCGGACTGGGCCAGCACCGTGAGCAGGATCGGATACCGGCGTTGCGGATCCCGACGTTGCAGCGCTTGCGGACTCAGGCGCCGGCCCATCGTGGCCAAAAACCGGCGCCGCTCGGCGGGCAGCACCGACATATCCAGCCGATCAGCGCCCAACCCGCGCAGGAAACCCAGCTTGTCGACCTCGGCGCGGACCGCGGCCGCCGAGGCCTCCACCGGCCCGGTCGACAGCCACCGCAACCGCGAGATCCCCAGCGAAGCGTCGGTGACAAGCAAGCCGTCCAACTCCGCGCACCGCGCCGCAGTGAACTCGTGAGCGAGCCGGTCATAGGTTTCGGTCTGGGCCTGGTGGCGGGCGTGGGCGACCCGCTCGACCACGGTGACCGGGCCTGGCCGGATCACCTTCGCCGAGATCAGATACTCACACGCCAGCCGGAACAGCAGAGTCGGGGAATCGTGCTCCATCGCCCGCGCGAGCAGGAACTCATCGAGCTCCTTGAACTCGAGCGCACCGACCGCACGCCATCCCAGGTACCGCGCGGCCAGGCGCACATGCTCGGTGCGGGTCTTGGCTCGCCTGCCGTAGGCACCGATCACCACCGGATCCAACCGCAACTGCTCGGCGACACGAGCCACCGCCACCGGCGGAGCCGTGACCAGCCGATCCGGCACGAATCCCAGCCACGGCAGCGTACACAACGCGATCGCCAAGCCCAGCCGCTCGGCTGGGCCCCGGCCCCGGCCCGGATCCACGAGAACGCCAGATCCGCAGGCGTCAGCGTGAAGTACCGGAACAGCTCCTCGCGGCTGATCTCCGGGAATCCCCGCAGTCGTTCCAACTCCTCGTCCGCGAACATCCGCGTCGCCACGACCCCAGCCTCCACCAGCACCGACCAACATCATCATCGGCAGTCAAGCACCAACCAGTCGACAGCGCATGCCGAACTCGAAACCCCGTGCCCACCAGTCGGATACGCCAAATCCGCCCGATTTCCGGCGGATGCTACGGCTACCCCGG
>Ga0180216_1000755_pt1 | contig 31201 bp, 18 predicted proteins | sample eDN3rd37CBELigMG_FD_128879 | JGI IMG/M metagenome (GOLD analysis project Ga0180216, IMG submission 128879) | Enriched Miracle-Growth compost microbial communities from Emeryville, California, USA - eDNA 3rd pass 37_C BE-Lig MG (version 2)... ... | reverse complement strand
CCCAACGACGACGTTCGACGCGAACGTGACTGGCACGCTGAATCTGCTCCTCGCTGCGCGCGACGCCGGGGCGCGGCGGGTCGTCTTTGCATCATCGTCATCGATCTATGGCGACACGCCGACGCTGCCCAAGGTCGAATCGATGAAGCCCGAGCCCCTGTCGCCCTACGCAATCTCGAAGCTGACCGGCGAGCAGCTCTGCCGCGTATTCACCAACGTCTATGGGCTTGAGACAGTTGCGCTCCGTTACTTCAATGTTTTCGGACCGCGGCAGGACCCCGACTCACAGTACGCCGCAGTCATCCCCCGCTTCCTCGCTGCGCTGCGCGGCGGAGTCGAGCCGGTGATCTATGGCGACGGCGAACAGTCGCGCGACTTCACGTTCATTGAGAACGTCGTCGACGCGAATCTGCGGGCTGCATCAGCAGACGGAGTCAGCGGCGGCGTCTTCAACGTCGCCTCCGGGCGCGCGATCAGCGTCAACGCAATGCTGACACAGCTCGCCGAGCTCGTCGGCGTCGATAGGCGAGCGCGATTCGAGCCACCGCGACAGGGCGACGTGCGGGACTCACTGGCGGACATCACCGCTGCCAGGTCACTGTTGGGCTACGAGCCGAACGTGTCATTTGAAGCTGGTTTGGAGCGACTTGTGGCGCATGCCGCTGAGCGAGCCACCGTATGACCGACGGTAGCGTTGATGAGGCCGGAGCGATCGGGACTATGACAGTAACCGAAATAGCGAGTGAGACAACCACAACGCACGCTGCCAGTCTTCGGCGCAGCATTCTTTCGCGGCGCGCGCGTATCGGTGTCATCGGGCTGGGTTATGTCGGATTACCACTCGCCGTTTCGTTCGCCGAAGCTGGCTACGATGTGCTGGGCTTCGAGATTGACGCCGAGCGGGTATCAACGCTGAATCACGGGGAGTCCCACATTGGCGACGTGGCATCATCAGTGGTCGATCGGCTGGTGCGTGATGCGTTCCTGGCGGCGACGACAGACATGGCGCGGCTCGCTGAGATGGATGCGATCAGCATCTGCGTGCCGACTCCACTCAGCAAGACGAAGGACCCCGACATCTCGGCCGTCGTCGCGGCGGCCACCGCAATGGCCCACGCGCTGCGGCCCGGACAGCTCGTGGTGCTCGAGAGCACAACATACCCTGGGACGACGCGCGAGGTGATCCTTCCAGCGCTTGAGGAATCCGGCTTGCGAGTCGGCGAGGACTTCTTTCTCGCCTTCTCGCCTGAGCGGGTGGACCCGGGCAACGAGCGTTACACCGTCAAGAACACCCCGAAGATTGTCGGTGGCATCGACACGCCATCAACCGAGCTGGCGACGCTGCTGTATCGCCAGGCGATCGACACAGTCGTCTCCGTCTCGTCACCCGAGGCGGCGGAGATGACCAAGCTGCTGGAGAACACCTTCCGCGCCGTCAACATCGCGCTGGCAAACGAGACGGCACTCATGTGCGATCGACTCGGTCTGAACGTCTGGGAAGTCATTGATGCGGCGGCGACCAAGCCATTTGGCTTCATGCGCTTCACCCCTGGGCCGGGCGTTGGTGGACACTGCATTCCGCTCGATCCGTTCTACCTGTCATGGAAAATGCGCACGCTGAACTACCGTGCGCGGTTCATTGAGCTGGCCGGCGAGATCAACACCTCCATGCCACACCACGTCGTCAGCAAAGTTGTCGATGGGCTGAATGAGTGTCAGAAGAGCGTCAAGGGCGCGGACATCCTTGTGCTTGGTGTCGCGTACAAGCGCGATATCGCCGACCCGCGCGAGTCTCCAGCACTCGACATCATCGCGCTGTTGCAGGCACGCGGGGCGAACGTCTCATACAGCGACCCGCACATCCCGACGCTGGTGATCGGCGACACGAAGCTCGTGTCAAACGACCTCACACCAAGTCGACTCGAAGCAGCCGACTGCGTCGTGGTGGTTACCGACCACGCGGCATTCGATTTCGGCAGTGTTGCCCAACACGCGGGACTCGTCGTAGATACGCGGAACGCGATGCTCGGCGCGGTGAGTGGCGCACAGGTCGTATCGCTGTGAGACATCGAGGATGCGCGGAACGATGACCGTAGGAGTAGCTGGCGAGTCTACACGGAATGGCACGCGTCCGGTAGAGATATCGCTGCGTCGTAACATCTCGTGGACGTTCGCTGGCAACGCGATCTACGCGGCCTGCCAGTGGGGCATGCTGGTTGTCCTCGCCCGGCTCGGCTCGACCGAGGTCGTGGGGCAGTTCACGCTCGGTCTGGCCATCGCGGCACCGGTGATCATGTTCGCGAACCTTCAGCTCCGCGGTATTCAAGCGACGGACGCTCGTGGAGAGTACGAGTTCAGCGACTATCTTGGGCTGCGGATACTGACAACCGCTGCCGCCTTGCTTGTCATCTTGGGGATAGTCGTCGTGTCGGGCTATGGCGGGGCAACAGCGGCGGTAATCGTGCTGATGGCGCTCGCGAAGGCAGCCGAGACGATCAGCGATGCGTTCTACGGACTGCAGCAGCAGCACGAGCGGATGCGGACGATCGCGCTCTCGATGATCGTCAAGGGCATCGCCTCGCTGGCAGTGCTCGGGGTCGTCATGGCGCTGACGCACAGCGTCGTGCTGGCCGTCGTCGGTCTAGCGGTAGCCCGGACAGTCGTGCTCGTCACGTACGACGTGCGGCGAGGATTGTCACTGCTGCGCTCGGTCGCCGCTCGCCGCGACGCGCTCCGGCCTCGTTGGGACGTCGCAACACTGCGGTCGCTTGCGTGGACGGCGCTGCCGCTCGGCGTTACGATGGGGCTGCTCTCACTGAATACGAACATCCCGCGCTACATCATCGAGCGCGAGTACTCGACCGAGGAGCTCGGTGTCTTCGCAGCGCTCGCCTACCTGATCGTGCTCGGTACGACCGTCGTTGGGGCGATGGGCCAGTCGATGTCCCCGCGGCTGGCGCGCTATTACGCGGCCGGCGATCGACTCGCCTTCACCCGCCTGCTCTGGCGGTTCTCGGTGGCCTGCCTCATCCTTGGAATTGGCGGGGTTGCCGTCGCCGCAGCCGCGGGCGAGTGGGCGCTCGGCCTCGTCTACGGGCCGGTCTATGCCGCTCACGCGGAGACGTTTGTGCTGCTCATGATGGCGGCGGGGGTGGCCTACGTCGGGTCGAGCCTCGGCTATGGAATGACCGCAGCGCGGCGCTTCGCGGTGCAGGCGCCGCTGTTCCTGGGTGTCGCCGCGGTGACATTGGTCGCCAGCCTGGCGCTGATCCCGCGGTTCGGCATCAACGGCGCGGCGCTCGCCATCCTCGTTGCGTCAGTCGTCCAGCTCGCTGGCTCGGCGGCGATCGTGGCGCGCGCCGTGGCGACGATTGAGGGAACAACGAGATGAGCCAGCCAATTCGGATTCTGCAGGTCGTTGGGGCGATGAACCGCGGAGGCATTGAGACGTGGCTGATGCATGTCCTGCGCCACATCGACCGCGAACGGTTCCAGATGGACTTCCTCGTCCATACAATTGAGCCAGCCGCGTACGACGAAGAAATCCTGTCTTTGGGAGGACAAATCCATCGCATTGGAAACACACGAAAAGTTGGCTCGTATGCATTCCAGCTGAATACAATTCTGCGCAAATTCGGTCCTTATAGAGTTATTCATAGCCATGCGTATTACTTCAGCGCCATTCCGATCGCGGTGGCGGCCGCCAACGGTATTCCGGTACGAATTGCTCACTTTCATCCGCTGTATGACATGAAGCCTCACTCTATGATACGGAGACTATATCTATCCGGGTCTTCATGGCTACTTTCTCGCTTCGCAACTTGTATCCTCGCTAACACGTATGCCACTCGCGATTCCATATTGCAATCATTCCAAGGAACTCACCCGCCTATCGATGTCCTATATTGCGGATTAGATTTATCTCGGTTCCATCGCCCCGTCGATCGCGTGCGAATACGGACCGAGATGGGCTTGCCGATAGAGCAGCCGCTAGTTGTCTATGTTGCTCGCTTCACGTCGCATAAGAATCATCGCCAAGCGCTGCGCATAGTAGATGCGTGGAGAGATATTGGATTCCATGCGCACATGGTATTTGCTGGCTCCCACGGTGAACTGCAGGATGACTTAGTCAAGTCCGCAAGTACACGTAATAACATCACGGTGTTCTGTGGTTTGGAAGATATTTCCGATTTATTACTTGCTTCTGATTTATTTTTTTTTCCATCTTTACATGAAGGATTTGGTCTTGTGGCAGTCGAGGCGCAGGCGGCACAGCTGCCAGTTGTGGCCACTAGCTTGCCGACCATCAGAGAGGCATGCGCGCCTCAACTACATCCATACTTATTTCCCGCGGACGACGATGATAGCGCGCTCACAAACCTTTCCACAATACTACAAGACGATTCATTGAGATCCAGTTTGGGCATTTTTGGCAAACACTGGGCTGCACGTTTCGATATCGATCGAACCATCGCGGAACTGACAAAGCTGTATGAGGCGTCTGAGGGGTCTGGAGTCAAACTGTAGCCGCAGAAGCTTACTTATGATTCAGTGGTATCCCTGTAATACGAATGGGCTTAGGAGACGCGAACGAATGATGGCACCCCGGCTCAGCGACGAAAGGCTGCAGCGTTGACAGGCGCTCCTTTCGCCACTGATGTAGCCGCTTCGGGCAGACGAATGCGTCGATCACCCGCGGATCCAAGTGCTGAACGCGCTGGATTCTTGGATTTTTGTGGATCCATCGCCATCTGTGGGATTATCCTAATAGCCTTCCTTTTCACTTCGACCGAGTTTGATCACTGGTTCATCGTCCCTGTCTACATCAGTGGCGTTCTGATTTCGGCCGACGGGATCCGTTGGTTCCGGTCGCGACCGTTCACCCTAGTAGACCCAGTTGGCATCATCGGTGTGCTCGGGTTTCACTTCTTCTTTCTGGCACCCTTGCTTCACGTGCACTGGGATTACTGGATGCGCTACGTTGCCGCACCGGATGACTGGCGGCCGTGGCTGGGTTGGATGGCGTGGATCAATCTGGCAGGGCTGATCGTATATCGGGCCGCCGTCGCGCGAGTCACATACCGCCCTGTGAAGCATAAGGCTCACAATTCCTGGGTGCTAAACGAGAAGCGATTCCTTCAGTTGAGCATCGTGGCGATGGTCCTGACCGCACTCCTGCAATTGTATGTGTATCGAACGTATGGGGGGGTCGTCGCATATATGACGGTCGCGACGGACCTCGCCGACCAGTATGCCATGCGGGGGATGGGATGGCTCTTTCTACTCTCGGAGAGCTTCCCGACAATCGCGATGATGGCCTTCGTCGTCCACGCCCGCAGGCATCCGCGGCGATATTCATCCGTCGCAATTGCTCTGATGCTGCTGGTGTACCTGATGCTGCTGCTATTTTTCGGCGGTTTACGCGGCAGCCGCAGTAACACGGTTTGGGGGTTGTTCACGGGTGTCGCATACATCCATCTCTGGGTTCAGCCGATCACCCGCCGAATGCTCATTGCTGGCATGTGCTTTCTCGTGCTGTTTCTATACGCGTATGGCTTCTACAAGGGCGCGGGAATCGAAGGGCTGAAGGCGGTCCCCCATTCGGACACACGCGCGGAACTGGCGGATGAGACCGGGCGAACCTGGCAAAGTGCAATTCTCGGCGACCTCGGGCGAAGTGATGTCCAGGCGTTCGTCCTGTATCGCCTGATGAAAGAGGATCGCGACTACGATTACGCCTATGGACGCACGTATGTTGGCGCGGCCGCGATGCTGATACCCAGGCAGATTTGGCCGGAGCGACCACCAAATAAGGTAAAAGAAGGGACAGACGCGCTATATGGGCAAGGGGCGTATATCCCTGAAACACGCGTGGCGTCACGAGTCTACGGGCTTGCTGGCGAGACAATACTGAACTTCGGTCCCTACGTGGTATTTCTCGCCTTCGGCGCGTGGGGTGTTGTTGTCGGTGTAATCAACCGATTCACACGATTGTGGAACCTGAACGACGCTCGATATCTAATGGTTCCTGTGCTCCTCAATTTTTCATTCTTGATGCTCATCTCTGACTCAGATAACCTGACGTTTTTCATGTTAAAGCGTAGCATCGTGCCACTTGGCTTAATTTTCCTGAGTGCAGTGAGAATTCCAGCGAAGGTGTGTCTGGACTCGCCGACAGACACAATCAACACTTTAAGAGTGGCATCGACTGCTCAAACCACAAGAATCGAGATGGCATGACTCGCGTGCTTCACCTGGTTACGACATTGAACCGCGGCGGGATCGAAATGTGGCTTCTCAACATGATAAGAGAACTCCACGGCACCATTTTCACGCTTGACGTATGCTGCAAGGGTGACGAACTCGGTGTCCTCGCGACTGACGCCGCGGCCATGGGCGCAACGGTGCATCAGTGCACGCTCCGAGCCGACCATGTACGCTACGCGCACTGCCTGTCACGACTACTACGCGACGGAGGTTACGACATCCTCCACAACCACTTGGAGTTGCACAGCGGACTCCCCGTTTGGGTCGCCCATCGCGTAGGCGTGCCGGTGATCACATCGTTCCACAATACGAGCTTCCCGCCGCAAACCCGAACAACGAAGCGACCAGGAATGCGACAACTGCGCGGCGCTTATGGACGGGCCAGTATCGCTTATGCCCTGAGGCACTCGGACGTAGTTACCGGCTGCTCCAAGGGTGTGCTGCAAAGCCTCGGCCTGTGCGAGCAGGATCGCGGGAAGGGGAGCACGGAGGTGTTGTATTACGGCGTCGACACCGTAGCCGAACCAACAGAGACAGAGCGGGCTGACTTCCGCGCGTCACTCAGTATCCCGGTAGAGTCCCCGCTGATTGTCCACGTCGGTCGCTTCGTTGAACAAAAGAATCACCATGGCATCCTGAACGTGTTCCAACGAGTCCTGGCCGAAAGATCCGACGGCTATCTCCTTTTGGTAGGAGACGGGCCGATGCGTCGACAAGTTGAGTCCGAGGTCACAAACCGCGGGCTTCAAGATCGGGTTCGCTTCTTAGGGATCCGGGCGGATGCTCAATGGGTCATGAACCTCTGCGACATCTTCCTGTTTCCGTCAAAGCATGAGGGCTTCGGGCTGGCAGCGTTGGAAGCGAACGCGGCTGGCTTACCTGTCGTAGGATCCCGAATCCCGGGACTAATGGAAGCTGTTGAAGACGGCTGCACCGCGTTGCTCCACGCTCTCGATGATGAGACGGGCATGGCGGCGTCTGTAGGCAGTTTGCTGAGGGACGATAGTCGCCGCCGACAATTCGCACTGGCGGGCCGTGCGCGCGTCGAGCGCAAATTTACGACATTGCAGAGTGCAAAGCGTTCGGCTCACCTGTACGACTCCCTACCGATGATCACAAGGAAAGGTCGATAGGAGTATCGTGACTCACATTGATCGCAATGCTGTGCACCTGCCGCTGCCGTTGAGATTGTATAGACCTCTTCATCATTTTCTTACGCGCTTAGGTGGTGTTACTGTACTATCCACGCACCCGAGCATAGTTGTGCGCAACAGGATAAGCCAGCTTGTATTCTCGTATTGTGTGTCCGCCTCGCATGTTGTTAACGTTCCTACTGTTGATGGATTTGACATCTGTGTTTATGTCAATGACCAGGCTGCTGCTTCTATCATGCTCGAACAACGTTATGATAATCGCCTTTGTACTCTACTTAGATATCTTGGCACACATTATGACACGTTGATAGATATAGGTGCCAACTATGGCTATTTCTCGCTGCTGGCAGCGAACATAGGCAAGAAGGCGATTGCAATAGAGCCGAACAAAGCACTTGTGCAAGCGATGCAATCTAGCATCCAAGTTAATCATTTTGAGAATTTACAAGTGCTGCCACAAGCCATCGGCAATACTGATAGTGTAGGATACTTCATCAATATACCTCATCTGTCATCATCTGGCTATATTGATACCTCTACGACTACTCCCTCAGAATTTAATGATACAATAGCGATCACGACTCTAAATGGAATGTTGTCTCAGGTCTCTTCGCATGAAAGGCTACTTGTCAAGGTGGACGTCGAAGGAGCAGAACTCAAAGTTCTATCTGGCGGTACAAACGCGTTCATCCGGCGCTCTCTAATCTTATGCGAGATTTGGCCTGCCAACATGCGGTCTCTAGACGACCTCGTTGATAAATACAACTACGTGCTCGTAGGTGATAGGGATCTTGGTCTGCCTAGCGAACTCCGAAGCAACCGGTCACCGGTTGATGTACTCATGGTCCCTGCGGAACTGAGGTCGGCGATCCAAGCTGCGGTTACCCGCTAAGTTGCGGAGCGCAGGCCTTACATCAAGAAGGGACAAACACATTTGCAGACGATCGTCACGGCGAGTGTGCGAGCAGTAGCGAGCAACGATGGACATCTATGGACCACAAATGCGTCACTCGACCACAGGTTCTGGTCGCGCTATCTTGATGTGTATGATCGCGTACACTTGTGTGTTCGCGCTGAGCCTGTCCATCACCTACCGGAAGACGCCGTGATGATGACGGGGCCCGACATCGTCGGGGTGCCACTCCCGAATAGTCGCGGCGTAGCGGCCATGGCGCGCTCCAAGCCTACTATTGTACGAACGAGCCAGACCCTCCTCCGAGAGTCATACGCAATCCATGTGCGACTCCCATGCTTTGTCGGCGGAGTCTTCTTGTCGCAGATTCCTGAGGACCGCCCGTACGGGGCAGAAGTAGTAGGTGATCCGAACGATGTATTCGGACCGGGCGCATTCCAACATCCTTTACGCCCGGCAATACAACTGCATGCAATGCACAGCCTGAGACGCCAAGTTCGCGGCGCTGCCGGTGTATCGTATGTGACTGAGCATGCTCTGCAACGGCGCTATCCTGCGTCACTAGCTGCGTACGCGACACACTATTCGAGCGTGAGTCTTCAGGACGATGCATACACTTCAGGTGCCAGGACGATTGATCCTCACAACCAGCGTGCGTCTTTGTTGTTGGTGGGTACGCTCGAACGACTCTACAAGGCACCCGACGTGCTGATCGATGCAATCGCTATCTGCGTTGCTCGTGGACTCGACCTACAGTTGAGTATCGTCGGTGACGGCAAACACCGCTCCGAGCTTGAGGAACGAGCGCAACTGCGCGGTATCCAAGAACGGGTCCGTTTCGCTGGTCAGTTGCCTGCTGGCGAATCGGTACGCGCTGAACTCGACCGTGCTGACCTCTTCGTGTTGCCGTCGCGAACGGAAGGGCTTCCGCGCGCGATGATCGAGGCGATGGCTCGCGGGCTGCCCTGCATCGGTTCGACGGTCGGTGGCATTCCCGAGCTGCTTCCTGCCGAGAACCTTGTCCCACCCGGTGATGCCCAGGCCTTGGCCGACAAGATCAGCGAGGTCCTGGGCGATCCCGCTCGCATGGCGCAGATGTCGGCGCGCAATCTCGAGAAAGCGCGGGAGTATCACGAGGATGTGCTCCGCGCGTGCCGAATCGCCTTCTATCAATACGTCCGAGAGAGAACTGAGGAATGGATCAGAGACAGAAGCCGTTGAGGCTCGTCCACATCACGACCGTCCCCGTCTCCCTCTGGGCGTTCCTCCGTGGGCAGGTCAAGTTCATGCGCGCGCGGGGCCTCGATGTGCAGGCAATCTCGTCCCCCGGGAAGTATCTCGACATGTTCGCGCAGCGAGAGAGTGTATCGGTATACGCGGTGGAGATGCCTCGACGCATCACGCCGCATCGAGACATCGTCACCGTGCTACGGATCTGGGCGACGCTGCGCCGGATCAAGCCGCAAATCGTCCACGCGCACACGCCAAAGGGCGGCTTACTGGGGATGATCGCTGCGTACCTGGCGAGAGCACCGATTCGCGTTTACCACATGCGCGGGCTGCCGTTCATGACTGCAACGGGCACGCGTAGGCGCATCCTGATCGGGAGCGAGCGCGTCTCGTGCATGCTCGCCCATCGCGTGCTCTGCGTGAGTTCGGCGATCCGCGATGTCGCGATCGCCGAGCGCGTGTGCAATCCTGCGAAGATCACCGTCTTGCTTGGTGGCAGCGGAAACGGTGTTGACGCGAATGGCTTATATGACCCGGATCAGCCTGGTCCCAGCGGGCTGGAGGTACGGGCCGAGGCCAGTATCCCGGCCGGCGCGTTTGTGGTCGGCTTCGTGGGCCGGGTCGTGCGCGACAAGGGCATCGTCGAGCTAACCGAGGCGTGGACGACTCTGCGTGACCGCTTCCCTACGTTACACCTGCTCATCGTCGGGCCATTCGAGCCGCAGGATCCCGTGCCTGGACATGTGACGCAGGTACTCCATAATGATCCGCGTGTCCACCTCGTCGGCGAAGTTGGCAACGCGTCGCGGTACTATCGCGCAATGGATCTGGTCGCGCTGCCGACCTACCGAGAGGGTTTTCCAAACGTCCCGCTCGAAGCGGCCTCGATGCGGCTGCCGGTCGTAGCGACCCGTGTGCCCGGCTGCATCGATGCTGTCGTCGACGGCGTGACCGGCACGCTCGTCCCGCCGTACAATGCCGGCGCACTGGCCGACGCAATCGCCGCGTATCTCCTCGACCCGACGCTCCGGCAGCGCCACGGGCAAGCCGGCCGAGAGCGCGTTCTGCGCGAGTTCCGACAGGAGGACATCTGGGCGGCGATCTATGAGGAGTACGCACATTTATTACGAGAGCGCGGGATCCCGCTTCCAACGCCAGACCACGTCACGGAGACGACCGTCGATACGGCAGAGAGGGTGAATCTATGATCGCGAACACAACGCAGGCCACCCGCATCTACCTCTCGTCGCCGCACATGTCTGGCCGCGAGCTGGAGTACGTCCAGGATGCGTTCGCGACGAACTGGATCGCGCCGCTCGGGCCGCATGTGGACGCGTTCGAGCGCGAGATGGCAGCAGCAGTCGGCGCGGGCCATGCAGCGGCGCTGTCGTCGGGGACGGCTGCGATCCACCTGGCGCTGCTGCTGGCTGGGGTCGAATCGGGCGATGAAGTGCTCGTCTCGACCCTGACGTTCTCGGCCAGCGTCAACCCGATCATCTATTGCGGCGCGAAGCCCGTGTTTATCGACAGCGAGTACGAATCATGGAACATGAATCCGGCGCTGCTGGCAGATGAGCTCGATGCGCGGGCACGCGCCGGACGGTTGCCAAAAGCCGTCATGGTCGTTCATCTCTACGGGCAGAGTGCCGATCTGGATCCGATAGTTGCCGCCTGCCAGCGGCACGGCGTCACGCTGATCGAGGATGCGGCAGAGGCGCTCGGCGCGACGTATCGTGGGCGTTCTCCGGGTACGATCGGCGCGACGGGCGTCTACTCCTTCAACGGCAACAAGGTCATCACGACTTCGGGCGGCGGGATGCTCGTCTCTGACGATGCCGACCTCATTGCTCGGGCGCGCAAGCTGGCCACCCAGGCGCGCGAGCCGGCGCCACATTATGAGCACGCCGAAATCGGCTACAACTACCGACTGTCAAATGTCCTCGCCGCAATCGGGCGCGGCCAGCTTGAGGTCCTTGAGGAGCGCGTTGCAGCACGACAACGAAATGCGGCATACTACCAGGCCGCCCTCAGCGACACACCCGGCGTCGCAATTCAGCCCGAAGCGGGCTGGGGTACGCATGCGCGCTGGCTCACCTGCATCACAATCGATCCCGCCGAATTCGGTGCTGATCGCGAATATGTCCGCCTGGCGCTGGAAGCACAGAACATCGAATCGCGCCCCGTCTGGAAGCCGATGCATCTACAACCAGTCTTCGCGGGGTACAACTCCGTCGGTGGCGACGTCGCAGCGGATCTGTTTGAGCATGGCCTTTGCCTGCCATCGGGATCAAATCTTCGTGAGTCTGACCTCGAGCGCGTCGTGACGACCATCCGGGAGAGTGTTGGGTCAGGATGACGCAAGCACCGTCGCCAACCGGTGAGAAGCCGAAGACGTATCGAGGCAAGCGCGCGTTCGATCTGGCGATTGCCATCCCGGCGCTGCTTGTGTCCTCTCCGGTTATGCTGGTAGTCGCGCTGCTCGTCCGCTGGCGTCTGGGTCGGCCGGTGCTGTTCCGACAGGTACGCCCAGGACTGCAGGGACAGGCATTCACCATGTATAAGTTCCGGACAATGCGCGAAACCCACGATGGAGCTGGCCAGCTTCTGCCAGACGCCGATCGATTGACGCGGCTGGGTCGGGTGCTCCGCTCAACGAGCCTGGACGAATTGCCGGAACTGGTGAATGTCATCAAGGGTGAGATGAGCGTTGTCGGGCCACGTCCCCTGCTCATGGAATACGTCGACCGCTACACGCCAGAGCAGGCCCGCCGCCACGAGACGAAACCAGGGATCACTGGCTGGGCGCAGGTGAATGGCCGTAACGCACTCTCATGGGAAGAAAAGTTCGCCCTGGATGTCTGGTACGTTGATCACCAGAGCTTCACCCTCGATTTACGAATCATCAGTATGACGGTCATGAGTCTCATTCGGCGGCAGGGGATTAACCAGCCAGGTACAGCGACGGCGCAACTGTTCGTTGGACTGGAAAGGAACACGGAATGGCGAAGAAGCCGATTGTGATTTTCGGGGCTGGCGGCTTTGCTCGTGAGGTTCTCGCACTGCTGCGTGACGTGAACCGCCAGTCCGAGATGTGGGATGTTCAGGGCTTTGTGGATGACAATGAACGTCTATGGGGTAACCAAATCTGCAATCTCCCAGTATTCGGTGGCTCGGATTGGCTCGCTTCGCGAAACCATAATATCAGCGTTGCAATCGGTGTAGGCAATCCCACAACAAGGAAGGCGATCTCCGATTCTCTGGAACGGTATAGATGCGATTTCCCAACGTTAGTCCATCCATCGGTCGTTATCTCGGACTTTGTTCAACTTGGACAGGGGACAATAGTTACAGCCGGGAACATTCTGACAAGTCAGATCGAATTAGGTGACTTCGTCCTCTTGAATCTTTCGTGCACAATCGGTCACGATACGAACATCGGAGCTTTTTCGACGCTATCACCAGGAATCAACGTTTCAGGGAATGTTCAAATCGGTACTGGCTGTGACATCGGGACGGGCGCAGCGCTGATCCCAGGTGTATGTGTAGGCGATTGGTCCATCATAGGTGCAGGCGCTGTCGTAACAGGTGACCTGCCGGACAACTGCACGGCCGTTGGCGTGCCGGCACGAGTTATCAAGCAGCGGGAACCCGGCTGGCAACTACGCTAGCGACAGCAGCGAAACCTAATCCAGCTTACTTCGCATGAGATTTGACAGCCCGAACTTCGGATAACGACGATGCTTTTGTGTAGGAGGGTTACCATCGTCATCGCCGTAGCCCTTGCCGTAGTAATAGTAGTAGTAATTGCCAGCACGGCGCGGAAGCTTATTCAGCACCGCTCCAAGCATGAGCGTGCCACTCTTGGCGAGTTGATCAGTAGCGCGGCCGAGCACATCCCCCCGCGTCTTCGATGAGTCAACGACGAGTACCGTCCCGTCAACCTTACTCGCCACAATGACCGGGTCGGCAACCATCAAGACTGGCGAGCTGTCGATGATGACAACATCGGCAAGGTCGCTGAGCCTCTCCAGAATGATGCTGAGGCGTGGAGAGGCAAGAAGCTCGGATGGATTCGGCGGGATCGGGCCTGACGGCAACACGCTGAGGCCCGGCATGCCTGTCGCGCGGAGGTAATCCTGCGGGCTGATATCCGGGTTGAGGAGCAGGCTACTTAATCCCATTCTGTTATTCACTTCAAAAACCTTATGCAGCGATGGTCGGCGAAGGTCAGCATCAACGACGATGACCTTGCGATCAGCCTTCGCGAGGATGGCAGCCATATTGACGGTCGTTGTCGTCTTCCCCTCGCCCGCGTTCGCACTCGTAACCAGTATGGTGCTGAGATCGCGGTCGACGCTGGCGAATTCCAGATTCGTTCGAATGAGTCGGTACGCTTCAGCAGCCGGACTATGGTTTCGAGTGCTCGTCACCACATGCGCTTCGATTGTCTCTTTCGAGCCATGTCGCATCACAGCGCCGAGCGTGGCGAGCCCGGTGCTGTGTTCCAGGCTCTCGGGCGTCTTGACCGTATCGTCGAGGTATTCCAGCAGCCAGACGAGCCCAGCCGCAAGCAAAAGGCCGAGCAGGCCGCCGAGAATCGCATTCCTCAACGGCATGGGGCCAATTGGTGACGCAGGGACGAGTGCAGGTTGCGCAACGCGGAGGGCGCTGCCTTGCTGGTCCTCTGGAAGGAAGACCGTCTGCTGCTCGATGAATGTCTCTGCAGTTGCGTTCGCAATATCAGTTATGAGTTGTGGCGATCGTCCGATCACTGAAATCTCAAGTAGCTGCGTTTCCCGCACCGGCGCGGCGTGGACCATCGCTTTCAACTCACTAGTCAAAAGCGAGAGGTCTAGCGTTGATATGACCTCATCAAGAACAACTGGTTCAGTCGCCATCCTGCTATAGGTCTTCACGAGCTGCTGGCTGAGCATTGCATCGCTGTAGGTAATCTCATTTGCCGTCGCTGACTGGTTAACAAAAACCAGCGCAGACGCGCGGAACGTTCGTGGTTGAGCGTCTGTATACAGATAGATCGGCAGCGCAACGATAACGATCCCCAATAGCAGGATCCACCAGCGCCGCTGCGCAATCCGTAAATAGTCGCGCAGTTCCATCTCGTCACTCCACTCGACCAAAACACCACAACGATAAACTGATCCTCTGTGCGAACTTGATTATTGTCGCTCACAGATGCATTTTCCACCAGCCACGAACGAAGGCACACGCTCCGCATATTCACATGTTAGCTAGTCATTGCCGACCTGGATCTATCCTGTAACAGCGTAAACGGTTGCTCTCTCAATCCCTCAGAGCCAGACATCTCGTTGTTACGAAGGCTGAACACTTCCGCAGCCAATGAACGTGCCGCGCGCATTGGCTGCGATGGTGGCAACTGCGGATCGAAGTGAAAGGCGCACACGACCTGACGTCCCTGCAGTCGCAGGCAGAATCGCATCGTGGCAGCAACATGGCAAAGCAATCCCACATTCCAAACTGAACCAGCAAGGGGGTACCAAAAGTAGCCATCTCTGGCGCGAGCGAGATCTGTGCCCGCCACGTTTCGTGGGTACGCTTCGCGGGAAATCAGCCCCGAGGGTCACCGACGCTACCGACCTGTAGCGTCCATCCGGCACCAACAGACCACACACACGAAACCCGCTCAACAAACCGAACATACCAACAGGCCACACACGAAACCTGCCCAGCAAACCGAACACACTCGAAAGCCCTCAACATGCCAGGAGTGTCGTTCATGGCGGCCGTCAGGATGACGGCACTAACCTGTTGCGACAAAGCCGAGGACTGGCATCAAGCCACGTCCTCGGAACAGACAGCATGGCGAGCCGCTTTTGAGATCAGCTCGCCACATAGACTCTTGCGTTTCGCGCCGCTCGCTCGCCCGTTCGTTTGTTTCGCTCGTTGCTGCGCGCGCAATCGCGCGGCGCAGCCGACAGAACGAGCCAAGATCACTCGTCACACGGACCGCTCCCTCTGTCGCGGCCCGGTGACTCGTGGTCTTGACACGACAGCCGCGGGTACCAGACGATGCCGTCTGGTACCCGCGGCTGTCTTAATGAATGACTTGTTGCTCTGGTTATTAACTCTGGTTTTATATATGTGAAGAGTGACGAGTGACGAGCGTCAATAGCCGCGTACGTACGTGTGCTATCAGACCACTCGCCACCCGACCTACCGCGAAGGCTCGTCAAAAAATGACGAGTCGCTACGCGGCTTTGCGAACTGCATATACCCTGATCTTGCTGGTTCCGTTTTCCCTGACCTTCTTTATCACGACCAAGCCGCGATCCTCCGCATTCTCCGCATATCGTTGTGCGGTTTTGGGGCTTCGATCGTACATCCGCGAGATTTCTGCCAGTGTCGCGCTTCCGCCTAACTCCATAATGCGTTCAGCAAGTCTGCGTGAGTTGAAGTAGAGCCTACTTTCCCGAGTATATCCATCAGTTTCGGCGGTTGACGGTGATTCCCTTGGGGTAACTTCATCGTCGACAACCAGCGACGAGTCACCGCGATCTCCAAGTTCGATCGATCGCATCCGAAGCTTGATCTCGCCGAACTCGGGTGCGAGTCGCATCTTGCCGCAAGTCAGTGCAATTTCCAGCGACTTGTTTGGCCGGCGTGCGACCTTGATCACCGTATCAAGCGCCCCGAAAAAGGATGAGTGGCCACGGGGTCGCTTCGGGCCCCATCCAAAATGGTGGATAACAAGGACGCAGGCCCCGATTTCGTCGCGGAGTCGATTGCAGCTCGTGTTGAACTGCCCCATGTCGAGGGATGAATTCTCCTCACCGTCGGCGAATACCTGTGCGAGAGTGTCCACGATGATTAGCACCGGCGGTGTCGGAAACTCCTCACGACAAATCCTGACCACTTCGCCCACGTGGTCTGGGTCGCGAAAGTTGAGCGGCTCAGCGAGTAAGCGAAAACTCGAGGTCTTGTCGCATCCGCGATCAACATGCCAGGCATGATAGCGGTCGCGGAATGCATGGTGGCCCTCTGCGGCGATGAACAGTACTGGTCCCTGCAGAGCCGTCCTCCCCTGCCACGGACGTCCGGTTGCCACCGAAAGCGCGATGTCAATCGCGAGAAAGCTCTTGAATGTGCCCGGCTCGCCCACGATCGAAGCGTAGGTTCCCGCGTAGAGAAGGCCATCGACAAGAGCAAGTGGTTCACTCAGTTGCTCGATCTCGTGCCCACTGAATGTTCTGAATCGGACCGTTAGTTTCCTCCATTACGTGTGCTGAGCCCAGCATCTTACAAGATCATCAGGCTCTTGATCCGCAACTTCACGCGTCCCAATCGACGCAAATGACAGTGAGATCAGCCAGGATCGAGGTTTCACCGAGCCCGGTACAACTGTCTCGATTCGCCTCCTGCGGCCCAGCGGCGAACGGGTAAGTTTACACCAACATTGCTTCCAATGCAAATCGGAGGGGTCAGATTTGCCTGCAGAGAGAGCACCCTAATCGGGAACATCCGAGGCAGGAATATGAGAAGATGAGGCGATCTGGAGAGCCAACCAGGCTCTTTGGAGAGCGACGATCCCGGCGGTACGGCACGTGTGTTCGATTGTCTTATTCTGGCAGCCGCTTATGGAATGCTGGCCACCTCAAGCACGGAGAAGTCAGCACCCACACATGCAGTATCCATGACGTCATCCCACTCATCCACGATCTCTCTGGCCCGTGCGCTACAAGGAGCTTGGCAGCAGCCCCAATCAATCTGATTGACCCTTGCCCAAATCGAGCCTTCGATACGCTTCTCGACGGATGTTCTCCGGAAGCGCTAGCTGAGCATCGACAGCAGGCGCTCGCACCGCTCAGCTGTCGCCCGCAGAACCATGCAAAAGCTATACATTTCTATGCATTTGCGATCGAGTTGTTGCGGTAGTTTGCTGTAACAAACGCAGATCATCGCGGATACATAGGCAAAACCGCCAGCACAGGCTACGAACAGCGGTTCTTTGTTTTTTCGAGCGTGGCAGCACGAAGGATCGTGTCGGCGGTAACGAGACGCGGGGCTCATTCAGGCGAACAGGCATCTAACCTGTTGGCGGTCGGATGCTATGCGCGTTCGTTGTGCCCTGCCAGGGGCCCACACCTACCGCAACCATCCTTCAGCCACTATCTCTCACGCTGATTGGTCACATCCATCCCCTCAACCTGCGGGCGCCAGTCTTCCCACGCGTCGAGGGCGGTGGCGATGATGCGAGACCAGAGGTCGGGAGTGACGCGGCCGTAGAGGGTGCAGTGGGTGCCGACGCCGATAAAGTCGCCGAGGTAGGCGCGCAAGCCGGCGGCGAGGGCGGCTTCGAACGCGAACTGGTTGTCGTACGGCGTCCAGCTGGCGAAGATCGGCAAACCCGGATCGCCAAAAGCGTCTTCGTGTGTCATGACGATGAAGCCGTGGTCATCGACACGAATGCCGCGCAATGCCCAATCCCAAGCCGGCGGACTGTCGCTGCGGACGGCGAAATCCAGTAGAGACTCGGTGTCGGAGTCGTAGCAGATGTCAACAATGTCCACGTCGTCGGAGTCATCCTCGTCCACGAGCGCTTCGATGGCTTCGACCATCGACAGCAGGCCGACCCACGCCTCGCCTTCCGGGCTGTCGACTGCCGTCGCTTCGGCCAGGAAGCGCTTGCCGACTTCCGCTGCGTAGTCCATCTGCACCCTCACTGCTTCTCACTCATGTCGTCGGTCGTCGACCCGTTTCGTGGCGATGTGCGCCACGCGTCAGGTTGGGCGCAGCGCGCCGGCGTCGAGCCAGGCGGGCCGGGTCGCGGCGTCGTGGGCGACGCGGGGGTCGGCCGGCGGTGGGTCGAGGCGGGTCTGGTAGGGGATGCCGGTGCGGGTGGCTTCGGCCATCTCGTCGTAGATCTCGAGGATGACCCGCTTGGTGCGGTACTCGCCGTGGGCCGCTTCGTCCTTGCGCTTGACGATCGGGAAGGTCTCCATGATGTAGTCGACATCGTCGCGCTCGATGCCGTAGAGATGGAAGTAGGCGGCATCCAGCTCGCAGCGCAGCAGGAAGCGCCGCTCCTCGTCCCAGCAGAATGGCGGGCCGTCGTAGCCGCAGTCGCGGGCGAAGGGTTCGAGGTCCCAGGCGGTGTAGGTGAGTTCGAGAACACGAGGGAGGAGCCAATCACGCAGCGACAATGTAGAATGCCAATTCGACTCGGCCGAGTATGTTCGTGGCGACAGTACAGGAAGTTGCTTGAACGTGAAGAAACTCAACGTGACTGTGCCCATTTTCTGGCGCAGTGTATAGTCTAAAATCATTGAAGACAGATTAGCACTTAGACTAGCGCTTAATTCCCATTCTCCGATTCCCACCGTGGTGAACCGCCTAGTCGCAGGTACACGAGGAATGACACTGACAATCATGGTTCGTTCGTTGGTGGCATTAGTAACTTCTCGAAATCCAAACAGCCACATCTGACGATAGTCATACTTTGCCATGACACTTTCGAAGAACAGTCGTCTCGCCAAATATCGTGAGGCAATCTGATAACAAGGGTTGCTTAACTGTAGCACAGATGACACTATCACTTCATCGCCACCTAAGTCTCTGAGACTGTACGACGCGTAACGATGATTATATATATTCACTAGTTTTGCTTCGTATACAGGCTCCATTACGTCAAGCAATGTCTTTGAGGTATCCACGGGAGAACGCGAAGGACAGCTAGCTTCGTTTACATAGAGCTCATCTGCGTGATCGCTATAGTCCAATAGACGCAGATAGTAGATTCCCCATTGATTTCCAGTGGCGACTGTGTCATTCATCAAGACTGGGATATTCGAATAGATTCGCTTGTTTAGCTCGGCGTCCCGCTTCGAGCGGAAGATCGGGCAGGTGCGCGTGTTCGGGTTGAGCAGCGCGATATCGGTTGACGAGAGGGTGAAGTGCCGCCAGTCGTCGCGTAGATCTTCGGTCGCTTGTGCGAAGAAGACGAAGTCAGCGCCAAGGGTCGTCGGACGGGCGTAACCGGAGATCGACAAGAGACAGAATTTGTAGCTCCGATGGACGTTCGGGAAGATCGCGTTGCGATTCTCGAAGTCGTACAGGCTGGCGAGAGTGCCGCTGTCCATTAGGTCTCGGAAGAAATACTGCGTTGTCGCGTCGGTGGCGATGCCGGTCGGCACGATGCAACCGAAGCGGCCGGTCGGTGAGAGGATCGTCCGGTTTGACTCGGCGAAGAGGGCATAGGTATTGACGTCTCCGCGGCCAGTCAATGGGTAGCGACCGGTCGTGCGGACGAGATGGCTCTCGCCCTCGGCCTGACGCAGCGCATCCTGGAATGCGTTGTAGAGCGGCGGATCGCCTGCCTCCAGCGCTGTGATCATGCGCTTGCGCGCGGCGGCGTTCGGCGCATTGGCGATGTCCGGACGCCGCTCAGCAAACCACTCCTTCTCCTGCAGCTTGATGCGCTCCCACGGCGGGTTGCCCAGCACGACATCGAAGCCGCCGATCCAGCCAGCCTGCTCACTATCCGGGTCCTCGTTAGGGCCGGGGACGCGGAAGACATCCGGATAGGCCAGGTGCCAATGGAAGAACTGGTACTGCTCGGCCAGCCGCTCGATCTCAGCGCGCCAGTCGGGATGCAGGTCGTGCGGGTTGCGCTCGATGCGGCGGAACTCGGCCTCGGTGAGCGGGTGCGACCACTCTTTCGTCTTCTTCCAGACGAACGCCGCACACCAGGCGTCGGCCCACAACTTCGAAAAGGCGTAGCCGCTGGAGCGCAGCGACTCCTCCCAGAGCTGCTGCTTGCGGCGCACACCTTCGACGGTATCGCCATCGACACGATCGATCGACTGCATCGCCGCCGCAAAGTCGCCCAGGCGTTGCCACGGCGCGGTCACAACCGCGCGATCGAACGTGAGCTGGCCCTTGCGCTCCTGCTTGTTGCGCTTCTTCCACTCCGAGACGTATTTCTTATCGTCTCCGGTGATCGCCGTGAAGGCCGCGTCCGGTATGCCGTCGGCCAGCAATGCCGGCGTCGCGCCCAGCAACGAGTTGCCGCACTGGATGTGGTGGTCGAGGAACGAGAGCGGCTTGCCCGGCTCCATCGCCTCCAGCCAGAGCGAGACCTTGCACAGCTCGACCGCCATCGGGTTGATGTCGACGCCGTAGATGCAGCGACCGATAACGTCGCGCAGCGCGGCGCGCGTCTCCTCGGGCGATGGCTCGTCCTCACCTGTACGCACAGCCGCCAGCCGCTTGGCAATGCGGTGCGCCGCAGCCACGAGGAAGTGACCGCTGCCGGCAGCCGGATCCACGACCTTCAGGTTCAGCAGCGCTGCCTCACGCGCCGCCGCGTCCGGTCCCGCCCCGCGCAGCCGGTCCTCGATCACCGGGTCGAGCGCCGAATCGAGCAGCTCCGCAATCAGGCTGCTGGGCGTGTAGTAGGAGCCGGTCGTCTTGCGCTCGTTGCCGCCGGCCGTGGCCAGCGAGAATGTTGAAGCGTCGATATCGACCCGAGGATGCAGCTCCAGCAGCGACTCGTAGACGCTACCCAACTCCTCTGCACCGAGGTTGCGGTAGTCAACGACGCGACGGGCGTTGCCTTCTTCAATGTAGGCTAGCGCCCGCACCGCGTCGAGCAGGTCGCGATTAGACAACTCGCAGCCGTTGATCGCTGGCGTGCTCGCCTGCGCCCAGAGGCCGGAGCCGAGCGCCGGCAGCGCCAGTCCCGGCTCACCACTATCGCTGCCCAGCCGCTCAATCACCAGCCGCAAGCCCTGCCAGAGGTCGGCGTGACGTGTGCCCCGGCGGCGCTGGGCCAGCCGCCGCAAGCGCTCGGTGCTGTACCAGGTGCTGTAGCGCTCGCGGGCAGCCTCGCCGTACTGCGGATCGAGCAAAACCTCGCGATCCTCAGCCACGAAGAGGAACAGCAGCCGATAGACGGTGCGGAGCAGTTGGCGATAGTAGTCCTGCTTGTCCAGCGCGCCGCTGCGCAGGCTCTCGCGCAGGGCGCTGTTGGCCGGATGATCGAGGAAGCCAGCGCCGAGCGTCGCGATCGCCCGCTCGACGCCGCCACGCAGGTGGTCGAGCGCGCGGGTGCCCTGCTGAATCGCCTCCCGCGACCAGCGCTCCAACCAGCAGTCCTCGGGCCGTTCGCCCTCGATCCGCGACTGGTGGACAAGCATCCAGAGCAGGACGAAGTCGGCGTAGACCTCGCCGTTCATCATCTCCTGCAGATCGAACTCGACGAACGCCTGGCGGGTCAGCCGCGCGCTATCGCGTAAGACGCGCAGGCGCAGGCCGTTCGAGACGAAGCCCCACAGCCGATCGTCGGACCGATTCAGCAGCTCCTGCAGCATGCCGTGCGGACTCATCCGCGCCGCACCGGCCACGCCGGCCGTCTTGCGATCCAGATCGATGCTTGCCGCGACGAGGTGGATTGGCGCGCTGCCCCAGGCGTGCGATATCGCGTAGCTCGTGCCGTCGATGTCGATCGCTCTGGCGGTCTGCAGGCGACCATAGCCAAGCACATCGAACAGCGGCAGGAGCCAGCGCTCGCGGGTCAGCGTCGTCAGGCTCTCGCCAGCAGGCGGGGCATCCAGAATCGGACGAAACGCAGTCCAGATGCCGAGGACACGGTTCCAGGCACGCGCAATGACCTCATTGAACCGCTCTCCCGTGACCAGATGGTAATCCTCGGGCAGCATCCCCGGCAGCGTCGGATCGCCAGCCGCTACGCGCTGCAGCAGATCGGGCGGCAGCACCGCGCCCTCGATCCGGACGGTCGTTGTATTGCGTGCCATCTCCCCCTACCCCTCGCTATGCCGTGACGTAGACATAGATGCCCAGGACGTCGATCGGCAACTGCGGCTCCACCCGCAACGTCGCTCCGGCACCGGAGCGCGATGCTGTCGCCTGACGCACGCGCCGGTGCGCATCCAGCAGCTCGCGGGCGCGCAGCGTCGCCGAATCGTTGAGGTGCGGCTCCAGGTCGGCCATGCCATCGACGACGCGCTGGATGAACGTCGTTGCCTCTGATTGCAGGATGTTGGCGTCGGGACGCGCGGCCAGGAGCGCCTCGGCGGCATCGGGCGCCAGCCAGCGCGCCTGCGCCGGGATGCTCTCGAACCCCAGCAGACCAACGTCCTCAGCCAGCAGCGGCGAACCATCGCGGGTGCTGCCGAGAATGTGGAACCGATAGCGCACCAGCAGCAACGTCGTTCGCGTCGACACGGCTCGCGTGCGGATCACGCCGGCGCGTGCGGCCCTGCCGCCGCCGATCGGGTCGAGTGTCGTATCCATCACGTAGGCCGCCAGGCCTTCGACCAGCGGATGCGTTCGTGTCAGGTACGCGACGTTGTCCGGGACCGGCAGCTCGAAGCGCGCCAGCAGCTCCCCGTCATAGCCAATCGTGTCGCGCAGCGCACGCGGCGACTCGGTCAGGTCGATGCGCAGCGTGCCGCTGGTGCTCTGCGAGACGACAGCGTTATGTAATTTCAGCGCGTCCTCGGTGAAGCGGGCGACGTCCACACCGGAGCCAATGGCCGAGCGTGCCGCCTCCAACTCGCGCCGCACCTCGTCGACGTGGATCGCCTCCTGCGCGAACAGCGTACGCGAGCGCTTCTCCCGATCGGCGGCGTTCTCCCACTCGCCGAACAGCTCGCGCTGCTTCGGCGCAAAGAAGTCATCGAACCCGGGCAACCGCTGGGCGTTGAAGCCCTGCTGCTCGTGCAGAATCAGGCCCTCGAAGATCGCCTCCATTAGCTGGTTTGTGTCGCCGGGCACCGGCACCGAGATGCCGAGCGACTTGCGGATCTCCTTGTGCTTGCGCAGCAGCACCCGCAGGACAATGCCATCGATCTGGTTGTCGGTGCCGAAGTAGGTGACAACCCGCACCTCGCTCTTCGGCTGGCCGTAGCGGTCGACTCGGCCTTCACGCTGCTCGTGGCGGGTCGGGTTCCAGGACAGGTCGTAGTGCATCACCGCATCGAAATGTTCCTGCAGGTTGATGCCCTCCGAGAGGCAGTCGGTACAGACCAGCACCCGCTGCTCGGCCGCAGCCAACTCCAGCACGCGCGCCTCGCGCTCGTCGTGCGGGATGTTGCCAGTGATCGCCGTGACTTCGACGCCTTTGCCAACCTTGCCGCGCAGCGCTTCGGCTACGTACTCCGCCGTCGGGATGAAGCGACAGAACACGATCGGGTTGAAGCCGTCATCGACCAGCCGACGCACCAGTTGGATGCTGCGCTGCAGCTTGGCGTCGCCCTTGCCGTGGAGGGCATCGGCATCGCGCGCCATCTCCAGCAGGCGGCGGCGGGTGCGTCCGGCGTCGGCATCGTCCTCGGTGTCGGCGCCTGGCGCGACATCCAGCCGCTCGGCGCTCTCGTCCTCGTCGATATCGAACACGAGCCGCCGACCAATTTCATCCGCCTCGTCCGGGTTCTGCGTATCGGCGGTTGCCGCGCGCGAGCGCAGTGTTGCCGCTGCCGCCGCTGGACTCGAGCCGAGCGAGCGCAGGAGCGCCAATGCGGACCACCAGCGCACCCGCTGCCGCCGCCTATCCCCGCCTGCCGGATCACGTACGGATTCTCGCGCATAGGCGAGGACGCGGTCGAACAGACGCTGGTATTCGGGCGTCAGGTTGTAGGTCTCGTCGATCTCCATCCGGGCCGGGAATGGCGTGTTCGCATCCAGATAGGAGCGGATGTCACTCCGTCGGCGCTGGACGAAGTAGCGCGCCAGCTCGCGGCGTTTCGCCTCGTTCGCCGATCCAGACAGATCGTCCGGCAGCTCGGCGAAGCTCGGGTTCAGGAATTCCAGCAGCGAGCGGAACGCCTCCTCATTGCCCGAGTGCGGGGTTGCGGTGACGAGGATGAGGTGCCGACTAGCATCAGCCGCAACACCCCTGACCAGCGTATGGCGCTGGTGCTTCCCGCCGCGCCCAGTCTCACCAAAGGCGGCGGTATGGGCCTCGTCGACAATGACGAGCTCCGGGCACCGTAGCAGGAAGTCGGCGCGGCGCTTGTCCGACTTGATGAAGTCGATCGAGACAATAACATGAGGGTAGACGTCGAAGATCGATTCGTTCACACCGATGCCGCGCTCCAGCCGCGAAACGGTGCCCGGCAGAACCAGCTCTGCGTCGATATGGAACTTGTCGCGCAGTTCAGCCTGCCACTGCTCGGCAAGATGTGGTGGGCAGAGGACTGCCATTCGCTGCACCTCACCCCGGTCCAGCAGTTCTCGCGCGATCAACCCCGCCTCGACCGTCTTGCCGATCCCAACGTCGTCAGCAATCAGCAGCCGCACCGGATCGAGGCGCAGCGCCATCAGGAGCGGGACAAGCTGATAGGGCCGCGGCTCAACAGCGATCTGCCCGAACGAGCGGAATGGCCCGGCGCTGGAGCGAAAGCCCAGCCGCACTGCGTCCCGCAGCAGGCGAGCCGAGCGGTCGTCTCCGATCCGCGTGGGGTCCGGCAAATCAAACTGAGCCGGCTCAACGGGCTCAAGCGGCAGGTAGATGCCCGCGATCTCATCATCGGTGCCGCCCAACGGTCTCAGGACGAGCAGGTCGCCATCCGACTCGGGTTGGACAACCCACTCCCGCCCCCGCGCTCGCACCAGCGAGCCGGAGGCAAACGCGCCGGATTGCGGTTGCGTTACCGTCATCGTCCCTCCCCAAACAGATCGAGCCGCCGCGCAATCGTCTCGGCCCAGTCGTCGTTGTGACCGAACCGGATCACGACATAGCCGTCATCCTCAAGCTGCCAGGTGATCTGCTCGTCGCGCGCCTGCCGCTCTGGATAGTCATGGAACGGCCCATCGACATAGATCGCGGCCTTGCCGTGGCCGGTGTACATGAAGTCGGGCCGCGTACTATGGTCGGCGATCAGGTCCTGCGCCGAGTCCGGCAACCGATGACCGTGCTCGCGCAGGTAGCGCAGGAAGTCCCGCTCCAGCTCAGAATCGCAGCGCCCCATCAGCCAATCGAAGTGCTCGTCCGGCGATCGATACCCTGGCGAAGCTTCCACGGTCGCCCGCGTCAGGTCAAGCAACAGGTCGCGAATGGTGTGGCGATCGAGCAGCTGGTGATCGCGCTGATTGGAATAGCTCATCAGGCAGAAGTAGCAGGCTGCCTCGCAGTCTTCTTTCATGCGATCCGAGCGCCGGAGGTCGGTGCCGTCCGCGTCAAAGTGGCAGATCTCGAGCGCGCGCCGCGCTACTTCTGCGATACCGTCCGGGTCGTCGACCAGACGCCGCAGGACGCCCGCGCCGCCCTCCGCCGACTCATACAGCGGCATCGACATGGGCCGATCGCGATCCGGCAGGAGCTCGGCGGCCAGTTCGTTGTCCTCCAGGTCGTAAGTCAGTTGGATAGCGTTCTTGAGCGCAGCCTGCAGGCTGGTGAACTGCTCGACCGAGAGCTTGCCTTGCGGGTCGATAAGCAACACGTTGCGTCGGTCTTCGACGTAGGGAATCACCCGTGCAGTGTGCGCTGCACCGGGCTGGGACACATCCTCATCGTTGAAGACCTCGCTATCTGCCCTTTGCCAGCGACCGGACTGAACATCCAGCACGAAGCCGTGCTGGCCCTGATCTTTCCGCCTCCGCCAGCCCATGTTGAGCCGCCATATGGTCGTCGCGTCGCCGTACGAGAGCTTCATCGCCGGCTTGCCGTCGATCTGGACGGCCGCCGACCGGAACGATGGCATGCCATCCCGCACCGCGAAGCGCACGCCAGTACGCAGCTCGTAGCCGCGTTTGAGGCGTTCCTCTTCGTCGGACGAGATCCGGTCACGGCGACGGGTCGTCACGCTCTGCATGCGGAACAGCGACCCGAGCCTGACTTTGAGTTCGGCCCCGCAGCGCTCGCACACATCCGGGCCCACTGTTCCGTTGAGTGGATGCATGTAGCCGCACGTTTCGCACTGCTTCATCGACGTCGTCGGCAACTCGGGGCTTGCTGCATCCGGCTCGGCAGACTCAGCGACCGGTATGTGGACCCGATCGATGACGTATCGCGCGCCTTCGTGGTAGATGATCGAGCCCGGACCGAACTCCGAGATGGCCAGGAAGCGTGGCCGCTGCAGGAATTCATCGCGAGACCTTCGGCCGGGAATGAATGCCGCAAGCGGTAGACGCGGGAACGAGTAACCGGGCAGGAAGCCTTCGCTCGCGTAGTAGCGATAGGAATAGAAGTCAGACTGCGAGTGTCTGTCGCTAGCCGTCAGCAGGGCCAGCTGCGCCTCGGCCTGCCGCCGCAGGCGCTGCGCGTCTCGCTTCTCGGAGTGCGGCTTGGTGGCATCGTGAATGATGCGCGTCTGTGTCTGGGCCTGCTCCAGCGCCGACCGATACAGGTCACGCCAGCGGGATGTGGCGCGCTCGAACTCGTGCATGACGCCGCCCAGCGTACTCTCTAGCCACTCATCCGAATACCATGGCGCTTCTTGTAGCGTCTCTTCAATACCAGACAACACGTTCCGGCTACGAGCGACCGCCCGCCGACGAGCATGTTGCTCCTCAAGACCGGCCCGGACGTCGGACTGCAGCGCCATCGTCGGATGCTCGCCGGACAGGTCCAGGATGTCACCCAGCGAGCTACGCAGATTCTGGCCGGTTTCCGCTAGCCAGATAGCCTGAACGTGGGAGCGGATCAGGTCCTCGTTGGCCAGATCGAGCCGCGGAGGACTGACCGCGCCGGCAACCACGAGATCCGGGCGGCGGAAGAAATACTGGTCGTGGGGGCTACCGGAGGCGCAGTAGGTGAAGACCAGTGCTGGTTGCCCCTGTCGACCGGCCCGGCCACTGCGCTGGGCGTAATTCGCGGGCGTTGGCGGAACGTTGCGCATGTTGACGACATTCAGCTCGGAGATGTCGACGCCCAGCTCCATCGTCGGCGAGCAGAACAGGACGGGCAGCGCAGCCGAACGAAACTCCTCCTCACGCTTCTCACGCTCGTCGCTCTGCACCTGCGCCGTATGCTCACGCGCCTCGATCCCGATATTGCCGACCGCCTCCCGGCGATAGAAGTCGACGAAGAACTGATTCGACTGCGTCGTCAGCTCGGTTCCGGGACTTACCCGTGTTGGATCGTAAAGCGGCTTCGTCCCATCACCTGCAACCCAGCGCATAGCCGCTGCTGGCATCTGATAGCCAGGGACATCGCCGTCTGCTTTCGGCTCGTCGACCTGCTGAACAAGGCCGGCAACACGCAGCCCGTCAAGCAGTTGCAGGATGATCTCAGCCGTGTCCTCCAGAGTAAGCCGGGAACTGAATTCAGGGAATGTTGATGAACGGCGCAGGTACTGGCCATAGCGGCTGCGGGCCGACACGAAGGCGCTGGTTCTCGGCTCGTTGGGCCGCTGACCACGGGGGTAGAGGACCTTGCCCGACTCCATCTCCTCCTGATCATCGATCGACCACGGCGAACTCAGGTACTGGGTGCTGTTCGACTTAATCTGTTCCTGCCGCAGGGGTTCGAGGAAGTCCACGCGGATCGCCAGCTCGCGGCGCATGACATCGAGCAGCACCCTGGAGATCGCGGCACGCGTCTCGGCGCTCGCAGTTACCAGCGCCTCATGTTTGCCCTGCCAAACCTCCTCATCGGCGCTGAGCAGATCAAGCGAGTCATAGGCCACTTCCAGCAGTCCGCACTGCTCCAGGTTCGGCTGCGTGATCCGCCAGCCGCGGCGCAGGTCGCGGTAAATGCGATAGCCGAGTACGTCACGCAACGCGCGATTGGTCTGCGTGAGCGCGTTGTACTTGACCGTGTCGTCGATCGCATACTCGCGCAGCGGGAGGTCAAGCGCCTCCTGCACGCGCTGCGTCAGCTCGTCGTGACTCAGTCCCTCCGGCCCCGCCGCGGCAACCGCCCGATAGAGCGCGCCACGCAACAGCCCGACCTCCACGAAGTCGTTGAAGTGGCCGGCCTGCAGCGATGCATCCTGCCGGTTGTCGGTGAACGACAGGATCTTCCTCGCCTCGCGCGGCAGTTCCGCCTCCGGTGTCTCGCGCAGGTGGCGAACGGCAGACAGCGTCAGGATCGTCGTCGCCGTGCTGCGACCCTCAGACCCGAGCGACGTGAGCCGCGTGAAGTCGGTGCCGCGCCCCGCATAGTCGACCCCGCAATTCAGGCAAAATCGGAACGGTGCAGGTACGAAGTGCGCGTCCAGCCCAAAACCGCTGCTCGAAATTGTGCCGTCCGGCAGGAGTGTCACAGCGTCCGGCATATAACGCCGATAGTTGGGCTTGATTCGCCGGACGCCGCGAGCGTCTTCAACCCAATTCTCCGGGACACGGTTCTCGTCTATGGCTGTCGCCGCGTCCGGCCACGGACGGTCTTCGCTGGCGTACAGATAGCCAGCGACATGGTCGTGATCTTCCGCCCGCTCGAGGTACTCCCGCGGCGTGAACACATCGCGCCCGTCGCCGTCCTTCTCGCGGTAGACGCTGTAGTACTCCTGCCCGCACTCACGGCAGAACGCAAGCGGCAGTAGAACGCGTGAGCGATCGCCCGGGACGAACTGCTGACCATACAGCGTCACGAAGCGTCGGTCAGACCCCTCAATTGACGCGTAGGCCGTGTCGCCGCGGCTGATGAACTGGTGCAGCTTGAAAGCGAACACCGGGAAGCCTGTCTGTGGCTGCTCAATCTGGTAGCCAGTCAGTAGCGCCGCCTCAATCGCCGTGGCGCATTCATCTTCGTCGATTCCGGTTAGCTGGCTCAATGCGCCAGACACGCTCGACGCCCCTCGAACGCTGCTCGGCCTGGTCCGCACGAGCTTTCCGGTGTCTGGGTCAGCAGTGACACCGAATGTACTTTCAATGAAACGCGCCAGCGGATTCTGAATGAATGACTCGTAGTCGGATGTGGCGATCGTGTCAGCGCCACGAACGGCGTCTGACAATGCCGCAACGAACGCCTCATCATCTGGCGCGTAGTCGGGTGTCGACCGCCGCAAAGTCTCAGTTATGACGTCCGACGCCTCTACCGGCGCGCCGAATATCTGGGCCGCGACTCCGGCAATTGCCTCACGCTGCTCATCGAGCGAGCCCGCTGATGCCAGCGTGGCGGACGTGCCGACGCATTGCAGCTTGTCGGTTGCCATCAGGTTTCGAGCGCGGCGCACGAGCATTGCTACATCAGCGCCCTGCCGACCGCGGTAGGTATGTAGCTCGTCAAGCACGAGGAACTGCAGCCCACGCGCGGCGTCGACAAGCCGCCGATCACGTGGCCGCGTCAGGATCAACTCGAGCATCACATAGTTGGTCAGCAGAATGTCGGGAGGATTGTCGAGGATTTCCTGGCGCTCGTCTTCCTTCTCCTGACCAGTGTAGCGGCGGAAGGTTACCGGCGGCCTTCCTTCCGGGTAGCCGAGATTCAGGAACTTCTCGAGCTCACCCAGCTGGCTGTTCGCCAGCGCATTCATTGGATAGACAACGATCGCCTGGATGCCCCGCCCCGAACCGCGCCGCAGCACATGATCGACAATCGGAATGATGTAGCCTAGACTCTTGCCGGACCCCGTGCCAGTCGTCAGAAGATAGTTTCGCCCTGCCCGCGCAGCGTTGATGGCATCGACCTGGTGGCGATGCGGCCGTAGCGGCCGCGGCGGGAGATCTCTTGACTTGCGCTGGAAGATGTTGCTGCACTCGTGATGCAGCACACCAGCCCCGACCAGCTCGTCAATGGTCTCTCCCGGTTCAAATGAAGGATTGAGCTGGATTAGCGGCTCAGGCCAGAGCGCGCCAGCCTCCAGCTCGGTCTCGACATCATCCTTGATTCTCGGGTCACGGATGCGAATGAAGCTCTGGACATACGACGCGTAATCGTCAATCAATTGACGCCGAAGACCGAAGACATCCATGATCCACTCCCAAGGTCCACGAATCCCAAGCCGCCCGACATCAATCGGTAATCGTCCCCCCAGCGACCGGACGCAACGACAATGCACGGCACCTGCGATGAGACAGGTACTGAATACCAGCGAAATCGGGAACGGCCCCACATCCACAGTCTACGACAATCTGTTCTGGGGTCGCGCGATACAGTCCATGCTGGAGCCCAGACTTTGTCCGGCGTCAAGCGGTCCGCCTGTGACCTCGTTACAGGTTTGGTACATTACGGGCATGCTGCAGCCGTCAGCAGGATGGTGGGCCTTATGTCCGCTCTTCCACCAACGGGCACACCGACCATCTAGAATCGACCGCAAGGCCATTATCAGTCACGTGCCGTTCAACTCGACGAGAACCACGAGTCTGACCGACAAAAGCCGACCGCCGAACTGACAGCAAAACTGACAGCAGAGCCGATGCACAACGACGGACGAAGGCGGACAACTGGCGGCTACGATTGGCGTCCAGATGGGAAAAGACGGACAACCGCGACCGCCGGTGGACACTACACGACAGACTCAGAAACCGCTGACCGCAAGGTCGTGTGGGTTCGACTCCCACCTTCGGCACTACAGCAAACTGGATGACGTTTGCGATGCGTACGACCCCGAAAAGATACGGGATCTTTGCGAGTCCACCCTCTTCGTCAAGATGTCTGTGGTTCCAAGGCGGTCTGCCGAGGAGATGGCAAGGTCACCGCAGCCTCACCGTCCAGCGACAGTGGGTTCACGTTGCGCCACAGGAGAATGTGTGT
>Ga0180216_1000754_pt1 | contig 31204 bp, 32 predicted proteins | sample eDN3rd37CBELigMG_FD_128879 | JGI IMG/M metagenome (GOLD analysis project Ga0180216, IMG submission 128879) | Enriched Miracle-Growth compost microbial communities from Emeryville, California, USA - eDNA 3rd pass 37_C BE-Lig MG (version 2)... ... | reverse complement strand
GGGGATAGAAGGCGGGCGTGATCGAAGAACTGCATTGCCCGTTGGGGATGCGTCTTTGTTGCGATCACTCCTTGGACAAGGGCTACCGCACCCGCAAGCCCAGGTTCCAGCGTCCGTGCATCGAGGTCGAGATATGATGCAGCCTCCGCATCCCGGCCATCCGCATAGGCAAGTGCACCCTTCAAAAGCTCCGCGTATTCCGGCTGCAGTGAACCCGATTTCAGAAGCTCGCGAGCCGCATCTGCTTCACCGCCGCTGAGCAGGTAAAGAATGGCAGCGCGGAGATTCTGTGGTTGGCTCGATGCCTCTGCTTCCGCAGCACCCAGTTGCAAGCCAATGCTGGTCATCAACTCTCGCTGAGTGAGGTGCGCATTGCTCTCACCCATTGCCAGTCCTTCCTGAAGAGCGCGCAATTCGCGGATCAGTTCAATAGGCTTCCTCGCCGCGGCCCAAGCACTGGTGGTCAATCCCGCGAAGGCAGCAAGCGTGAGTATCAAGAACCAGGACCGTTTCACGACGCCCCCGCGTTTCTCAGCAGAATTTCTATTCTGCGATTCTGTGCGGCCTCCGGATCTCCTGCCACCCTCAGGTTGCGATCCGCGTGCCCCTCGATGCGCTCGAACCGCTGTTCGTCGACGCCGCCGCGGACGAGCATGAAATAGGCCATATGGGCACGAGCCGAAGAGAGCCTCCAATTGTCGTAGCTCTCACTCCGGAACGGTCGCCCGTCCGTATGCCCGCGAACGATCAGAGGGCCTGGAAAGTTCTTGATAACGCGGGCGATCTTTTCCATGATCACGACAAGCTCAGGACGAGGCTCGGCCGAAGCAATTGCGAACATGCCGAAATCGAATTCGTCTGTCAGGCTGATGAGTATGCCCTCCGACGTTTCTGCAACATCGACATTAGGATAATCGTGTGCGAGCGCATCCCGCAGGGCTATGCGAATATGTTCCGCCACGCTTTTCTCGGGAAGAAGACGTGGGTGCTCATCCTGCGGCTCCACTTTGGAAGATTTCGCTTCGGATTTACTAGCATCGCGATTTGCGTCCATGATTGCGGAAGAGGGGACAAGATCTTGCGGAATCGCAGCAACGGCGCTGACGAGCGGTAACACCTCTTCTGTCGCTTCTGGCGCGTGAACCTTCGAGGCCGGCGTGCGAGCTGCGGGCGTGAATGGATCACGATGCACTGTGCCCCTTGTGTTGGAAAGGTCGTCCTGCTCCTGTGTTTGGGCCTTGGCGGCTAAAGCCGCAAGGATGCCATATGGATTCTGAAACAAAGCTTCTTCGGCGTGCATCGGCTTATGCACACCATCCGCAGGGAACCCATTCTCTGCGACGACCTGCGGCGCCAACATTGGAATGCCGCTGCGTCGGGCATCATTCATTTCATGCAACCCCTTCGGATTGCTGACGCGATCGGTCAGCTTTACGGGATTAAAATAATTGGCGACGGCCTTGATCGTCTGCTGATCCGTCGCGTTAAGCAGCCACATGATCAGAAAAAAAGCCATCATTGCCGTCATGAAGTCCGCGTAGGCGATTTTCCAGATACCGCTATGGGCAGCCTCGTAACTCGATTCTGTCCTACGGCGAATAATGACCAACTCTTTATCGGATTCAGAGGTACGCGATACTAAATCTGAACTCATGTCTGTCTGGCCTCACGCATCCACTTCTTGAGAACCGCTGCGGCTTGCTCCTCATCGAAATCGACCATCTGCTCGAGCCGCCTCTGCGGTGAACGGCCGAGCTTATCTTTCAGATCGTTGAGGAAACCGAGCTCCCTGTCCGGCAGCATCGGTTCGGATTGGTGAGAAACTTGCTCACCGCGGGGAACGGCCGTAGGCGCCGGCGCTGGCGCGAGAACAGCTTGAACAGCAGGGCGCAGGCCGAACCACACGAGCAGTCCGGTGGCAGCAAGGATTGCGAGCGCATTAACGATCGTGCCTGTTTGGCTGAGCAGAACCTCGCCAATTCCCGCGCCGACCGGCTCCATAGCTTCGCCGTCATTGAAAAAGTCGACTGCCGCCACAGTAATGCGGTCACCTCGGTCGGGCACCAATCCGACAGCCGAGCCGACCAATTTTTCAATCTCGGCGAGATTCTCTTCCAACGATCCTCTGCCCTCGCCAGCAGGTTCTGCCGCAAGTAATCGCTTGCGATTGATGACCACTGCCACGGTCAGCGCCTCAATGCGATATCCCTCGCTGACAGTGGCAACGGACTTCGAGTTGAGCTCGTAATTCGTCAGCTCCTCGCGTCGCTCATTGTTGCGCGTGGATACATCACCCACACGCTCGGCAACTTCCTCTTCAGGGATATTCTGCTCAACGCTGACCGGTGTCCGATTAGCCTGATTTTGCGAGCTGCCCGCCTCTTTCACAATGCGAACGGATCGTTCGACGCGAGACTCTGGATCGAAGGCCGTTTCACTGATCTGTCGCTTGTCTGTATTCAGGCGCGCTGCAACGCTCACCTCGAAATTCTCAATCCCCAGGTAAGGCGCAAGGGTTTTGCGCGCTCGTTCCTGAAGCTCGCGGCTGATCGTCTTCTCCAACTCCACCAACTTGGTTGGCGCCGTGCTGCTCGATTCCCCGGCAGCGGCGAGAATCGCGCCATCCGTGCTGAGCACAGTCACCTGGTCAACAGTGAGCTCGGGCACAGCCGAGGCGACCAGGTGGCGAATGGCGTGAGCCGACGTGAAGTCTCCTGCGGATTCCGTTCGGATTACGACCGACGCAGAAGGAGATTGCCTATTGCGGCGAAATGATCCTGCGTCCGGCAAGACGAGGTGTACGCGCGCAGCCTTGACGCCTTTTACCGCCTGAATCGTCCTCGCGATTTCTCCCTCGAGTGCTCTGACACGGGTGATCTCCTGCATAAAGGAAGTCAGGCCGATAGACCCCATGTTGTCGAAAAGCTCGTAACCAGCGTTGGCGCTGCTCGGCAGGCCTTTCTCGGCGAGCAGCATCCGAGCCTCGGCGGCTTGCCCGCGGCGCACGAGAACCTTGTTGCCATCGGAGCTGACATCGAAATAAATCCCGGCCTCATTCAAGGCCGCGCCAATCCGGCTCACATCTTGAAGACTGAGGCCGCCATAAAGCGTTTCGAGCTCAGGCCGGCTCAGGTAGAAACCAATCAGCCCTACACCAGCGAAGACCGTGACGCCACTAATCGCCAAGGCCAGCAGGCGCTTTGCGCCTAACGCCAGGATGTTCTTCCGCAAACGTTCGATGTGCTCTCGCCCGATCATCCGAATCATCCGTCATGATTGACTCGCGCGGCGCGATGCTTGGGCCCAAACCTTGCGTCAGGATTATTGAAAGTGGGCCGCGCCCCGCAGGAGGCGCAGCCCGCGCCCGCCTCTGACACGCTGGGGGGAGTTGCCAGAGGTCGAGGCAAGCAAACTCATTTCGAGATCGCGGCTGCCCGCCCCTTGGAGGCGGGCAGCATCACGTGATTATCGGAAGAGCGCCAAAATGTTCTGGCTGTTGGCGTTCGCAATGCTGAGCGCTTGGATGCCGAGCTGCTGCTGCACTTGCAAAGCCTGCAGCCGCGTGGATTCTGCGTTCATGTCAGCATCGACAAGCTGGCCGATTCCCCGATCGATCGCATCCATCAGGCTCGAGACGAAGCTCTTTTGCAGATCGATCCGGGATTTCACCGCGCCGAGATCGGAGGCTGCCGTCGTCACTCTCGCGGCCATGAGGTCGAGCCCGGCAATGAATTTATTCAGCTCGGCCTCTGTCGCGTTTGTGATGTCGATCCCCGTTACATCAAAGAAATTGCCATTGCTGCTCGTCCCGGAATTCACGACTGCAAGCGTGGCACTCGTGTCGTCTGTGGCGTGCGTGATGACGACACCACCGGAACCATCAGCCGAAACAACAACGTCCGACGTGGTATTGAATCCGGCCTTTTGCAATGCCAGCTCAACCACGCTGACCATGTCATTGGCATCGGAGATAACTCCGTCGGTCGTGCCCAGAGCGGCGTCGACGATCGACTTGTCGATCCTCACCGTCCTCGCCTCGCCGTTGAAGACGAGATCGAACGCGATGGCATCGTCTCCGTCGAGAGTGACACCGTTCGTATCAACGTCAGTAAACAGGGTGACTGCTGCAGGGGTACCCGCGCCATCACCTGCGACCGGAGTCGCTGTGTTCTGCAGTCCGCCTGTATTCGTCAAAGCCTGCCCCGCTTCCAGCAGACCGCTTCCTGTGGCACTGGCATCGAATAGCGCGACCTTCGCGAGCTGCACATCGATTGTGCCAATGGAGATCGCCCCGTCTCCCGTACGGGAGAAGGAGGAAACGACTTTCTGGACGCCGCTCCAGTTGCCGGACGACGAGTCGATCGAAAGCCAATTGGACCCGGAGAATGTCGCCTCGGAAGCAGCACTCCGTAGCTGCTGCTGGAGCTGCGCAATTTCACTCTGGATCTTCGATTTATCGACGCTCGGCTGCTTGGCCGCAATAATCTTGACCTTGATTTCGTCGAGAAGGTCCTTAGCCTTTTCCATTGCCGTGTAGGCGATATCCACCTGCGCGGCGCCGAGCCCCAATGCGTCCTGCACGGTCGAAAGCGCCTTGTGATCCGAGCGCATGGTGGTTGCGATCGACCAATAGGCAGCGTTATCGGAAGCTGTAGCGACTCGATACCCGGTTGAAATACGGTTCTGCGTGACCGCGAGCTGCTTGTTCGTCTGCGTCAGCGTCTGCAGCGCGGTCATTGCGGACGTATTGGTAAGAAGGCTGGTCATCTGGAGATGTCCCTCTTGTGAAGTTCCACGGTGTTCAGGGACATACCGGATCGGCCGGTATGGCAGAGCGGCCTCATGCCTTTGGGACCGTCGCAGGGCCCCAATCTGCCATCAGCCGACAGAATGGCTCACAGATCTTGCATCTGGCTTAACGAGATATGTCCAATTCAATTGAACGATCGTATGAGGCCCCCAATCAGCAGGTTCCAGCCATCGATCAATATGAAAAACAAGATCTTGAACGGCAGGGAGATGACCGTCGGTGGCAACATCATCATTCCCATCGACATGATGAGTGTCGCAACAATGATGTCGATGGCCAGGAACGGCAGGACGATGAGGAAGCCGATCTCGAACGCGCGTCTCAGCTCCGAAATCATGAATGCCGGGATGAGAATCCGAAGCTCGATTTCGCCGCCGTCATCGGCGGGGAGTTGGCGACCAGCCATCTCCGCGAACAGATCGAGGTCTTTTTCGCGCACGTGGGCCCGCATGAATGCGCGGAAAGGAGCCGTTATCCGCTGGTAGGCCTCCTCTTCGCCGATGCGATTCTCGACGAGCGGCTTGAGCCCGTCGTGCCAAGCCTGATCGAACGTTGGTCCCATAACGTAAAACGTCATGAACAGAGCAAGGCTGATTAGGATGATGTTCGCCGGGGTCGTCTGCAGGCCAAGTCCTGCCCGCAGGAAGGACAGGGCGATCACAAATCTCGTGAAGCACGTCACCATAACAAGCAGTCCCGGCGCGACCGAAAGGACAGTTATGATGATGACGAGCAGGAGAATACGCCCTGTTGCACTCCCCTCCCCGAGAGGTAGCAATCTCTCGAGATCGAAGGTCTGAGCTTCCGCAGCCGTCGCACCCAAGAGCAGCAGCAGGAAGAGGACGAGACCGACGAGTGCCCTGATCATTCGGTAATGAACGTATAAATAATGAGATCCCGCGCCCGTCCGTCGGTGCGCGTTCGCACCCTGTCTTTCAGATCCTCCCGAAAGTGCTCGTACCCGCTCGCCGTTTCGATATCGGCAATCGAAACGGTTCTTAAGAAACTCACGATATCCTGTGCGATCTCGGACGCGAGAAGCTCATCCCCTTCTGCAGGATCGCCCGTTAGAACAGCGGCGGCTTCCAAACGGATCCAAGTACTCTGCGGTCCAGCGAGATTTGTTATGATGGGAGGAAGTTTAAGGAGATTGCCATCGCGCAAGGCTACGCGACCCTCGCCCGAAGAAGTTTCCCCCGGTGTGCTCTCCTCCTGGATGTTCTGTTTGACGGCCGGTTGAACGTAGAACCCCAGCAAGGAGCCGGCGGTCACGCCCAAGAGCGTGACGAGCAGAAATGCGATCATGAAAGCCGTTCGGGAGGGGCCCTCGGTTCGGTCTGCCGGCAGTCCACCATTATTATTAGCACCAGCCGTCAATTGGCTCTCCGGTTAAATCAGAACGGGATGACGATATCCAGAAGTTGCTGGCCAATGCCGGGCTGCTGAACTTCCATAATGCGCCCTCGCCCACCGTAGGAAATGCGTGCTTCGGCAATCTTGTCGTAAGCGATCGTGTTGTCCGGCTCGATGTCTCGCGGGCGCACAACCCCTGCCACGGTCAGGACGCGAACCTCGTAGTTCACGCGGACCTCCTGGCTACCGCTGATGACCAGATTACCGTTGGGCAAAATGGCTGAAACGACGGCGGCAACCCGCAGCTGAATGCTTTCGGACCTCGATATCTTGCCCTCGCCTTTGCTTGCCGTCTTGGAATCCAGCTCTGCCTCGAGCTCGCCTTCCCATTCGTAGGAAACCGAGTTCTTGTCCGTCGCGAAACTGCCGAACAGGCCCAGCGACTTGTTGGAATTCCTCGAACGATTGGACCTGTTGTCGAGTGAGGCCTTGTCTTTGATCGCGATTTTGACCGTGACAACATCGCCAATTCTCCTGGCGCGGGGATCCCGAAAGAGATCTGCGCTGGTATCGGACCATAAAGAGTTGTCTCGCCGGTAAGAGGACAGCGGCCGATATTCGCTCTGAACTGGAACCATGTCCGGCCTCAGACCGGAGCCAACGGGCGTGAGATGGGGTTCGCGACCTATATCCGCGTGATGGCCGGCACAGGCGCACAACAAAGCGCCAAGCGCTGCCGTCAAGAAAACCCTCATGATCGAGGCTCATCTTTTTGTGCGCCTGCGCCCTCGTCGACCTTGGCTGCGCCAGCGATCGTCGCGGTTAGGCGCGCCGCGGGAACCGGAGGCATTTCGTTGAGGATAGCGCTTGCGCTGCGCGGATTGAGCTTTGACAAGACGGCAGCAGCAGTCTCCTCATCCAGATTTGCAAGCTGGGAGGCGGCAGCGTCAGGGCGCATGCGGGCATAGATTTGGACCAGTGCGTCTTGGGCTTTACTGACGAAAGCATCTCGGCGGGCCAGCCACTCGCGGTACTCGGCCGCGCGCTGCTCCAGAATGACAATGCGGCGCCCGAGCTCCTCTTCCATCTCTTTCAGTGTGCGCATCTGCCAAGCAAATCGCGCCTCTGCAGCCGCATCTGCAACGCTCGCGCAATAGTCATCCGCCAGTTGGGATTTCTCATCGCCCGACCCTTGGGGTTTCGGTGCGAGCCGCGGCGAGGGCGCAGGCTGGGGGTCTGGACGTGGCAACTTCCTCGCTCGTGTCGACCGTTTTGGAACGTCGGATTGGGCAACAATTTCTTTCGAGGCGACAGTTGCCACGTCGTTCTTCGGGGGCTGGATAACAACCGGAAACCAATTGCGATCCGCTTCCGGGTTGGTCGGCGCGCTGAAGTTAGAAGACGCCTTCAAAATTGACGTCCGCCAATCCTGCTCGGCCCAAACACTGGCGGACAGAGCGAGAATGCTCGCCACCCCTATGCTACCGATCAGACAAAAGCCCCTAAGTCCAATCATTGCACCACCAATTCGGCCTGCAATGCTCCGGCAGTTTTGATTGCCTGCAGAATGGCGATGATCCCCGGTGGCTTGAGTCCAATCTTGTTCAAGCCGCTGACCAGAGTTTGCAAATTCGTGCCGCCGACGATTGCAATTGGTCCGCCGTCCTGAGCGGCGTCGACCCGACTCCTTGGTGAAAAAACCGTTCTGCCCTGGGAAAACGGCGCTGGTTGCGAGACCTCCCCGGACTCGGTTACGCGCACGGTCAGATTTCCATGAGCTACGGCTACAGTCGAAATCTGGACATCCCGACCGATGACGATCGTACCCGTTCGCTCGTCGATTACGACCCGAGCGGGTGCATCCGTTTCCGTCAACAGCTCTCCGATTTCCGCAATGAAGCGAGCAGCGCTGATGTTGCGCGGCTTCATGAGCTTGACCGTGCGCATGTCTTCCTCGCGCGCGGCGCGAATTCCGTATTTCTGGCCCGTAAAGGCGTTGATCGTATCGGCGATCCTCACGGCCGTACTGAAATCCGGACTGTTCAATTCGAGCACCAGGATGCTTCGATCCTCAAAGTTCCCAGGCGCCTCGCGTTCCACCAACCCGCCATTCGGAATCCGCCCCGTCGTCGGAACGCCTTGCGTCAACGTTTCCGCCTTTCCTCCCGTGGCAAAGCCCGTCACGGCGATCGGGCCCTGCGCGACCGCATAAACCTGATCATCCCCTGCAACGAGCGGCGTCAGAACCAGTGATCCGCCGGCCAGCGACGTAGCATCGCCCAGGGATGAGACCGTAACGTCCAGACGGGAACCCTTTCCCGCAAAGGGCGGCAACTCCGCCGTAACCATGACAGCGGCCACATTGCGGGTCCGAGCTCTCACATTTCGGACGTTCACACCCATGCGGTCCAGCATTGCCTGGAGGGATTGCTCCGTGAATGGAGAATTGCGCAGGCTATCTCCGGTGCCGTTGAGTCCAATGACCAGCCCATAGCCGATGAGCTGATTGGAGCGCACGCCCTGAACGGAAACGATGTCCTTGATGCGACTGGCGCCCAAAGCATCTGTCCAAGCAAGTAGCAAACCGAGGGCTGCGAAGGCGATCTTTTTCACGGACTGCCCACCTCGACAGTTCCGTCGTCCTGGATGACACCTTTGACTATAATGCCGCTATCGACATTGCGAACGCTCACGACGTCGCCGTTCCCTCCGGATTGAAGCGCCACCGCGTGACCGGTAATCGTCAATGGACCTTCTCGAAAAACGATCTGAACGACCGTGCCTTGCACCACGAGATGCGGATCCCGAACCGCGTTGATGGGGATTGGCCGATTGGGGAGAAGCGTTCTACGGGCCACCTTGCCGATGAGATCTTCACGCGCGCGGTGATATCCCTGGCGCTGCATCGCATTAGATCTGAAGACGCGGTCTACGAGGTGATCCGCCCGAATAGCGTCGCCAGGGTAGAGCGTGATCCGTGGAACGGGCAACGACGTTCCCGCAGCCCATACCGGACCCGGCTGAATTGATGGGAGGATAGAGAACGCCAATAAGGCCAACGGTATCCTGGGAAAAAGACGGAAATTCTGGATCAAGCACCCGGGCATCGTCGCTCTTTCCGATCGACCAATTGCGCAATTTCAAAAGAAGCTGATGCGTTACATCAGTGCCAGTGTCGATCCGCTTTTCGGAACCCGCCTTTTAGCGAATCCCCTTGGTGACAGTTCCGAACATGTCGTCTGCAGCCTGGATAACTTTGGAATTCATTTCATAAGCCCGCTGAGCCGAAATGAGCTCCGTAATTTCTTTCACGGGATCCACGTTGGAATTTTCCAGATATCCCTGCTCGATCTTTGCAAATCCATCTTCACCGGGAACTCCAACGACAGGCGCCCCTGAAGCCTCGGTTTCCCGGAAGAGATTTCCTCCCAAAGCCTGGAGACCAGCCTCATTGGCGAAAGTCGCGAGCGTCAGCTGACCGAGCAGCTGCAGCTCCGCCTCATTCTCAATCCGAGCGAATACTTCGCCACTCTCGTTCACCACAACGTCGGTGGCTTCTTGGGGAATTGTGATCGCCGGCTGCACAACGTAGCCGTCGATCGTGACGATCTGACCGTCCGCATTCTTGTTGAACGAACCTGCCCGCGTGTAGAGTATCTCTCCATCGATGCCGGCGACCTGGAACCACCCCCGGCCATTCAGCGCCAGGTCGAGCTTGTTTCCGGTATTCGTCAACGAACCCTGGAGATGAAGCTTGCGGATGGCAGCGGTGCGAACGCCGAGACCCACCTGCGCGCCTTCGGGAACCGGGCTTGCTCCGCCTCTGTTGGGCGCACCCGCCGCTCGCTCGACCTGATAAAGAAGGTCGGTGAACTCGGCGCGCGATCGCTTGAACCCCGTCGTGTTTATATTCGCGATATTGTTGGCGATGACCTCGAGATTGAGCTGCTGGGCGGTCATGCCGGTGGCGGCTATGGCGAGTGCTCTCATTTCTTGCCTCGTAATCGGTCGTCGTATCCGTCGCGGTCCTAAATCGCCATCCGGCTCAGCTCGAGATACGCGGCGACGACTTTGTCTCGAATGGCAATGGCCGCCTGCAAAGTCTGTTCGGCGGACAGCACCGCTTCGACGGCCTCCTGAACGGAAGCGCGCCCCAGGACGCCATTTATCGCTGTCGCCTCGGCAGTACGCAGCGCGCCAACCGTATCGGTGATGAGCCGACCCAGGACAGTTTCAAAATCGACCAGGGTGCTGCGCGCGCCGCCTGGCTTGAGGTGCGGAACGGCGTTGGAAATCTGCAAGGCGGCCGATTTCGGCGACGAAATGCCAGCCGCGAGCGGTGACAATGGATCGATCATGACGACCTCAGAAGATCGATGGTCATTGAGATCATCTCCCGCGCCTGCCGGATCACCTGCAGGTTGGCTTCATACGTCCGGCTTGCCTCGCGCATGTCCGCCATCTCCACCAATATATTGACGTTCGGCAGTCTCACGTAGCCCTTGGCATCCGCCGCCGGATGGCCAGGATCGTGCTCGATGGGGTAAGGTGAGCTGTCGAAGTCGATGCTCTCCACGCGAACGAAATTGGCTCCGGTCAATTGATCGATCTCGGTTTCGAAGCTGATCGTCTTGCGTGTGTAGGGCGCCGCGCCCGGTGTATTTCCGGTCGATTGTGCATTCGCCATGTTTTCAGCGACGATGCGCACGCGCTTCGATTGGACCTCGAGCCCGGAAGCCGCCACTTTGAGAGCGACCTGCAGCGGATCGATGGTTGTCATGGCCCTCACCCCTTGGCGCTCGCCAGCAGCATGCGATGGAAGGCCTTGGTGATACCGGCGTTGAGCGAGAATGAGCGCCGCACCTCTCCCGCCTTGAGCAGCTGCTGTTCGAGGACAACTGAATTTCCAGAGTGCAGGACGTCCCAGGACTCCTCGTCCCGAACTTCAGCCACAGGAGCGCCGGGCTGGCCCGGGGTCATGTGGCCGGTTTGCGTCACCGACATCTCTAGCGGCACCCGGCTCAACACCGCCTCGAACGGTTCGGTGTCGACCGCCTTGTAGCCGGGCGTGTTCGCATTGGCGATATTGCCAGCGACCGCCGTCTGCCGAACCGACAGCCATCGGTTATGCTGCGAAATAAGATCGAATAGGTAGACAGGTCCCATTACGAACCTTGCGTCCCAAGTTTCAATGGCGATCGGGTACGCGGTTCGTCTTGCCCGAGGCTTGCTCTGGAAATTTCAGCATCATGAAGGATTTCACAGTCGCCCCGAACGTGGCATCCTGAGGCCAAGCTCGGGCTACGCATCTCCGCGCGGCCAGAATTGGGTTGACGCAATGTTGACTTAACGTGATCAATGACCAGGCCATCGTACGGATCGGGAGGATGAGAAATGCTCGGACGTTCGTTAACCGCGGCTGCCCTACTCGCCACCCTGGCCGCCTTACCTGCGAGCGCAGCCAAGAAGGATAACTCGATCCGCTTCGCCTACGACCAGGTGCTCGAGAACATCGACCCGTACTTCAACAACGTCCGCCTTGGCGTGATGATGAACCACGCGGTGTGGGATACGCTCATCTACCGCAACCCCGAGACGAACGCCTACGAGCCGGGATTAGCGACGTCCTGGAAATGGATTGATGACCGCACGTTGGAGCTCGAGTTGCGGCAGGGGGTCAAATTCCACAACGGCGAGCCTTTTGACGCCGAGGACGTGGTTTATACCCTGAACTTCGCTTCCGACCCGGCCAACAAAGCCACAGCCCAGCAGAACATCAGCTGGGTCGAAAAGGCGGAAAAGGTCGATCAGTATAAGGTAAGGATCCGAACCAAGCGTCCGTTCCCGGCGGCCATCGAGTATCTCGCTGGCCCGATCCCTATGCACCCGAACGAGTATTACGCCAAGGTAGGCCCCAAGGGCATGAACGAGAAGCCCGTCGGGACCGGCCCTTACAAAGTGGTGCAGCACGACGTCGGCAAAGCGATCCGTCTCGAGGCGAACAAGGACTACTGGGAGGGCGCGCCGAAGCCGAAACCGACGATCGAAAAGATCGAGGTTCGCATGATTCCTGACCGGCAGACGCAGGTGGCCGAAATGCTGTCGGGCGGGCTGGACCTCATCATGAATGTGCCCGTCGAGCAGGCTGAGCAGCTCAAGGCGGCGCCACATCTGGCAGTCAATTCCGGCCTGACGATGCGCATCGTGTTCGTACTGTTCAATGCTGGCGAGAACGCCCCGCATCCGGCCATCAAGGATGTTCGGGTGCGGCAGGCGATTGCACACGCGATCGACAAGGAGACCATGGCCCGGCAGCTCGTCGGGGAAGGCGCGCAAGTGATCGAGACGATCTGCTTCCCAACCCAGTTCGGTTGCACGGACGAGGGGGCGAAACGCTACCCGTATGATCCCGAGAAGGCCAAGGCTCTGCTGGCGGAGGCCGGCTACAAGGACGGGTTCGATCTCCAGTTCTACAGCTACCGCGAGCGGCCGCAGGCCGAGGCGATGGTCAACTACCTGCGCGCAGTCGGCATCCGCGCCAACCTCAACTTCATGCAGTATGCCGCCATGCGCGAGCAGCACCGTGCTAACAAGGCCGCGGCGACGCACCAAACCTGGGGCTCATTCAGCATCAATGACGTGTCCGCCGGTCCGTCGGCTTACTTCAAAGGCATCGACGACGACATGACCAAGGACCCCGAGGTGATCGCGCTATTCGAGAAAGGCGACACCAGCGTCGATCCCGAGGTGCGGAAGGAAGCCTATAAGCGCGGCCTGCAGCTCGTGAACGAGCGGGCCTACGCGGTGCCGCTGTATGCTCTGACGACTTACTACGTTTCCGACAAGGAGCTGGAGTTCAAGGCTTATCCAGACGAGCTGCCGCGCTTCTGGGAGATGAAGTGGAAGTGAGGCGAGCGCTCAGGGGGCAGCGGGCCATTGCAAGCCGCCCTTAATTCGTTCTGCTTGAGGCTGTCATGCTGCTTTACACGCTGAAGCGGCTCGGGCTGGCCCTTCTCGTCGCCGCCTTCGTATCGGTGGTGGCGTTCATGTTGCTGCGGCTGTCCGGCGACGCCGCCCTTGCCATCGCCGGTGAGGGCGCGCGCGATGAAGATATCGAACTCGTTCGGCAAACTTACGGCCTCGACCGGCCGCTCATAATCCAATATGTGGACTGGCTGTTGACCACGCTTTCCGGCGATTTCGGCCAGTCGCTCTATTTCAAGACGGATGTCGCCAGTCTGATCGCGGACAAGTTGCCCGTGACGTTCCTCATCGGCAGCTTCTCCTTGCTCTTCGCGCTGGCTCTGTCGGTGCCGCTGGGCGTCCTTGCGGCCGTGTTCTCCGGAACCTGGGTCGACCGCGCCGCCCTTGCCATTGCGGTTGCGGGGCAAGCATTGCCGAATTTCTTCTTCGCGCTCGTGCTGATCATGCTCTTTTCGATCACGCTGCGCTGGCTACCGGTTTCGGGCAGCGATAGCTGGGCGCACTTCGTGATGCCGACAATCGCGCTCGGCTACTACGTGACCCCGCCCATGATGCGCCTCGTTCGGGCCGGCATGATCGAGGTGCTGAGCTCGGACTATATTCGCACCGCGCGTGCCAAAGGGCTGTCGTCCTTCAGCGTGGTCTTCAAGCACGGTCTGCGGAATGCGCTCGTCCCGGTGGTAGCACTGGCGGCCGTTCAGCTCGGCTTTCTGCTGGGAGGGTCCATCGTCATCGAGACCATTTTCGCACTCGATGGCCTCGGCTACCTCGCCTACCAGTCGATCACGCACAAGGACTTCCCTGTGACCCAGGCGGTGCTGCTACTGCTGTCACTGATCTATGTGCTGCTGACGCTGGTGGCGGACCTGCTCAACGCGTTCCTCGATCCACGGATGAGGGTTGCCTGATGAGCGACGCCGTCATCCTTCCCGTGGAGACAGTGGTACCGAGGACGGGCTCGGCAACGGCGCGCATGGTGGCCAGCCCTTCCGTCGTCGGGGGCTTTATCCTCGTGGGAGCCGTCGTCGCCATCGCGCTCCTGGCACCGCTGCTCGCCCCGCACGACCCTTATGCCCAGGACCTGACCCGCCGGCTCGTCCCACCGATCTGGCACGAAAAGGGCATTTGGTCGAACCCGCTCGGGACGGACAATCTCGGCCGCGACTACCTCTCCCGCCTGCTTTACGGCGCCCGGATTTCGCTTCTCATCGGTCTTGCCGTCATGCTGATCTCGGGGCTGATCGGCACGACTTTGGGGCTCGTCGCGGGTTATTTCGGCGGGAGGACGGACCTCGTCATCAGCTTCATCATCACCGCCCGCCTTGCGATGCCGGTGGTGCTGGTTGCGCTTGCCGTGGTGGCCGTCATTGGTGGCTCGCTGCCGGTGGTGATCCTTACGCTCGGCCTGTTGAAGTGGGACCGGTTCGCCGTGGTCATGCGAAGTGCCACCCAGCAGGTGCGCTCGCTGGACTATGTAACGGCTGCGGAAGCCGCGGGAGCTTCTCGCCTGCGCGTCCTGCTCGGTGAGATCCTGCCCAATGTCTTCCCGCACCTGATCGTTGTCGCCACGGTCGAGGCTGGGAGCGCGATCCTGCTCGAGGCGGCCCTGTCATTCCTGGGGCTCGGCGTGCAGCCGCCGTTGCCGTCCTGGGGGCTGATGATCGCCGAAGCCAAGAACTTCATGTTCTTCTCCTTCTGGCTCATAGCCATTCCTGGCACCGCCTTGGCGCTGTTGGTGCTCGGAATCAACTTGCTGGGCGACGGGCTGCGCGACGTGTTCGCGCCCGAAGGGAGGGCGTGATGGCGGTCGCTCAGGCACAGCCTCCCGTGCTCGCGGTCGAGGGGCTGTCGGTCACGATACGCACCCCTGCAGGGCCGCTCCACGCAGTTCGCGATGCCAGCTTCGACGTGCACCGTGGAGAAACAGTCTGCCTCGTCGGGGAGTCGGGCTGCGGTAAATCCATGACCTCGCTCGCCATCATGGATCTGCTGCCGCCAACGGCGAAGCGACAGGCCCGGCGTCTCGCATTCGCGGGCACCGACCTCGCCCGTGCGTCCCGCGCCGAGGTAAACGCGCTGCGCGGAAACCGCATGGCGATGATTTTCCAGGAGCCCATGACGGCGCTCAACCCGGCCTGGACCATCGGCGAGCAACTCATCGAAGTGTATCGCCGTCACAAGCGCTCCAGCCACTCGGAGGCGCGGGACCGGGCCATCGACCTGCTCGCCAAGGTCGGTATCGCCTCCCCGGCCGAGCGGCTGGGGCAGTATCCGCACCAGCTCTCGGGCGGATTGCGCCAGCGGGTGATGATCGCCATGGCGCTAATGTGCGGCCCGGATCTCATCATCGCTGACGAGCCGACGACGGCCTTGGACGTGACTATTCAGGCGCAGATTCTGCGGCTGCTTAAGAGCTTGCAGCGCGAGTTCGGCATTGCGCTGCTGCTCATCACCCACGATCTCGGAGTCGTCGCCCGCATCGCCGACCGCGTCCACGTGATGTATGCCGGCGCAATCGTCGAAAGCGCGACGACCAAGGAACTGTTCGCCCACCCCTGCCATCCCTACACGCGTGGGCTGCTTTCCTGCTTGCCGCGCTCTGGCGTAATCGAATCCGGCACCCGCCTCGGCACGATCCCGGGCGTCGTACCGAGCCTCATCGGAGGAATTGAAGGCTGCGCCTTCCGCTCCCGCTGCCAGCACGCTCGGGCCGGGTGCGCCGAAGCGCTGCCGGTCCGCTTTCCCTCGACGACGCACCGCTACGTCTGCGTCGAGGACTTCAGCGCCACGGCCAAGCTCGGGGAGGCAATGGCGTGACGGCACTCATCGAAGTCCGCGGAGTGTCCAAGACGTTCAGCGTCAGCAAGGGCATGTTTGCAAAGCGCGCCGTGCTGAATGCGGTCTCTGGCGTCGATCTCGACGTCAAGAAAGGCGAAGTGCTCGGGATTGTGGGGGAGTCCGGCTGCGGCAAGAGCACACTTGCCCGGATGATCCTGGGACTGCTGCCCCCCTCAGCCGGAACTGTGCGCCTCGGCGGACAGGACATTCGGACCATTCTCCGTCGCGAAGTCGCCCGCCGGATGCAGCCGGTCTTCCAAGACCCTTATTCGTCTCTCAACCCGCGCCGACGGATCGCGTCCATCGTAGCACTGCCGCTAGAGGTGCAAGGTATCGGCTCGGCTGAGGAACGCCGCGCCCGGGCGATCGCCGCGCTGGACAAGGTCGGTCTGCCCGCACGATATGCCGACAACTATCCGAGCCAGCTCTCCGGCGGCCAGCGCCAACGGGTCGCCATCGCCCGAGCGCTGATCACCGAGCCCGAGATCGTCGTCTGTGACGAGCCCACCTCCGCACTCGATGTATCCGTGCAGTCGCAGATCCTCAACCTGCTGATGGATCTGAAGCAGAGCCTGGGGCTCACGTACGTGTTCATCAGCCACAACCTGGCCGTGGTCGAGCATCTGGCGACGCGAGTCGCCGTCATGTACCTCGGCCGCGTCGTAGAGCTGGGGCCGACGGCCGAGCTATTCCGCAATCCGCGCCACCCTTACACGCAGGCACTGCTGGCATCGGTTCTGACGCCCGAGCCGGGCCTCGGCATCCCGGAGGCGCTGCTCGGAACGGCTTCACCCGATCCGCTCAATATCCCATCAGGTTGCCCGTTCCACCCGCGTTGCCCGCAGGCCATTGAGATGTGCCGAACCATTGTACCGAAGTCGGTAGGAACTCCTGCGGGGTTCGCGGCCTGCCATCTTGTGGAGGACAGCGCCAGCCGCGCAGCCTGATGCATGGCGAAGTTTCGCCACGCGCACTATCTGTCAGCAGCCAAGCATGTTAAGGCCAAGCCCAGCGCAAGGCGGAGGCTGCATGACTGCCGAGATCCCGTTCAAGAAAACCATGGAGTTCGCGTACGGCGAGCCGCGCGAACTCGCGCCCGGCGTGTTGCGGCTGGTTGCCAACAACCCGAGCCCGTTCACGTTCCACGGCACCAACACCTACCTGATCGGCAGCAAAGAGCTGGCCCTGATCGACCCCGGCCCGGAAGACGACGCCCATTTCGAAGCGATCATGCGCGCCGCCGGTGGACGCCCAATTACGCATATCCTTATCACCCACACGCACCGCGATCACACCGACGGGCTCGAACGGCTGCGCGCCGAGACGGGAGCTAAGATTTGCGCCCGTGGACGCTCCCGACATGCGCAGGGCAGCCTGAAGACGAGCCCCTCCGGCGCCGAGTTCATCGACATCGAGTTCAAGCCGGACATCGTGCTGAGTGACGGGGATGCGGTCTCCGGCCCGGACTGGCACCTCGAAGCCTTGTTCACCCCAGGGCACGCGCCGGACCACCTCTGCTTCTCAGACCCTGAGCGGAACGTGCTCTTTTGCGGCGATCACGTAATGAGTTGGAATACGACGGTCGTCGCTCCCCCAGAAGGCAACATGTCCGACTACATGCGCTCGCTGGAGAAACTCCTCGACCGCAAGGAGAAGGTGTTCATGCCCGGCCATGGAGGTCGCATCGAGCAGCCGAGCCGCATGGTCAAGGCCTACATGGTTCACAGGCGCTGGCGCGAGCAGGCGATCCTCGATGCCGTTCGGCAGGGCCACACGACGATCGATCGCATCGTCGCCCTCGTTTATCAGGGGCTGGACGCCCGCCTCGTCAAAGCGGCCTCGCTCTCCGTGCTGGCTCACGTCGAAAGCCTTGTCGAGCGCGGGCTGATCAGTTGCGACGGCCCGCCCGATCTCGATCGGCCCCTTTCTGCTGTTTAGCCGACCCTCTGGACTTTTGCTTGCTGCGGACATCCCGCGGGTTGGCCTCGGCCGGAACCGTGCTCATCAGCGCGGTTCGGAGCTCTTGAAAGAAGGTCCGGATGCGGGCGGCGTTCCGTCCAAGGTCGTGCTGGCCGTAGCGAGACGCTGAACGGACATCGATCTGCGCGCTTTCCGAATCTCCCATGACGCGGACGACCACGTCGTCGTAGAAGCCCATGATCAACGTCCGATCTACGGCCTCGATGTAGCCGGGCTGATCGAAATCGTCTCCGGGCGGGGTCTCCGCAACCACCTGATACTTGAGGCGGCGCACGACATCGGCAACGAGCTCGAACGCCTCGCTGGATGACCGCTTGATGAGGAACGGTTTCAGGTCGGGGTACGCGACGGCCTGCATCTCAGCGAAGAGTTCGCCGGGATACTCGACGGGGTTCGTGCCAGGCCCGCGCAAAACGGCCAGCGCGGTCATCGGCGGCGGCGCATGGAGATCCGTCGAGATGTCGTTGATGGGCGGCAGACTGTTGACGGTCGGGATGTAGAAAGCCGGCCAGGCGAACAGAGCCAGGCTCGTCAGCAGCCCCCCCAAGGCGGCACCCGCGCCGGGCCGGCCGGTGAACCAGATCTGCACGATGCCGATTATCGCCAACAGCAGCGCCAGCGCGCCGCCGGCGAATGCCACCTTCAAAGTATTGAGAAGGATCGGCGTGGGTATTCCCAGCAGACGATGCAAGGCGATGCCCGCAATCACCAACGCGCCACTGAACAGGGCCAAGCGCAGGCTCCAGAGGGCAGAAAACGCAGGGCGCTGCTCCGCGGCGATCATGCGATGGATCGTGTGCCAGGATAGTACTAGGCTGGACATCTCACCTTAACCTGCATAGCTCCCTCCAGCAGGCAGCACCGAGAAGCACTTTATCAGAATCCGCCAGCGTGATTAATGGCGCCAGAACCGAATACCAGCACAGGACAGGCACGATGACGACTCTTTCCAACTTCGCCATGCGGGACGTCGAGACCGTTCTCCACCCGGCTACAAACCTGGTACTGCATCGCACGACCGGTCCGCTGGTACTCGACCGCGCAGAGGGCATCTACGTTTGGGATGCGGACGGGAAGCGCTACATCGAGGGGCTTGCCGGGTTGTGGTGCACCGGCCTGGGCTACGGTAACCAGGAGCTCGTCGAGGCCGCGCGCGAGCAGATGAGCAAGCTGTCGTTCACGCATCTCTTCGGCGGCCGCAGCCACGAGCCGGCGATTGCGCTGGCTGAGAAACTGAAGGAGATGGTGCCGGCGCCGACCTCGAAGGTCTTCTTCACCAGCTCGGGATCCGAGGCGAACGACACGCAGATCAAGCTCGCCTGGTACTACAACAACGCACGCGGGCTGCCGAAGAAGAAGAAGATCATCAGCCGGATGAAGGCGTACCACGGCGTCACGATCGCGGCCGGCAGCCTTACCGGCCTGCCGATCTTCCACACCGATTTCGACCTGCCCATGCAGCGCGTCCTGCATACGGATTGCCCGCACTACTGGCGGAATGCCGAGGAAGGTGAGAGCGAGGAGGAGTACGCGACCCGCCTCGCCAACAACCTGGAAGACCTCATTTTGCGCGAGGGGCCCGAAACGATCGCAGCCTTTATCGCCGAGCCGGTGATGGGCGCCGGCGGCGTGATCATTCCGCCGCGCACGTACTTTGAAAAGATCCAGGCCGTTTTGCAGCGCTACGACATCCTGATGATCGCCGACGAGGTGATCTGCGGGTTCGGGCGCACCGGCAACTGGTTCGGCACGCAGACCTACGGGATCAAGCCCGACTCGATCTCGATGGCCAAGGCGATCACCTCGGCGTACATGCCGCTCGGTGCGGTCACAGTCAGCGAGCCGGTGTATCAGGCGATGCTCGAAGAGAGCAAAAAGCTCGGCGTCTTCGCCCATGGCTTCACCTACTCGGGACACCCGGTCTCGTGCGCAGTGGCGGTGAAGACGCTCGAGATCTACGAGCGCATCAACATCGTCCGTCATGTGCAGAGTGTCGCGCCGGTTTTCGCGACGCGGCTCAAGGCGCTAAACGACCACCCGCTCGTGGGCGAAACGCGCGGCGTAGGTCTCATCGGCGGGGTCGAGCTGGTGAAGAACAAGGCGACGAAGGAGAGCTTCGACGTGCGCAAGGGGCTCGGGCCGAAGGTCGTCAAGTTCGCAGAGGAGGAAGGCCTGATCTGCCGTGCCATCGCCGGCGATACGATCGCCCTCTGCCCGCCGCTCATCATCGACGGCGCTGGTGTCAACGAGATGTTCGATGCTCTCGTTCGCGCGCTCGACCGGGCCGAGGAGTGGGTCAGCAAGGAGGGGCTGCGGGACTAAGACCGCACTTACCTGTCTTCGGAGGCGCCGCAGCTCGTCACACTGCGGCGCCCATCTGCATTCACCAGTCGACCTACGAAATCTTCTCGCACCCGTGCGAGTCGGTCATACTCGTTCTGCAACCTTGGCTAGCGGCGAGGTGCCCGATGGGTGCTATTCGGTCGGTGATGAGCAGCGCTCGCCGCGCTCATCTTCCCGCGACAATCGCCATTTTTGCGGCACTATCGGCCGGCGCCAGCTTTGCCCAGAGCGCCCAGAGCCCCGCTGAGACAGAGAACGGCGAACGCGCCTTTCAGCTCCGAATCGCCAGCATGAGTGCCGCGGGGGCTCGAAATGAGACGGCGAAGGCTGAAGCGCCCGGTCCTTCCTGGCGCCACACATTCGGCTCGGAACGCCGCACAGAGGAGAAGCTCAGGCCGGTTCCATTCTCTGCCGACGTCGTCGTAATCCAGGATGTCACGAATCTCGGCCCAGTGCGGCAGATGCTTCCAGCGCGATCCTATCGAGTGGTGGCATCGCGCCAGATTTTGGAAAACGCCAATCCTGCCCGTCAGGGAGCTGGAGTCGCGACGACGGCCATTGCCGTCAGCCGCAGCGCTGCGCTTCGGGCAGTTGCCCATGAGCATCTTCTCGAGCTGGCTGACCCGCCTTCGGAGGCATCGCTTCCACTCTCTGCGGCCATCGCTGTAAAGTTGCTGAACCGCAACGGCGCATTCTGGGTGATAACGCTCGACGTGGCGGCATGCCCGCTCGGGTCGGCGCTAGGCGACATCGCTTGCGAAGCAGCGAAGCGGCAACTGGACCTAGTGGACGCGTGGCTCACGAACAAGCTCGCAGCCGGCGAAACCGTCATCGTTGCCGGGCGATTTCAAAGGACGTTGGGAGACGACAGCCTTCCGGGGAAACTGGGCCAATTGAACAGATTTCCCAAAAGCGAGCAGTTTACCGGCAGCTGCTCGGAAGACGGAGGAGGCATTGCGAGGACATACGTTCTCATTGCGCCCGGACGGCAGTCGATGCCTCCCGCCGAACTCCGCGGTCACCTAGAACCGGTCGATGACAAGAAGCCAGAGATGGGCTGCGCCCTGCTGGCAGAGGTGAGCTTCTAACGCAGGATTCAGACGTGCTGGCCGCCGTTGATGTGCAGCTCGGCGCCGTTCACGTAGCTCGACTGCTCCGTGCACAGGAAGTAGATCGCTTTGGCGACCTCTTCCGGCTCACCCAAGCGCCGCATCGGAATCTGCTCGCGCACGATCTTTTCGGTGCCGGGCGACAGAATGGACGTGTCGATCTCGCCAGGTGAGATGGCGTTGACGCGAATGCCGCGCGGGCCGAAGTCGTGGGCCATCTCGCGGGTCAGGCCCGCGAGCGCCGCTTTCGAAGTTGCATAGGCCGCACCAGCGAACGGGTGCACGCGCCCACCAGCGATGGAAGTCACGTTGACCACGGCGCCCTTCGCGCGCTCCAGCTCTGCAATCAATCCGCGGGCCAGCATGATGGGCGCGAAGAAGTTCACCTGAAAAACAGTCTGCCAATCCTCGAGTGGCGTATCGATCGTGCCGAGCCGCGCGCCCTCGGGCCCCTTGGGGCTGATGCCGGCATTGTTGACCAGCGCGTTCAGCCGAGAGCCCTGGTCCTCGAGACGCCTGCGCATCTCAGCGATCGCACGGATGGTGTCCTCGGCGTTCGCGAGGTCGACCTGGATGTGATCCTCGGGCCCCATTTCCCAGGGGCAGTTCTCCGGGAACGGCTGGCGCGAGCAGGTGATGACACGCCAGCCGGCGGAGGCGAACCTTTTCACGGTGGCGTGCCCTATCCCACGCGAGGCGCCGGTGAGAATCAACGTCTTTCGCTCAGCATTGCTGGTGGCAGGCATGGCTCTGGGGCATCCACATAAGGCGCGAACCGATCTCGGATTTGCATTGCAGCATAGCCGAAATCAGCTCGACGCGGCACAAGTTTAGCGTCGCGGCACCGGGGGCCATTCAGGGGTAGAGGCGCGCCCTCGACCAGGGCTCTTCCGACCCAGACCGACGGAACTGCACACGGTCATGTAGTCTGAACGGCCGATCGTGCCAGAACTCCATCTCTACCGGCACGATGCGAAAGCCTGACCAGTATGGTGGGCGTGGGATCTCGCCGACCGCATACTTTGCTGTGTAGAGCGCTACCGACTTCTCCAGCGCAAACCGGCTCTCCAGCGGCCGGGATTGCGCGCTCGCCCACGCACCGATTCGACTGCCGCGCGGACGAGTTACGAAATAGGCATCCGCTTCCTCCGGCGCAACCGGCGTCACGTGCCCGCGTACGCGCACCTGCCGGCGCAGGCTCTTCCAGTGGAAACAGAGCGCCGCCTTCCGCGAAGCCAGCAGCTCGCGTCCCTTGGCACTTTCGTAGTTCGTGAAGAATACGAAGCCGCGGTCCGGCCTCTCAGGGCCATCGACACCCTTGAGCAGCACCATGCGCACGTTCGGAAGCCCGTCCGGATCGACCGTCGCAAGGGCCATGGCGTTGGGATCGTTGGGCTCGTGCGCGGCGGCGTCCTTCAGCCACTCATTGAACAGCGCAAACGGCTCCTCAGCAGCAGTGAAGTCTCCTGCTTGCGGACCCGTGTAGTACTCGGGCTTTGCTGTATCGGACATGGTCTCTGCTCACGATCTCGATCCGGGCATTGAGAGACAGCCGTTGAGGTCCTCTTAACCCAGCTGCGGCATGCTTGCGCTGTACGAGTACCTGTCCCGTGGTGGCGGGTCCAGTCGGTTCGAGTTCGAGTGAGTCATCATGCGTCACCCTGACCGCGCAGCCTTGCGCATCGCTACGGGCGCGCTGGCGCTCGTCGCCCCCATCGCAGCGCTCGCCGGCGAGGCCGTCCCAGGTGAGCGAGACCGTAGCAACGGCGCGTGCAGCACCTGCCCTGAATTGCGGAAGCTGCCCAATCCGGCCGCGAATAACCCGGCTGCTACCTTCTCTCTCAATGACCTCGACGAGATCGCGACCCTCAACGCCCTGCACGTCGGCCTGACGGAGGTGCCAGATGGCGCGAACTTCGTCTGGCGGCGCTCCCATGGACGGCTCAGCGGGGTCGTGCGGCCGCTCTTTTCCTTCAAGAATGCGAACGGGGATGTGTGCCGCCACATCGTCGTGACGCTCCGTTCGGGCGATCACGAACGAACCGTCGAAGGCGCCGCCTGCCGTCGGTCAGACGGCCGCTGGGTGCTCGAGGGCTGACCAGAACTGCACCCGCGCATCTCGCCAAGTTCAGGTGCGATCTGCTAGACCCCTGATCGCGCTCGCGACCAAGTCGCGGCGCTCACAGGAAATCGGGGGAGAGCGCGTGTCTGAATGGCTCTGGGCCATCTTCACGGTCGTGGCGGCCGGGGGCCAAACCCTGCGCAACGCCATGCAAAAGGAGCTGACGGCGACACTCGGCACCGTCGGCGCCACTCACGTCCGCTTCCTGTTCGGACTGCCGTTCGGGTTACTCTTCCTCGGATTGGTTCTCCTTGCCACGGGTGAGCGGCTCCCCGAGTTCAATTCGGAGATGCTCGCCTGGACAGTAATGGCCGCACTCGCGCAGATCTGCGCGACGGCGCTGCTGCTCGCCGCCATGCGCGAGCGCTCGTTCGTGGTGACGATCACGCTGTCGAAGACCGAGCCGGTTCAGGTTGCGATCTTCGGCCTCGTGTTTCTCGGCGATCATCTTTCGGATGGCCTCGCCGCTGCCATCATCATCGCGACCGTCGGGGTCGTCATGATGTCCTGGCCGCGCCAGAACGCGGCGGCCACGCTCTCCTGGCATTCGGCGGCGCTCGGGATTGCCTCCGGCGCTGCGTTCGCCTTCTCTGCCGTCGCTTTCCGCGGAGCGATCATTGCGCTCGGCGCGGATAACTTCGTCGTCGCCGCCTCGACGACCCTGGCCCTTGGTCTGATGATTCAGACGCTCACACTCTCGGCCTATCTGCTCCTATTCGAACGCGAGAACTTGATCGCCATTTTTCGCGCATGGCGGCCGTCCATGACGGCCGGTTTCATGGGCGCCTTCGCATCGCAAATGTGGTTCCTCGCCTTCGCGGTGGAGAGTGCGGCCAAGGTCCGGACGCTCGGACTAGTCGAGATCCTGTTTGCGCAGCTCGTTTCACGGCAGATGTTCAAGCAGAGCCTCGCCTCGCGTGAGGCGATCGGCATCGGCCTGATCGTCATTGGCGTGGTCCTGCTCCTCAATGTCTGACGAAACCACGTGACGTTGCCCACTGCGGGAAAGACGGCTGCGTCTTGCGCGCGCTTTCTACTGAGCCGACTTCGCCCGCACGGCCCGAACAGGAGCGGGGGCCTTTATCGGCGGGCTCGCTTCGCTCGTCATGGGCTCGTCCGCCGCCAGGACGGCACGGCATTCCCCAGGCAATTGTGCCAGGGTCATCGGCGGCTTCGGCTTGGACGGCTTCTTGGGCTTTGGAGGCGCTGCGATGAGCGCGAGCCAGTCGCTGAGTTCCTTGCCGCAACCGTCCCCCGGCGGGGGAGCCGCCTGATCCTTGCAGGACGCACTTCCAGCGGGGCAGCTCATGCGGATGTGGAAGTGGTAATGATGCCCCCAGTAGGGACGCACCTTGCGCAGCCAGCTCCGGTCCGAACCCATCTTGTCCGCCCCCTCGCACAGCGCTTTCTTGATGGCAGGGTGCACGAAGATGCGGTCCACCTCGGGATAGGAAGCCGCGCGCTTGACGAGGCGGACGTGGCTCTCGGTCCAGATCTTGGCGTCGACGGACAGCTTATCGGGTCCCAGCATAGAGATGGCCGAAAGCTCTTCACGCTCCTTCTCGGTCAGCCGGCGATCGGGCATGGGCGTGAACCAGATGTCCGCGTCGAGCCCGATCTGATGGCTGGCGTGCCCCGTCAGCATGGGCCCGCCGCGCGGCTGGGACATGTCCCCAACGAGGAGACCCGGCCAGCCGTCGAATTTCTGGGCCTCCTTCGCCAATCTCTCGACGAGGCTGACGAGCCTTGGATGCCCCCAGTTGCGGTTGCGCGAAAGCCGCATTGCCTGCCAGGCCGGTCCATCGATGGCCAGCTCCTTGCCGCCCGCGAGACAGCCGCGGGCATAAAAGCCGATGGCCTTTGCCTCGAGTGCCGCCGGGGTCTTGACCTTGCCAAACAACTCCTTGGCCGGTTTGGCATTCTCGGTCGCGCCAGCCGACCCGGCTGTGGCAGCCAAGATGATGGACAAGAGTGCGGCTACGGTGCGCATGATTTAACCCGTATTGGTATAAAGATGCCCCCTTCTAAACCAATTGAGGGCCGAAATGAGGCCGCCAGGTCGTCTCAACCATGCAGATCAACGACCCCTATTTGCTTCGACAGGGTCACTTGATGACTGAACTTCTACACTCGGGCCCCTCGAATGCGCCCTTCCGTATTCTGCTTGCCCACGGCGCGGGCGGAGCCATGACCAGCGCATTCCTCGAAACCATGGCAGGGCTGCTGGCTGAGCGCAACATCGCCGTCAGCCGCTTCGAGTTCGCCTACATGGCCGCCCGTCGGATCGGCGGTAAGCGGAGGCCGCCACCCAGGGCCGACCTCCTGGTCGCAGAGTTCCGGGCCGCAATCGAAGCTGTCAGAACCGAGTTCCCCGATGGTCAGAGGCTGCTGATCGGCGGCAAGTCCATGGGCGGGCGTGTAGCGAGTTTTATTGCCGATGAGATGCTAGCCGAAGGCTACATAGAGGGCTTGGTATGCCTCGGATATCCGTTCCACCCGCCCGGCAAGCCCGAACAGCTACGGACCGATCACCTTTTAGCCCTGAAAACTCCGACGCTCATTGTTCAGGGCGAGCGAGACCCCTTCGGCAGCCGCGCCGAAGTCGAACAGATGAAGCTGTCACCGTGCATCCGATTCCACTGGGCTGGTGACGGCGATCACGACCTTGGCCCGCGCGGCGCCATGGGGTTCACACGCCGTGGCAATCTCGATGCGGCGGCCGACGCCGTGGCCGCGTTCGCGCATTCACTCGGCGGGCGGCCGGCTCACGCCGCCGCTGGCACGGGCTCAGGATCGGGCAAACGTCGTGGCAGCAGCCAGACGGCGACCAAAATGGCGCCTGCCGCCGCAGCAAGGACCTGGAACAAACGGTCGAAGCCCCAGCCCTGATGGATCCAGGCGATCAGCGGCAAGGCGGCAGCGAGCACAGCGAAGCTTACGATGTAGCGCACGCCGTAGATCGAGGCGCGCATATCCGAGCGGGCGAGCTTCCCGATCATGTAGTCGTTGATCGGAATCTGCCCGAACGCGCCCAACATGAAGGCGAAAGCCACGATAAGCGCCGCCCAGTCCACAAGGCCGGGCATGAGCGAGAAGAACACGAGTTGTATTGAGGCGGCACCGATGAACACCGTCCGCGGGCCGAGCTGGTCGAGCAGCCGCCCGACGATGATCTGCGCAATGGAGGCAACCGCGAACACGAGGAAGGCCAGCCAGCCAATCAGCGTCGCTGATTCCGCAATGCCCATCAGCCGCTCGTCGAACACCTTCGGCAGGGCAAAGGTCGTCGATTGGAAGATGATGCCGGAGACCGCCGTCGTGAAGAAGATGATGGCTGAGAGCCGTATGAGCAGCGCCCTGAGATTTGGGGGAAGCGGTTCTGCGGAGCCTTTCGCCTTGCCTTTTCCGTTGGCACCCGCCGGGCGCATCTCGGCGTGGAAGAGTGAAATGTAGCCGAGCCCGATCAGCACGGACAGCAGGCCCGGGAAGATGAAGGCAAGCCGCCAACCGCCGTTGTCGATGAAAAACCCGGTGATGAGCGCCGCGCTGGCGACGCCGAGATTACCCCAGACGCCGTTGATGCCGATGGCCATTCCGGTGCCAGTTTTCGAAGCACGCTCGACGAGCAGCGCTAAGCCTACGGGATGGTAGATGGCCGCGAAGACGCCGACGACGAACAAACCCAAACCGACCTCGACAGGCGTGCGGGCGAAACCGGTCGCAATGGCGGCCAAGCCGATGCCGACGAAGAACACCGCCATCATGCCTTCCCGGCTCCACTTGTCGGCGAACCAACCGGCCGGCAGAGCGAACACACCAAAGGCGATGAAACCAGGCGTCGCATAAGGGATCAGCTGAGAGTAGCTCAGCCCCCACTCTCGCGTGAGCGCCAGCGCCGCGACCGTCGCAAACACGAGCGTGAGCAGATGGTCGAGAAAATGGCCCACGTTGAGAAACAGGAAGTGCACGCGGTCACGGGTCGTGGCGTGTGTCATCGCTGCTCTCCTTTTGGACCGTTTCCCCGATGCAGATCTGGCATCATTCGTAGCCTTCGGCAATGGAGGCGGCGATCCGATCCTCCAAATCCGGTTGATCAGCGAGGCCGCTCGGGTGCTCCTTGCTCGGCATGAGCCGTCGGAAATGCACCCAGCGCTGCCGGGCAACCTGCTCCAGGCGCCCCAGCTCCTTGAGCGGATCAGGGTGATCGTCGACGCGGATGTCGAGCAGCGGGTATTCCTCCTGATCGTGGATTAGCAGGGCTGCCGACTGGCGACCGCGACTGTCCCCGCCAGCCGCCTCGCCGGCCCGCATGGCGCCGATCAGCCGGCGAGCGAACGGTTTGTCGAGGTTCGCCTCGTAGTAGGAAATGGTCGCCTCAATCACGCGTGGTCCGGCGAGGATGTTGCCGGCCACCGACAGGTTGGGGCGAACTTTGTGGCCGCACCAACCGATGCATGCCGCGCCGGTAAAAGCAGCAAACCGGCCCTCCCGGTCCATGAGGTGAACCTGGCGATGATCCCGGCCATCGTCCGCAGCGGTCAGAAACTTGATGGCATCCTCCGCCGCAGCGCCCGCCTGCAGCAGCGCCAAACCCTGCGGACCGTAGAACGGATTGATGAATGCCTGCGTGGCAACCGCGCCTGCTCCTGTCTTGACGTACGGCACCACGGCCCCCACGGCGAAGAAGCGACTTGCCACGATGATCCCAACGCGTCCGGTCGCCTGGTCACGGGCTATGATCGACCAAGTCATGAATCGCCTCGTGCTCGAGGGGCTGTGGGAAGCGGTGGCGCTGCCAGCGGCTGCTAACGTCCAGCAGCGTACCCCTGCATTCCGCGCGGATTCGCGGCCGCTTTTCGGCGCGCGCCATCCTGGCTGGCGGCCGTCAGCCGCCCTTCCGTCCAGCTCCCGCCAACCTCGACGATATGGCCGCGGCGGCGCAGCTCGGCGATCGTGCGCGCGGGCAGGCGGTCTTCCATCACAACGACACCCGGCCGAGCCGTCCGTGGCCAGAACGAGGCCGGGAAGTGCTCGATGTGCCAAGCCGGCGCATCGATCGACTCCTGCAGGTTGAGACCCGCATGCACGTGCCGCAGAAAGAATTGGCAGCTCCACTGGTCCTGCTGGTCGCCACCCGGCGTGCCCCAAATGAGATACGGCTCGCCGTCACGGAACGCCATGCCGACGGAGAGCGTCGACCGCGGCCGCTTGCCCGGCGCCAAAGAGGCCGGCAGCCCCTCCTCCAGCCAGAACATCTGTGCCCGCGTGCCGAGCGGGAAGCCCAGCTCTGGGATCACGGGTGAGGACTGCAGCCAACCGCCCGAGGGCGTGGCCGAGAACATGTTGCCGTCCCGGTCGATGACATCGACATGAACGGTATCGCCGCGAACCTCTCCCAAACGCCCCACCGTCGGCTCGCCGGCTCCGGCCGACGACACGGCCGTTCTTCCGTCCGCGACACCCTTCACGACCACCTTGCCGCCAAACCCCGCGATCTGCCCGGGCCGCTGCTCCAGCGAGGCAAAGTTCGGGTTGATGAGCTTGCGGCGCTCCGCGTTGTAGGCTCGCGAAAGCAGCGTTTCGAGCGGAACTTCGACGAAATCCGGATCCCCGTAGAACGCCTCACGGTCGGCATAGGCAAGCTTTGCGGCCTCGATCCAGGTATGGATGAAATCTGCGTCAGTTGGATCGATCCGGTTGAAGCCGTAGCCGTCGAGCAGGGCCAGCATCTGCAGCAGCACGGGACCTTGCGTCCACGGCCCCGGCTTGAAGACGCGATAGCGGCCATAGTCGTAGTGAATGGACGCCTCGATCGCCGGCTTCCAGCGGGCCAGGTCCTCGCCCGTCAGCACGCCCCGATGCGGGCGGCCGCTGACGTCCATCACCTCCTGCGTTCGGCAGAAGCGGTCGATGGCTTCAGCCACGAAGCCCTGGCTCCAGACGCGCGCGGCGCGTTCGATCTCTGCTTCGCGACCTCCGCCCCCAGCCTCCGCTTCCGAAAGAATGCGGGTGTAAGTCTCGGCGAGGCGCGGGTTACGGAACATCGCCGACGGTTCGGGGACGTCGCCACCCGGCAAGAATACCTCGGCGGACGTCGGCCAGTGTTCCTGGAAAAGCTCCGCTACCGTCGCAATCGTCGCCGACGCGCGCTCGACGAGCGGATGGCCGTTCAAGGCATAACCGATCGCCGGCTCCAGCACGTCGCGCAGATGCATCGTGCCGTAGTCGCGCAGGATCAGCATATAGGTCTGGAACGCGCCGGGGATGCAGGCCGCGAGCAGACCCGTGCCGGGCACCATGTCGAGCCCAAGGTGATCGCGGTAGTGGGCGATCGTCGCCCCCGCGGGCGCCGGTCCCTGGCCGCACACCACCTCCGGCCTGCCCTTCCGGCGGTCGAGAAGCATCACCGGCACGTCGCCGCCGGGGCCGTTGAGATGCGGCTCGACCACCTGCAGCGTGAAGGCAGCGGCAACCCCCGCATCGAATGCATTCCCGCCCTTCTCCAGAATACCCATGCCGACGGCCGTCGCTATCCAATGCGTCGAGGTGACGACACCGAAGGTGCCCTCGATCTCAGGGCGGGTCGTGAACGGGTTGGGATTGATGATAGGAGTGCCAGGCGCGATCGATCCAGCCGATGGCGACTTCCGGCTCCCGTCCTGGCTCATGTCTCGGCTCTCCGCGTTCGACTCGTACGGCTGAAGAAATCCGCACCCATGATCAGCCCTGGCACCCGCGCTGTCCAGCTTGGAAGGTGCGGAAGGGAACTTCCAACGATTTAGGAGACGACGCGTGTCTTTGTGAGCGCGCAGATCGGGCTGAGTGAACGCTGCGGGAGGCTGCTATCAGCCCGCTGCCTGCGACTGGTGATGGCGAAGCCGCCGGCGCAGCATGATTAGGTAGAACAGTATGAACATGTAGTAGAACGTTTCGAGCGCCTCGCTTGGACGGGCCAGCAAGTCGGGAAAGATTTCCCGCTCGACGAGATAGTAGATGAGCTTGAACCCAATGGCTGTCAGCGCCACGGGGAGGATCGCGCGCGGCGGCGTGAGGAAGACGATGATCGGCACGTTCGCCACCCAGGACCTTGCGCGCCGGGAGAGCGGCAGCAGAACTCCGCCCACGAGAATGGCAAGCTCCAGGACCTTCTGCGGAAAATGATTGAACAGCCCCGATGTGTTGTGAAGGTTGGTTTCGTCCTGAGTGTTCAGCTTGCCCCAGAAGTCCGGCGTGTCCCAGTAGAAGAACCACTGCCCCCAGCTGTGTTCTTCACCTGCGATGTAGAAGCATGAAACGGTGAAGAAAACGATCGCCGCGCGTAGCAGCGGCCAGGACTTGACGAGAGAAAAGGAGAACAAGCTGAGGCAGATGAAGAAACCGACCAGGGGTATGATGAAATGCGAGAGCTCCAGGACGCCATACCCTTCAGGCAGGATCGCGGCCCGATAGAAATCCGGAGCTACAGCATAGATCGTGAGTATAGCGGCGGCCGCGGCCAGCGGCACACCCAGCCACCACCAGGCTTCACGCCAACCCGGGCATTCGTCGACAACACACTCACGATCAGACTGCACCGCTTCTCCTTCTTTGCGGTTTCTGGTTCGCCCTGTTTGATGCTTGAAGCAAGCCCTCGGCAAAGCGGGCCCAAGAGGTACCCTGGCCGGG
>Ga0180216_1000753_pt1 | contig 31271 bp, 26 predicted proteins | sample eDN3rd37CBELigMG_FD_128879 | JGI IMG/M metagenome (GOLD analysis project Ga0180216, IMG submission 128879) | Enriched Miracle-Growth compost microbial communities from Emeryville, California, USA - eDNA 3rd pass 37_C BE-Lig MG (version 2)... ... | reverse complement strand
GCACCACCGGTTTCCTGGCGGCGATCGAGGACAGCAGCGGCCGGCTCACCTCGAGCCTGGAGGAGCATTCGAGCGCGGTCACCAAGGATTTCGACGCACATACCCGCGCCCTCTCATCGGCAATCGATGATCGCATGAGCGTGCTCACCGATGCGCTCGACACCCGGGCGGTGAGCCTGACCAGCGCCATCGACGAGCGCACGCTTTCGCTCACCACCGTGCTCAATGAAAGCGGGTCGACCATCGTCAGCCAACTGCGCGAGCATGGCGACGAGGTCACCAATGCGATCGAGCAGGTCGGCACTAGGCTGACCGAGAATATCGCGGGCAGCTCGCGCGACGCCGTGAACATCTTCACCACCCTTTCCCGCCAGCTTGACGAAAGCGTTTCGATCCAGCTCAACTCGCTGGAAAGCCGCCTGCAATCGGCGCTGATCGAGATCAACGGTGCGCTCGACGAGACCGCTGACAAGGCACGCGACACCATCTCGTCGGCCGGGGCAACGTCGCTCGCCGACTTCGACTCGCGCCTCACCCACATCACCAGCAGCATCGACGAGCGTCTGCATGCGCTCGATGGCGTGGTGGGCGACAAGGGCGAAAAGCTCGTCGCGGCGCTCAGTGCCCAGACCGAGACGTTCTCGGGGCGCGCCAGCCTGCTGGAATCCGCCCTCGACGAAAAGGCCCAGCGCTTCAATGAACTCGTTGGCGAGCGCACGCTTGAAATGGACGAGATTCTCGGCAATCGCGCCCGTGAGGTTACCGCATCGCTGGCCGACAAGGCGACGCAGGTTGCGGCCGCAATCGGCAACAGCGCCACTCAGGTCACCGGCGTCATGGGCGAGCGCGCGCGCGAGATAACCGACTCGCTCGAAGGCCATACCCAGATCATCGCCGAAGCGCTCGACACCCGCACGGGTGCCCTCGACAATCTGCTGACCGAACGCACACTGCAGATCGCGCAGTCGCTCGACCGGCAGTCCGTGGCGTTCTCCGAGGCCTTCGAGGGTCGTGCTGAAAAGCTCGAAGCGACAGTCGGCGAGCGCGCCCGCGAGATTTCGGCTTCGCTCGATGGCCACACCCAGATCATCGCCGAGGCGCTCGATAGCCGCACCGGCAAGCTCGACAGCATCCTGACCGAGCGCACCCGCCATATTGCCGACTCTCTCGACCGGCAGGCCGAAGCTCTCTCCGACGCCTTCGAAAGCCGAGCCGAAAAGCTCGAGACCACGGTTGGCGAACGGGCACGCGAAATCTCGGATTCGCTCGACGGGCACACCCAGATCATCGCCGAGGCGCTCGATAGCCGCACCGGCAAGCTCGACAGCATCCTGACCGAGCGTACCCGCCACATCGCCGACTCTCTCGATCGGCAGGCTGAAGCCCTGTCCGACGCCTTCGAAGGACGCGCCGACAAGCTGGAAACCACGCTCAGCGAACGGACACGCGAGATTGCCGATTCCCTCGACGGGCATTCGCAGTTGATCGCCGATACCCTCGACAGCCGCACCGGCAAGCTCAGCGACACCCTGGCCGAGAAGGGCCGCCTGCTCGATGAGTCTCTGGCGAGCTACGATCGCATTCTGAGCGACAGCATCCGTCAGCGCAGCGATGAGCTGGGGGGCCTTCTGGCCGAGCGCACCAACGCCTTCGAAACGGCGATCACCGATCGCACGCAGGAGCTCTCGGAGACCCTCACCGAACGCACCGGCGCCTTGACCAGCCAGATCCAAGAGCAGTCGAGCGCACTCAGCGACACGCTCAACACCCACACCCATCGCCTCGCCAGCACCGTCGGCACGCACACCCAGGCTCTTTCCGACGCCCTCGGCCAGCGCACCGAACAGCTGTCAAACGTCCTTGATCAGCGCACCGAGCGGCTATCGAGCGCCATCGAACAGCGCACCGAATTGCTGTCGAACACCATCGAGCAGCGCACCGAACACCTGTCAGACACCATCGAAGAGCGCACCGAGAAGCTTTCCGAAACTCTGGGCCGCCGCACCGACGAACTCGCACGCACGTTCGAGGAAAAGACCATCGTTCTCGGCCAGACCATCGAAGAGCAGGGCACTGCGGCGAGCGCGCGTATCGAAGGCTCACTGCAGGGCGTGACCAGCACCATGACCGAGCGGGTCGAGGCTCTTTCGGCGACGATCGACAGCCGGGTTCACCAGATCAACGACAATCTCGGTCGCGGTATCGACGATGCGCTGGTGCGTATCAACGATGCGGAAAGCGGCGTCATCAGCCGTATCGAGGGGGCTTCCACCACCGTTGGCGAGAGCGCGCGGCAGGCCGCGGACATCATCGAGACGGGCATCAATTCGGCCCGCCAGGCGATCGCGGAGATGGTCGATCAGCGCCTCGGCACCCTGCCCGAAGCCATCACGGCGCGGGCGGACATCACCGCCGACCGGCTGGCTGCCCTCAACGCCTCGATAAACACCTCGATCACGCAATCCATGACCGACCTCGAGGCCGGGGCCGACCGCATCGAGGAAACCATTACCTCGCGCCTGACTCACGCGTCGCACGCCATCGTAGCGGACGTGAACATGTCTGCCGACCGCATGGATTCCGCCGTTCGTACGGCCCTGCAGCAGATCCAGGCAGCCGCTACCAGCATCGACGAGCTCGTCTCGGTCAAGGCTACCGGCAAGGCCGACCAGATCGCTACTCAGCTTTCGGAAGTCAATCGCTCGGTCAACGAGCAGACCAACGCCTTTGCCGCTCTGGTTTCGGAGAAATCCGAGCAGCTCCAGGGCGCGCTTGCCAACCACGGCAATATCCTGCGCGATTCGCTCACCGAGACCGCGCGCGATGCCGAAGAGATCATGTCCGCCTCGACATCGCGCATCAACAGCGAGGTCTCCGAAGCGCTCAATAAACTCAACGACTCCAACCTGCTGTTGCAGCGCGTTCTCGACGCTTCAACCACCAACCTGGCGAACCTGGAGTCGAGCATCGCCCAGCAGACCGCCAGCTATTCGGCGACCGTGCGCGACGCCATCGGCCAGACCGAGGAAGCAGGCCAGCTCGTCAGCCAACACGTCAATGCGCTGCAGAACACCATCCGCGGGATGGTCGGTGAGTTCGGCTCGGTGCTCGGCCGGCTCGACGCCGAAACGGTCAGCATCACCGAAGCTGCCGACCGGCTTTCGAATTCGGGCAACTTCGCGCTCGAAACGCTCGAGGAACGCCGCGGCGCCATGGAGGCCCTCGCCTCCTCCTTCACCGCACGCGCCGACGATATAGACAACCGCATGCGTGTGTTTGCCCAGTCGATCGCAGACACCATCAACGACACCGAACGACGCCTGATCGGCGCCCGCCGCTCGATGGACGATGCGCTGACCGCCACCACCTCGGGGGTCACCGAAGCGATCGAGACCGCCACCAGCACGGTCAACCGTTCGCTGGCCGAAACGAGCGAACGCGTCAACGAAATGCTGACCGCGACCGGCAACCAGGTCGACAGCGCCATGCTGCGCGCCAGCGATACCGCCGCATCGGCGATGCGCCAGAATGCCAATGTCGTCAACGACGCACTGGCCCAGACTGCCGAGCGCGTCAATTCGGCGCTCTCGGAGACGTCCGGACGCGTGTCCGAAGTGCTCTCGATCACCAGTTCGACGCTTTCGGACACGATCAATGAGAGCACCGCGTCGGTCCGCGGCGCGATTGCCACCCATACCGGGGACTTGCGCCGTACCCTCGAAACGACAAGCGAAGAGGTCATCGGCCGGATCGGCTCCTTCCAGGAAGCAGCCGAGGGTGAAGGCGAGCGGGTCAACCAGACCGTGCGCCAGGCCCAGCAGGCGATGGCCGCAGAGATCCAGCGCGCACTCGAGGACGCCACCAACCGCTTCAACGAGACTGCGCGGGCCATGCGCGACACGGCTCGTGAAGTGGGCAGCGAACTCGAAGCGACCCGCTCCGAACTTGCCCGCGGCGTTACCGAACTGCCCGAGGAAACCCGCGCCAGTGCCGCCGCGATGCGCCGCGTCGTCGCCGAGCAGATCGAAGCGCTGAGTGAACTCAACGCGATCGTGCGCTCGCAGCCCGCGACCCGCGATCTCAACGATCGTGCACCCTCGCCCTCGCCCGCACCGGCCCCGCGCCAGGAGATCGCGCGGCCTGCCCCGCGCAGCGAGCCAGCGCGTTCGAGCGTGAGCTACCGCGACGAGGCACCTGCTGCGACTACCACACCCGCCCAATCCCTCGCGGAAGAAGGCAGTGGCTGGCTACGTGACGTCCTACGCAACGCCACCGCCAAGCAGGCAGGCGTGCAGCCCAGCAACCTCTCGGGCCTAACCGAAGACATTGCCCGCTCGATCGACAATGCCGCGCTTGCCGATGCCTGGACCCGCTATCAGGCCGGAGAGTCGAACGTCTTCTCGCGCCGGATCTATACGCTCTCCGGGCAGAGCACCTACGACGAGGTGCGCAAGCGCCTGCAGCGCGACCCGGAATTCGCCCGCACCGCCCAGGCTTATATGAGCGAGTTCGAGCAACTTCTGCGCCGCGCCGCCGCCGGCCCGCGCGCCGCCGCCGAAACCCGCGACCACCTGCTCTCGGACCGTGGCAAAGTCTATACAACCCTTGCGCATGCAAGCGGCCGGCTGAACTGATAAATCAATGGTCAACGTGAAAATGGCCCCGGCTAATTCTAGCCGGGGCCATTTTTCTTTCCGGGGTTGGGAAACGCCCTAGGAGGCGGCGCGCCGAAGTCGGAATCGCCTCGGCTCACCAGCCTTCATCTCGGTCCATTTGATCAGTTCGAAACTGCCGTCCTCGTTCTCTACGGCAGCCGTGCAGCTTTCCACCCAGTCACCGGTGTTGATGTAGTGGATGCCGAGCCGATCATGCATGTCGGCGAAGTGAATGTGCCCGCATATAACACCGTCGACCCCCGACTCGCGCGCCTCATGCACCAACGCTTCCTCGTACCGGCCAATGATGCTGACAGCATTCTTGACGCGCTGCTTGGCCCAGGCGGAAAGCGACCAGTATTGCAGCCCGAGCCGCCGGCGTACCCAATTGATCGCGATATTGACGCGCAGAGCCGCGTTATAAGCCCAGTCCCCGACATGGGCGAGCCATTTGGCATTCATGACCACGACGTCGAACTGATCGCCATGAATCACGAGATAGGTCTTGCCCTGCGCCGTGGTGTGGACAGTGCGATCGACAAACTCGACCTCACCGAAATAGGTACCGAGATATTCGCGCAGGAACTCGTCGTGGTTTCCGGGCAGATAGACGATCCTGGTACCGGCATTGGCCTTGTCGAGCAGCACCTGCACCAGCACGTTGTATTCGCTGGGCCAGTGCCAGGACTTGGCCAGCCGCCAGCCATCGATGATATCGCCGACGAGATAGATCGTCTCGGTTTCGGTGTTGCGCAGGAACTCAGTGAGCTGCACGACACGGATTGGCCGCATGCCCAGATGCACATCGGAAATGAACAGCGCTCGCACGCGCCGCATCTCGCGGGTTTCCGTCATAGGCCGATTGCCGCCCTGCCCTCTTCCAACGCCGCGCCCATCCATGACGACACGGCCTTCAGTCTATAGGCCCGAGCAAGGCAGCGAGACAACCCTGGCGGCCACCTTGGGGCGATAAGCCTGTTAGTTGATCCGGCGCTTGAGCGCCACGACACGCCCGTAGCTCTCTTCGATGCGCGCGGCAAAGGCAGGATCCGCTTCCGCCTCGGCAACCAGTATTGCCCGGATTTCATCGGCAAGCGAAGCGCGAGGATTGGAGGTGTTGGAGAAGAGCAGAATGTCCATGCCAGCACGCACGGCGCTCGTAACCGTTTCCTCCAGTGAGAAATGTTCGCGGATGGCGCCCATTTCGAGATCGTCGCTTATCACCACGCCCCTGAACCCGAGCTCGTTGCGTAGAACACCGGTGATCCACTCCGGTGTCAGGCTTGCGGGCAGGCCCTCGACACCGCCCGAGTAGTCGGCGTGATAAAGATGCCCCACCATCACCATTTCGTCATAACCCGCCGCGATCAGCGCCCGATACGGTTCGAGCTCGCTCTGCTGCCAGGTTCCAGTGATATCGACGAACCCCTCGTGGCTGTCGGCTGTCGATGAGCCATGGCCCGGGAAATGCTTGAGGGAAGTAAGGAGCCCCGCCGAGCGATGCGCCTCGATGAAGGCGGCATCGTAGGCCGTCACCGCCCCCGGATCGGATGAGAATGCACGGCCATAGCGCGCAATGATCTGGTTGTTCGGGTTGAGATTGAGGTCGGCAACGGGACCGAAATTGACGTTGAACCCAAGCGCGGCAATGCGCTGGGCAAGGTCGGCATAGATCGCTTCAGCCGCCTGCGGACTGTTGCTCGCGGCGATCGTCGCGGCATTGGGCAGTTCAGAAAATCCAACCTCACCCGTCAGCCGCTCTACCGAGCCACCCTCCTGGTCGAGCGTGATGAAGGGCGGCAGGTCGGGAGAAGCAGCGCGGAAAGCGGCATTCATTTCCTTGACTGCATCGAGGCTGGCGACGTTGGTCCTCAGATACATGACTCCGCCGATCTCCCCGGCAGCGATCTCATCGCGCACGGCTTCGACCGAAGCATCTCCTGCGCTGTCGCCCTGAAACCCGACAAGGATCATCTGCCCCGCCATCTCCTCGAGGCTTTGTGCATGAGCCGGCAGGCACCCGGCCAGTGCAACGGTGATGGCCAACAGGGAGATCATGAATCGGTGCATCTGCAGCTCATGGGATTGCGGAAGTCCACCTGCCCTTGTTCACGAGTAACATGGCGAGATTGGGAATCACTATTCCAGCACATGCTGTGCGCGCAGCCGTAACGGCGCCGTTAACCGCGCCAGCGCCTGTCGCTTCGGCATCATCCACACCTCTGCTAAGATTCGATTTCACTATGGGAGTTGCAATGGACGAGACCGCATCACTCGCCGAAGGCATACCGGCGACGGAACAGTCGGCCGCGCCCGGTGCTTCGCCCCTGCGGCCGGGGTCTTATCGCGACATCGACCTTGTCCATGCCCGCTTGATGGAGGCGATCGACACGTCGCCGTTCTACATCCCCGAGTTCAAGGCCTACGAGAAAAGCCGGCTGACGAAGGACCATCTGGCCGCGCTGATCGAAGCCGATCCACGCCACCTTTTTATCGCAATGCGCAACAGCCAGCCCGCAGGCTTCATGATCAGCGGCCCGGAACTGGGCACGCTCTGGCTCTATTGGTCGTATCTCTTTCCCGAGCATCGTCGTTCGAGCCTCGGCGTCGCGGCGATGCGCGCCTTCGTGGCACAATGGGAGAACGGTCGGTTCCACAAGATCTCGACCTATACCAAGCCGGGTAACGAGGTCGCCGAAGCCATCATGAAGCGCTTCGGCTTCAAGCGAACCGCGGTTCTCGAGAACCATATGTTCGGCGAAGACTACCTGCTTTATGAGCGCCCCCTGACCAAGGCCCTAGCTGGCTATGACCTTGGTATTCGCGGCGGCGTGGTGGGTCGCCTGCGTCGGCGTATCAAACGGCTTGTTGCGCGCTGATCACTCCGCAACCGCCTCGGCGGGGTGCCGCCAACGCTGGAAGATGGATACGTCCATCCCCGCCGTTCTCAACGCTGTCCACCATAGCGCTCCTGACCACAGGGCGATGGCGGCCAGTGCCGCGACAGCCGCGCCCGTAAGCCCGAACATGGGGACCAGCACGAAATTGCCGCCGATCAGCGTAGCGACGCCGAGCGCCACTGCAGGAAGGCTTGCATAGGGGCGGTCGTGAATGGAAAGCACCATCGAAGCGGGCCCCAATAGCGAGCGCACGACCAACGCCAGGCAAAGAACGGCGAGCGGCACCGCTCCTGCAAGGAAGGTTGGGCCGAACAGCATCAGCGCAAACGGTCCAAGCACCAGCACGGCAAGGAACAACACGATCGAAATTACACCCGCGACGAGGTTGGCTTCCCCGATCTTGCGGTTGAAACCGGCCCGGTCGCTGCGCGCCTCGCTTTCGAACATCTCTGGCATGGTGACCGCATAGATGGCGGCAACGCCGAAGGAAACGAGCGAGAATACGCGTGTGCAGACGCCAAAGATCGCAAGCTCCTCGCGAGACAAAAGGCTGGAAAGCAGCAGCAGGTCGATATCGAAGAAGAAGTCCGATGCGAATGAGATCAACACCCAAGGCACCGCAAATCGCCACCAACGCCGCGGCTCTCCTGCCCTGAGTTCGCTCGTATCCTCGACCTTGCCAGCAGCAGCGACGACGAAGCAAAAGTGGACGAGCGAGACGGTCACATAACCGAGTGCGATCAGCCACAGCATGGTGGTGAACGCCGCATCCGGATCGCTCATGCTCATCGCTGCCAGGAACCCGCCGATGACGACCATTGGCCTGAACATTGTGTCAGCGAGAAAGCCCGCCAGCGGGCGCTTCAAACCCACCAGCACAGCGCCGTTTACGAAGACCATAGTAGTGCCGAAAGCAAGCAGGCAGACGGGCAGGAAATGTAACGAAACCGTACTTTCACCAAGTCCCACGAAGCCCAACAGCGGATAGCCGAACACAAGCAGCACGGCGAGGATGGCGAGCACATGACCATACGTTCGTGTGAGAAAGGCAACCAGCTGCCGGCGGTTACCACGGGCGCGATATTCAGCGGCGAAATAGGTGCCGATATTTTGAAAGCCCAGCGGCATCACCACGGCAACGAGATTGACCGTCGCGACAATGACCAGGTATTCGCCCAGAATATGCGCGCCCCACACGCGGGCGATCAGCGCCTGAACGAGAAAAATCAGGCCTGCGCCGATGAGGCGCGCCGCAAAAATGACGCTCGATTGCGACGCGAGGCGCCTGTAGAGACTCATCGCGCGTCAGTCCTCGCCCCCGGGCTTTCGCTCCTGGTCTGGTCTGGCCTTAGGATTGCGCCAGGCGTCGAAATGGCGCCTTGCATGCTGATACGCATCCCGGGCGGCAAAAGCGCCCACCCCCATCGCAAAGGCAACCGGATTCGATGCATAGTTGGCAACCGGCGGCACCGGCTCGATTACTCCGGCATCCCCAACCATGCCCTTCTTGAACTGATGCAGTCCCTGATAACCGTCGGTCCCGCCGAGGTCGTACCAGCGGGCACGTGTATTGTCGCGCAGCCAGCGAATGATATGCCAATGCATGAAATAGCCGGCGCGTAGCGGCAACGCCTTGTCGTTGGTCGCGCCATAGAGATAGACCGCGCGCTCACCCGCCTTGAAGATCACTGCGCCGGCCACGACCTCATCCTCGTGCCGCACGAAGAACAACTCCGGACGCAGTTCCGCCGGCTCCATCGTCATCAGCCTATCGACCGAATCATAGGCCGAATGGTCGGAAAACTGCTTGCGAGTAGTCATGGCCCCGTAAAGGGCGTGGAATTCACCCATGCGCGAAAAGTCGGCGTGCTCGAACGAGAGCCCTGCCTTTTCGGATTTGTTGAGGTGATAGCGCCACTTCTGATGAAGGCTCTTGCGCTGGGCCGCATCGTCGAGGCGCAGATTGACGATATAGCGGTCCGGAAACAGGAGTTGCGATCCGCGCCGAAAGCCGCGATCGATCAGGTACCGATAGCGGGCATTCCGCGGCTCTACCGAAGCATGGGCCAGAACCGAAAGCATCATTCCGCGGCGATCGGCATAATCGGCAATGAGGGCATCGATCATCCCGGCATAAATCGCCCCGGCATCGTGCCGATCGGATTTTCGCAGAATCGGCCCCCATTTGGAGACCGCGATGGCCCCGAGATTGAGCGGCAGGCGCTGGATCATCACCAACACACCCCCAACAATCTCACCGTCCTGCCGGAAGATGATTGGCTCCTGCACGACGCCGGGCCAGCGAGTGACAGCGAAAGCGTAGAGCTGCTCCTGGCAGACTTCATCGAATGCGGAAACGGTCGCGTCCCACGCCTGGCCGGAAACAAGCTCGCTGGTCAGACCCGTGGCACCGCTGGCGGCGCGGGAGCCTGCTTCGATGGCATTTGGCAGGTGATCGGCAATGACGGACATCGCTGGTTCATCCGTAACGAGAAAGAGTATGCCGGACCCTATCCCTCGCGGATGACTGAAATCCTATAGCATCGCCGAAAATGCCGCAAAGTGCGGCAAGTGGTTACCAAAGGGCTCTCACATGCCGAGCCGCGCAGTTCGCTGCCGTGCTTGCGGTCTCAGGACGCAGCCGGCGCGTGCGGTCCCGAATAGACGAGTGGGATATGCGGCAGCGTATAGCCGAGCAGTTGATCGGCACCTTCATAGATCATCCTGGCCGCCACATAGAGAATGATCACCAGACCGATCCATGCGATCCAGCGGTGCCTGTTGAGCAGGCGCGCAATGAACGCCGAAGCAATGCCCATCAGCGCGACCGAGAGGATCAAGCCGAAGATAAGCACTTCCGGATGGTGCTGGGCGGCACCTGCGACAGCCAGAACGTTATCGAGCGACATCGAAACGTCGGCGACAATGATTTGCGTGACTGCCTGGCGTAGTGTCTTGCGCGGCGCACCTTCCCCGACGGTGCCGCTGGCATTGAGATCCTGGCCGGTCACCGCCTCGGCCGCTGCAAGGTGCTCGGAAGAAGGCACGCGCAGCTCTTCATACATCTTCCAGCATACCCAAAGCAGCAACAGGCCGCCGGCGAGCAGCAGGCCGGTAAACGCGAGGAGCTGAGTAGTGACCAGCGCAAAGCCAATGCGCATGACGGTTGCCACGGCAATACCGATGAGAATCGCACGTCCGCGCATGCCTTTGGGGAGGCCGGCGGCCGCCAGGCCGATGACGACGGCGTTGTCCCCTGCCAGTACCAGGTCGATCATGATGACCTGCAGGAAGGACGAGATGAAGCTGGCGTCTATGCCGAAAGGCATCGGTTCCTCCGGAAAGGTTGGGCCAGGGGGCTATAGAGCGCTGTCAGCCTATTGAGAAGCCCAAAAGGAGATAGCTGCGTCGAAAGCACCCGCCTTGGGACACCACGGAGGGATATTCGGGAAAACCCTTTGGTGGGTGCACAAGGACTCGAACCTTGGACCCGCTGATTAAGAGTCAGCTGCTCTACCATCTGAGCTATGCACCCACGGAGCCAAAAGGCCCGGGCACCAAAGTGGCGCCTCTCTATCAAAGGGATTTCAGCATGTCCAGCACCTAAAAGCATTGTGCGGTACTGGCAGCGATTACCGCCAGTGTCGGTTCAGTTGAGAGTTCGTCGCGTACCCGGCCTGGCCTTGCACTGCCCCCGCGCCGGGAGCTTTCAGACTCCCAGCTCCATCTTGGAGCATTCAGCGCATGATGCAAGGTCAAGCTGGATCAGCGCGACAGCCTTTCTCGCCGAAAGGCGGCAAAATCCAGCACGTTGCTGGAACCTTGCGACTGACGGTGATGGAAGTCGTCCATCAGCCCGATCGTCCTCTCGATGATATGGCGGAGCTGGCGCGAGCGGTTGTCTTCACCCTGCAGGATCGTTGCCGCCTGCTCGAGGTGGTCGCGTGCAAGTAGATAGGTCGGGGGCATACCCAATCTCCATAGCGGTTATAGTGAATCGCGCGTTTATTGCGCGACTAAGAGGGTGGTCCCCCATACTTGCGCGAACCTTGCCGGCATTGGCGCAACTTGCTTCAAATTGCACCAATCGAGGAACACCCGCCAAAGGCCCGCAGCGGCTCGGCTTACGCGAGCACAAGAGTAAAAGTGCCCTGTGTATAACCGCTTGGCATGCGCTCGGCCGCCTCAGCAATTGTGTTTGAAGCTTGGCAAAGGCGCATTATTAGAGGCACACCTTCGGGAGGAGTCATGACCAGACCACGCCTAGCCAGCCTCGCCGCCGGCCTGCCGGCCACCGTTCCGTTCGTGGGGCCGGAGGCGATCGAGCGGAAGCTGGGAAAACCGTTCCGGGCGCGGCTCGGCGCCAATGAGAGCGGATTTGGCCCATCGCCCAAGGTGTTGGCCGCCATGACGGCGGCCGGCGCCGAAAGCTGGAAGTACGGTGACCCCGAAATTCATGATCTTCGGGGTGCGATCGCTGCTCACCTCGGTGTTGGTCTGGAGCAGGTCGCCGTTGGCGAAGGTGTCGATGCCTTGCTGGGTCTGGCGGCTCGCCTCTATATCGAGCCGGGAGCGCCGGTCGTTACCTCGATTGGAGGATACCCCACCTTCGACTTTCATGTCGTCGGCTATGGGGGCCGCGAGGTTAAAGTGCCCTATGCGGCCGACCGGGAGGACCTCGCCGGCCTGCTGAACGCGGTCAGGCGCGAGAAGTCGCGGCTGGTCTATCTCGCCAATCCGGACAATCCGATGGGCACCTGGTGGAGCGCGGCAGAGGTGACGGCGTTTATCGACGCCCTGCCGGCAGAAACAATGCTCATCCTCGATGAGGCCTATGGCGAACTTGCGCCTGAAGGCACCCTGCCCCCGATCCATCCGCTACGCCCAAACGCGCTACGCATGCGCACCTTCTCGAAGGCCTATGGCATGGCCGGTGTGCGGGTCGGCTATGTCATCGGCCAGGCTGAAGCGATTGCGCCTTTCGACCGGGTACGCAATCATTTCAGCGTCAGCCGCATCGCGCAGGCAGGCGCTATCGCTGCACTGGCGGACCAGGCTTATCTGGCTGACGTGACCGCCCGTATCGAAGCGGCGCGCGAACGGCTGTATCGCATTGCGCAGGCCAACGGGTTCGAACCGATACCCTCGGCGACCAATTTCGTGGCCGTGGACTGCAAGCGTGACGGCGCCTTCGCCAAGGCGGTGCTCGATGCCCTTGCCACACGCGGCGTCTTCGTTCGCAAGCCCATGGTGCCGGTTCTCGATCGTTGCATCCGCATCAGCGTGGGTCCTGACGATGAACTCGACGTCCTCGAAGCCGAACTCCCGCAGGCGATTGCCGAGGCGCGAAGGGTCACTGCTGCTGCTTAATCGCGATCCGCGCGACAAGGCCACGATGATTGGACCCCATCGGGTCCGCCATGGCTGCCACCTGCTCGACGGTCGCGGGCGAGCGCGTAAAGACATTGTCGATCGGCACGCCGAAATCACCCGCCTCGGTCGGCCAGGTGGTAGGGTAACTGGGGGCATGCACCAGGTCTGCATTTGTTGCCAGTCGCTGAAGCGTGCGCGACCAGGGTGCAGCGTTGAAATCGCCCGCCACCACCACCGGACCAGTGAGCTGCTCCAGATAGCGTGCCAGCGTAAACGCCTCGCCTTCAGCGGCAAAATCGAAATAGGGCTTCGTCATATGCACGGCCACGAGATTGACCGGCTGCCCGGCAATCTCAGTGGTGGCGAAAATCGTGCGATTGGGCGAGAACTCGCTTAGGCTGTGGATCGCGATATCGTTGAGCGGCGTCTTCGAGAGCATGATCAGGTCGCAGGTAGCCTGTCGCACGCACCCGGCGTGGTAAGGATAGACCTCGTTCAGCCGCTGCAGTTCGCCATAGATCGGGGCCGCTTCGAGCAGGTAAACGACGTCGGGCGAGCGCGACAGGATCATGTCCGCGATCGCCGCGCCATTATTGTTGTAGATGAGAATATTGAAGCTCATCAGGTCGAACGTGGCGAGCGTCTGCCCTTCGGCGAGAGGTGAACGAGCCTGCTGCTGACCGTAGATGATCCACGCGCCCTGCCCCAGGCTCACCACCGCCAGTGCCGCAAACGCCAGGCTGCGCCAGCGGGAACCGGCAAGCACCAGGGCAATGGCCATCACGATCAGCCCGCCGGCAAGATGAAAGCGCAGCGTCTGCAAAAGCGGTTGTCCGGGGACGAGATTGGGGCCGCTCGCGCCGATCACCAACAAGGCGACGACCAGCGCAAAGCCCGTCAGCAATCCCCTGATCTCGCCCCGAGAAACCATCGCGCCCCCTGATGGGCGCCACTATTGGATGAGGCCGGCAGAGTTTGCAACCACACCGTTTGACGCGGTTGCAACGTTATGAAATCAAGGTGAACGGCTAGCCCGCCATTGCACCCTGCGCCGCAGCACCACGCTCGATCAGCAGGCGGTTATAGGCATTGAGATAGGCGCGCGCCGAGGCCACCAGCGTATCGGGCTCAGCCGCATTGCCCGAGGCGATACGCCCATTGAGTTCAAGCCGCACATGGGCATTCGCCTGCGCATCGGTGCCGCCCGTCACGCCATCGACCGCATAGAGCACCAGATGCGGGCTCTGGCCGACGGCCTCCTTGATGGCGGTGAAGATTGCATCGACCGATCCCATGCCCTCATAGCTGACCTTCGACTCTTGCCCATCGATGGAAAGGGTCATCGTCGCCTTGTGGACGCCGCCGGTCTTGGTGACGACCTCCATATCGACGAGCTTGATACGATCGCTGACCGAGCCGACCTCGTCATCGACCAGTGCAATGATGTCGGCGTCGTAGATATGTTTCTTGCGATCGGCGAGGTCCTTGAAGCGCATGAAGGCTTCCTGGAAGGCATTGTCGCCCAATTCGTATCCCAGTTCCTTCAACTTGTCCTTGAAGGCGGCACGGCCCGAATGCTTGCCCATCACCAGCGTCGTGGCTTTGATGCCGACGCTTTCCGGCGTCATGATCTCATAGGTCTGCGCGTTCTTGAGCATGCCGTCCTGATGGATGCCGCTCTCATGGGCGAAGGCGTTCTTGCCGACGATCGCCTTGTTGAACTGCACGGGGAAGTTCGAGGCTGCCGACACGATCTTGCTCGCACGGCTCAATTGAGCGGTCTCGACATCCGTGTAGTAGGGCATCGCATCGCCACGCGTGCGGATAGCCATGACGATCTCTTCGAGAGCGGCATTGCCGGCCCGTTCCCCCAAACCATTGATGGTGCACTCGACCTGCCGGGCTCCACCGGCCACACCCGCCAGCGAATTGGCGACCGCCATCCCCAGATCGTCATGGCAGTGCACCGAAAAGATCGCCTTGTCGGCGCCGGGCACCTTTTCGATAATCGTCTTGAACATCTGATAGTGCTCTTCGGGAACAGCATAGCCGACGGTATCGGGCAGGTTGATGGTGGTCGCGCCGGCCTTGATCGCGGTTTCCACGCACCGCATCAGGAACTCGATCGGCGTACGCGTTGCATCCATCGCGCTCCATTCGACATCATCGATGAGGTTGCGCGCCTGGGTCACCGTTTTAGTGATGATCTCCAGCACCTCCTCCTGCGTCTTCTTCATCTGGTGGGCCAGATGAATCGGCGAGGTGGAAACGAAGGTGTGGATGCGCCCGTGTCTTGCATGGCGCACAGCCTCGCCGGCGCGGTCGATGTCGGCCGGGATGGCGCGGGCGAGCCCGGCAACCGTCGCGTTCTTGACCTGCTTGGCAACGGCGCACACAGCATCGAAGTCTCCGACCGAAGCGATCGGGAAGCCCGCCTCGATGATGTCGACGCCCATCTCGTCGAGGGTTTCGGCAACCTGCAGCTTTTCCTCGAGCGTCATCGTTGCGCCGGGCGATTGCTCGCCGTCACGCAACGTCGTGTCGAAGATGAAGACGCGTTCCTTGTTGGAATTGTCGGCGGTGGTAGTCATGGTTCTCTTCCTATCGGTCGGCCTGAGCCAGTGCTCACAAGGCCGGACATTTCGTGTTCGGCTGTTGTCTAGGCGATCTCCCCTGATGACCCGCTCGCTTTGCCGAGCTGCCGGTTATCAGGGGCTGATAAGAAGGAGAAGAAGCGCCGCTAGAAGCAGCGGGCCGCTCAACAGCAACAGCCGCGCTTCGAAGGCGCGGCGCTGTTCGGCGGCAATGGCAATGGCGCGGTGGCGCTGCATGGCTGAATTCCGTTTCGCCTGTAAACATGCGCGAAGATTAGCGCCCGCGCAACCCTGCTTGCACGGCTCGCCTGCATTTTTCCAGTACCGGCCGCCGGTTGAGGGCAAAGAGCCGGGAGGCGACGCTACTCGCCGGCCGGGGAGAATTCCCCGTGCCGTGCTTTTTCCAGGCGTCTTTCCTGGTCGAGATAGGCCACCGCATCGGCGGTCTTGAACATTTCAAGCTCCTCCTCGTCATCATCGCTGACGGGAGTCATGGCCCGATCCATGTAACTCATCTTGTTCGGGTCCTTCTCGACCCGGCGCTGCGCCAGCCCGAAGCGGAGGTAAAGTGCGGCCCAGCGGCTGAGCTTCCAGGCGAGTTCGGCATAGTATTTGGGATAGAACAGCCATGCCGGCTCGATCGACATGCCGTGCCGGCGGTTGAGCCGCGGCTTGCGGCGTATCCAGCCTACCTCCAGCGGATGCACGCCCTCGATCTTGAGCGCCCCCATGAACCACACCGCCAGCAAGAGCACATTGCTGGTCGAGATACCCGAGATCGCCGCCCGCCGCATGATCCGCTCGACATGGTCGATGCTGTAATAGCGCTCCCACGCCCTGGCATAGATGTCCTCGAAATCGGCCCGGCTCATGAGCGCGTGGCCGGTCGTATAGTGGTTGAGGTCGTATTTGTTGAGGTCGGCGTCCATCGCGACGCCGGCGCGGAACAACTTCTGGTGGTCCTCCGAACCCGGCAACGGCGTCAGGAAGAAGAACTCCAGGATATCGACCGGCAGCTCCTCCTTGACCACATCGATGTCGTGCAGGATGCGCTCGGGCGTGTCGGTTGGGAAACCGAGGATATAGCCGGCATAGGTGATGACATGCCACTGCTTCCAGGCGAGCAGCATCTGCCTGTATTCGGTGATCTTGTTCTGCCGCTTCTTGGCGTCCTTGAGATTGGCCGGATTGACGTTCTCGAGCCCGATGAACACCCGCTTCACCCCGGCGCGCGCGCACTTCTCGATGAAGTTCGGGATCTTGTGGCAGAGCGTATCGACCTGAATGAAGAAGTTGAAATCGAGCTTCTCGCCTTCGCGCATGGCGATCAGCCGATCCATGATCGGCTCCCAGTCCTTGTTGCGGGCGAAATTGTCGTCGGTGATAAAGAACCGCTTCACACCCTGCGCGAGATTGAGCCGGATGATCTTTTCGATGTCGTCGGGCGAGCGCCGCCGCGACTTCCTGCCCTGCACATTGATGATGGTGCAGAACGAGCACTGATAGGGGCATCCCCGCCCCGCATCGAAGCTGGTAAGGTTATATGCCGTGCGCGCCACGTGCCCGGCGGGCATGAACGGCACCGGCGTCTCCTCTATGCCCGGCAGGTCGTTCATGTGGTTGTAGAGCGGCTTCAGCGCCCCTTGTGTGGCATCAGCAAGCACCTCTTGCAGCCGCCCCTCGGCTTCCCCCGCGAACAGCGAAATGCCCATCTGCTGGGCCGCTTTGAAATCGGCATCCTCGCCGCCGAGCATGGAGATGACGCCCGAGACATGAAAGCCGCCAATGGCGACCTGAATGCCGCGCTCGCGCAGTGGCCGGGCGATATCGAGGGCGCGCGGGAACTGGTTCGACTGCACACCGATCAGCATGACGAGACCGGCATCGGCTGCCTGGACCTGCTTTGCGACGTCACCGACCCGCACTTCGGTGTTGGTCTCGTCGATCGCCTCGACCTCGAAAGTCCAGTCTTGGCCAAGCACGTTGCGCTCGACGATATCCATGGTCAGCCCATAAACCGAGGCCAGCGAGTTCGAGGGAATTGGCGAGAGCTTCCACGAGATCACATAGCCGTCGTCGTCATAATGCGACGGCTTGATGAGGTAGAGGCAGAAGATACGCGTATTCGTAGTCGACATGCAGCCGCCCTCCCGGCAGGTCATGGACTTGTGACGCTGGCCGGGAGCGTAGCGGGGATTGCGGATGTTGGAAAGGCAGGGACGGTTGCGGGCGCAGGTTTGATCACCAGCGTCGCCGCCTTACGTCCCTCAATGCAGCGCTAGCGCAGTGGCACGGGGTACCCTCTCCCCTTGTGGGAGAGGGACAGATTTTCTGCGTTCAGCAGAAAATCAGGGTGAGGGGTGTGATGTCTGCGCAAACACAAGGCTTTGTGCCTGTGGCAAGTGCCCACCCCTCATCCGGCGCTGCGCGCCACCTTCTCCCACAAGGGGAGAAGGGAAGTGCGTGCTAGTTCTTCGACTTGTCGACCAGTGCGCCGGCCTTGATCCACGGCATCATGCCGCGCAGTTTTTCGCCGACCTGCTCGATCTGGTGCTCGTCATTGAGGCGGCGGGTGGCTTTGAAGCGAGCGGCGCCCGAGCGATATTCCTGCATCCATTCGGAGGTGAACTTGCCCGACTGGATGTCGTTCAACACGCGCTTCATTTCCGCCTTGGTCTCGGGGGTTATGATGCGCGGGCCCGAGACGTATTCGCCCCATTCGGCAGTGTTGGAGATCGAGTAATTCATGTTGGCGATGCCGCCCTGGTAGATCAGGTCGACGATCAGCTTCACCTCGTGCAGGCACTCGAAATAGGCCATCTCGGGCGCATAGCCGGCCTCCACCAGCGTCTCGAAACCGGCGCGGATGAGTTCGACCAAGCCACCGCAAAGGACTGCCTGCTCTCCGAACAGGTCGGTTTCGCATTCCTCGCGGAAATTGGTCTCGATGACGCCCGAACGGCCGCCGCCGACGCCGGAGGCATAGGCGAGCGCGATATCGTGGGCGTTGCCCGAGGCGTCCTGGTGCACGGCGATGAGGCACGGAACACCGCCACCCTTCTGGAACTCGCCACGCACGGTATGACCCGGGCCCTTCGGCGCGATCATGATCACGTCGACCGTCTTCTTGGGCTCGATCAGATTGAAGTGCACGTTGAGGCCATGCGCGAAGGCGAGCGCGGCGCCGTCGCGGATATGGGGCTCGATGTGCTCCTTATAGATATCGGCCTGCAGCTCGTCCGGGGTCAGCATCATGATGACGTCGGCCCATGCGGCCGCCTCGGCAACGCTCATCACCTTGAGGCCTTCGCCCTCGGCCTTCTTGGCCGAAGCCGAGCCCGGCCGCAGCGCGACGGCGATCTCGGTAACCCCGGAATCGCGCAGGTTCAGCACATGCGCGTGACCCTGCGAGCCATAGCCGACGATCGCGACCTTCTTGGATTTGATGATGTTGAGATCGGCATCCCGATCGTAGTAGACGCGCATTGAGGTCTCCCCTTGGATTTGCGTTATGGTGCGGCAGGGCCGCTATTCGGTTCGCCCGTAAAGAGCGAAGAACTGCTCGGTGGCGGCCTTGGCGTCCGCCTCGATATCGGTCTGCTTGAGGTTCTTGTCGCCCAGCAACAACCGGATCTGCACGTCGCGCACGACGAGCCCGAAAAAGGTGCGATAGGCATCCTCACTGCTCTCGAACTGGAGCAGGCGCGCGTCACGGCCGGCCTCGAGGATCGGCTTCAGCCGCCGGCGGATCGCCAGTGGACCATTCTCCAGCACGATCTCGCCCAGCCGGTCCTTCTCGGCCGCCGCGTGCGACACCGCAATGCGGTTGAGGGTAACCGAAACCTCGCCCTCGATGGTCGTCAGCAGATCGCGCGCGAACTGCTCGACGCTCTCGCGCAGCCGCCTGGCGGTCAGCGTGGTGCGATCGACCTGCGGCATACGCACCTTGGCCGCCTGCCACTGCACCGTGGCCGTCAGCAGCCCGTCGCGATCGCCGAACCACTTGTAGAGGGTTTCCTTGGAGCAGCTCGCCCGCCGCGCCACCGCCGTCATGGTGAGCCCATCGCCGTTCTCGACCAATAGATCGAGCGCAGCCGTCAGCACGGCCTGCTGGCGCGGCGTGAACGTTTCTTCGCTGACCTTGATGGGCAATCCCACGTGGGCACCTCTTGCCTGTGCGCTTGCCGGCGTCGCCTTGCCTGATGCGCTGAAATCATTGTCATTGCCGTACCGTAACGTACGGTTCGGCGTCAAGTGCGATCACAAGAGAGCGTCTCGGGCAAGCTGGGCGCGACAAGCCATGCGACGTCTGTAAAGGAGCTATGCCTTGCGTTGGCGGACCAATTAAGACAAGAACAAGGCAAAGACGGACTCGCTATGGCGAGTGGCTTCTCCGGGCGCCGATCCCCCGGCAACTCAAAGACCGCCCCGTCCCCACGGCCTCATGCCGGCGGCGAGACGACTCCGACATTGCAATGCACTGCAACATGCATCTCGTTTTGCTGACGAGTGGCCGCGCCAGGCGTGGGCTGGTGCGTGTCCAAAAGTGTTCGGTCCCAACGGTCATTCACACCCCAGATCCAGAGCCGAGGAAACCAGTACAATGATAGAGTTCATGGGCAGGATGCGATCCGAGTGGTTCGGCAACGTTCGAGCAGACGTCCTTGCCGGGCTCGTCGTCGCGCTCGCACTCATCCCCGAGGCAATCGCTTTTTCGATCATTGCGGGCGTCGATCCCAAGATCGGCCTCTACGCATCGTTCTCCATTGCGGTCCTGATCGCGTTCGTCGGCGGGCGCCCGGGCATGATCTCGGCGGCGACCGCTGCTACGGCCGTATTGATGGTCACCCTCGTAAGGGACCACGGGCTCCAATATCTCCTCGCCGCGACGGTGCTTGCGGGTCTGCTGCAGATCGGCGCGGGCCTGCTCAAGCTCGGCTATGTTATGCGGTTCGTTTCGAAGTCGGTGATGACCGGTTTCGTCAACGCCCTGGCCATCCTCATCTTCATGGCGCAGCTGCCTGAGCTGACCAACGTCACCTGGCTGACCTATGTCATGGTAGCCGTCGGTCTGGCGATAATCTATCTCGTTCCTCGCCTCACCAAAGCGGTGCCCTCGCCACTGATCTGCATCATTGTCCTCACCGCAATCTCGGTGGTCTTCAACTTCGACCTGCGCACCGTCGGCGACATGGGTGAGTTGCCTTCGACGCTGCCCGTTTTCATGATCCCGCAGATTCCGCTCACCCTCGAAACGTTGATGATCATCCTGCCCTATTCCGCGGCGGTGGCCGTGGTGGGTCTGCTCGAATCGCTGATGACCGCGACGATCGTCGACGACCTTACCGACACCAAGAGCGACAAGAACCAGGAGTGCATCGGCCAGGGGATTGCCAATACCGCAACCGGCTTCATCGGCGGCATGGCGGGCTGCGCCATGATCGGCCAGTCGATCATCAACGTGAAATCCGGCGGACGCGGGCGGCTCTCGACGTTCCTGGCAGGAGCTTTCCTCCTGTTCCTGATCCTGGTGCTGGGGGATTTCGTGCGTGTGATCCCGATGGCGGCGCTCGTTGCCATAATGATCATGGTCTCGATCGGAACGTTCTCGTGGAGTTCGATCAGGAACCTGACCACGCATCCGCGCAGTTCATCGATCGTGATGCTCGCGACCGTGGCCAGCGTGGTCTACACCCACAATCTCGCCATCGGCGTCCTTGTCGGTGTTCTGCTTTCGGGCATCTTCTTTGCCTGGAAGATTGCTCAGATCTTCCGCGTCACCTCGACACTCTCCGATGACGGGCGCGAACGCACCTACAGGGTCGAGGGTCAGATATTCTTTGCCTCGGTTGACGATTTCACCGCCGCCTTCGACTTCAAGGAAGCTATCGACAAGGTCACCATCGATGTTACCCATGCCCATATCTGGGATATCTCGAGCGTTCAGGCGCTCGACATGATCATCCTCAAATTCCGCCGCGAGGGTGCCGAGGCCGAAGTGGTCGGGATGAACGAAGCCAGCGAGACGATCGTGGACAGGCTCGCGATCCACGACAAACCGGGGGCGCTCGAACGCCTCATGGGCCACTGACTACCGGGAGGGGACTATGCCAAAGATCATCGCGTTCATCGACGGATCAACCTATTCGCAAAGTGTGATCGACCACGCTGCCTGGGTTGCCACGACCATCGGCGCTTCCGTCGACGTCGTCCATGTTATCGGCAGACGCGAGACGACCAGCATGCCCGTCAGTCTCAGTGGCAATCTCGAAGCGGGTGCTCAGGAGACCCTGCTCGAGGAACTCGCCGAACATGATCGCGAGAAAGCGAGACTCTCACGCCAGCGCGGGCGCCTGCTCGTTGACGACGGGGTTGCACGACTTCTTGCAGCGGGCGCGACCCAGGCCCATGCCAGACTGCGCCACGGCGATATCGTGGAAGCGGTGCAGGAACTGGAAGCAGACGCTGACCTGGTGCTGATCGGAAAGCGAGGAGAAGCGGCGGATTTCGCCAAGATGCATCTGGGATCGAATCTCGAACGCGTCGTACGCAGCAGCCGCAAGCCCGTTCTGGTCGCGAGCCGCAAGTTCAAGCCGATCAGGCGGTTCCTCATCGCCTATGACGGCGGTCCAAGCGTGCTGAAGGCCATCGACACTATCGCCAACGGCACCCTGTTCCGGGGAATGCCCTGTCACATGGTGTTGGCTGGCAAGGATACGCCCGAAGCGCGGGGCAAGGTCGAAGCGTCTGCAAATACGCTACGCGCATCGGGCTACGAGGTCGAAATCCACATCGAGGAAGGCCCGCCGGAAGAGGTTATTGCCCGTCATGCCGAGGCCGATCACATAGACCTGCTCGTCATGGGAGCCTACGGACATTCGCGCGTACGCAGCTTCATCATCGGCTCGACCACCAGCGAGATGATCCGGTCGGTGCTCATCCCTGTGATGCTGTTCCGCTGACCGTCCTTGCCTCAGGCGCACGACCACTCCCGTACTGCTCGTCGGAGACTTTCTCCATCCAGTCCACCACTTTGCCGTCCTGCACTTCCTGCAGGGCGATGTGGGTCATTGCCGTGTCGGGAGCCGCGCCATGCCAGTGCTTCTCCCCTGGTGGAAACCAGACGACATCACCAGGCCGTATCTCCTCGATGGCACCCTCCCAGCGCTGAACCCGGCCCAAACCCGCGGTGACGATCAGCGTCTGGCCCAAGGGATGTGTGTGCCAGGCCGTGCGTGCACCGGGTTCGAACGTAACCGTCGCGCCCTGCACGCGCTCTGGAGCAAACGGATTGATTAGGGGATCGATGCGCACCGATCCGGTAAACCAGTCTTCCGGTCCTTTGCCGGATGCACGTGAACCCGCTCTGATGATTTCCACGGTTTGATCCTTTGCTCCTGGGTCGGCGCGTTTGGCCGGGCCGCGATTATATGCGGCCCGGCCGGCTCATCAGTTGGCGTCGCCGTCCTCAGCAGCCGGATCGGTGTCTTCCTCGCCCGGTGAAGACGCTTGATCGTCCGGCGCGGTGTTTTCATCAGCCGGCGCAGCTTCTTCGTCAGCGGGCATCGCTTCGTCTTCGGCCGGCGCCGGTTCATCTGCTCCAGCAGGTGCCGCTTCATCTTCAGCGGGGGCGGCGTTGGCCATGGCCTCTTCTACTGCCGCGGTTGTCTCGAGGGCCACACAATAGCGCGGCTCGCCTTCCGCCCAGGCTTGGATGATTTCCAGGTCAACGCCGCAGGCTTCGGCGGCGTCCTCCAGCGAAAGCTCGACGGTCGTACCTTCCTCACTGCCTCCGGCAGCGCTGCCGACGTAAACCGACATCATGTCCCCCGAACCTTCGCTCTCTTGAGCCAAGGCGCCTGTCACGAGCGCGGGGGCGGCAAAAAGGACGGCAACGCTTGCACGTAAGATAGGTGACATCACAATCTTTTCCTCCTCTACAGGTACATGGCCCATGAGACTGGCCGCAGGAAGAAACACGAAAGAACGTGACAGGTTCAGGGCGGCACCCACACACAACTGCGTGAGCAGCGTCCTATGGGCGGTGAGTTTTCATGCGCGACGCGGCTGAGCACATCGGTTCGAAAACGTAGCGCGATGCGCTCAGCCGGCGTTTCAGCTTCGCCGTGATTTCCGGTAGGCGGCGGGGGTGATTCCGCAATAGCGCTTGAACAGCCGCGTCAGATGTTCCTGGTGCGAAAACCCGCAATCATAGGCAATCTCGACAATCGGCATGCTGGTCTTGTCGAGCAGCATCTTGGCGCGCTCGACGCGCAGATTGATGAGATATTTGTGCGGCGGCATGCCAAGATCCATGCGGAACATGCGCGCCACATGGCTGGGACTGCGATTGACCGCGTCAGCAATCTCAACAAGGTCGATTGCGCGATCGAGGTTCTCGCGCATGAAATCGACAGCGTTTGCCACGACCGGATTGCTGAACTGCGACCGCCGGATGAACGGATTGCTCTTGGGGCGCCCGCCTGAATAGCCGCGCAGCAATTGCGCAGCGATCGCACGCGCCAGATAGTCCGAATAGAGCGCCGTGGCGGTGTCACTGCTCTCGAGCGCATAGGCGACGGCCTCGAGCAGCGTGTGCAGCGAGGGATCGACATCCTGGATCATCGGTGGGATTTCGACCTTGCTCGGATCCCCTTCGAGAATGTCGGCCGCAACCTCTTCGATCACCGAGCGGCGCACATAGACGTGCATGGTGCTCAGCACGCCTTCCAGGCGCACGCCGAATTCCATGCCGTTGGGAACGAGATGAAGACCACCGGCAGGTACGAGGCGGCTGCCCTTATGGGGTCCGCGCGTACGCTCCACCCGTACAGGACCATCACGATGCAGCACGATCAATTGATCATTGGCCGGCGCGAAGATGGCCTCGTAAGGATTCTCTCTTTGTATGGACGCGAACATCGCTGTCCATTGGCATCCGTCACTGGACGCAGTGACGTGGTTTCCGGGGCGGCTGACGATCCCATGCGTCTCGCCAACCCCAAAGGGCTGCAGGGGCGACACTTTACCCTCCTCTTGGGCTCGACGGCCGCGCTCACTCTTACGGCAAGCTGCGATCGCGAACTGATTTTCATCGGCAAAGCGAACGTGGGTCAAGTTAATAATGGTTCTAAGGTAATGGCTACCCTCCTTTGGTAGGGCTGTTGCCTACAGGTGCGCCCTGACCTTGCCGGCTTCCTCCTCGCTCGAGACCCGCTTCCATATCTGCTGGCCGGTCTCGGAAAGCGTGCGGCCGAAACACCTCTGATAGTATTCGAGGAAGATCGGCCATTCAGCCTGGTCGCACCGGTTGAGAAACGCCGTTTCGAACGCATAGTCGACATCGCCAAAGATGGCGTAGTTCTCGCTCCACGAGATGATGCTGCGCGGGGACATGAGCGTCGAGACGTCGCCCGCTTCGAAGCCTATCCGGGTCTGCGTCGCCATGCGGACCATCTGCTGCAAAATCTTGCGGTTCTCCCCCTGCCCCATCAAAGGCACTTTCGAGAGGACGACTTCCTCCTCTTCCTCCTCGGAGAGATAGTCGAGCCGGCTGATAATGTTCCACCGGTCGAGCTGCGCCTGATTGAGCTGCTGCGTGCCGTGATAAAGACCGCTGACATCGCCCAAACCGACGGTGTTGGCCGTCGCGAACAGGCGGAACAGCGGATGCGGAGACATGACCCTGTTCTGGTCCAGAATGGTCAGGCGCCCGTTTGCTTCGAGCACGCGCTGAATGACGAACATGACGTCGGGACGTCCGGCATCATACTCGTCGAGCACCAGTGCGACCGGACGCTGGTAGCACCAGGGCAGGATGCCCTCGCGGTATTCGGTGACCTGCTTGCCCTCGCGTAGCACGATGGCGTCCTTGCCGATCATGTCGATACGGCTGATATGGCTGTCGAGATTGAGGCGGATGCACGGCCAGTTGAGGCGGGCGGCTACCTGCTCGATATGGCTGGATTTGCCGGTGCCATGGCGTCCCTGCAGCAGCACGCGCCTGTTATTGGAAAAACCGGCGAGCAGCGCCATGGTCGTACGCGGATCGAAACGATAGCCCGGATCTATAGCCGGCACGTGCTCGCTCGGTTCGGCAAATCCCAGGACCTCGCCCTCAATGTCGATATCGAAGGTTTCGCGAATGCTGACCGGCCGATCCGGCACGGCTTCCTCCCACGCCTCGCTCATGAGACGGACTCCAGCGGCGCGATGACGATCTGACCGTCCTTGACCTCGACGGGTACCGGATCGAGCCAGCAATTGAGCGCCGCTCCGGTGACGCCAAAGCCGTCTTCGATGCGGAACTCGGAAAAATGCATGGTGCACCGGATACGCGTACCATCCTCGTTCATGAACTGGCCGGCACGGTAGTTCAGCGGCGTCGAGTAGTGCGGGCAAAGGTTGAGATAGCCGTAGACTTCGTCACCTTTGCGCACGACGAACATCGAAAACACCGTGGTTCCGCGCCCGAAGACATATTCCTTGGCGGTGCCATCGACGACCTCCTCGAGGGGGCCGAGGACCGTGCCCGGCATCGGTGCACGCGGACGTGTGCGCCACAGGGACGGATCGGGGCGGGAAAGCGCGTCAGCCATGGGCAGTCTCCGGCAGTCCCAATCCCCAGTCGAAATGATGGATATCGACGGAAGCGAAAAGGCCGGCGGTCACATAAGGATCGCCTTCGAAATAGCTTTCGACCTGCCGCTTCTCGTCAGCTTCGATAACCAGCATTGTGCCGACCATGTCTCCTGTTTCATTGCGCAGGGGACCACCGATGCGCACGCTTACCGGGTGGTCATGCGAGCGAAGGCGCTCGCGATGACTGGGGCGCAGGCTTTGCCGCAACGCCCCTGTCCCCGGTCGATCCAACGCGTAGACACAGAAATAAGCCATGGTCCTCCTGTCTATGGGCGCTCGCCCAGATAGGCTTTTTCCAGCAACTCGCGCACACCTTCGCGGGTAACCGGCCGCGGGTTGTAATAGGGGTTCTGGACCGCCTGCTCGGCAGCCTTGTCGAGCCCGCTCGGCGTCAGCCCGAGCTCCTTGAGGCTCTTGTGGCGCGTCGTCTTCTGCATCAGGTCGAAGAGTGCCGACGGGCCATCCTGGGCACCGAGTGCCCTGGCAACGCGCGCCATGGCCTCGCTCGCCGCTTCGCGATTATAGGCGGCCGAATATGGGATCATCAGCGCATGCAGGTCAGCATGCGGAAGATTGAAGGTGCCACCCAGGGTATGGCAGAGCTTGTGGTGAATGGCCATGCCGACGGCTCCCAGGACACAGCCGGCGAGCCACGCGCCATAAAGCGCATGCGTGTGAGCCTCGAGATTGTCCGGGTCATCCATGAGGACCGGCAATGCACGCCCAAGGGCGGCGATCGACTCCTCGGCCATCATCGAGATGATCGGATTGCGTTCCTTTGCATAGAGCCCTTCGACCGAATGGGCGATCGCGTTCATGCCCGAAGGTCCGGAAATAAAGGTCGGCATGGTCCGCGTCAGTTCGGGATCGTAGATCACCGTCTCGGGCAGCACCTTGGTCGTGTTCTGCGTGGTTTTGCGCCCGCCCTCGGTCTGGCCGATGATCGGCGTCATCTCCGAGCCAGCAAAGGTCGTCGGCACGATGAGCTGTGGCAGGTCGGTGCGCAGAGCAATGGCCTTGGAGAGACCTGTGGTCGAGCCTCCACCGATCGCAAGGCAACCATCGGCATGGACGGATTCTGCCGCCTGCAATGCCGTTTCCGTCACCTCGACAGGCGTGTGCTGGGCCGCGCCCGGATAGACTATGGCGGCGCGGTCACCGATCATCTTGGCAAATTCGCCGGCAATCAGCGATTGGTCGGGCGTGGAAAGCACGATGGCGCGCTTGATGTTCAGGCGGTCGAGTTCTTCTGCAACCTTGTTGCGGGCCCCCACGCCGAAGATCACGCGGGCTGGATGGGCGTTGTAGACGAATTCCATGTTGTTTCCGTTCGGTCCGGTGGCCATGGCTAGCGCTCGAAATGCGGCGCCACCTTAGCGTCGACATTGATCCAAACGGCCTTGGGCTGGGTGTACTCACGCATCACCTCGAAACCCATTTCACGCCCGTAGCCGCTCTCCCCGAATCCGCCGAATGGCGAGCCGGGATGAACGACCTTGTAACAGTTGACCCAAACCATGCCTGCATGAATATCACGTGCGAATTTGTGTGCACGCGTCAGGTTGTCGGTCCATAGGCCCGAACCCAGCCCATAGGAAACGCCATTGGCCAGCGCCAGCGCTTCTTCGTCGTCCTCGAAGGTCGTGACCGTAACGAAGGGACCGAACACCTCTTCCTGGTTGACCCGGTGATCGAGCTTGGCAGTCACGATCGTCGGCTCGACGAAATAGCCTTTGGCGAGATCTTCGCGCTCAGGCGCCTTGCCGCCGACCAGCACCTCGCCACCCTCTTCGCGGGCCACCTTGGAATAGTGCAGCACGCGCTCCTGGTGCTGCTTGGAGGTCAACGGCCCCATCTCGGTATTGGGGTCCAGCGGATCACCAAGCCGGATCGATTTGGCCAGCTTGGTGAAGCTGTCGAGAAACTCATCCGCCACCTTCTTGTGCAGGATGAGGCGGGAACCGGCAATGCAGGCCTGCCCCTGATTGTGGAAGATTGCCCAGGCCGAACCACCGATGGCAGCGCGCACGTTGGCGTCTTCGAAAACGATGTTGGGGCCCTTGCCGCCAAGTTCGAGTTGCACCTTCTTGAGGTTGCCCGCCGACGCCTGAACGATCCGGCGGCCGGTTGCCGTCGAGCCGGTAAAGGCGATTTTGCCGATATCGGGATGGTCGGCAAGGCGTGCACCGGCCGTGTGGCCATATCCGGGCACGATGTTGACCACACCCTTGGGAATACCGACCTCCTGCATCAGCTCACCGATGCGAAGCGTCGAAAGCGGCGTCAGTTCGGAGGGCTTGATGACGATGGTGTTGCCCGCCGCGAGCGCTGGCGCCATCTTCCAGCTGGTGAACATCAGCGGGAAATTCCACGGCACGATCTGGCCCACCACGCCGATCGGCTCACGCTGCACATAGTTGAGATAGCCGGGATAGACCGGCGGCAGGAAGCCCTCGACCTTGTCGGCCATACCGCCAAAATAGCGGAAACAGCGAGAGGTGCGCGGCACGTCGAGCTTGCGCGCGTCGCGTACCGGATGGCCGGTGTCGCGCGATTCCAGCTCGATCAACTCATCGGCATGCGCTTCGATGGCATCGGCGAGCTTGAGCAGCAGATTGCCACGCTCGGTCGCGTCCAAAGCTGCCCAGGCAGGGAACGCCGCCTTTGCCGCAACAACCGCCCGATCGACGTCCTCCGCCCGTGCCTCGGCAATCTCGCAAAGCAGCGACCCGTCATAGGGGTTGTACACGGGGATGGTGCCACCCGCGAGGGCATCCACGAACTCGCCGTCGATCAAAAGCTTGGTCTGCAAGATTGGTACTCCTGGTGTAACGCTGAAATGGCGCACGGGGACCGGAAGACTGCCGCCTTCCGGTCCCCAGTTTCGGTCGTCGCTTCTATTAGAACGCGACGGCGACCGTCGGTGCCTGCCCGTCCCGGATCATCTGCGGGATCTTGGGAGAACCGTTCTCCCACACCAGCAGCATAGAGCGCTTGGCCGAGAAGCCCTGGTGACGAATGTCGGACGGCATGCAGCAGCAATCGCCGGCCTTGGCGTGGATCACGGCTTTCGGACGCCCGGTCAGGCCGTCCTTGACGTTCCAGGTGATCTCGTCGGAGAGCTGTATGAACCACTCGCAGCGGTCATTTCCGTGCTCGACCGGCAGGATGTATTCCTCCGAGGTCGGACAGAAGAGGCTGTCCTTGACCACCGAGCACACCGACGGATTCCAGGTCACGTCCGAGCGCGAGAGATAGGCGAAGAGATTGTAGGCCGAAACCTCGTGCTCGAACCCGGGAGCGGCATGCACTTCCGGCTGGTCCTGCACGACGTCGTCGAACATGCGGTTGATCGGATAACCGTTCTCATCCGTGCGCACCGGCGTATCGCCGGGCAAGCCGACCATGCGGCGGGCCGTGACGCGCTCGCGCTTGACCGCCTCGTCGTTGTCACCGTTCTTGATGCCCCAGGGCGTACCGGTTTCCATGGGCGCCGCGAACGGATCATAGCCCTCATTGGTCCAGTCGGAGATCATCTGCTTGAAGATGTCCATCAACTGGTCGGCCTTGAACCGCTCGACGAAAGCACGCCCGGCGTCCACATAGGCCTCGTTCATGGCGCCGGTGAACATGTCCACCTCGCCATAGTAGTTCGTGGTGCCGAAAACCTGGTCGAAGTTCACCGTGCCGTAGAAGAAGCCCCAGGCGACGTCGCGCATCAGGGCGCGCAGGAACGAGTCGGCCGGCATGGTGTGCGTGACGGTAGGCGTCGTCACATAGACGAAGTACTCGTCGCGCTTGAAGCTGAAGGAACCGGCCTGGAAGCTCTTGTAGCCGGTAACGTTGTCTGCGGGATTGACCGCGAAATTGCCCGAAAGGGGCAGGCCGCGCGGATTGGCGATTTCGTGCGCATCACTACCAGCGAATGCGCTCTCCTTCATGGCCATGATTATTTACCCTTCTTTCAGATACTCGATTATTGCTGGCAGATTTCTGCCCATTTGTGGACCGTTTCCGGCCCATCGATGGTTTGAATCAAAAGTGTGCAGGTCTCGGGGGCGGAGAATTTGTAGGCGGCACCAACCGGCAGCATCGCCATGTGCCCCCTGCCCAGCACCACATAGCCCATCGCCTGCCCCGTGGGCTGGCCGGTGAGCTTTACCGCACCCTCGCTCTCGGGATCGACCTGCGAATCCGGGTCGTCGAGCTTGACGTAGTCGACGCGCACCTTGCCATCCATCGAGATAACGAACTCGTCATGGGCGGCGGTGTACCAGGCAGAGTCACCCTCGGCCTTTACCGATTCAATCACGTATTCGAAGTTCTTTGCAACCGCGACGCGCTCATAAGGCTTCGAAATCGCCGCTGCTTCGAACATGTTCGAAAAGACATAGCGCTTCGGGTCATCGTCAATCGCCGTCACACCACCCTTTTTATAAGAGTGAATCGAACCTAATTCTGTCGTGTACTGCCCCATAGGGTTCTCCTCACTGGCACTCGCGCCGAAACCGGCTACCATTCGTTTTGACCTTATGGAGCAGCAAAAGCCGGCTCCTGCACAAACTGGGCATGCTTTTGTTCAATCTATCCCAATGCGTGCCGGACGGTAGCCGCGTGCCCGTTGTAGCCTTATGTTCGACTGTGCAGCCACTGGACTACATGTCGATGAACCCAGAAAAGGACGAACGGTCGCGAGCCAAGAATTGGGCCGAATGGCTCGCCGAATGGGCCGATCCGAACTCGCGCAAGACGCGCGACGAATTGCGCCAGGATGAGGCCGAGGCCCGTCATAAGCTGACCCTTGGTCAGCAGCTCGCCGCCGCCGCACGCTCCCTTTCGGGAGATCCCGACATTGAAATACGCGTGGGCGTTCGCGGCCAGGGCGAGAACGCGCTGAGCGTCACGGCCGAGGACCTCTCGGATGAGAACCTGCCGATCCTGCGCGGACGGCTCGATTCCGGCGCCCTTTTCCATCGGCTCCATGATAGCGACGTTCACGAGGCCACGGCCCCGGGCGACGCCCAGGAACGCAGGCTGTTCGACCTGCTCGAAGTCGTGCGGTGCGAGGCCGTGGGCGCGCGGCAGTTCCCGGGGGTCGAAGGCAATCT
>Ga0180216_1000752_pt1 | contig 31340 bp, 28 predicted proteins | sample eDN3rd37CBELigMG_FD_128879 | JGI IMG/M metagenome (GOLD analysis project Ga0180216, IMG submission 128879) | Enriched Miracle-Growth compost microbial communities from Emeryville, California, USA - eDNA 3rd pass 37_C BE-Lig MG (version 2)... ... | reverse complement strand
GGACAGGTCCAGTTCGGCATTCCATGCGTTCTCGGAGGTGCACTTTCCACCGCCGCAGTCAACTACATGTCAAAGCCGGGTAACTGAGTTCTGCTGCTGAACCGGGCCGAACGGCGTGCCTGTTCGAAAATGCCGTAGGGTTGAGTTCCTGGGTGAAGCATCCATCGGGTTACACAAGGGCAACCCCGTGTCACCCTTCGGTCGGCTCGTTAACGGAGGCGGGCCCGGACCTGCGCCGGCTACGTGTCAGTTTCGAGTAGCTCAGGGGCGTCTCGAAGAGGATGAATGTCAGATCACTCACCTTAGGGCCCCACAGGTTGGTGAACAGTTCCTTATGCACCCGCCTGGCTGCGGTGATCCGATGCCCGCCATCAATGACCACCCAGTTGCCGAGTGGCCCGATGCGACAGATGATCGGCCCCAGGCTGCTATAGCCGTCCCGGCGGATCGACTGCAGCACGGCGGTCAGGCGCGGGCTATCGAGGCGCTCGTGATTCTTGAGCGGGATCTGGTCGAGCAGCTCGACGGGTACCTCGACCTCAGCAACGCCATCGACGAATTCAATCCCGTCGATGTCACGCGGAGATCTTATGCGCGTCAGCTTTGGAATTCGCCCGACTGTGTAGCCGCTATAATCCATTCGCCCAAATTCCCGACGGCGGGGACGAGGCGTCCCTGCCTTAAGTGTCTTGACCAGCCTGTAATATAGGAGGTTCGAGCATATAATGCCGGATCACGAGCATAGAGCCTGACAATTACCGCAGTGTGACAGTCTAATGCGACGGCAAGACATGGGGTGCCGGCGGCTTTAGCCTTCCGGGCAGAGCTGGAAAGCCTTGTCGAGAGCCGCAGAAGAGCTGGAGAACTCTTCCAGAGTTTCACCGCCTTTGGCATAGGCAGCGATATAGGCTTCAGCTTCGCGCTTCTCCTTGCCGACATTGACGTCGAGAACGGTGTAGTTGACCACGTCGTTGCTGACAGCCTTGATTATGATGGCCTTGGAGCCGCCATAACTGGCTGTCCAGACACGGCATTTTTCCGGCTCGGCCCTGGGGGTCGCCTTCTTCATCTCTCCGGCAACCATTGCAGTCTTCTCGACATGCGCCGATGCAGAGCCAGAGGCTTGCTGTGTCAGGGCTGCGGTATCGGGTTCCAGGGTTGCCACGGGTGTGCGTGACGTAGAATCCTTGCCAGATGGCCGACGATTTTTACGACCTGATGTCTCCGTTTCGCTGCGCGCCATTGCTACCAGTTCGGGTCGGGGATCGGGACCATTGCAGAACTGGTCATAGAAGGCACTGGCGACAGCCTTGATGTCGTTGGCGTAACCACGATCACCCGGCGCCCATTTGGTTGTCAGATGCGAGAACGTCACCGGTCCGCGGATGCTGCGCTGCCAGGGCGTCAGCACGTTCCATTCCTGGACCTTGCGTGTGCGTTCCGCGACCGGGTTCTCGATCCTTTCGCCGGCATACATAAGGACATGTTCGAGGTGTGCGCGCACACCCTGGTCGATACTGCGGAAACGCTCGCCCTTGACGCCCCGCCCGGTTGCACCCAGTCCTGCGAAATTGTTCTGGGAAGCATCAACGTCACCGGTGTAACGAAGGTTTGCGGTCTCGACCAGCATTTGGAAGAACGCAATGTCCCAGCGAATCCCGAGGGTCTCACCATGGCGCATGTAATGGACCGCGAGCTGATCATAGCGCGGATTGAGGCCAGGATTGCGCGACTTCAGAAACGACATGAGGCGGCCGGGGGTCGCGCAGGCCGGAACGGTATTGCGGGCTGATACCTTGATCCCGGGGAGGTTTGCCGCAGCCGCTGGACCGGACGTGATGACTAACGCGGCGAGAACAGCAACGGTGAGACGGCTAAGCATTCGGGGCACCTTCGGGCTTCTTGATCTATGGGCACGGAGGGAGCGAGGCGGACTCACCCGCTAAAACTAGATAATCCGTTAACGTTAAAAGCTGGTTGACGGCAGAAACGCCGCGAATCACCCACAACCGATGTATCTGCCAATAATCGGGCGTCATTTGGGGCGGTACTGGGTGGAATTGTGGCGACGTAAGGGCTGGCCCATCGCTCTCGAGCATGGACTAAAGAAAGCAAGGTGAAAGGCTGGCCGGGAACCGCCTTACCGTTCCTTCGCAGATCTCGTCATACCGGAGTGAGGTTCGCTCGCCCATCTCAGATGCTGACCGCCATCAAGCGCGATCATCTGGCCGGTCAGGGCTGGGGCATCCAGAATAAAGCGGACGGCTGCCGCCACCTCCTCCGGCGTTGGTCCACGGCCCAGCAGCGTGCTTGCCGCTTCGGCGGCAAAGTCATCATCTGTCTGATGAATACTCTTGAGAACGGGTCCCGGACCTATGGCGTTCACGCGGACGCGGGGCGCCATGGCCTGTGCCAGCGTGCGGGTTGCGGTCCACAGGCCTGACTTCGAGATGGTGTAGGAAAAGAATTCCGGGGTGAGGCGCCAGACACGCTGGTCGATGATGTTGATGACGTTGCCCTGCCGGCCAGCAGGCAAGCCGGCGTAGAGTGCGCGAGCGAGAAACACGGGGGCCCGCAGATTCACATCGAGATGCGTGTTCCAGATCTCCTCGGACATCTCGGCAATCGAGTCGGGCAGGAACGCTGAAGCGTTGTTGATCAGACAGACCGGTGGCGCTAGCGCCTCGGCGCAACGCGGAATCAGCTTTGAAACAGCATCAGCATCGGCCAGATCGCATTCGAGCACCGTGGCGGAGCTGCCAAGGCTGACGATTTCCCGGGCCAGTTCTTCTGCCTCGCCGCGCGAGTTGCGGCAGTGAATTGCAATGCGCCAGCCGTTGCGCGCGAGATCCAGGGCGAGCGCGCGGCCGATGCGACGTGCTGCACCTGTAATCAATACAGTGTCGGGGGGCCCGGCAGTTGGTGAGCTCATGGCAGCGTATCGTTTCCTAACAGCAGGTGATTGTCGAGATCATAGGCGCAGAGAGGATTGTGAGCCGATCCAGAACGCTCTGCGGCGATGCGTGTCTATCCGGCGGTACCCTGCCAACAGTCATTCGCAAAGGCATCGAGTATGCACAACATGCATTTCGCTATACGTTTCGCTCGATCTGACAGCGGCGTTGATGATCGACAGCCTCAGAGGCCAACGAAGCACCATCTGTAAACATTTATAATGAGTTAATTTCCCTGCAACTTGCGCCGGAAATCAGTGGAATTCCCTTCGTCGCGGGGAAACGGGCAAACTTCAGGGCTGTGCTCATTTTTCAAGCAGCTTGAGTGTGTTGCGCGATTGTTACTCTTTCGGCGTAAGCGTTGCTTCAAAACCGATTCAGCTTGTTTCCAGAGAGTGAATATTGCTTTCTAAGCGGGATAGCGCAATTGATTCAACTGCGGGTCAGGATTGCGTCACGCAATGGGGGACTACCACAACATGCAGAAGACTTCGAAATTTGCCCGGTCAGCAGTCGTAGCGGCGCTGATGCTGGGATTGGGAAGCACGGCGCCACTCGCCGGTGGCTTCGATCGTGCTGGCAGCATCAAGGACGCGCCGGCTGCTCAAGACGGCCGCAAGTTCGAATGGTCTGTCAATGGCGGCTTCATGTCGGACTACGTGTTCCGCGGCATCTCGCAGACCGACAATGATCCGGCATGGTTCGTTGGTGCCGATGCCTCCTACGGAATCTTCTACGTTGGCGTCTGGTCGGCCAAGGTGAGCCAGGAGGTTACTGCCGCTGATACTGAAATCGATCTGTATGCCGGCATCAAGCCGCAGCTCGGCCCGGCTACCTTCGATTTCGGTGTGCTCTACTACGGTTACGCTGGCCAGACGGCAGCTGTCGACTCGGACTTCGTGGAGTTCAAGGCAGGCGTGAGCGGCGATATCCTGCCCAAACTGAATGTTGGCGTCGCTTACTACTACACGCCGGATGACAGCTTCGAGATCGGCCCGGGCCATACGGTTGAGGGTAACATCTCCTATACATTCCCGAAGATCGGGATGTTCGAGCCGTCGGTCAGCGGTACGCTGGGCTACAAAGAAAATCCTGACATCGATTTCGATTACACCTACTGGAACGCAGGTATTGCACTGGCCATCAACCAGCTGACGCTGGATTTCCGGTATTGGGATACGGATCTCAACGAAGCCTCTGGCTTGAAGGACATCGCGGACGAGCGCTTCGTCTTCACGGCAACGATTACCCTGCCGTAAAACGAATCAGTCTTTGCTGAACACGGCGGCCGGTTCCTCTTTGAGGTGCCGGCCGTTTTGCTTTTCAAGCAACATCATGTGCCGGATTTACGATGCGAATCAGTTATCTCTCCTTCTGCAACGCGCGAGCAAAGGGCTGTCTGGATATCCCCAGCTCTTTTTTCATCTTTGCGTTGTACGTTTCTGGCCTGGCGCATGTTGGCATCGGGCAGGACACGCGGGGCCGGAATGATTGCTGCACTGGTGATTGCAAGCTTCGTCGTCGCGACGATTACATTGATAGCGGTATGGGTCGGGCCCAGGTTGTTGCCGCAGTCGATTGCCTTTGAGATGGATCCCGATGCGCCGAAGCCATTCGGCTACAGAATGGCATGGCTCGCCATTCACACAGACGATACGGCTCAGGTGGCTGATCTTCTCGGGCTTGCCGAGGGAACTCCAGCCAACTGGAACTCCGGAATCGGGACCGTCTACGATGACGAACTGGGATCTTCGCGTCTTTTTCTCAGTCCTCCCATAGAGGGATGGACATTTGTCATCGGCCTGTCTCTACCGCATCCGGCAGGTCCGGCGTTCGTCGATAAACTGACGCCGCTCTTGCTCCGGCTTGGTCAGGCTTTCGATGATGTCCAGTACTACTTCACCTACCCCCTGATTGATTTCTTCGCCTGGGTCAGGGTGCGCGATGGCAGGCTTGTTCGCGCCTTTGCCATAGGTGATGAGGGCGTCATCTGGAACAAGGGCCGTCTCACACCGGAAGAGCGGGCGCTCGGGATGCGCCTTTTCGACCTGCGCGGCGTACGCGAACGCGCGGGAGACATCGGAGGAGAGCTGGTGCTCTATCCGACTGAAGAGCAGGTGCTGCAAATTGCGCGTAGCTGGGGGCTTGATCCCATGTCTCTGGCCCGGAATGACGTCCAGCCGGGGCAGGGTTATGTGGTGCGCGTGCCACGGGAATGGCGAGCGGAACGCGTCTACAACGGTAGTCGCAGCCGGGCAGCTTGAGCCAGGCCGAGAGCGGCTGGAACGCTACGTGCTTCCGCCATGACGGTCAGCACAAGGCTCGCTTCATTCGACCGCCAGAAATGTCCTGTCCCGCAGCCATCGGCTGTCAACGGGAGTTGACCCCTGGCTGGCGAAGTTCCTGCGTCCGCCGTCGGGATTTTGCGGCAACATGTGCTCCCCGCTGGAGCATGGACGGCTCTGGACCTGTCCGGATTCAGGATCGCGGGTGAAGCTCGTACAGTTGTTTCCGTCCGAGTCGGTTAGCCTAGGGTGATTCAGGCTCCCTGTCATTATGGGCGCGGAGCCATTCTCCGATGATGCCGATGATATGGCCCGATCGATCGCGTCAGCAAAAGACGCTGGTGTCGCCGCCTGTTGGATTGGTCGTTCGACACGCGATGCGTCGACGGCAGTACCGGAAAACATCGCGCTCTGTACGGCATCCCAGAAACCTACAGCGTGCCAAAAAACAATTCCGGTAATAAAGCCGCCGCCCCCCCAGTAGAACGCCAGCTTCCTCTTCGGCGACAGGGTCGTCGGGATAAAATCTCCAGCGGGAGCAGTCGGGAGAGGTTCAATGCGCAGCTGGATTGGGGGCTCGGCCCTGACTGCGGCTGTGTTCTGGACATTCGCGTGTCCGGCCGTGTCTGCCCGGCTCTCGATCTCCGGTTCAGAACGAGGGTCGATTTGCGTTCTGGAAACAGCCTCAACGCAGGCTTCCACGCGCCGCGGAAGAGGCGGCGGAATCGCCTGACCGCTGGGCCTGGAGGATGCGTTGGACGGATCGTGCATTGATACTTCCCGTAGTGCTCAGAAACAGAATCACCTGGAAAGCATCGCGGATATGCAAGCCGCACAACTAGGGCGGAAGTGCCTCACTCGCGGATAACTCTGCACCTATCCACAGATGGGAACTTTTTTGATTCGACAGATGAAATCGGCACTTTTTGCAAGTGAAATTCCCTGTACGGCGGTGTGAGACGGGACCATCTCAACGCGGGCCGGGAAGAGGCGACTCCTGTTCTGCCACCGGCGCGATCTGCGATCGCTGCGATGTCGAGGGTCTGCGCACGGGAGGTACATACATGCGCTGAGCCTGGCACAGCTTACGCGGGTTCTCGTTTGCTCCGCATGAACGCAATTGACCACTCCTGGAGAAGCAGATGCGGACCTCACGCAGGCGATTACCGGCTCCATGGCAGGCAATGGCCAGCATATCGTGGCGCAGGCCGGGGTTTGCAGCGACGAACTCATCCGCCAGTTCATCAGGCGAGACGAGTTGCGGTTCGGCTGGATCGATGTAGCGCGGCGGGATTCTGATGGACTCGTACAACTGACGGGCGAGCTTGTAGTAGCCGCCGGCGTCGAAGCCAGAGCAAGTGCCGTGCTTTCTGTATTCGTGGATTACGAGGGCCGGGCTCGGCATGATGTCGAGCATCTCGTCGATGACGGGTTTGGGAACCCACGGACGGTCTCTGGTCCAGCAACGTTCAGGATAACCGCGTTCATATTGCGGCCATAGTCCATGCAACACGAAGGCGTAGGGCCGCGTGGCCTTGGTATCGCACTGACGCTCATACTTGTCGCTGGTGCGGGACGCACAATAGGTCGGGCTCCAGGAGAGCACGAGTGTGTAGTAGTCGAAAACACCGGGCCGGTGCTGGCTTTGCCGAGAGCTGCGCTCGTTCTGATAGGTCTGCCGTTGTGCTTCAACAGGGGCGGGAAGGAACGTTACGGTAAAGGCAACACCCAGCCATCCGGCAATCAGCAAACGTCTCATCATTACTCCCTCACTACCATCTCATCGTGCTCCAGCTCTCGGGCGCCAACCCCCTGCCTGGCGTCAAGCGCGGGCAAGCCTGTCAAGGATGCGGGCCCAGCTGCGGGTGCCCTTCTTGAAACTCTTGAGATTGTATTTTTCATTCGGCGAGTGGATGCGATCATCCTCAAGGCCGAACCCGACCAGAAGGCTGTCCATGCCCAGGGCATCCTTGAAGGCGGTGACAATGGGGATGGATGCGCCGCACCCCATGAGGACGGCCGGTCTGTTCCATTCTTCTTCAAGGGCAGCGGCGGCAGCCTTGATGGCCGGCATGTCGGGGTCGAAAGCAATCGCGGCACTGCCGTGGCTTCCGATGAACTCAACGGTGCAATCGGCGGGAACGCGTTCCCTGACAAAGGACTGGACGGCCTGGATGACAGCCTTTGGATCCTGGCCGGGAACGAGACGGCACGTGATCTTCACCGAGGCCTCGGCCGGGATGATCGTCTTGGAGCCGGTGCCCTGATAGCCGCCCTTGATGCCGTTGAACTCGAGGGTCGGTCGCGACCACAACTGTTCGAGCGGGCTATACCGCTTCTCTCCAGCGGGTTGTTCAAGGCCTACGGATCCGAGGAAAGCGCCGATATCAAAATCAATCTCGGCCCACTGCTGGAGCTGTCGGGCGGAAGGCTTTCTCACACCATCGTAGAAGCCCGGAATTTTCACCCGGCCGCTGGCGTCGTGCATGGCTCCGCAGATGCCGGTGAGGACGCGTATCGGATTGATCGCCAGACCGCCGTAAATGCCGGAATGAAGATCGCGCGACGGGCCGCGGATAACGACCTCGGTTGCCGCCAGGCCGCGCAGCATCGTCGTGATGGCCGGAGTATCGCGGTCCCATTGTCCCGTGTCGCAGACGAGGGCCAGATCAGCGGTAATTTCCTTGCCGTGCTTCTTCAGGAAGCCTGGAAGAGATGGCGAACCGCATTCCTCTTCGCCTTCGATCAGGACGGAGACGGAGACGGGAAGTTCGCCGTTGACTTCCTTCCAGGCCCGGGCCGCCTCGAAAAATGTCATGAGCTGGCCCTTGTTGTCTTCGGCTCCGCGGGCAACGATGACCTTGCCATTGCCCTTCTCGGTGGCAATCCGAGGCTCAAAGGGCGGCGCATCCCAGAGCTCCAGGGGATCTGCCGGCTGCACGTCGTAATGGCCGTAGAATAAAAGATGCGGTTTCGACCTGTCGCGCTTCGGGCGGTCGTGCGCAACGACCATCGGATGGCCGGTCGTTTTCTTGACCTCTGCGGAAAATCCCGACTTTTCGAGGGTTTCGGCGCACCAATCGGCGGCGGCCCGGCAATGGGGAGCGTACTCCGGATCGGTTGAAATACTTGGGATTGCCAGAAATTCAAACAGACGCGCAAGATGCGCGTCATGGGCAGCATCAATGTTTTCGAGGACTTCGGACAGGGCGGAGGTCATCGGCAAATCAGTCCCAGGCTAAAAGGAAGGAATTCAAGGAAGGCGTCGCAGTCTAGCGCAAATGTAACGGCAGGCCTATCGCAATGAGACATTCGTTGTCGGTACGACCGGCTCATTCGCGGCGGCAGGAAATGCCGGTGATAAAGGCTCCAGGGTAATGTTTCCTCTCGAAACATTTGCTGCTCCTGCAATTTTCATATTCGTTAGCGGCCTGGGCGCATATTGTCTTCTTCAACGGATCGCCCCTGCCTGATAGGCATTTCCATGACAGAGCCGGATCGGCTTCGTTCTCCGTATCGTTGTTCGCACCGGTCTCATTGTTTCCTGGAGCAAGTTCCATGACCAATGCATCCGCTTTGGCGGTGCCCCGCTGGGTCTATCTGTTTGGCGCCGACCGCACCGATGGCCACGCCGGCATGAAAACCCTGCTGGGCGGCAAAGGTGCCAACCTTGCGGAAATGGCGAGCCTTGGTTTGCCGGTGCCGCCCGGATTCACGATCACCACCGAGGTTTGCCGCGCCTACTATGCCGCGAACCGTACGCTGCCCGAGGGGCTGAAGTCGCAGGTGCAGGAAGCCCTGGCGATCATCGGGCAAAGTGTGGGCGCGCAGTTCGGCGACAGTGAAAATCCGCTTCTGGTATCGGTGCGTTCCGGGGCGCGGGCGTCCATGCCGGGGATGATGGATACGATCCTGAACCTCGGACTGAATGACGAGACGGTGCAAGGGCTGGTGAAGCGTTCCGGAGACAGGCGCTTTGCATTCGACAGTTATCGCCGCTTCATCCAGATGTATGCGGATATCGTGCTCGGGGTCGATCACGGGATCTTTGAGGATATTCTTGAAACTTACAAGAATCTCAACAGCTTCTCTCTTGATACAGAGTTGAGGGCTGAAGACTGGCTGGAGGTGATCGAGTCCTACAAGGCGGCGATTGTGGAGACAATCGATCGCCCGTTTCCGCAGGACACCAACGAACAGTTGTGGGGGGCGATCAGTGCCGTCTTCGGATCCTGGCAGAATGCCCGGGCCATCACCTACCGGCGGCTGCACGGAATACCGGACGACTGGGGAACCGCCGTCACCGTTCAGGTCATGGTCTTCGGCAACATGGGCGAGACCAGTGCGACAGGCGTTGCCTTCACCCGCAATCCATCGACGGGGGCCAAGGAGATATTCGGCGAGTTCCTCGTCAACGCGCAGGGCGAGGACGTCGTGGCGGGTATTAGAACTCCGCAGCCGCTGACGGAAGCAGCCCGGCTGGAAGCAGGAAGTAGCGAACCGTCGCTCGAGGCTCTGGCGCCCGAGACGTTTGCCGAACTCGTCGATGTCTTTGCGAAACTCGAAGCGCGTTACCGGGACATGCAGGACGTCGAGTTCACGATCCAGGATGGCAAATTATGGATGCTGCAGACGCGATCGGGCAAACGCACGCTGGAAGCGGCGCTGCGCATTGCCGTGGAGCTCGCGCAGGAAGGTTTGATCAGCCGGGAAGAAGCGGTGCTGCGGGTCAAGGCGGCCGACCTTGATCAGCTGCTGCATCCGACGATTGATCCAAGCTCGGACAAGGAGATTCTCGCCGTCGGTCTGCCAGCGTCGCCCGGTGCTGCGGTGGGAGAGATCGTATTCCGGGCGGAAGATGCCGAGGCTGCCCGGGCCAAGGGCATCGACGTCATCTTGGTGCGCGTGGAGACCAGTCCGGAAGACATCCACGGCATGCACGCAGCGGCGGGTATCCTGACCGCGCGAGGCGGGATGACCAGCCACGCTGCCGTGGTTGCGCGTGGTATGGGGCGGCCCTGTGTGTCGGGTGCCAGCGCCCTGCATATTGATGTGCGGGCGGGCACGATGAAGGTCGGAAAGAGGATTCTTCGCGCCGGCGACGTCATCACGATCGACGGCACCACCGGGCAGGTTCTCAGCGGCCGCGTGAAAATGCGCCAGCCCGAGATGTCGGGCAACTTCGCGACGCTCATGGCCTGGGCGGATGAATTCCGGCGGCTGGGCGTTAGAGCCAATGCAGACACCCCGCGCGATGCTGCGCAGGCCAAGATGTTTGGTGCGGATGGTATCGGCCTGTGCCGGACGGAGCATATGTTCTTCGAGGCGGGCCGGATCCTGGCGATGCGCGAAATGATTTGCGCCGATGACGAGGCTGGCCGCCGGGCAGCGCTCGAAAAGATACTGCCGATGCAACGCGGTGACTTCGAACAGTTGTTCGAGAGCATGGCAGGATTGCCGATCACGATCCGTCTTCTGGATCCACCCCTGCACGAGTTCCTGCCGCGCAAGGACAGCGAACTGGCGGCGGTCGCGTCGGCTCTCGGCATGGACATCGAGAAATTGCGCGACCGCCTTGAGGAGCTTTCGGAATTCAATCCGATGCTGGGGTTCCGGGGGTGCCGTCTTGCGATCCGCTATCCGGAAATCACCGAGATGCAGGCCCGGGCCATATTCGAGGCCGCAGTGTCAGCCGGCAAAAAGACAGAGGCACCGGTCAAGCTCGAAATCATGATCCCGCTCATCGCCTATCGCGGGGAGTTCGATATTCTCGCCAACGTCATCCGGGAGGTTGCGCGCCGGGTGGAGGCGGAACATGGCGTTTCTATCGACTACGACATCGGCACGATGGTGGAACTGCCGCGCTGTGCCTTGAAGGCCGATGATATCGCCAAGGGGGATGACGGAGCGGCATTCTTCTCGTTCGGCACGAACGACCTGACGCAGACCTGTATCGGTCTGTCGCGGGATGATGGCGGACAGATTCTACAAACTTATACGAACGCCGGCATTCTCGAGAGGGACCCGTTTGTCACTATCGACGAATCAGGCGTTGGCGAACTCATAAGGATCGGTACAGAGCGGGGTCGGCGCGCCAAACCGGGGCTCAAGATCGGCGTCTGCGGTGAGCATGCGGGTGACGAAGCGTCGATACGCTTCTTCCATGAAGCCGGGATCGATTATGTGTCGTGCTCGCCGTATCGGCTGCCGGTTGCGCGACTGGCGGCGGCGCAGGCGGCTCTGCAGAAACGAGATGCCTGAAACAGCGCGGGAGACTGCGCTTGTGCGTTACCAGTTCTTGTCTTCCTCATCGAGGCTCGGACGGCGCGGGCGCGGGCCCTGATGCCGGGGGAGAACGGCAAGGGCAAACACCATCGGCGGCACAAGGAACGCCCAGGCGATCCAGAACGAATAGTCGCGGTTCTTTACGAAGGCGAGAATGCCGGCCGCGATCGAAGCGGAGATGGCTATCCCGGCCCATGCAACGATCCAGTAAACAGCACTACTCATATCTTGACCCGCTCCCTTGACCCCTTGCCAGGTTGCCCTGCCTTTCCGCATGGACAACGATCATGGCAAAAGCAAAGCTATCAAAATTCTCAGACGACCGAGTAGCCCATATCGAGACCCAGATCGAGAACCGGAGCAGAGTGGGTCAGGGCGCCGACTGATATCAGATCAACGCCCGTCTCAGCAATTGTACGGACGGTGTCCAGGTTGACACCCCCTGAGGCTTCGAGCAGCACGCGTCCACCCGTCATGGCAACTGCTTGCCGCAGAAGATCGGGGCCCATGTTGTCCAATAGAACGGCATCGATTCGGTAGGTGAGCGCTTCACGCAACTGCTCCAGGTTATCGACCTCGACTTCGATCTTGACCATGTGTCCGGCGGTTGCCCGGGCGCGCTCGATTGCAGACGACAGACCGCCAGCCGCCACGATGTGATTGTCCTTGATCAGGATGGCGTCGAACAACCCGACACGGTGATTCCGGCCACCGCCACAGCGCACCCCGAACTTCTCCAGGGCTCTCAGGCCCGGTGTCGTCTTGCGGGTATCGACGATGGCTGCCGAGGTGCCCGCAATGGCTGTTACGTAGGCATTCGTCAGCGTTGCGATGCCGGACAGCCGCCCGAGGAAATTGAGGGCGACACGTTCGGCCCCCAGCAAGGCCCGGGCATTGCCGGTGACTTGAGCAATGGGTGTGCCAGCGGTCACATGATCACCATCGCCTGCCTCAACGCGAAACTCAACATCGGGATCAAGTGCGCGGAAGGCGTATTCGGCAAGATCGATGCCGGCGACGACGCCGGGCTGGCGCGCGGCAATCCAGGCGGATGCTCGCGCGTCTGGCAGGATCGTTGCGTTCGACGTGATATCGCCAACGAGGCCAAGGTCTTCCGCTAGAGCGCTATCGACGGCATGGGCGATCAACTGGCGGGGAAGCCTGTCAGGTGTCATCATAATGTCAGTTGCTCAACTGCCAGCTATGCTGACCGCTGTCAGCTCCTGCAGAGGCCTCCTGGTGGCGGAATGCATCGGTAATGGCGTTGCACTCAACATCGGCGAGTCGCAGGAAGGAATGCCTCGCAGCCGGAGCGACCTGCGGGTAGTCACTGCGCATATGGGCGCCACGGCTTTCATGGCGGTTGAGAGCCGCCGTCGTGATGAAACGCGAAGCGAGCACGATGTTGGCCAGCGTGAGATCGTCATCGATCTGCTCTTCGACCTCGTTAAGCACCCGCAACGCATGCTTCAGGCCCGATGTCTCGCGCACGACACCGACCTCGCCCGACATGGTGCGACGCAGCCGGTTGATCAGTGCTGTACGGTAGGCCGGGTCGATGCTGCCGCCCTTCCTGCCTGCCGGAATGAGTTCAAGTTCCTCCGATGCGCCCGTTGTCACGTTCGCTATGTCCTCCGCCACGTTGCCGCCGACCACGATGGCTTCCAGCAGCGAATTGGAGGCGAGCCGATTGGCGCCGTGTAGTCCTGTGCAGGCTGCTTCGCCGATGGCCCACAGTCCCTCAACCGTAGTGCGACCGTTCAGATTCGTGGCGATGCCGCCCATGTGATAGTGAGCGGCCGGCGCGACCGGAATTGGCTGTCTCACCGGGTCCAGTCCGGCTTCGCGGCAACTGCGGTAGACTGCGGGGAAAGTTTCGGGGAAGCGCTTCCCTATGGCCGTGCGGCAATCGAGAAACGCACCGCGCCCCGCCGCGATCTCGGAGAAAACGGCGCGCGCCACGAGGTCACGCGGGGCGAGTTCGGCATCCGGATGCAGTGCCTTCAGGAAGCGCTCGCCAGCGCGATTGATGAGGGTCGCGCCTTCGCCGCGCAACGCTTCTGTCGCCAGGGGAGCGGGGTCGCCGGGGACGTCGATGGCGGTTGGATGGAACTGAACGAACTCTGCGTCTGCGATGACGGCGCCGGCGCGGGCGGCAAAGGCGATGGCTTCGCCCCGGGAAAACGCGGGGTTCGTGGTGATGGCATAGAGTTTCCCGACACCACCGGTGGCAACAACCACCGCACCGGCGCGAATGATCTCATAGCCGTTGGTGGTGGGCGCATCGTTGCGCATCAGGCGAACGCCAACAACTCGGCCATTGCGGGTTTCCAGATCCTTGGCCTCGTAATTCTCGAGAACCTGAATTGATGGTGTCGCGCGCACAGTGGCGATGAGCGCCTGCATGATTGCAGCGCCGGCGCGGTCGCCGTTCACTCGAACGACGCGCTTGGCGGTGTGGGCTGCTTCACGCGAAAGAATGAAATGTCCAGCCAAGTCACGATCGAACGGGACGCCATAGCCAAGAAGATCGCGAATTCTTCGGGGTGCTGCCTCGGCGATTGCGCATGCAACAGCGTCGTTGACCAGACCCGCGCCTGCGAGAACGGTATCGGCGGCGTGGGCCTCGGGGCTGTCGCCTTCACCGACCGCGGCTGCAATTCCCCCCTGTGCCCAGGCACTGGACGCACCCTGGCCGAGTGGCGCTGCCGCTATGACGACCACGGGACGCGGTGCCAGCTGAAGCGCGGTAAACAAACCGGCCAGACCGGCGCCTATGATGACGGTCCGGCCGGTGAATTCTCGTGCGGGATCGTCGAACCCCGCAACCAGACCCGCGATGCGGGATGTCCGTGTCATATCGGTATAGCCTTTCCGGGATCACCCCCGAGTTGTCTGGTGTCGCGTCGTTGCGACCAGACTGGCCTTACGATCAGTTCGTGAGATTGACCATCCGCTCAACTGCGCGACGGGCCCGTTCTGCGATCTTGGGATCCACCGTGATCTCGTTACGCATATAGAGCAGGCTATCGAGAATTTTCTCGAGGCTGATGCGCTTCATATGCGGGCACAGATTGCACGGCCTGATGAACTCGACATCCGGTGTCTCGGCAGCGACGTTGGACGACATCGAACATTCCGTGACGAGGATAACCTTCTGCGGGCGATTATTCTTGACCCAATTGATCATGGCCGCGGTCGAACCGGTAAAGTCGGCCGTATTGATCACATCGGGCGGGCACTCGGGGTGTGCAATGATCTTGACCCCGGGGTCGTCGCCGCGAAGTAATTCCAGTTCTTCGGCAGTGAAGCGCTCGTGAACTTCGCAACGGCCCTTCCAGGCGATGATCTCGACATCCGTCTGGGTCGCGACGTACTTGGCGAGGTACTGGTCGGGGATCAGCAGCACCCGCGGCGCGTTGAGACTTTCGACAACCTGCACGGCGTTCGAAGAGGTGCAGCAGATATCGCACTCCGCCTTCACGGCGGCGGACGTATTTACATACGTGACGATGGGCACGCCCGGATAAGCTTCACGCAGGGCGCGGACGTCCTCGGGCGTGATCGATTCGGCCAGGGAGCAGCCGGCCTCGGTGTCGGGAATAAGAACCGTCTTGTCCGGGCACATCAACTTCGAGGTTTCCGCCATGAAGTGCACGCCGGCCTGCACGATGACATCGGCGTCGACGTTGGCGGCTTCACGGGCAAGCTGGAGACTGTCGCCGCGGAAATCGCCCACGCAATGGAAGATCTCGGGCGTCATGTAGTTGTGCGCCAGAATCACCGCGTTGCGTTCTGCCTTCAGCACGTTGATCGCCTTGATCAGAGGCGCATAGTGCGGCCACTCCATCGGCGTGATGACGTGTTTGACGGTCTCATAGAGCGGAGCCATCTCGGCGGCGAGCTCCGGCGTGAACTCGATTTCTGGCCGCTGCAACTCGGGGAAGCGGCTTTTCATCTCGCAGGCCGGCTCGCGAAGGTGAGCGTCGAGGTTGGCCATAATTACGTTCCTTTCAGCGGCATAGGCGACAAAGGCTCTCTATGAGCATATCTACGTCGCAAGCAGCCAAGGGCCCATAGGCAGTTCTAAACTTATGCTCTGTTCGAGCATTGTGGATCGCCTGTAATATAAGGGAGGTCGGCGCCGATTTGAAGGGAAAATGCAAAGGCCGTCTGATGGGGCCTGACGCGTCCCGCGGAGGAAGCGCTTCGTCAAAAAGAACTGTAAGTGCGTTGTTTAATATACGTTTTATGTATTTTCACTTGCTGGCGGACTCGATGCCCGGGACGATGAAACGCAGCGCGGATGTTCGTATTTCTGCAATTGAAGGATCTTAGTTCCTGAAACTTCCGGCGGCGACAAACTCCAAAAACTGCGGGAATTTTGCCGGGTTGGCCTTACGATCAGCGTGCGGTCTTTCAAGCGAGGGTGTCGCAGGGCTCCGGTGAACTATCTTTTCTGCGCGATATACCCGGGATGATGCCGCGCTAATGCTTGCCTTGATCGAGACCAGCGTCTAGAAACCCCGTTTCCTTTTACGCTGGGAGGCGGGCGAGCAACGGGGTCGAGATCTTTCCGTATTCGCCGCGAAGAGACAATGAGCGCGAAAAAGCAGGCTGACGGGCAGATACAGGTCGGTATCATCATGGGAAGCCAGTCGGACTGGGCCACCATGCAGCGCGCGGCTGCCGTACTAGACGATTTCGATATTCGCTATGAAGCGCGCATTGTCTCAGCGCACCGCACGCCCGATCGTCTCTATACCTACGCCAGGGAAGCCAGTTCGCGCGGTATCAAGGTGATCATCGCCGGGGCCGGGGGAGCGGCTCATCTGCCGGGCATGGTGGCGGCACTGACGATGTTGCCGGTGCTTGGCGTGCCGGTCTGCACGAAAGCGCTGAACGGGCTTGATAGTCTTTACTCCATCGTGCAAATGCCGGCCGGTGTTCCTGTCGGCACCATGGCCATCGGCGAAGCGGGGGCGACGAACGCCGGACTGCTTGCAGCCCAGATACTGGCGCTCAACGATCCAAAGCTTGCCGAGCGTGTCGCGGCGTGGCGCAAGACCCAGACGGAAGCCGTGGGCGAGGTGCCGGAGACACATGAATAAACCAATCCGTAATGCGATGAACGATATGCTGATCAGCTTGCTGATTTTTGGGGCGGCACCATGACGGGCGCGCTGCCACCAGGCTCTACAATCGGCATTTTGGGTTCCGGGCAGCTCGGACGCATGCTGGCTGTTGCTGCGGCGCAGCTCGGCTTTCGTGTCCACGTCTATGGGGATGCGCCCGGCCCTGCATTTGACGTGGTTGCGGCAAAGACCGTCGGAGCATACGAAGATCTTGGAAAGATCACGGCGTTTGCGGAAAGCGTGGATGTCGTAACGTACGAGTTCGAGAATGTCCCGCTTGGCGCCGCTGCGGCTGCCGCGGCAATCAAGCCGGTGCGACCCGGTCCGCGTGCGCTCGAGGTGGCGCAGGACCGTCTCGTTGAAAAACGGTTCCTGTCCGAAATCGGGCTGCCAGTGGCCCCGTTCGCGGGCGTCGATAGTCTCGATGACCTGGAAGATGCCCTTGCCACCATTGGTGCGCCGGCAATCCTGAAGACGTGCCGCCTTGGATATGATGGCAAAGGCCAGGCGCGTATCACTTCGGCTGAACAGCCCGGATGGGCGCTGGAAGCTATCGGACACGCTCCGGCGGTGCTTGAGGGTTTTGTCGCATTCGAATATGAGATCTCCGTACTGTGCGTGCGCGGGCTGAACGGGACAACCGTCATCTATGACGTGCCGCTCAACAAGCACCAGGATGGAATCCTTGATACGTCGACTGTACCGGCCCCGATTTCGGATGCGGTACGGGAACGGGCCTGCGCGATGGCCACGCGGATCGCAGAGGCTCTCGATTACGTGGGCGTATTGGCCGTCGAGATGTTCTATGCAGGAGCCGATCAGCAAGAGCCCCTCGTTATCAACGAGATTGCGCCGAGAGTGCATAACTCGGGGCATTGGACGCTCGATGCCTGTGGGATCAGCCAGTTCGAAAATCACATTCGTGCAGTGGCCGGATGGCCGCTTGGCAGTGTATCGCGCCATAGCAATGCGGTCATGACAAACCTGATTGGAGTTGATGTGCAGAATTGGGCGGCATTGGCAACCGAGCCGGGTGCCTGCCTACATATCTACGGCAAGAACGACCCGCGGCCTGGCCGCAAGATGGGTCACGTCACGCACCTCAAGGCGCTTACGGGCCGGTGAGGGACGAAGTGTGGAAGCAGGTCTTGGTGACGGTGGACAAGGCGGCGTCCTTCTGCTACCAGACTTGTCAAATTCGTTTTGCAAGCAATTTGGCCCGGTGCGATTGTCCGGGCTTTCTGGCTTGTTGCTAGTAAACTCAGACCGCACAAAAGGATAGGGATTCGCGTGCAGGTTCTCGTTCGCGACAATAATGTCGATCAGGCTCTCAAGGCGCTCAAAAAGAAGATGCAGCGCGAGGGCATTTTCCGCGAGATGAAGCTCCGGAACTATTACGAAAAACCATCCGAAAAGAAGGCTCGCGAACAGGCTGAAGCTGTTCGCCGTGCCCGCAAGCTTGCCCGGAAGCGGGCGCAGCGCGAGGGATTGCTTCCAAGCAAGGGTTCGCGCGCTCGCTGATATCGCGCCCGATATCCTGCAGCGGCTCTGGAGCCTGCCGGGGGAATCGGCCCGAGGTTGATAAATTCAAAAGGCACCGGACAGTGCGTCCGGTGCCTTTTTCTGTTTGCGACCTTGATAATCGGGCCTATCCGGCGGCCCGATCTTCCCCTCCCTGTTTCATCTCGAACTGCGGCACGATGGTTCGGTCGATCCAGTCATTGACCACATCGTACGATCCATATTTTCCATGATCAGAGTGGCCGGCCCGGTGGAATGTAACGATTTCTGTCGGGGAGGGAGCCAGTTGCGCGATTTTGCGACCCATTTCGACGGGGATGATCGTATCCTGCTCGCCATGGATGACCAGTATCGGTGCCTCCACCTTGTCGAGATAGCGGAGTGTTTCGTAACGGTCCCGCATCAGCAAGCCCGACGGGAGATACGGGTAGATCATCTGAGCAACCTCAAGGATAGAGGTGTATGGTGCGTCGAGGATCAGGCCGGCAATCCGCTTTTCTGCAGCGGTCTGAACCGCAACACCCGTTCCGATCGATTCTCCATAAAGAATGATCTCCTCGGCGGGCACGCCCATCGAGATCAACGTATCGTAGGCCAGTTTCGCATCGGCAACATTAGCGCGTTCGGAGGGCATGCCGGTCGAGCCAGAGTAGCCCCGGTAGGCCATCATCAGGATGCCGCGACCGCGTTTCGTGTACGCAGCGAAGCGATCCGCTCTATCGGCCAGAGTGCCCGAGTTGCCGTGATAGTAGAGTAGCGTCGGCTGTCCAGGTGCAGCCTTGACATACCAAGCGATAACGGTTTCGCCATCAGGAGTGGCGAGTTCCAGCTCCTTGATGTTGGCTATTCCGATGATGGCGGGATCCAGTCGACTGCCGGTCGGATGATACATCAGAAAGCGTTCGACTATGGGCGCGCCGACCATGACAACAATACCCAGGACGGCGAGGAATACGGCAATACCCGTTACAAAAGACATGATTTTTATTCGCCCGAATTTTCACAACTCAGCGTGCGGGAACCCCACGGTAGAGTGTGTTGTCTAACCAGCCTGCGACTTCACGTGCGAATCTGATAGCGCCCGCAAGGAAATCAACGATCAAAGCCGGCTTTTTGTTCACTGCTGTTTTCTTGTTCTTTGCTTAGGATTAACGGCGGCGAACTATCAAAGCAGTCGAGCAAGTGCCGGGCGCGAATAGGTCCCGGCAAATGGCCAAATCTCGAGCCTTTGCTTTCGGCAAGCCAGGGAGCGAAATTTGCGACTTCCTGCCGGGTGAAAAGTCCGGTGTCGCGGCCATAACGGATCGCCCAGCAATCAGCTTCCTTTTCGTTTTCGGGCGATGGATTGTACCAGTGCCCCAGCACGTGATGGGCACACTCATGCGCATAGAAAAAGTTCTGCAACTTATAGGGCAGCAGGCGCAGGAGCTGCGGATCCAGCACAATGAACGGCATCGTGTTGATGACCCATGCCCGGCCGACATCGCCAAGTTCGTCAACCTTGATGGTGGTGACTTCGCGGCCTCTGAAATCCTGGCAGCGCATTTCGATGCCGCCGATCCGCGTCGTGGTTCCCGATTCGGGCTGAGCTTCGTGCAGGGTTGATGCGGGTGGCGGTGTCTGCCCGGCCGACGTCGTTTTCACTGGAAACGACGCAGCCAGAACGCCGAATGCGACAGCACGCAGAGATTGCTTCAAATCACACCTCGATCCCTCGGCGTTGCGCGAGCAACAAGGATATCAGCCTTGCGAACCGAGAAGAACCTGTGATGTTTTTGAACTCAATCTATCATGACGTCAGTGTAATTGCTGTTGTTCCATCGCCGACAAGAAGGTCCAGATATGGTCATAAAGGCCATCTCTGACGAGGGAATTGTGGTCGCTTCCGACCATGCTGACGAAGGTCTTCGGTTCACTTGCATTTTCGTACAAACGTACCGCCTGTGCATATGGGACCGTCGGATCCTGATCGCCATGGGCAATGAGGACAGGCATTTTGACGCGGTTTATGCGCTCGGAGCTGCGGAACTGGTCAAGCATGAGAAGGCTGACGGGAAGCCACGGATAGCGCTCGGCAGCGACATCGGTGATGGCGGTGAAGGGGGCTTCCAGGATCAGTGCGCGCGCTTCTACAGCGGTGGCAAGTGTGACAGCGACACCTGTTCCGAGCGAAAATCCGTGCAGCACAATATCCCGAGCAGGATGCCTGGCGCGAAGCCAATCGTAGGCCGCCTGTGCATCGAGAGCGAGCCCGGCCTCACTCGGCTGACCGGTTGAGCCGGGGAAGCCCCGATAGGAAAAGGCGAGAACTCCTGCTCCCTTGCCGCTGATCTGTTGCCAGCGCTCGGTGCGGCGTTCGAGTTCGCCCTTTTTGCCATGCAGGAAAAGAAACACAGGCTGTCCTGCCTGCGGGGGAAGGTACCAGCCGGCCAGGCGCTCGCCATCGGTAGTCTCTATCGTGATGCGCGTGCTGCCCTCGATGGCGAGAGCACCTGCGGACGCCAAAGCCCCTGTGTCGGTCGTATCGAACAGCAGACTGCGCTGCATGAAAAACATGACCGCGACGGCGACGGCGTAGCCTACAAATAACACCACAGACAAAATCAGCAGGGATCGTCTGAACAGATGCATGGTCTACGCTGTCGCCTTGAGCGCTAGTCAATCGATTTGGCGATCTCTTCCGTCATCTTCTTGGCATCGCCAAGAAGCATCATCGTGTTATCGCGGTAAAACAGGGGATTATCGATACCAGCGTAACCGGAAGCCAGTGAACGCTTGTTAAACATCACGGTTGCGGATTTCCAGACCTGCAGCACAGGCATGCCGTAGATCGGGGAAGACGGATCGTCTTCCGCTGCCGGATTGGTGACGTCATTGGCACCGATCACGTAGACGACATCGGTTTGCTGGAACTCGGAGTTGATATCTTCCAGTTCAAAGACCTCATCATAGGGAACGTTTGCTTCAGCGAGCAGAACGTTCATATGACCCGGCATGCGACCTGCGACCGGATGGATCGCGTACTTGACCTCTACATCATTCTTCTTGAGTGTATCGGCCAGTTCGCGAAGAGCGTGCTGGGCCTGCGCGACGGCCATGCCGTAGCCCGGCACAATGATGACCTTCTGTGCATTCTTCATGATGTAGGCAGCATCTTCAGCCGAGCCGAGCTTGACGGGGCGTTGTTCGCCGCCACCTGCCGGGCCGGAAACTTCACCACCAAAGCCGCCGAGGATGACCGAGATAAAAGAGCGGTTCATGCCCTTGCACATGATGTACGACAGGATCGCACCGGACGAGCCGACCAGTGCACCGGTGATGATCAGGGCGATGTTGCCGAGGGTGAAACCGATGCCTGCTGCCGCCCAGCCGGAGTAGGAGTTCAGCATCGAGACAACGACCGGCATGTCGGCGCCGCCGATGGGGATGATGATCAAGGCGCCGAAGATCAGCGAAACGACGGTGATGAGCCAGAACCAGACCGGATCGCCGCCGGAGATGACGAACATGGAGATCAGCCCGATCAGTACGATGAGCAGAGCTGCATTGATCGCATGACGCATGGGCAGAATGATCGGAGCGCCCGACATCCGGCCCGACAGCTTGGCGAAGGCAATGACCGAACCGGTGAAGGTGATCGCACCAATCGCAACGCCCAGCGACATCTCGACGAGGCTGGCTCCCTTGATGCCCTGGCCTGGATCGTCTGCGGCAACAAGGATGCCGAAGGCATCCGGAGCGTAGACGGCGGCGGCGGCAACGAAGACCGCTGAGAGGCCGACAAGCGAGTGGAAGGCCGCGACCAGCTCGGGCATCGACGTCATGGGAATGTCGCGGGCGATCTTGCTGCCGATGGCAGCGCCTGTACCCAGGGCGAGAGCGATCAGCACCCACGTCAATAGCTGGTCACCACCCTTCAGCTGGGTGAGGGTCGTAACGATGGCAATCGCCATGCCGATCATCCCGTAGAGATTGCCCTTGCGGGATGTTTCGGGATGAGACAGGCCGCGTAGAGCCAGGATGAACAGCACACCGGATACCAGATAGAGAATCGCGACGAGGTTCTGTGGAATGAGCGTTTCCGACATTGGTCAGTGCACCTAAGGAGTTGACGGTGAGGGCGAAGCAGGCCGGGTCAGCGCTTCGGCTCCTTTTTTTTGTACATCGCGAGCATGCGGCTGGTGACGAGGAAGCCTCCGAAGATATTGACGGAAGCCATCGTCAGCGCGAGGAAGCCGAATATCTTGGCGGCGAGGCCGCCATTGGCGATGTTCTCGACACCGACAGCCAGCAATGCGCCCACGACGATCACTGAGGAAATGGCGTTGGTCACCGACATCAGAGGTGTGTGCAGGGCTGGCGTGACACTCCAGACGACGTAGTAGCCGACGAAGATCGCCATGACGAAGACCATGATCTGGTACACCCATGGATCGACTCCGGCTCCGTCAGCGGCGAAGGCCGGGTGCACCATGGCGGCGATCATAAATGCCGAGGTTGCGAGCGTGAGTGTGCTTTGCCTGAGTAAGATCCTGAACATCGTCCAGACCCCCGTTCACTGCTTTTCAGTCAGAATTGGGTGCACGATCGCCCCGTCCCTGGCGATCAGGGTTCCCCGGATAAGCTCGTCGTTCCAGTCGACAACGAGTGTCTTGTCGGTTTTGGACAGCATGAGATCAACGAAGGCTGCGAGGTTGCGCGCGTATAGACTGGAGGCGTTGACGGCAACGGATCCAGCCAGATTGAGGCGACCAATGATGGTGACGCCGTTTTCTGTCTCGATCGTTTCGCCGGGTACTGTCAGCTCGCAGTTGCCGCCGCGTTCTGCGGCGAGGTCGACAATAACCGAGCCAGCTTTCATGCTGGCGACCATCGCGCTGGTGATCAGGCGTGGCGCAGGGCGGCCGGGAATCAATGCCGTGGTGATGACGATGTCCTGGGTCTTGAGGTGGTTCGAAATCAGCTCGGCCTGCTTGGCCTGATACTCCGGCGACATTTCCTTGGCGTAGCCGCCGGCAGTTTGCGCCTGAAGGAATTCGTCGTCTTCAACAGCGATGAACTTGGCCCCGAGTGATTGCACCTGCTCCTTGGTTGCGGGACGGACGTCGGTCGCAGAAACGATCGCGCCAAGACGGCGGGCCGTGGCGATGGCCTGGAGACCGGCAACGCCAACGCCCATGATGAAGGCTTTTGCTGCAGGCACGGTTCCCGCCGGGGTCATCATCATCGGGAGCGCTGCGCCGAACACCGAAGCGGCATCAACGACAGCCTTGTAGCCTGCGAGGTTGGCCTGGCTCGAGAGCACGTCCATCGACTGGGCGCGTGTTGTCCGCGGCATCAGCTCCATGGCAAACAGCCTTGACCCGGATGCCGCCATGTCTTCGATCCCGCTGCGGTCGGAATACGGGTCGAGCATGCCGATGACGATAGCGCCCGGCTTCAAAGCCTTTACCTCATCGGGCGCGGGGCGCCGGACCTTCAGCAGGATATCTGCATGAGACAACGCCTCGGCCGGCTCGGCGACGATGTCTGCGCCTTGAGCCTTGAATGCCTCATCGGAGAAGCGGGAACGAAGACCGGCACCCTTGACGATTACTACTTTGCAACCCGCCGCAACGAACTTCTTTACCGTATCGGGGGACACGGCAACGCGGGGTTCATTTGATGGTTCAGGTGTAACCGCGATCGTGACCATGAAATAGTTCCGATGTTCCCTGGAGTGCTTTCGAGCGACCCTCTGAGCAAAAAAAGACGGGTCCGCTAGCTTCGCGAACCCGTCGCAGCTTCACAGCCCGCAATGCAACGGCTGTTAGGCATACACTATAGTGCCCAAGATCGGGGCTATAAAGAATTATTTTACACACTTCACAGCAGGAAGATTGCCATCCCCACGAGCGTCAAGACGGCGAGCGCTATCATGATCTTTGTGCCATGGATAAACGCGCGGTAGGTGCGTGCGTGCTCTTGATAATCCATGGCTGGATGCCCGCCAGAACCGGAAAGATCAAGGCTCATTCGTGTCCCCTCCAACTTGTTTTGCCGCAATATACCGCGGCGTTCGGTCGTTTGATGCGCCAAAGTTTCCGACGCGTCTCAAATCGGCTATTGGCCGATCGATTGCCGCCGGACTGCCAACATTACACAGTCTATAGGCATTATCTGACAAGCAACCTAAGAGGCTGTGATGTCTTGGTCTGCATTATGTGTCAAGGCGTTGCTTTCTGGCATGCCGCTTGCCGGCGGGCTCATGGTCTTTGTTGCGCTTACAATACCGCTTGCTGCTCTTGAAGATACGGACAGGGAGAAGGCAGGCCGGAAAGCCTGTGAGGCCAAGATCTGCAGGCTGATCCTAGACAAGCCTGAGCCGAAGGGCGACCTTACCTGCGATCTTGGTCGGGCCTGGGGCAAGGCGAAGATCAAGGAAGGTGCACAGTCAAAAAACATCCAGTGGTCCTTCGGTGACGCACGCTGCAAACTGAATGTCGCGATACCGCAGAAGGCCATCATCAATGCCCTGACCAAACCGAAGTTCACGTTCACTGCCGATCCGCATACTGTTAATTGCGATGTTCAGACGGGCGGCGGAATCAAGTCCGTGCGCGCCGTCGTGGCGCCGAAACTGAAGTTCGAAGGCGGGCGGGTCAGAAAGATCTGGATCGGATTGAAGGAAATCGACGGACCGGCGCTGCTGACGGGGCTCGTCTGGACGACAGCCAAGCTGGAAGATTCGCTTGGCATCTTTCACAAGGACATGGTGAAGGAAGTAAACAAGTTCCTGCACAAGACCTGCCCGGATGAATATGGCCCGGACAGCAGGAAGTCAGACGGAAAGAAGAAGGATCCGGATCCGAAGGCGGCGACGGGGAAGGACAAGGGCAAGGATTCGGGTGCGGCGAAATCCGGAGACGGCACGAAGGCCGGCGATTTTGGCAACACGGACAAGACATCTGACAAGGCTGGAAAGCAGAAGAAGCCTGAGCAGAAACCAACTGAAACGGAAAGGAAAACTTAGGTCAGATCAACATCGTCGTTCCCGACATCGCAGCCGGATTGGATTCGGTTATAGACCGCTAAAGGCCCCGTGGATCTGCGGCGGGGCTGGCGGGATCTGACGGTGCCGCGTGGGTGCTCAGGCGCGGTCGATCGATTCCTGAACCAGCTTCTCGCGCCCCAGTGCCTTGAACACTGTGTCCACGATTCCAGCAGCTGACAGACCGGCATCCGCGTACATCTGTTCAGGCTTGTTGTGATCGACGAAGCTGTCGGGCATGACCATTGGCCTGATCTTGAGGCCGCGATCGAGCAATCCCGTCTCGGCGAGGTGATGCAACACATAGCTGCCAAACCCGCCGATGGAGCCCTCTTCGACGGTTATGAGGACTTCGTGGTTGCGCGCGAGACGGGTGACGAGATCCTTGTCCAGCGGTTTGGCGAAGCGCGCATCTGCCACGGTCGTCGAAAGTCCGAAGGCGCTGAGCTGATCGGCGGCCTTCAGGCACTCTGCCAGGCGGGTCCCAAGCGACAGAATGGCGATTGTGGAGCCTTCCCGAATGATACGGCCGCGTCCGATTTCCAGCGGCTCTCCCCTCTCCGGCATCTCGACGCCCACGCCTTCACCGCGCGGATAGCGCAGCGCGGACGGGCGATCATCGATGGCCACTGCGGTCGCGACCATGTGTTTGAGCTCGGCTTCGTCGCTCGCAGCCATGATGACAATGCCAGGTACGCAGCCCAGAAAGGCCACGTCGAACGAGCCGGCATGGGTCGGGCCGTCGGCACCGACGAACCCGGCACGATCGATGGCGAAGCGGACGGGCAGGTGCTGGATTGCGACGTCATGCACGATCTGATCATAGGCGCGCTGCAGAAATGTCGAATAGATGGCAGCAAACGGCTTGAAGCCTTCCGTCGCCAGACCTGCGGCAAATGTCACGGCATGCTGTTCGGCAATGCCGACATCGAAGGTCCGCTCAGGGAATTCCTTGCCGAACAGATCCAGTCCCGTGCCGGACGGCATAGCTGCCGTTATGGCTACGATTTTGTCATCGCGGCGCGCTTCCTCGATCAGGCTTTCAGCGAAAACCTTCGTGTAACTCGGCGCGTTCGAGGGAGCCTTGACCTGGGCACCGGTGATGACGTTGAACTTCGAGACGCCATGATACTTGTCGTCCGAGGCTTCAGCCGGGCCATAACCCTTGCCCTTCTTGGTGACGACGTGGACCAGGATCGGACCCTGGCGGGCATCTCTGACGTTCTTCAGAACGGGCAGCAGCTGGTTGAGGTCGTGACCATCGATGGGCCCCACGTAATAGAAGCCCAGTTCCTCAAACCACATGCCGCCCTGCCACAAGTGGCGCGTGTATTCCTCAACACGCGCGGCGCGGCGCTCCCAGCTTTTCGGCAGGCGCTTGGCCAGCTGCTTGGCGATATCGCGCATGTAGAGGTAGGTGCCGCTTGATGTCATGCGCGCGAGATAGGACGACAGGGCTCCGGTCGGAGGAGCGATCGACATGTCGTTGTCGTTGAGGATGACGATCAGGCGCTCGTCGCTGGCGCCCGCGTTGTTGAGGGCCTCGTAAGCCATGCCGGCGGACATCGCGCCGTCACCGATGACTGCAATGACGTTATTGGTGCCGCCCGCGAGATCGCGGCCTACCGCCATGCCCAGAGCAGCAGATATGGAGGTCGAGGAATGGCCGGCGCCAAAGGGATCGTAGGGGCTTTCGGAGCGCTTGGTGAAGCCCGAGAGGCCACCCGGCTGACGCAGGGTGCGTATCTGGTCGCGGCGGCCGGTAATAATCTTGTGGGGGTAGGTCTGATGGCCGACATCCCAGATCAGGCGGTCGCGGGGCGTATCAAACACCCAGTGCAGGGCAACAGTCAGCTCGATGACGCCCAGACCGGCACCGAGGTGTCCTCCGGTCACCGAGACCGCGTCGATGGTCTCCTGACGCAATTCATCGGCTATCTGCCGCAGATCGCTTTCGGGCATGGCGCGCAGATCGTCAGGAGTCTTGATGAGGTCTAGTAACGGTGTCGTCGGCACGCTCTGTTACGCTCTCTCGCTGGTTTTCTGGACTGTCAGGACACGCGGCATGGACGCTTTCGCTTCAGCAAGGGGCGGGATCAGAGATCGCGAAACGATGCGTGCGGCTGCTGCCGCCTGGCGCGCTGACGACTACCCTACCTGTGCAGCGATCCGATGGGAAGGACGCACACGGGAACTGATCGACGCGGCTCCCCGTTCGATGCCCGGGCTTACGGATCAAGCGGCTCAGTTCCCGCCGCATTGCCGTTACTGTCGAGGGCAATCTTCTCAACCTTGGCCTCGGCTTGCCGTAACAGCCGGTCACAATGTGACCTGAGGGCCTCACCGCGCTCATAGATGGCGATCGATTCTTCGAGTTCAACATCACCGCGTTCGAGCCGGCTGACGATGGTTTCAAGCTCCTTCAGGGCGCGCTCGAAGCTCATCGTCGCAATGTCGGCCTGCGGCTCTGAATTCTGACTAGTGGTGCTCATGTTGTTCATTCGTTTGCGTTATCATCGTTTGTCCGCAGGAGGGACTTTCATAAGCTATTCTTCCGACACATCGTCGTTCAAGCGGCGGCGCTCATCAAGGCGCGGACATGCACCGCAACCGAGCGGGCGAGCGCTTCAAGATCGTATCCGCCTTCAAGCAGCGAGACGATGCGCCCGTCGCAGTGCCGCTCGGCGGCCTCACAGAGCTGCTCCGTCGCCCACAGGAAGTCAGCTTCGACAAGGCGCAAACTGGCGAGAGGATCTGCCTCATGCGCATCGAAGCCGGCCGATATGATAATGATATCAGGAGAGAAGTTCTTCAGTGCGGGAAAAATCCGGCTTTCCATCGCCTCGCGAAACTTTTCGCCGCCATCGCCTGCTCGCAGCGGCGCATTCCATATGTTGCCGACACCTGTTTCGGATACCGCTCCGGTGCCGGGGAAAAGCGGCATCTGGTGCGTTGAAGCGAAGAACAGATTCTTGTCGCTCCAGAAGATATCCTGCGTTCCGTTGCCGTGATGGACATCGAAATCGACGACGGCGACCCGCTCGACGCCGTGTTTTGCGCGGGCGTACTTGGCGGCAATGGCGGCATTGGAAAACAGGCAGAAACCCATGGCCCGATCGGCTTCGGCATGGTGGCCGCAGGGGCGAACCTGACAGAATGCGTTCCTGATGCCGGACGCAGGATCCATTACTTCGTCGACAGCCAGCAGACCCGCTCCGACCGCGCGTAGAGCGGCTTCCCACGTACCCGCAGACATGACCGTGTCAGGGTCGAGACGGACGATCTTCTCACCGGGCTGCGGCCGTTGAGCCCTGATCTCTTCCAGGTAGCTTTCCGGATGAGCCAGCAGGATCTGTTCTTCGACATCGTCGCGCAGGGGCGCATCGCGGCGCGTCAGATCGGCAAAGTACTCATGGGCCAGTACCTTATCGATGGCGCGCATGCGATCCGGCCGTTCGGGATGTCCGGGACCGGTATCATGATCGAGGAAGCTTGGATGGGTGACAAGGAGTGTCGACATTTGGCGGAGGCGGTCCTGTTGGCGTTTTGGGGCGGCCAGTTCGCCCATGGTAGACCAGATTGCGAGAAACGTGAAAAGTGCAAAGAAGGGCGTCAGGGCTCAGCCCTCAGTTTCGAGAGTATTGCTGCTGAAGCAATCCGCACACCCGGTGGGGGAAGTGAGCCTGCCGGCACAAAGAAGTCCGGAGCGAGGAATTCCCCGGGCACTGGGCTGTACTGTTCGAAATCCGTGACGCCGCCCGTTTCGTGCAGGAAGGTGTCGTCTATGAGGAAGTGGCCCGTGAACTCGCGGGCCTTCTGGACGAAGATCAAGTGCGCTGCGTCGGCTACAATGTCCGGGGTCCGGCTCATGCGCATGAGGGTTTCGCCGCCCAGAATGTTGCGGACCGCGGCAGTCGCGATGGTGGTGCGCGGCCAGAGAGCGTTGACCGCAATGCCATCGGGCTCCAGTTCCCGCGCGAGCCCCAGGACCGCAAGACTCATGCCGTATTTGGCGATCGAGTAGCCGACATGGCCGGCGAACCATTGCGGCTGCATATCGAGCGGCGGCGATATCATCAGAACGTGAGGGTTTGCAGCCTTCTTAAGATGGGGCAGGCAGGCTTTCGTGACGAGCAATGTTCCTCGCGTATTGATGGCCAGCATCAGATCGAGTTTCTTTGTTTGGGTTTCGGCTAGCGGTGTCAGCGAGATCGCCGAAGCATTGTTGACGCAGATATCGATGCCGCCGAAGGCCTCGACGGTACGGGCCACAGCGCTCTCGATCTGGGCTTCATCGCGGATGTCGCATGCAATCGGCAGGGCCTTGCCGCCCGCATCCTCGATCTCGCGCGCGGCGGTGAAAATCGTGCCTTCCAGTCTTGGGTGGGGTTCAGTCGACTTGGCTGCAATGGCGATATTGGCACCATCACGGGCGGCCCGCAGTGCAATGGCCAGACCTATGCCGCGGCTGGCGCCGGTGACGAACACCGTCTTGTTCTTCAGATCTGCCATGATTTCCTCCCGATAAAGCGTCAGGCAAAGCCTTCGATGCCTGCGGGATCCCTCATGTTCCCAAAGCCTCTGGATCAAGGGCGAGAATGGCATCCGCGCCTGTTGTCACGGTCACTGCAAGGCCCGGAGCGGCGGTTGCAATCTGCTCCGCGAAGAAGCGCGCGAGGCCAGTGCGCAGCCCTCTTTGCGGATCGTCATCCATCACTGAATTGATAGCTCCATTGGCGAGATAACAGCCGCCGGCCGCAATGCCGAACAGGCGCAGATATGAGGTCGCGCCGGCCAGCGCCTTTTGCGGACTGGTCGTCAGCTGATCGCCAATCCAGACCGATGCTTCGCTCAAGGCCTCGACGGCGTCGGCCAGTCTTTTTGCCATGGTGCCGAATTCCGGCCGGTTCGATGCCGTCAGCTTTTCCACTGTCTGCCTCAGTTCAGCGAGATAGCCTTTCAGGACCGTGCCGTCGCCGAGGGGCAGCTTGCGGGTCACGAGATCAATCGCCTGGATGCCGTTGGTCCCCTCATAGATCGGCAGGATGCGGGCATCCCGGTAGTACTGGGCGGCACCGGTTTCCTCGATGAAGCCCATGCCTCCATGCACCTGTATGCCGAGAGACGCCACTTCACAGCCGACGTCGGTGGAGAATGCCTTTGCGACCGGTGTGAGCAGGGCGGCGCGTGCGGCAGCGTGTTCGCGCTCATCAGCGGTCGCCGCCTGCCGGGCGATATCGATTTCGCGTGCGGTTGCCAGACAGATGGCGCGTGCGGCCTGCGTCATCGCCTTCATGGTCAGGAGCATACGGCGTACGTCCGGATGCTTGATGATCGAAATTGCCTCATCACGGGGCCCGGGGGCACGGCCTTGACGGCGTTCACGGGCGTAGGCGATGGCGCGCTGGGTTGCACGTTCCGCAATGGCGACGCCCTGGACACCAACGGCCAGACGGGCGGCGTTCATCATGATGAACATGGTGTTGAGCCCGCGGTTCTCTTCACCCACGAGGAAGCCCACGGCGCCGTCCCTTTCGCCAAATGTCATCACGCAAGTGGGGCTCGCATGGATGCCGAGTTTTTCTTCCAGCCCGGTGCAGCTCAGATCGTTGCGGGCGCCAAGCGTGCCGTCGCTGTTGACGAGGTACTTCGGAACCAGAAACAGCGAGATGCCGCGAGTTCCCGCAGGGGCATCGGGAAGACGCGCCAAAACGAGATGGATGATATTCTCGCACATCTCATGCTCACCGTAGGTGATGAAGATTTTGGTGCCGAAGATGCGATAGGAGCCATCGTCCTGCGGGACGGCGCGCGTTTTCAGGGCCGAGAGGTCTGAGCCGGCTTGCGATTCCGTCAGGTTCATGGTTCCGGACCATTCGCCGGATACGAGCTTTGGCAGGTAAGTGGCCTTCAGTTCCTCCGAGCCACCGGCTTCGATCGCTCCGATAGCGCCTTGTGTCAGCAGAGGGCAGAGGCCAAACGAAAGATTGGTCGCGTTCCAGATTTCGCTGACGGCCATGGAAACGATCTCGGGAAGGCCCTGTCCCCCGTACTCCGGGGGGCCCGGCAGGGCGCTCCAGCCGCTCTCGACAAACTGGCGGTAAGCTTCCGTCCAGCCGGGTGGCGTTGC
>Ga0180216_1000751_pt1 | contig 31448 bp, 27 predicted proteins | sample eDN3rd37CBELigMG_FD_128879 | JGI IMG/M metagenome (GOLD analysis project Ga0180216, IMG submission 128879) | Enriched Miracle-Growth compost microbial communities from Emeryville, California, USA - eDNA 3rd pass 37_C BE-Lig MG (version 2)... ... | reverse complement strand
CGTCGTACTCACCTTCCGCCTCGCGGATCGTCTCCTCGATCACCACGCCGCGCTCCCGGGCGATGGAGGGCGCGGACACCACATTCACGTCCTGCAGCATCGGCCGCAGCAGGCCGGCTATGGCGGACGCGGTGAGCGCCTTCACCTTCAGCCCGGCCACCGCGCCTTCATAGGTGATGTGCACGCTTTTCAGCCCGGTTTCGGTAAGCTGGCCGGCGAAGGAGCCCAGCTTCTCGGCCAGCTCGATGAACGGCTTCAGCTTCGGCGCTTCCTCGGCGGTGATCGACGGGAAGTTGACGGCGTTCTGGATGGCGCCGCGCAGCAGGTAATCCGACATCTGCTCGGCCACCTGCAGGGCGACGTTTTCCTGGGCCTCGGTGGTGGCGGCGCCCAGGTGCGGCGTGCACACCACGTTGGGATGACCGAACAGCACGTTGTCCTTTGCCGGCTCTTCGACAAACACGTCGAAGGCGGCGCCGGCGACATGGCCGCTGTCGAGGGCGGCGCGCAGGGCCGCCTCGTCCACCAGGCCGCCGCGGGCGCAGTTGATGATGCGCACGCCCTTCTTTGCCTTCGCGAGGGCCTCGGCGGAAAGGATGTTGCGGGTCTTGTCGGTGAGCGGCGTGTGCAGGGTGATGAAGTCAGCCCGCTGCAGCAGTTCGTCCAGCTCCACCTTCTCCACGCCGAGATCCAGCGCCCGCTCCGGCGACAGGAACGGATCGTAGGCGATCACCTTCATGCGCAGGCCGACGCCGCGCTCGGCGACGATGGCGCCGATATTGCCGCAGCCGATCACGCCCAGCGTCTTGCCGGTGATCTCCACGCCCATGAAGCGGTTCTTCTCCCACTTGCCGGCCTGGGTGGAGGCGTCGGCGGCGGGGATTTCGCGCGCCAGCGCGAACATCAGGGCGATGGCGTGCTCGGCGGTGGTGATGGAATTGCCAAACGGCGTGTTCATCACGATGACGCCGCGCGACGACGCAGCCGGTATGTCAACATTGTCGACGCCGATGCCGGCCCGGCCGATCACCTTGAGGTTCTTTGCGTTCTCAAGGATTTTCGCCGTCACCTTGGTGGCGGAGCGGATGGCGAGGCCGTCGTAATCGCCGATGATGGCGGCGAGCCTGTCCTTGTCCTTGCCAAGGTCGGGCTGGAAGTCCACGTCCACGCCGCGATCGCGGAAAATCTGCACGGCGGCGGGGGAAAGGGCGTCCGAAATCAGGACGCGGGGCGCTTTGGCGGTCATGAGATCACCTTCCGGGATCATCGTCGCGCAACGGCCGGGTCAAACGCTGCCGGCAGCGGCGCGGTCATATCGGGGGAAGCGGCCGCCGTTCGGGTTGCGGCGACCATGGCGACGCGGGAGCGGCTCCCACGTTGTGAAAAGCGCTCTCCAGGGCAAAATCCGGACGGAATATCTGCCCTGGAGCATCCCAGGGAAAAGTGGGGCTCACTTTTCGGGAAGAAGGCGCGTCAGCCGAGCTTCGCTTTTTCCTCGGCGAAGGCCCAGTCGAGCCACTGGGTCAGGGCCGCCACATCGGCGGCGTCCACCGTGGCGCCGCACCAGATGCGCAGGCCAGGAGGAGCGTCGCGATAGGAGCCGATGTCATAGGCGACGCCTTCGGCCTCGAGCCGGGCGGCGATGCCCTTGGCCACGGCGGCGCCAGCTTCGGCGCCTTTCGCCAGCACATCCGCGTCGGCGATCACCAGGCAGACGCTGGTGTTGGAGCGGGTTTCCGGCTTCACCGCCAGATTGGCGATCCAGTCGCGGCTGTCGACCCAGTCATTCAGGGTCTTCGCATTGGCGTCGGCGCGGCCGACCAGACCATCGAGGCCGCCCACCGTCTTCGCCCACTGCAAGGCGTCGATATAATCTTCGACGCACAGCATCGACGGCGTGTTGATGGTTTCGCCCTTGAAGATGCCTTCGGAAATCTTGCCCTTCGAGGTCAGGCGGAAGATTTTCGGCAGCGGCCAGGCCGGCGTGTAGCTCTCCAGCCGCGCCACGGCGCGCGGCGACAGGATCAGCATGCCGTGCGCGCCCTCGCCGCCCAGCACCTTCTGCCAGGAGAAGGTGACGACGTCGAGCTTGCTGAAATCGAGGCGCTGGGCGAAGGCGGCCGAGGTGGCGTCGCAGATGGTCAGGCCCTGACGGTCGGCCGGAATCCAGTCCGCATTGGCGACGCGCACGCCGGAGGTGGTGCCATTCCAGGTGAAAACCACGTCGCGGTTGGCGGCGTCGACCTGGGTGAAGTCGGGCAGTTCACCGTAAGGAGCGTTGAAAATGCGCGCGTCGAGCTTCAGCTGCTTGACGACATCAGTGACCCAGCCTTCGCCGAAGCTTTCCCAGGCCAGCATGTCGACCGGGCGGGCGCCCAGCAGCGACCACAGCGCCATCTCGACGGCGCCGGTGTCGGACGCCGGCACAATGCCAATGCGATAGTCGGCGGGAACCTGGAGCACCTCGCGGGTGAGGTCGATGGCAAGCTTCAGCTTGTCCTTGCCAACCTTGGCGCGGTGCGAGCGGCCGAGCGGCGTATCAGCGAGCCCTTCAAGGCTCCAGCCGGGGCGCTTGGCGCAGGGGCCAGACGAAAACTCCGGCCGCGCGGGCCGGGTAACGGGCTTTGTCGTCATGTCATCCATCCTCTCAGATGGGCGCTTCCCGTTGGGGGGAAGTGTCCCGCAAACGGCGGTACGCCTGTTGACGACCGGGCGCAAGGGAAATTGTGAAACGAAAGATCAGATGGCAGTAGAGGGGCGGGACGCCAGGGCAAGACGTCAGGGCAAGGCGCGCCAGGCGACGGAACGTGAGGACGTCACGCGTGTCGCCGGCGCGAAGCACGGCCAAAAGCCGATTAGCCTCGAACGACCCGGCTTTTCACCGAAGGCGCCCGCGTTACAGCGCCCCCAGATCCCAACGCACGCCAAGGGTGACCTCATGGCTCTCCAGCGTCTTGACGCGTAGCGGCGTCGCGCCGACGCAGGCGAAGCCATCATCGCAGACGGCGCGGCCGCTGTTGGCGTTGCCGAGCCGCATGTAGCGATAGCCGAGGTCGGCCGAGACGCCGGGCGCGATCTCATAGGCAACGCCCGCGTAGAGCGCGAAGGCGGCGCTGGCGTGCGAGCCGTGGCGGGCGGTGAGCATCTCCGTCGCCGGGGCCAGCGGCTGCGCCTGCTCGAAGCGGCCGACCCTGTAGACGCGGTTCCAGGCCACGCCCGCGCCCGCGCCCACATAAGGCGTCAGGCCGTTCCAGTTCAGGATGTCCCAATAGACGTTGGCCAGGGCGACGTTGGAGCGGGTTCCGGCGCTGTAATAGCCCACCGACTGGCTGGCGCCGGCAGCAAAGGCGCTGTCAATGCCAACGCCGTGCAGCCGCACGCCGGACAGGGCCGTGGCCGTCACATCAACGCGGAGAGAAGGCCCGATGCGGTAGCCGACGCCGCCGCCGGCCGACCAGCCATGGTCGATGCGGGCGCGGGCGATGGCCGCGTCAACCGGCGTCACGCCGCCGGGCGCGGCGTAGGCCAGCGGGATTGCGTTGCGGGCGCCGCGCAGGCCCAGCCCCACGCCCACGTCGCCGCGCAGATACCAGCCGCCGCCAGCGGCCAGCGGCTTCTCAGGCTCGATCGACGGCAGCTCCGGCAGCAGGTCCGCCGCAACCGCCGGCGCCGTGCTGACGAGACACCCGGCGGCGAGGCCAAGAGCCAGGCTGCGCGCGCGGCGCGAAGCCCGGCTGCCCCGCCAGTTGAACCTCAGGGTGAGCGCCGAAGTGAGCATGGTCAGGCATTCCTGTCGCGTCGCGCATCATCACGGGCTGCGGACGTGCCGGAGAATGTTGCGCCTGCCGGGAGCCAGCTTCCGGCGCCGCGCGGGCGCGACATTCCAGTTCGATGTGGGCGAGGCGCCGCCGCGATTCGCTGCGCGGCCGTCCCTGCCCTGGCGCCAAACTCGCAGGCAACCGTTAACGGGCGCTTAACCTTAACGAAGATGGTTAATGAATTTTGGCCACAGGACCGTCCGGCCGCCGGGCAGACCGCGGGCGCGCCCGGCAAGGTCGCAGGCGCGCCAGGACAACGTGCCGGCAGGGGCGACGCCGCCTCGCGTCTGGAAAATCTGTCAGGCCATATGGTTGAAAAAAACAACGCAGGCGACCCGTGCGGATCGCCTGCGTCAAACCTGTCCCGGACATCGAAAACGTCAGGCCGCCGCCCGGCCGATCTTGCCGATCTCGGCGATGACGTCGTCCACAACCTGGGTGACCACATCCAGATTGTCGCCCTCGCCCATCACGCGGATCACCGGCTCGGTGCCCGAGGGGCGCACCACCAGGCGGCCATTCTTGCCGAGCCGGTCGCGCGCCGCGTCGACGATGGCGTCAACGCTCTCGGCGGAAGGAGCCGCGCCGCGCGCATACCGGTAGTTCTTCAGCACCTGGGGGAACGGCTCGAACGCCCGGCAGACCTCGCTGACCGGCCGGCCGGCCCGCTGAACCACGGAAAGGATCTGCAACGCCGACAGCAGGCCGTCGCCGGTGGTGGCGTAATCCGACAGGATGATGTGGCCCGACTGCTCGCCACCGACATTGTAGCCATTGCGACGCATATGCTCGAGCACATAGCGGTCGCCCACCGCCGTGCGCTCCAGGCCAAGGCCAATGCCGGAAAGATACTTTTCCAGGCCGAGATTGGACATGATGGTGGCGACGATCGCCGGCTTGCTCAGCAGTTCGGCCTCCTGCCAGCTGCGGCCGATCACCGCCATCAGCTGATCGCCGTCGACCACCTGACCCTTCTCGTCGACAATGATCACCCGGTCAGCGTCGCCGTCGAGGGCGATGCCCACGTCAGCCCGCACCTCGTGCACCTTGCGGATCAGCGCTTCCGGCGAGGTGGAGCCCACATCGCGGTTGATATTGGTGCCGTCCGGCTCGACGCCGAGGGAGATAACCTCGGCGCCCAGCTCCCACAGCGCTTCCGGCGCCACCCGATAACCGGCGCCGTTGGCGCAGTCGACCACCACGCGCATGCCGTCGAAATCCACGTCGCGCGGCAAGGTGCGCTTGGCGAATTCGACGTAACGGGCATGAACGCTGTCAATGCGCTTCGCCCGGCCAAGATCGGAGGCGCTGGCCAGACGCAGCGCCAGATCGCCGTCGATCAGTTCCTCAATCTGCCGCTCGACCTCGTCGGACAGCTTGTAGCCGTCCGGCCCGAACAGCTTGATGCCGTTGTCTTCGTAAGGATTGTGCGAGGCCGAGATCATCACGCCCATGTCGCAGCGCATGGAGCGCGTCAGCATGGCCACGGCCGGCGTCGGCATCGGCCCCAGTTGCAGGACGTCGATGCCGACGGAGGTGAAACCGGCGATCATCGCGGTTTCGATCATGTAGCCCGACAGCCGGGTGTCCTTGCCAATGATCACCCTGTTGCGGTGATCGCCGCGGCGGAACACCAGACCCGCGGCCTGCCCGACCTTCAACGCCAGCTCTGGCGTGATGACGGTGTTGGCGCGACCGCGAATACCATCCGTGCCGAAGTAGCTTCTTGTCATATGTCCTGTGCCTCAGGCAGTTTCCGGAAAAAGCGATGATGCTTCACGTCACTGCGACCAAACTGTTCCGGCGGGCGCTTCGCCCGCGCCGGAAGCTCCCGGACGCGGACGCTCCCCATGCGGCAGCCCCTCTTGCGGAAGCCCTCTTGCGAAAACAGGAGCCCGGGGCGAGCCCGGGTCCCGTCCCAAATCATCCGCCGCCCCAACTATTCCATGTGCGCCGTGAACGCCTGTTGCGTCAAGCAACGGAAGGGCTTTAGGTATTCACTATTCATAACATGATGTTACCGGCCATCGCCGCCCGACCGGCGGCCGGTAACGCTGCCAGGGGCAGCCTCTGGTTCACAAAAAACGCCCCGGTCCAGGGGGCCGGGGCGATGCTTGCAGATAGCGCGGTCAGATATTCGTCCGCCGGATCCTGGGGGCGTCAGGCCTGAGGCTGTGGCTCCAGGCCAGCGTCGGAGCCGCCGCGCGGCGTATGCCGGCCAGCGGACGGCACCAGGGCGCCGCGGCTGGGCGGCGGCTCGTTGCCCGCGTCGCGCACCGGCGGCCTGCCGCCCAGCAGGCCGCGAATTTCCTCGCCCGACAGGGTCTCATACTCCAGCAGCCCGCGGGCCAGCGCCTCCAGATCGTCGTGACGCTCGGTGAGGATGCGGCGGGCTTCGGACAGACCTTCCTCCACCAGGCGGCGGATTTCCGCGTCGATCTTCTGCGCCGTCGCCTCGGACAGGGTCTGCTGCTTGCCCATGGAGTAGCCGAGAAACACCTCGCCGCCCTCGTCGCCGTACATCACGGCGCCGAGCTCGTCGGAGAAGCCCCACTGGGTGACCATGGCCCGCGCCAGCTTGGTCGCCTGCTGGATGTCGGACGCGGCGCCAGAGGTAACCTTGGCCGGGCCGAAGATCAGCTCCTCGGCGACGCGGCCGCCCATCATGATGGCGAGGCGCGAGGTCATCTGCTCGTAGCTCATGGAGAGCTTGTCGCGCTCCGGCAGCTGCATCACCATGCCCAGCGCCCGGCCGCGCGGAATGATGGTGGCCTTGTGCACCGGGTCGGTGGCGGGGACGTTGAGGGCGACGATGGCGTGGCCCGCCTCGTGATAGGCGGTCAGGCGTTTTTCGTCCTCGGTCATCACCAGGGTGCGGCGCTCGGCGCCCATCATCACCTTGTCCTTGGCGTCCTCGAACTCCTGCATGGTGACGATGCGCTTGCCGCGCCGCGCCGCCAGCAGCGCCGCCTCATTGACCAGATTCATCAGATCGGCGCCGGAAAAACCCGGGGTGCCCCGCGCCATGGTGCGCAGGTCCACGTCCGGCGCCAGCGGCACCTTGCGCACGTGCACGCGCAGGATGCGCTCGCGGCCAACCACATCCGGGTTCGGCACGACGATCTGGCGGTCGAAGCGGCCAGGGCGCAGCAGCGCCGGATCCAGCACGTCGGGACGGTTGGTGGCGGCGATGATGATGACGCCTTCGTTGGCCTCAAAACCGTCCATCTCCACCAGCAGCTGGTTCAGGGTCTGCTCGCGCTCGTCATTGCCGCCGCCAAGCCCGGCGCCGCGATGGCGGCCGACCGCGTCGATCTCGTCGATGAAGATGATGCACGGCGAATTCTTCTTGGCCTGTTCGAACATGTCGCGCACCCGGCTGGCGCCGACGCCCACGAACATTTCAACGAAGTCCGAGCCGGAGATGGTGAAAAACGGCACATTGGCCTCACCAGCGACAGCGCGGGCGATCAGCGTCTTGCCGGTGCCGGGCGGGCCGACCAGCAGGACGCCGCGCGGAATACGGCCGCCGAGGCGCTGGAACTTCTGCGGATCGCGCAGGAACTCCACGATCTCCTGCAAATCGTCCTTGGCCTCCTCGACGCCGGCCACGTCCTCGAAGGTGACGCGGCCATGCGCCTCCGTCAGCAACTTGGCCTTGGACTTGCCGAAGCCCATGGCGCGCCCCGCCCCGCTCTGCATCTGGCGCGACAGGAATATCCACGCGCCAATGAAAACGAGGATCGGCAGCCAGTTGATCAGGAGAGCGATGAACCACGGCGTGTCCGACTGCGGCGGACGCGCGGAAATCGTTACGTTCTTCTGCTGCAACTTGGTGACGAGGCCGGGATCGAACGGCGCATACGTCTTGAACGTGCGCCCGTCCGTGTAGGCGCCGGTGATTTCCTGCCCGGAGATCAACACGCTGGTGACGCGGCCATTATCGGCGTCCTGCAGCAGTTGCGAGTAAGGAATATCAGACGAACCGCCGCGCTGGCCGGGGCTCTGGAACAGGGAAACCAGCGCCAGCACCAGCAGAAAAATGATGACCCAGAGGGCGAAGTTCCTGAAATTGGGGTTCATCTTGAATTATATGTCCTGGTCCAGCGGGCTGCCGCGCGCCATAAGGATCTCAACCAGCCCCATATTTAGGCTTGAAGCGACCTGTTGCCAAGGTCGCGCCATCAATGGAGCCCGCGGGAAGCGGAGGCTGAATGGAGGCTGCGCGCCTTCTACCTGCGAAAAGCGCCCTGTTTGGGGCAGGCGCGGCGGTTATGCCGCAGGCCGGCGACCGTTCTGGCAACCTGGCGGCCAGCCCGGGCGGGTGATCGCCGCGCGGAATTCCAGACGGCGACCCTCAGGCGCCGGCGCGTTGTTTCCGGGGTGGCTCCGCCGCGCCGCGGCAGACGCCGTAGCGATCAAGCCGCAACGCCAGTCCGCCCAATGTCAGCGTTTCAGGGCGGCCGGCGCCGGCGGCGGCGACCAGCCGCTCCGTCGCCCGCTCCAGACGCTCCAGACGCAGCGGCGCATCACCGGCGCCGCGCGCGCCGCTCATCAGCCGCCCCAGCCCCCGCACCGCGATCTCGGCCGGTTGCTCCCCCAGCCGGCGCATGTCGACGCTGAAGCCCCCAGCGCTACCCAGCGCGCCGGCGTCGGCCAGGGCGAGGTCCACCATATGCTCCAGCGCGACGTCAGCACGGGCGGCGCGGGCGGCGAGGCGCAACAGCCGCTCCCGGCTGAGCCCGAGCGCCGCCAGTTCGCCGGCGAGGCGGCGCAGCCTGCCCCGCCCCTTGCGCGGATCGCGGTTGCCAGGATCGACCGCCCAGTCCCACCCGGCGGCGGCGCAAACAGCGACCAGGCGGCTTTTTGGCAGGGATAGCAGGGGCCGCGCCAACCACAGGCCCTCCCGCTGCGACAGGGGCGCGATGCCGGCAAGGCCAGCGACCCCGGAGCCGGCGCACAGGCGCATCAGAACGGTTTCCGCCAGATCGTCAGCGTGATGGGCCGTCAGCACATGCGAGGCGCCCCTGCGCCGGGCCTCGGCGAACAGCAGCGCATAGCGCGCGGTCCGCGCCGCCTCCTGCACGCCGCTCACCGGCTTGTCGCCCTCCCAGATCAGGATGTCGCCGGCAAGCCCCACCGCCCGCGCGCGCGCCATCACCATGCGGGCTTCACCGGCCGCTTCAGGGCGCAGGCGGTGATCAACGACGGCGACCGCGAGCGGCGGACGCGGCTCTCCGCGGGCCAGCCCTTCCGCCCGCCAGCGCGCCGCCAGATACAGCAGCGCCAGGGAATCGGGGCCGCCGGAAACCGCCAGCAGCAGACCGGCGGCGGTCGCAAGGCCGGAAAACAAAAAATCCGCCTCGCCGGCGGTTACGGGGGCGTCGTCGGAGACGCATCGGCCATCCGGGCCTGCGGCCTGTCGCCGGATTTCCTCCTCCTGCGCGGAGCCTGCCTCCTCCAATGGATCGGCGCGCCTCATCGAAGCCTCAGCATTTCGTACGGCGGCGTTCGCGCTCCACGGCCGAGCGCACGTCCACCGAGGCATTGGGATATTTGCGCAGCACCTCAGCCAAAGTGGCGCAGGCTTCCTGTTTGGCGTTGAGCCGCGACAGCGACATGCCGAGCTTGACCAGCGCATCCGGGCCACGGACCGATTTGGCGTATTCGGTCGAGATCTTCAGGAACTGCTCGGCCGCCTCGCTGTACTGCTGGCGCTGGAAATAACTTTCGCCCAGCCAGTAGATGGCCTCCGGCGCGCGCCGGTCGCGGGGGTTGGCCTGCAGGAACTGGCGGAAACCCATTTCCGCCGCCGCATACTGGCGCTGCTGGAACTGGCCGCGGGCGTTCTCGAAGGCGTCGCCGCTCGCGCCGCGGGCGCCGGTCTGGCCGGCGACCTGCGACGAGCCGCCAGGGGAGACGCCGGCGCCGGCGTCGCCGCGCCGCTCACGTCCTGGCGATGTCGACGGCGCGGGCGAAGCGCCCCCACCGCCAGATTTTTCCTGCAGACGGAACTCCACGTCCTGCTGGAACTTGCGCAGCTGTTCGTTGAGCCGGCGGTTTTCAAACTGGAGCTGCTCGATGCGGCCGGACATGGTCCGCACCTGCTCCTCCAGCTGGCCCATGCGCACCACAATATCGGCGGCGTCCTGGGCCCGCGCCGCCGGCGCGGGCAGCACGGCGAGCCCCGCCGCCAGGGCAAGCCCGCCGAAGAGCGCGGTTACCCGTGAAAAAGCGGCTAACTTTGGCAATTGCAACGTCATGTCGGCCTGTCGTTTCGCTGTCCTGCGGAAAGGAATGGCGACCTGGATGCAGCGGCGCCGCCGCCCCTTCCCGAAAGAAGCAGCGGCGCGGATTACGCCACTCAGGAGCCGGCGCCGTCCAGCACGATCACGCTGCGGCGGTTCTGCGACCAGCACGAGATGTCGTTGCAGACCGCGACGGGGCGTTCCTTGCCGTAGGAGATGGTGCGCATGCGCGAGGAAGCAACGCCGCGCGACGCCAGATAGTCCCGCACCGACTGGGCGCGGCGGGCGCCAAGCGAGTAGTTGTATTCGCGCGTGCCGCGCTCGTCGGCGTGACCCTCGACGACAAAGGTGTAATGCGGATAGCGCGCCAGCCAGGCTGCCTGGCGATCAAGGGTGGCGACGGCCTGAGGCGTCAGCGAGGTGCTGTCGACCTCAAAGAATACACGGTCGCCCACGTTGACCACGAAGTCCTGGGCGCTGCCCGGCGTGCCGGCGCCGCCCATGCCGTAACGGCCGCCCGACCCGCCAGCGCCGCCGTTGACGCCGTCCTGGTTGTTCTTGGCGCAGGCGCCGAGGGAGAGCGCCGCAACCATCGCCACGACCGCGAACGCCGCGCGGCGGCCCATCCGCCTGTCCGCCTTGCCGATAACTGCTGCCGACATCATCAATCCTTCCTGGAAGCTTTCGCCTCGACATGTCCGCGCCAGCCGCGCGCTGTCATACAAGCGCTCAAAAAGCCAGCGATGTGGTAAAATTCCGATTAATCGTCGATCACGCGGCCTGCGGTTCACCGCATTTCGGAAAGAACCTGCGACCAGCCCGGGTCCGACGCGAAGCCGGAGGTGCGGATCGGCGCCTCCACGCGGCCGGTGATGTCCGTCATGTACAGCTTGCTGCCGCCCTCGCCGCCCGGGTCGCGGAAGAACATCAGAAACTGGCCGTTGGGCGCCCAGGTCGGCCCCTCGTTGTGGAAGCCTTCCGTCAGGATGCGTTCGCCGGAGCCGTCCGGCTTCATGACGCCAATGGCGAACATGCCCGCCTTCTGCCGGGTGAAGGCGATGAAATCGCCGCGCGGCGACCACACAGGCTGGCTGTAGCGCCCCTCGCCGAACGAAATGCGCTGGGCGTCGCCGCCAGAGCCCGACATCACGTAAATCTGCTGGCCGCCGCCGCGGTCGCTCTCAAAGGCGATGCGGGCGCCGTCCGGCGAGAACGACGGCGAGGTGTCGATGGCGCTGGCGCTGGTCAGGCGCGTGGTGGTGCGCGAGCCCAGGTTCATCAGATAGATATTGGCGTTGCCGCCCTGCTGCAGGCTCAGCACGATGCTCTGGCCATTGGGCGAAAAGCGCGGGCTTGAGGTCATGTCGGGGAAATTGCCGACCATCTGGCGCTGCCCGGTGTCGATGTTCAGCACCTGGACGCGCGGTTGCGAACCCCGCGCCTGGGACATGTAGGTGACTTCGGCCGAGTTGGGCGCGAAGCGCGGCGTCACCACGCTTTCCTCGCCGCGCGTCAGGAAGCGCATGTTGGCGCCGTCGGTGTCCATGATGGCGAGGCGCTTGCGGCGCTGGTCGCGCGGGCCGCTCTCGTCCACGTAAACGATGCGGGCGTCGAACATGCCCTTGAGGCCGGTCAGCCGCGACAGGATCGAGTCGGCGATGATGTGGCCGACCCGGCGCCAGTTGTTGGCGTCGGTCACGAACTGCTGGCCGGTCATCTGCTGGCCGGCGCTGACGTCCCACAGGCGATAGGCCGTGCGCAACCGGCCGCCGTCGCGGCTGACGCGCCCGGTGGCCAGCGCCTGGGCGTTGATGGCCTGCCAGGCCTGGAACGCCGGCACCGCGTCGAATTCGATTGGCCCTGGCGGGAAGGCGCCGCGATCGAGCGGCGCGAAATAACCGCAACGCTTCAGGTCGGCGGCGACGACGCCGGCAATGCGCGCGCCGAGATCCGGATCGCCGCCAAAATCGGCGATGGCGATGGGCAACGGCTGGAAATTGGCCCTGTCGAGGGTGATGGAGATTTCAGCCCGCGCCGGCTGCGCCCACGTGGTGACGGCGCTCACGGCCGCAAGGCCGCCGGCGGCGGCGCCGCCCCGGAGCAGGGCGCGCCGGCCAGGATCAACAAGGCCCTCCCCGGCGCCGGCTGACGGCAGGATGAGGCCTGCGGACCTGGCGACGCGGTGAAACAGATGATCAGTGGCCATGGTGCTTCCGGCGTTCATTGAGGTGGTCATTTTCGGGCGTGTGTAATTCTTGCGGCAATTCTTGCCGCCCGGCGCAACGAAGCCGAATTTCCGTCATGGGCGTGACCGCCGCATGCAAAAACATCAGATCCATAAACCACGCCGGCTCCCATGCCAGCGAAGTTTTGCCTGGCGCAGATGGCAAAACCATGTCGGGCGCAATCTTCCGGCCGGGCGTCGTTGCTCCAGATCTCATCCCAGAAACTCCCGGGCGTCGAAGACGATCCTGAAATTGCGCCAGTCATTGTAAAATGGCGCGAACTGCTGCGGCACCCGGAACGGCGCGCACATGCGCACGGCGCGCACGGCGCTGTCCGCCATGGCGCGGAAGCCCGGGTCGGACGAACTGTTCGCCACCACCGGCTGGCCAATCACCGCGCCGTCCGGTCCCAGCACCACGCGCACATCCGGCTTCAGATCCGGGTTGGAGCCCATTGGCGGCGACCAGCATTTGGCCAGCTGCTCCTTCAGCATGGCCCCCAGCGCATCCCGCTGCGACATCGACAGCTTCGGCCCGGTTCCGGTTTGCGTCCCCGCCGTCGAACGCTGGTTCAACTCCGGCCCGGTGGAAGCGGCGCGTTGGTTGGCGTTGCGACTGGCCAGCAGCTTGCGGATGTCCGTCGGGTTGAAGCTCTCCCCCTCCGGCGCCGGTTTGGCCGCCGGTTTTTGCGCGGGCTTCTCAACCGGCTTTGGCGTCGGCTTGCTGTCCTCGATCAGCTTCGCCAGATCACGGCGCGCCGGCGCCTCCGGTTTCGGTTCAGGCCGTGGCTTTGGCTCGGGTTTCGGCTTCGGTTCAGGCTTCGGCTCGGGCCTGGGCTTTGGTTCAGGCTTTGGTTCAGGCCGGGGTTCAGGTTTCGGCTCGGGTTGCGGCTCTGCTTTGGGTTCGGGCGTCGGCTCGGGACGCTGCGGCGGCAGCGGCGCCGGCTCCGGCTTCGGTTCCGGTTTAGGTTCGGGCTTCGGTTTCGGCTCCGGCCTGGGTTCCGGTTTCGCGGCGGCGGCGGGCGGCGGCGTGTTCTCCTGCGCCTGCGCCAGATCGCGCGGCCGCGACGGCGGGGCGGGCGCGTCCTGACGGTCCGTGGCCGAATCCGGCTTCACGTCCCGCACCTCCGCCTGTTTCTCGGCGCGCAGCGTCGGCTTTTCCGAAACCTCCTTCGAGGTCTTCTCGCCGCGCGTCATGGCGCGCAGCTGGCTGTCCGTGATCACCTCGACAGGCACCGCCTCCATCTGCTCCTCGAAACGCGGCGCGGAGGCGAGCGCGATCAACGCCGCGACCAGCAGGCCGGCGTGGCCGAGCGCCGAAAGCAGCAGTCCTGGTTCCTGTCTGGACCAACGGAATTTCATTTCGGTCCGCTCAGCCCTTCTGATCCGGCTCGGTGACGAGGGCGACCTTCTTGAAACCGCCGGCGGTGATCAGCCCCATCACCTGGGCGATGCGGCCGTAATCCACCTTTTTCGAGCCGCGCAGATAGATGCGCTCTTCCGGGCCAGCCTTCGCCGCCTCGCGCAGGGCCGGAACCAGCGTGTCGTCGGACAGCTGCCGGTCCTCAATGTAGATGCGGCCCTGGTCGTCCACCGACACCGTTACCGGCTTCTGCTCCATGTTGAGCGGCGCGGCGGAGCTTTGCGGCAGGTCCAGCGGCACGCCGGTCGCCATCATGGGCGCGGCGACCATGAAGACGATCAGCAGCACCAGCACCACGTCGATGAATGGCGTCATGTTGATGTCGGCGAACCCGGCGCTTTTGCGCGCGCCGCGCCGGCGCCGCGCGCCGCCGCCTGTTCCGCCAGCCATGCCCATACCCATGCCTGTCTCCTTCCGGCGGTCGCGGTCAGGCCGCGTGCCGCTCGTCGATCTGCCGCGACAGGATGGATGAGAACTCGTCGGCGAAGCCCTCCAGACGCGTCTGCGCCCGCGCCGCCTCCGCCTGGTAGCGGTTGTAGGCGATCACCGCCGGAATGGCGGCGATCAGGCCGATGGCGGTGGCGAACAGCGCCTCGGCGATGCCCGGCGCCACCACGGCGAGCGAGGTGTTCTTGGAAGCGGCGATCGAACGGAACGAGGTCATGATGCCCCACACCGTGCCGAACAGGCCGATGAACGGCGCCGACGAGCCAATGGTGGCGAGCACCAGCAGCCGCGATTCCAGCCGCTCCATCTCGCGCTGGATCGACACGTCCATCACCTTGTCGATGCGCTGCGGCAGCGAGGCGATGGAGCGTCCGGCCCCCTCGAATGAACGCTTCCACTCGCGCATGGCGGCGACGAACACCGCGGCCATGCCGGTCGGCGTCCCGTGCGCTTCGGCGCGATACAGCTCCTCAAGCGACTGGCCAGACCAGAAATTATCCTCGAAGGCGTTCATGTCCGCGCGGGTGCGACGGAACAGCAGCGCCTTGTCGATGATGATCGCCCAGCACCAGACCGATGCGCCGGCCAGCCCCAGCATCACCAGCTTGACCACGAAGTGAGCCTGCCAGAACATGTGCCAGAGCGACACTTCCGTTACCGGCGCGGCGACCTGAGCTACGTCGACGGGGTTCATTAATCTTCCTTCCGGCCTGAAACATGCTCCGCGCGGGGATGCCGCTGCATTCCGCGAAGAAGAAAAGGCGTCACATCAACCAGACAGGCAAAAGGCCGTCCGGCCAGGGGCGCGCCAGCAGTGGAGCCCTCCATCGGCCGGCTCCGGTGGCAGGCGCCTGACCTGCCCGGTTGCGGCGCCGGTTGCTTCACGGCGCTTTATCCACCCTGTGTCCTCTCCCCGGATTCTGTCGAAAGCTTGGCCACATATGGGAGTTGCCATGACAGGGCGGAACCGGGCGCCGGCTGTGGCGATGTTGGCGCCATCAAATCCGGACATGGTTAAGACAGGCTGAACGGGCGGTCCTGTTGGGGGCGGAAACAGCAAAAAGCCTGCCCCGGCGTGGGGCAGGCTTCGCGGCGGAACTGCCGGCAGGCCGGCGCATGCAACTTATTCGGCGGTCATCTCTTCCAGGACGACCCAGTCGTTGCCCTTGAACTGCTGCAGCTCCAGCCGCTTGAACGGCACGTAGTCCTGCGGCGTGGTGTTATACGTGCTACCCGGCAGCAGCGCCGGTCCGTGCACGTTCTTCAGGTTGGTGGCGATCCGCAGGATGTTCTCGCGGGTCAGATTGTCGCCGGCCTCGCGCAGGATATGCGCCATGACGTGGGCGAAGGAATAGGTGACGAAGCCGATCTCGTTGGTCTTGTCCTCGTTCGGCAGATACTTCGCCAGGAACGCCTTGTAGGCGATGACATCGGGGTCGTTGGCCCAGCGCGGGCTGGTCATCTGCTTGTAGGCGGTGGCGCCGATGATTCCCTGCACCGTGTCCAGACCGGCGGCCTCAAGGAAAACCCGACCGGTCGACGGGCTGACCACCAGATGCATCGGCTGCCAGTTCAGCTCGTGCACCTTCTTGAAGATCTGCGGCGTCGCCTTGCCGAGGCTGACGTTGAAGAACACATCGGCGCCGGAATTCTTCGCCGCCAGCACCTGACTGTCCATGGTCGGATCGGTCAGCTCGTAGGTCACTTCCTTGATGATGTTCTTCGCCTTGTCGCCGAGGCCCTTCTTGAATCCGGCGACATAGTCCTTCCCGAAGTCATCGTTCTGGTAAAGGATGGCGATCTTGCCCTCCGGCTTCGTCTTGGCGACGTAGCGGCCGAACACCTCGCCTTCCGTGCCATAGAGGAAGAAAGCCGGCGTGCTCCACGGGAACGCCTTCGGCTGGTTCCACTTGTTGGCGCCGGTCGAGACCAGCAGCTGCGGAATCTTCTTGCTGTTGAGGTATTTCTGCACAGCCGACTGGGCGGCGGTGCCGCTGGAGCCGAACAGGGCGAGCACGCCCTCCTGCTCCACGAGCTTGCGGGTCTGCTCCACCGTCTTTGGCGGCGAGAACGAATCGTCCAGCGAGATCAGATTGACCTTGCGGCCGTTAATGCCGCCCTGCTCTTCATTGAGCTTGCGGAAATAGGCGACCTCGGTGCGGCCCTGGATGCCATGAGCGGACAGGGGACCGCTGTAGGGCATGGTCTGGCCGAGGCGGATTTCCGTATCGCTGGCCCCCTGGTCGTATTTCTTTTCAGCGGCGATGGCGAAAGCCGGCGCACAGGCCAGGGCCGCCGCGACCAGCGCGCGGGTCAAATAACGCGTCACGATTTCTCTCCCTTACCGACGCTCTGGAGAACCGTCGGTCAAGGCGCGCCCCGACCGCCTGTCTCCGGCGTCTGCCGGGAAATCTCATAACGCGTTTCATCGTTTCCGCAAGCCGGCGCGGTCGTCGCAACGGACGGCCGCGCGAGCCCGCCAGCCGCCGCGACAAATTTTCTGATCTTCTGGCGGGGCCCGCCCCGGCATATCACCGGCAAGCGGCGCAATGGCTGGCCGGATACGGCGGCGTCAATCGCCGCCAAGCAGCGTGCGGATTTCATCCGGAATTCGCGCCGGCTTGCCGCCGACGATGGCGGCGACGCGCACCTCGGCGGTGAGGATCTCGACCCCGTCGCGCAGGATGCGCTGGTCGATGATCATCGAGGCGCCGCGCATCTCGCGGGTTCGGGTTTCGATGGTCAGCACGTCGTCCATCAGCGCCGGCAGCTTCCAGTCGATGGTCATGCGGCGCACGGCGAAGAACAGGCCGCCCGCCGCCAGCATCACCGACTGGTTGGCGCCGATGGCGCGCAGTGATTCGGTGCGGCCGCGCTCCAGGAACCTGAGATAGTTGGCGTGGTAGACGATGCCGGAAAAATCGGTGTCCTCGTAGTAAACCCGCACCGTCAGCAGGTGCCGGCCATCAACAACCACCCCGCTCGCCGGCTCCAGCCCGCTGTTTTCCGCCGCCGAATTCATCGGTTCACGCCTCTTCTTCCGATTGGTCACGAAACAGCGCGTATTGGGCGGCGCCGGGGGCCGGCTCCGCAAGCCCCAGATGCCGGAAAGCATGCGGCGTCAACAGGCGACCGCGCGGGGTGCGCTGCACGAAGCCCTGCTGGATCAGATAGGGCTCGATGATTTCCTCAATGGCGTCGCGCGGCTCCGACAGGGCGGCGGCTATGGTCTCGACGCCCACCGGTCCGCCGCCGAATGACAGGGCGATCATCCGCAGATACTTGCGATCCATCAGGTCCAGGCCGATGGAGTCGACGTCGAGCAGACTGAGCGCCCGGTCGGCGATTTCGCGCGTCACCTGATCCGCGCCGCCCACCACGGCGAAATCCCGCACCCGCCGCAGCAACCGTCCAGCGATGCGCGGCGTGCCCCGGGCCCGGCGGGCGATCTCGTTGGCGCCGTCGTCGCTCATGCCAACGCCGATCACCCGGGCTCCGCGCTTCACGATCAGCTCCAGCTCCGCCACCGTGTAGAACTGCAACCGGATCGGAATGCCGAAGCGGTCGCGCAGCGGCGTGGTCAGCAGGCCCTGCCGCGTCGTGGCGCCGACCAGGGTGAACTTTGGCAGGTCGATCTTCACCGAGCGCGCCGACGGCCCCTCGCCAATGATCAGGTCGAGCTGGTAGTCCTCCATCGCCGGATAGAGAATTTCCTCCACCGCCGGGTTGAGCCGGTGGATCTCGTCGATGAACAGCACGTCGCGCTCTTCGAGATTGGTCAGCTGCGCCGCCAGATCACCGGCGCGGGCGATCACCGGGCCGGAGGTGGAGCGGAAATTGACCCCCAGCTCGCGGGCGACGATCTGGGCGAGCGTGGTCTTGCCCAGGCCCGGCGGGCCGACGAACAGCACGTGGTCCAGCGCGTCATTGCGGGCGCGGGCGGCGCGGATGAACACGTCGAGATTGGCCCGGGCCTGGGCCTGGCCGATGAACTCCTCCAGCGCCAGCGGCCGGATCGAGCCCTCGCCGTCCTCATCGCGCGCCTCGGCCGAGACAAGACGGTCTGGCGCGTCCTGGAGGTCGGCGTCACGCGCGGCGCCTTTACCTGGCGCGCCCCTGCCCCTGGGAGCCCCTGGCCCGCGTGGCGCGCCCCTGCCGCTCCTGCCGCCCGTTCCACTCATCGCTTTTCCACTTCACGGCCGCCACCGGGCCTGCGCATTTCCGGGCGGACCGCCTCCGCTTGCATCCGGAAAATGCGTTGCATCAAACAGCCCGTCGCCCCTGCTGGATAAAGCCAGTCAGGCGCCCTGCGCCAGTTGCTTCAGGCCAAGGCGGATCAGCGTGCGCGCCTCCGCGTCCTCGCCGGCTTCGCGCATGGCCGCCGCCACGGCGATCGCCGCCTGGGGCTGGGCATAACCCAGATTGACCAGCGCCGAAACCGCGTCCGCCGCCGCGCCGGGGGCGGCGCCCTCCGCCACATTGCCCGCCAGGCGCGCCGCGCCCATGTCCACATGGCCAAACACCGGCGCCTTGTCCTTCAGCTCCGCGACGATGCGCGCCGCCAGCTTGGGCCCGACGCCGGGGGCCCGGCCCACCGCCGCCCTGTCGCCCATGGCCACCGCCGTGGTCAGCGCCGCCGGCTCCAGCACCGAGAGCACGCCGAGCGCCACCCGCGCGCCGACGCCCTGCACGTTCTGCAACAGGCGGAACCACTCGCGCTCCTGATCGGAGCGGAAACCATAGAGGCGGATCATGTCCTCGCGCACATGGGTCTCAATGGAGAGGGTCGCCGCCTCTCCGACCCGCGGCATGGTCTGCAAGGTGCGGGCGGAACAATGCGCCACATAACCGACGCCCTGCACGTCGAGGATGACGTGATCCTCGCCGAAACTGTCGACGATGCCCTTCAGCTTGCCGATCATCGCCCGCTCCCGGCCAGCAGGGCGAAGCGCGCGACGCGCTGCGCCGCGCCCCGGTGCTGTGCGTGGGTGATCGCCACCGCCAGCGCGTCGGCGGCGTCGGCGGTCTCCGGCGTCGCCTTCGGCAACAGCACCCGCACCATGGCCTCGACCTGCCGCTTTTCGGCGTGGCCAACGCCCACCACCGTTTTCTTGACCTTGTTGGCCGAATATTCCGACACCGGCGCGCCATACAGCGCCGGCGCCAGCAGGGCGACGCCTCGGGCCTGGCCAAGTTTGAGAGTCGACTGGGGATCCTTGTTCACGAACGTCTCCTCCACCGCCACCTCGTCCGGCTCCCACGTCGCCAGCACGTCGGCAAGACCATCGTGCAGTTCGCGCAGCCGCAGGGCCAGTTCCGCGCTGTCGGTGGAGCGCACGCAGCCACAGGCGACGAAGCTCAGCCGCGTGCCGACCGAGGCAATGACGCCCCAGCCGGTGCGGCGCAGGCCTGGATCAATGCCCAGTATGCGAATCGGTGTGGACGTCATGCTGTATTTAGACCGAACAAACTATGAACATCCAGTCAACGCCCGCAAAAAAGGGCGATCCTGAACGGACCGCCCTTCCATGTCGCCGCGATGCCCGGCGAACCGGTCAGTCCTCGCCAGAAATCTTCGCCATCAGCGCGTCGGACAGTTCGAAATTGCCATAAACGTTCTGCACGTCGTCATGGCCGTCGAGGTTGTCGATGAGCCGGAGGATTTTCTCGCCAGCCTCGTCGTCCACCGCGACGGTGTTCTGCGGCCGCCAGGTCAGCGCCGCCTTGCGGGCGTCGCCGAAGCTCGCCTCAAGCGCCTTCGCCACCTCATGCAGGCTCTCCTGCGAGGTAATGATCTCGTGGCCGTCGTCGGAGGACGACACGTCGTCGGCGCCGGCCTCGATGGCGGCTTCGAGCACCGCGTCGGCGTCGCCAACACTGGCGTCGAACTCGATGACGCCAACGCGATCGAACATGAACGACACGGCGCCGGTTTCGGCCAGGCTGCCTCCAGCCTTGGTGAAGATCGAGCGCACGTCGGAGGCGGTGCGGTTGCGGTTGTCGGTCAGCGCCTCGACGATGACGGCGACGCCGCCCGGGGCGTAACCCTCGTAGCGGATCTCTTCATAGTTTTCGGAATCGCCGCCCTGCGCCTTCTTGATGGCGCGCTCGATATTGTCCTTGGGCATGTTCTCGGCCCGGGCAGCCAGAACCGCGGCGCGCAGGCGCGGGTTCATCGCCGGGTCCGGCATGCCGAGCTTGGCGGAAACGGTGATTTCACGCGCCAGCTTGGAGAACAGCTTGGAGCGCGCCGCATCCGCCTTGCCCTTGCGGTGCATGATGTTCTTGAACTGCGAATGTCCGGCCATGTGACCTCGTCATCCCTTCCGGGGCCCGGCGCAGCCGGCGCCCATCTGTCAGCATCATCGCCAGGCGCGGCGGGCGCCGCCAGGCCTGACCAAACGTCCTCAAAAACAAACGTGGGCGCGGACCGCCGGCCGGCGGTCCGGCCGTTTTCACGCCAGTGCGTTCTCCGGCGACGTGGTCGCCGCCTGCGTCAGGAATGACGCGTCACGTCAGGGTGTGGAGCGATAATCCGGTCCCTTGACCGGACGCCGCCCCCTGGAGAGCGCCATGTCGCCGCAAACCCGGCGGCGACCCCACGACCATGCATTGGCGCTGTCGCCGGAAGCGGCGCGCCTGATGCCGCCCTTATAAGACCAGGCGATGCCTGATGAAAAGCGTCATGCCGCCTCCATCCTGCATCCGGCGCCGCGACCGGCCGCTTGCGGCGCCGGCGCGCGCCTGGCCGAAGCGCATGAATGTGATCGCCGGGACATGGAACAACTGGCGGCGCAGGCTCTTTTGTATGTCAGCCTGATCGCGCCAGCGCTGGTGGAGGAAGCGCCTCCCCCGGTCCGCGCGGCGTGGGCGCCCGGGACATGCGGGGCGCCGCCATCACAGGAAGAAGGAGAAGGACGCGTCATGGCCAGAAACGCAACCACGCGCACCGAAGCAAAGTCCGGCTCCAGGGCAGGAAGCAAAGCCCCGGCCCGAGGCGCCGCCAGGGCCCAACCCGCCCTGCCTGATCGTGACGCCGGCTCCAACCGCCTCGATACGCCGTCGGACTTTTCCCCGGAGGCCGTGCTGGCCATCAGCGACGCGCTGAAGGTGGCGCTGGCCGACACTTTCGCGCTTTACCTGAAAACGAAGAATTTCCACTGGCACATGAGTGGCGCGCATTTCCGCGACTATCACCTGATGCTCGACGAGCAGTCGGAGCAGATTTACGCCAGCACCGACGAACTGGCCGAGCGCGCCCGCAAGATCGGCGGAACCACCCTGCGCTCCATCGGCCACATCGCCCGCCTGTCCACCATCAAGGACAACGACGCCGAATATGTCGCTCCTGAAGACATGCTGCGCGAACTGGTCAACGACAACAAGACGCTGACGCGCTCGCTGCGCAAGGCCCATGCGGTGGCCGACGAGCATGACGACTGCGCCACCACCAGCCTGCTGGAAAACTTCATCGACACCGCCGAACGCCGCACCTGGTTCCTGTTCGAGGCGGCGCGCGCGCCCGATCCCGACGGACGCTGAAAAGCTTCAGGCGAAGCGACGTGCGCTTCGCCTGCAATCAATACGCCAGCCAGCCGGGCCCTTCTGGCCCGGTCTGTTCTGGCGTCACCGCTCCCAGAACGCCGGAACGGCCTCCTCCAGATGCGGTCCCAGCCGCACCGGGGCGACGCGGATCGCCAGGCCGGTGCGGTCATCGGTTTCCACGGCAAGGCCGCACAGGGTCGCCTCGCCCTCGGCCGGCTCGAAACGGCTGCCGGGCGTTTTTTGCAGGAAGCGACGCACAGGCTCTTCCTTCTGCATGCCGATGACGCTGTCATAGTCGCCGCACATGCCGGCGTCCGACAGATAGGCGGTGCCGCCCGCCAGGATGCGATGATCGGCGGTGGGCGTGTGGGTGTGGGTGCCGACCACCAGGGTGGCGCGACCGTCGACGAAATAGCCGAACGCCTGTTTCTCGCTGGTCGCCTCGGCGTGGAAGTCAATGACGATGGCGTCGCAGGCCTCGCCCAGCGGGCAGGACGCCAGCTCCCGCTCCGCTGCCGCGAACGGATCGTCCAGCGCCTCCATGAAAATCCGGCCCATCAAATTCATCACCATGACCCGGTGACCGGAGCCGGTCTCGATCATGGTGGCGCCGCGCCCTGGCGTGCCGGGCGGAAAATTGGCCGGGCGCACCATGCGCGGCTGCCGCTCGGCGAACACCAGCGCCTCACGGTTGTCGAAAGCGTGGTTGCCCAGGGTCACCACGTCGGCGCCCGCGTCGAGCAGCCCGTCACAGATCGCCTCGGTGATGCCAAAGCCGCCGGCGGAATTTTCGCCGTTGACCACCACGCAGTCCAGCGACCAGCGCGAGCGCAGCCCCGGCAGACGCTCCGCCACCACCTGCCGGCCCGCCCGGCCGCAGACATCGCCCAAAAACAGCAAACGCATGACGCCTCCACAATCCGGTTGCGTCTGGCCTGAAGTCGCGGCGGCGACGCCAGACGCAAAACCGCTGCACCATGGAAGCGCAACATGCTCCCGTGCTTCATTCCATAACACGCGCGCCCTTTCAGGAAAGCCGGCGGCGGCGGCGCCCCGTGGATCGCGTCACATGGCGGAACCGGCCGGGGCGGGATCAGGCCCGCGACGGCCGGATCAGCTCGCGTTCGGTGACAATGGCGTCCAGCGGCTGGTCGTGCGCCTCACTGAAGGCGCTGGCGACCTGCTGGGCGGCAAAGGCCAGGGCGACCGCCTGGACCGGACCGGCGGCGCGCAGCCGCTCCAGCGCCCGGTCGAAATGGCCGGCGCCATAGCCCAGCCGGCCGCCGCTCCGGTCAAACGCCAGGCAGGGAACCAGCGCCAGCGACGGCGAGCATTCCGGCGCCTCCGCGCCAGGGCCGCGCGTGCCAAAGCCGGCGTCAACGAGCGGATCGCCCGGGCGCCAGAGCCGGAAAATCAGGGTGGGATGGGCGACAACCGGCAGGCTGGTGGCGAAACCGGCGGCGGCCAGCGCCTGCAACAGCGGCAGCGGATCGATTTCACTGCGGATCGGCCAGTAGGCGGAAACGACGCCGCCGATATGGAAATCACCCACATGGGCCATGAAGCGCGCCGCGATGGCGCGCGAGGCCGCGTCGCGTTCAGCCGGAATGACGGCGTCGCGGATCGCCCGCGCCCGCCCGCGCAGCAGGGCCTTGGGCGTGCTGTCGGCCGACGTGCTCGCGGCCGCCGACGTAAGGGCGGCCTCCTGGAGCGTCGCGGGATTTGCTGACGGCTGGGTCATGGGCCTGCGGTCACCGCTGGCTGGAACGGCCGCGCGGAAAAGGCGAATGGCGCGGAAAGGGCAAATTGAAAGTGCGGAGCCACAATGGCCGATGGAGTGCGATCCCGGGAAACCTACAAAGTAGGTGGGCGCCGTATGCCCAGGTCCACGGACCTGGGCAGGTACAGCTCCCTTGGGATCGTTAAGGCCCCGGGGAAATGCTCCTGTCGGGCCTCACAGCCCCGCATCAGCAAAATAGGCCGCGCCCGGCGTTTTTTCCAGAGCGCCGCCCCGCCGGCGCCCACAATTCTGCCGGCTGCGACGCCATGGCCCGGCGCGTCATGGCCTGGCGGGGGGGGGCGCCGGCCTCAATCGCCAGGCGGCGTCACCGCGAAAGCCGGCGTCGCGGCGACGGCGCCGCCGGAAACCGACATGGGGTTGAGATCCCGCGCCAGGCTTTCGATTCGCTCGCTGACACGGATCAGCGCCGCCGCCGCCTGGCCTTCCGCGTCGGCGATCCGCTGGTCGCCGCCCGCCAGCGCCGAGCGCACGGCGCGCATTTCCGCATCATGTTCGGAAAGCCGCTTGCGGACCTCCTGCAACTCGTCAAGCACGGTCAGCGCCGCCATCACATGCAGGCGCAGGTCGCCGATCTGGCCAAACGCCTGCTGCATGTCGCTGACGCGCCGGTCGAATTCCGCGGCGAGCCCGGCGAGATGATCCTCCTCGCCGTCGGCGCAGGCCATGCGATAGATCTTGCCGGCGATGGAAACATTGAGTTGCGCCATGGTCAGGCCTCCCCGTGTTCATCGGCGGCCAGCACCGCGGTCACCACGCCGATCGCCCGCTCCACCCGCTCCTCCACCTCCGAGGCGGCGGCCTGCAGACGGGCCAGCCGCGCCATGGCCCCGTCCAGATCAACGGCCAGCCGCGCCCTGTCGTCCTGCATCAGCGACAGTTCGGTCTCGATGTCGATAGTGCGCCGGTCCGCCTCGGCGCGGCGGGCCGCCGCCGCCTCCAGCGCCGTCAGCGCCGCGTCCAGTCGTTTCAGGGCCTCGTTGAGATTCATGGTCTCCGCGCTTTGCTTCGCCTGCCGCCCGTTTATATCCCCTGAGCCGGTGCGGATGCAAAAGGCATGCGCGCGCCGCGCGCCAAAACCCTCCCGGCCAGGCAAGATTTGGCCAGGCGGGCGGCCCCGCCAGCATTTCGCCATGTCTTTGCGCCATGAAGCGTCCCTGCGCCATGAGGCGCGAGCGCCGGCGTCGCGGGTGATTGGCCAGCCCTTACATTGACTCGCGTCCAGCAGGTGCTATCTAGCCCGCGCGCGTCCTGTACGGTCTCCCGCAGGCGGCGCGTCCAGCCAGATCCAGCCGCAACCGGACGTCCAGATGACCCATTCCGTTGAACACCGCCGCCTCGCAAACGCGATCCGCGCGCTTGCCATGGACGCCGTCGACAAGGCGAACTCCGGCCACCCCGGCCTGCCCATGGGCGCCGCCGACATCGCCACGGTGCTGTTCACGCGCTACCTGAAATTTGATCCGAAAGCCCCGAACTGGTCGGACCGCGACCGGTTCGTGCTGTCCGCTGGCCATGGCTCGATGCTGCTGTACGCGCTGCTGTATCTGACCGGATACGACAGCGTCTCGCTCGACGACATCAAGAAATTCCGCCAGCTGCATTCGACGACCCCGGGCCACCCGGAGAATTTCATCACCGCCGGCGTCGAGACCACGACCGGCCCCCTCGGTCAGGGCATCGCCACCTCCGTTGGCATGGCGCTGGCCGAGCGCATGCTGGCCGCCGAATATGGCGACGACCTCGTCAGCCACCATACCTATGTGCTGGCCTCGGACGGCGACCTGATGGAGGGCGTCAGCCAGGAAGCCATCGCCCTCGCCGGCCACCTCAGGCTGTCGAAGCTGATCGTTTTCCACGACGACAACGGCATCTCCATCGATGGTCCGCTGTCGCTGGCCGATTCCGTCGACCAGGTGAAGCGCTTCGAGGCGGCGGGCTGGAACGCCATGCGCATCGACGGCCATGACCCGGAGGCGATCGCCGCCGCCATCGACCAGGCGCAGAAGTCCGACCGCCCGACCCTGATCGCCTGCCGCACGGTGATCGGTTTTGGCTCGCCGAACCGCGCCGGCACCTCCAAGGCCCACGGCGAGCCGCTGGGCGCAACGGAGCTGGCCGCCGCCAAGGCGCAGCTCGGCTGGGAATACGGCCCCTTCGAGGTTCCGGACGACATCCTGAACGCCTGGCGCGCCGCCGGCGCCCGCAACAACGCCGTGCACCAGGCCTGGACCGCCCGCTTCGCCGCCCAGCCGGAGGCGCGCCGCGCCGAGTTCGAGCGTCGCGTCAACCACATCGTCCCGGCCGGCTTCGACACCGCCATCGACGGCCTGAAGCGTAACCTCATCGCCAATCCGCAGACCGTCGCCACCCGCAAGGCCAGCGAGATCGCGCTTGACGCCATCACGGTCGCGGTTCCCGAGCTGATCCTCGGCTCGGCCGACCTGACGCCGTCCAACAACACCAAGACGAAGAACCTGAAGGAAATCAGCCCCGGCGATTTCGCCGGCCGCTATATCCATTATGGCATCCGCGAGCACGGCATGGCCGCGGCCATGAACGGCATGGCCCTGCACGGCGGCTTCCGCCCGGCCGGCGCCACCTTCTTCGTCTTCACGGACTACTGCCGTCCGTCGATCCGCATCGCCGCCCTTTCCGGCGTTCCGGCGATTTACGTCATGACCCATGACTCGATCGGCCTCGGCGAGGACGGTCCGACCCACCAGCCGGTGGAGCACCTGGCTTCCCTGCGCGCCATGCCGAACCTGGCCGTGTTCCGCCCGGCGGATACGGTCGAAACGGCGGAAGCCTGGCAGATCGCCATCAACCGCACCAGCGGCCCGACCCTGCTGGCCCTGTCGCGCCAGAACCTGCCGCAGGTGCGTCACGACCACGTGCAGGAAAACCTCTCCGCAGCCGGCGCCTATGAGCTGGCTCCGGCCGAAGGCGGCAAGGCCGAGGCCACCATCTTCGCCTCCGGATCGGAAGTGGAGCTGGCGCTGGCCGCCCGCGAGCAGCTCAAGGCCCAGGGCGTCGCCGCCCGCGTCGTGTCCGTGCCCTCGCTCGACGTTTTCCTTGAGCAGCCCGAGGACGTGCGCAAGGCGGTGATCGGCGACGCGCCGGTGCGCGTGGCGGTGGAGGCCGGCGTGCGCTTCGGCTGGGACGCTGTCATCGGCGAGAACGGCGGTTTCGTCGGCATGTCCAGCTTCGGCGCCAGCGCGCCTTACAAGGAGGTCTACAAAAACTTCGGCGTCACCGCTGAAGCCGTCGTGGACGCCGTGTTGAAGCGCCGCAACGCCTGATCTGCCCAGTACGGCCGCTTTGCGGCCGTACTGCTTCCGGCGCCGCCTTTTGGGGGCATTGGCCGGCGACCGTTCAGGCGAGATATGTCGTGATGCGCCCCGGGGCGCCGCGCAGGCGAGGGCATTTCCCGGCATGCCGATGCGGGGAAATGTATAAAAATCATAATGACATGGCGATGCTCCGGCCGCTTGCGCCGGGTGTCGCGCCGATCCGCCCGGAGCAGGGCTCCGGAGCGCCCAGAGGACGAGGAGTTTCAAGATGACGGTTCGGGTTGCCATCAACGGGTTCGGACGCATTGGCCGCAACGTGCTGCGCGCCATCGTCGAGTCCGGCCGCACTGACGTTGAGGTCGTGGCCATCAACGACCTGGGCCCGGTCGAGACCAACGCCCACCTGCTGCGCTATGACTCGGTGCACGGCCGCTTCCCCGCCGACGTGAAGGTCGACGGCGACAACATCGTCATCAACGGCAAGGCCATCAAGGTCACCGCCGTGCGCGATCCGGCCGAGCTGCCGCACGCCGCCCTCAACGTCGACATTGCCTTCGAGTGCACCGGCATCTTCACCTCGAAGGACAAGGCTTCGGCGCACCCGAAGGCTGGCGCCAAGCGCGTGCTGGTTTCGGCCCCGGCTGACGGCGCCGACCTCACCGTGGTTTACGGCGTCAACCATGACAAGCTGACGAAGGACCACATCGTCGTTTCGAACGCCTCGTGCACCACCAACTGCCTCGCTCCTGTCGCCAAGGTTCTCCATGACCTCGTCGGCATCGAGAAGGGCTTCATGACCACTATCCACGCCTACACCAACGACCAGCCGTCGCTGGACCAGATGCACAAGGACCTGTACCGCGCCCGCGCGGCGGCCCTGTCGATGATCCCGACCTCCACCGGCGCCGCCAAGGCCGTCGGCCTGGTGCTGCCGGAGCTGAACGGCAAGCTGGACGGCACCTCGGTGCGCGTGCCGACCCCGAACGTCTCGGTCGTCGACTTCAAGTTCATCGCGAAGAAGGCCACCTCGGTCGCCGAGATCAACGAGGCCATCAAGGCCGCCGCCAACGGCGCCTTGAAGGGCGTGCTCGCCTATACCGACGAGCCGAACGTCTCCATCGACTTCAATCACCATCCGGCCTCGTCGATCTTCCACCTCGACCAGACCAAGGTGCTGGAAGGCAACCTCGTGCGCGTGATGTCCTGGTACGACAACGAGTGGGGCTTCTCCAACCGCATGTCGGACACCGCCGTCGCCATGGCGAAGCTGATCTGACGCTGCGCTCAGTCTGGCGCGACCCTCCGGTCGCGCCAGACATGTTTCGGAGGCGTGGGGTTTCTGCGCGAAGGGTCCGGCGTGGGGTAGCGACGGGATCGCCAGGAAGCCAGGAAGCCAGAAAGCCAGCCAGCCCAGCCTGGTCAACCGGGCGCCCTGGCCAGGCCCGCCAGGCCGATACGGCCGGACCAGCTGGACGGTCGGCCCGCCCTGCGAGGGCGCTATCTTTTGAATTGACGCGTTGCCATGCGCCGGGCGATCCGCTCCGCTGGCGAACGCCTCAGCTGGCGTGGTCTGATCCGCCGCCGCAAGGAACCCAGGAGACACCCCATGAGCGCCAGCTCCTCCAGCCGCGTCGAACCGGAAGCTCCGTCCTTCCCCGTTCCGGCCGCGGCCGCATCGAAGCCGGAAGCTTCGGCGCAAGCCGCCGGCGACGCCGCCGCTTCACCTTCCGCCGACCAGCTGGCCCGGCTTGAGGACAAGCTCGCCCGCATCGAGGAGAAGCTGGCCCGCTCCGAGGCGCAGATCCTGCGCATGGAAGATCGCATCGAGCACAACACCGGCGTCACCGGCGTCCTGGCCAGCCAGGAATCGGTCGACCGGGTTTATGCGCGCCTGCGCCTGCTGCCCGGCTTCCCTTCACTGATCGTCGCCGCCATTCTGGCCGGCGTGGTCGCCGCGGCCCTCATCGCCCTTGTCCAGCGCTTTGGATTGACAGGATAAGCTCCATGACATTTCGCACGCTCGATGACGCGAACCTTGCCGGCAAGCGGGTTCTGCTGCGCGTCGACCTGAACGTCCCGGTCGAGAACGGCCGTGTCACCGACGCCACCCGCATTGAGCGGATCCTGCCCACGATCCAGGAGATCGTTAAGGCCGGCGGCAAGGTCATCCTGCTCGCCCATTTCGGCCGTCCCAAGGGCCAGCGCAGCGAAAAGGACAGCCTGAAGCCGATCGCCGCCGCCCTCGCCAGCCATCTCGGCCAGGACGTGGCCTTCGCTGACGACTGCATCGGCCCCGCCGCCGCCGACGCCGTGGCGAAGCTGGCCGACGGCCAGGTTCTGCTGTTGGAAAACACCCGCTTCCACGCCGGCGAGGAAAAGAACGACCCGGAATTCGTCAGGGCGCTCGCCGCCAATGGCGACATCTATGTCAACGACGCCTTCTCCGCCGCCCATCGCGCCCACGCCTCCACCGAGGGCCTGGCCCGCGTGCTGCCCGCCTACGCCGGCCGCACCATGCAGGCCGAGCTGGAGGCGCTGTCAAAGGCGCTGGAAAAGCCGGTTCATCCCATCGTCGCCGTGGTTGGCGGCGCCAAGGTGTCAAGCAAGATCGACCTGCTGGAAAACCTGGTCAGCAAGGTCGACGCCCTCATCATTGGCGGCGGCATGGCCAATACCTTCCTGCTCGCCCAGGGGCTGTCCGTCGGCAAGTCGCTGGCCGAGAAGGATCTGGCCGACACCGCCCTGCGCATTCTCGCCGCGGCGCAGAAAAGCAACTGCGCCATCGTGTTGCCGGTGGACGCCGTGGTGGCGGAAGCCTTCGCCGCCGGCGCGCCCTCGCAGACCTATGGCGTTGACGCCATTCCGGCCAGCGGCATGATCCTCGACGTCGGCGCCCTGTCGATCGACCGGGTGCGCGCGGTGATCGACGACGCCGCCACCCTGGTGTGGAACGGCCCGCTCGGCGCCTTCGAGATCGCGCCGTTCGATCGCGGCACCGTGGCGGCGGCCCAGCACGCGGCCGCCCGCACCAGGGCTGGCAAGCTGCTGTCGGTGGCCGGCGGCGGCGACACCGTCGCGGCGCTCAATCACGCCGGCGCGGCGGACGACTTCAGCTATGTCTCCACGGCCGGCGGCGCCTTCCTGGAATGGCTGGAAGGCAAGGAACTGCCCGGCGTCGAGGCCCTGCGCAAGGCCTGATTTCTCACCACCCGCGGCCCCACTGGCCGCCTGGGGCTGGAAGACTGCACCAACCGGGCGCGCCAGGGATCTGGCGCTTCCGCACCACAACAGGACGCGCGGATACGCCAGCAGGCGACGACGCGGCCCCCAAATCTCCCGGAGGCACACATGAATCTCGCTGAACTGAACAAGGTCGCCGAAGCGATGGTCGCGCCCGGCAAGGGCATCCTGGCCGCCGACGAGAGCTCCGGCACCATCAAGAAGCGTTTCGACGCCATCAATGTGGAATCGACCGAAGAGAACCGCCGCGACTACCGCGAGCTGATGTTCCGCGCCACCGAGGCGATGAGCAACCACATCTCCGGCGTCATCCTCTATGACGAGACCCTGCGCCAGAACGCGAAAGACGGCACGCCGCTGGCCCGCGTCATCGAGCAGGCCGGCGCGATCCCGGGCATCAAGGTCGACGCCGGCGCCAAGCCGCTGCCGTTCAGCCCCGGCGAGACCGTCACCGAAGGCCTCGACGGCCTGCGCGAGCGCCTGGCCGAGTACTACAAGCTCGGCGCCCGCTTCGCCAAATGGCGCGCGGTGATCGACATCGCCCCCGGCATCCCGAGCTGGAACTGCATCAACGCCAACGCCCAGGCCCTGGCCCGCTACGCCGCCCTGTGCCAGGAAGCGCAGATCGTGCCGATCGTCGAGCCGGAAGTGCTGATGGACGGCGATCACACCATCGAGCGTTGCGCCGAAGTCACCGAGTGGACGCTGAAGGAAGTGTTCCAGCAGCTGTTCTACGCCCGCGTGGCGCTGGAAGGCATCGTGCTGAAGCCGAACATGATCATCTCCGGCAAGAAGTGCCCGCAGCAGGCTTCGGTCGCGCAGGTCGCCGAGGAAACCATCAAGGTCCTGAAGCGCACCGTGCCGTCCGCCGTGCCGGGCATCGCCTATCTGTCGGGCGGCCAGAGCGACATCGACGCCACCGCGCACCTCGACGCCATGAACAAGCTCGGCGGCTTCCCCTGGAAGATGACCTTCAGCTACGGCCGCGCCCTGCAGGCCGCTCCGCAGAAGGCCTGGGCCGGCAAGCAGGAGAACGTCGCGGCGGCCCAGCAGGCTTTCGCCCATCGCGCCCGCATGAATGGCCTCGCCTCGAAGGGCGAGTGGAACAAGAGCCTGGAAGGCTGATTGCCAGCACAGCCAGATCCGGCGGCGCGCCATCGCGCCGTCTTGCCATCAGAACCCGCGCTCCGGCGCGGGTTTTTCTTTGGGCCCGGCGCCGTAATGCCTGCCAGCGGCGCAGGGTCGGGAGGCGTCTTTCGCCAGGGCCCGCCGGCCGGGCGCGGCCGCAGGGGGCAAACCCGGGAAAGCTTCCGGATCGGCCGGCCCCAACGATATGGTTGGCGCCATTTCCGCCTTGTTTGCGGTTCATGGAGCAAAGCCGCATCCACCCGGCAGTCCGCCAGAGTCTCCCG
>Ga0180216_1000750_pt1 | contig 31472 bp, 27 predicted proteins | sample eDN3rd37CBELigMG_FD_128879 | JGI IMG/M metagenome (GOLD analysis project Ga0180216, IMG submission 128879) | Enriched Miracle-Growth compost microbial communities from Emeryville, California, USA - eDNA 3rd pass 37_C BE-Lig MG (version 2)... ... | reverse complement strand
GCTCGCCAGCAAGATCGCGACGGGCGAGATCGAGAGCGGCATTGCGGCAGGCTCGGACTCGGTTAGCGACAGCCCGGTGGTGTTCGGCAACAGGTTCCAGCACCGCATTATCGACCTGTCGCGCGCCCGTTCGGCCGGCGAGAAAGTTCGCGCGTTCAAGGGCTTCTCGTTCGGCGAACTGAGGCCTGTGGCGCCCTCGACGCAGGAGCCGCGCACCGGGCTTTCCATGGGCCAGCACTGCGAATTGATGGCGCGCGAATGGGGGATCACCCGCGAGGCCCAAGACATGTGGGCGCTGGGCAGCCACCAGAAAGCGGCCAAGGCCTATGATGAGGGGTTCCACGACGATCTGCTGGTGCCCTGCGCCGGCTTGCTGCGTGACAACAATGTGCGCCCGGACACGACGCTCGAGAAGATGGCGACGATGAAACCGGCTTTCGACAAGGCGTCCGGACATGGAACGCTGACCGCCGCGAATTCGACGCCGCTGACCGATGGCGCCTCCTCCGTGCTGCTCGCCAGTGAAGAGTGGGCACGCTCGCGCGGCCTGCCGGTACTCGCCTATCTCACCATGGGCAAGGTCGCCGCCAACAACTTTGCCGGCGGCGATGGCCTGCTGATGGCGCCGACGATTGCGGTTTCCGAACTGTTGCAGAGGGCGAAGCTCTCCTTTTCGGATATTGATCTTTTCGAGTTACACGAGGCATTTGCGGCACAAGTGCTCTGCACGCTCAAGGCCTGGAACGATCCGGACTATTGCAAGACCGTTCTGGGGCGCAGCGAACCGATGGGCGAGATCGATGCAGCCAGGATCAACGTCAAGGGATCGAGCCTTGCCTACGGCCACCCCTTTGCGGCAACGGGTGCGCGCATACTCGGGCTCACGGCCAAGCTGCTCGAGGAGGAAGCCAAGCAGAGGGCGCTGATTTCGGTCTGTACAGCTGGCGGCATGGGCGTCGCGGCGCTGGTGGAGCGCGCCTGACGGCAGACGCCATGGGGTCCTGACGCAGGCGATCGGCAGATAGCGCCAGGCTAACCTGCATACCCAAATGTTAACAATTTTGTTGCGGTTGACGTTTGCGGCAACGTTTCACTTGCAAGTGGACGAAAAGTGGGGATACCGTCCAGCGATCTTGATCAGGCGGTAAAAACGGTCGGTCAGGCGCCAAACAGCCCGAACCGTAGCATTCAGGCTGAATATAAACACCAGGAAACGCAATCTCGAGGAGATGGGACAATAATGAAGATCACACAGGTCTTTAAGTCGGCAGTGACTGCGGGGGCGGTCTCGCTGCTGATGAGCAGCGCCGCCTATGCTGTTACACTGCACATGCACAATGGCGGTGATCCGGGCTCTCTCGATCCGCACAAGGTCTCGGGCGACTGGGAGAACCGTGTTGTAGGCGACTATCTTGAAGGGCTCGTGACGGAAGATCCCGGCGCCAACCCGATCCCGGGTCAGGCCGAGAGCTGGGACATTTCGGAAGACGGCACCGTCTATACCTTCCATCTGCGCGACGATATCTTCTGGACCGACGGCGAGCCTGTCACGGCCGAGGACTTCGTCTTCGCCTTCCAGCGCATCATGGATCCGGCGACGGCTTCCGACTACGCCTATCTTCAGTACCCGATCAAGAACGCCGCCCCGATCAATGCCGGCGAGATCACCGATTTCGATGAGCTCGGTGTCAAGGCAATCGACGACAAGACGCTCGAGATCACGCTCGAGCAGCCCACGCCGTACTTCCTCGACGCGCTGATGCACTACACGGCCTATCCGGTGCCAAAGCACCTGGTGGAGGAACTGGGCGATGACTGGACCGATGTCGAGAACATCGTCGGCAATGGCCCGTACAAGATCGTCGAGTGGGTCCCGGGCTCCTATGTCCGTTCGGAAAAGAACGAGGACTACTACGATGCCGAGGACGTCGCGATCGACGAGGTCTATTATTACGTCCTCGAAGATCAGGCTGCCGCGCTCAACCGTTATCGCGCAGGCGAGTTCGACATTCTGACCGACTTCCCGTCGGACCAGTATGAATGGATGCAGGAGAACCTGCCGGGCCAGGCTCATGTCGAGCCGTTCCTGGGCGTCTACTACTATGTCCTCAACCAGGAAAGCGAACCGCTGAGCGATGTGCGCATCCGTGAGGCGCTCTCGATGTCGGTGCTGCGCGACGTGATCGGTCCCGACGTGCTGGGCACCGGCGAACTGCCGGCCTATGGCTGGGTGCCGCCGGGCACGGGCAATTATGTCGACGAGCCCTACATGCCCGAATGGGCCGAGCTGCCCTATGAGGAGCGTGTCGCGCGTGCGGTCGAGCTGATGACCGAAGCCGGCTATGGCCCGGACAACCCGCTCACCCTGCAGCTGCGCTACAACACCAATGACAACCACCAGCGTATCGCCGTGGCGCTCGCCGCAATGTGGGAGCCGATCGGTGTCAATATCGAGCTGTTCAACTCGGAGGTTGCAGTCCACTACGACGCCTTGCGCGCCGGTGACTTCCAGATCGGGCGCGCCGGCTGGCTGCTCGACTACAATGATCCCTCCAACACGCTCGATCTGTTGAAGACCGGTGTCGAGCAGGGCGGAACCATGAACTGGGGCAACAATTACGGGCGTTACTCGAACCCCGAATTCGACGCCCTGCTGGACCAGGCTGCTGCTGAGCAGGATCTCGATGCACGTGCGGAACTGCTGTTCCAGGCCGAAACCCTGGCCATGGACGAGTTCGCCGCGATCCCGATCTACTGGTATGTGTCCAAGAACGTCGTTTCGCCCGCCATTTCCGGCTTCGAAGACAACGCCAAGGACATCCACCGCACCCGCTGGCTGTCCAAGTCGGAAGAATAGTGCGATAGTTGAGACCGTGGGGCCTTAAGAGGCCCCACGGATCATCTCCGGTGAGGCGCCCCATGGTCGCAGCGCCCCGGACTGAAAGGTCAGACCAAAATGCTCCGTTATGCCTCGCGGCGGGTGCTTTCGGCGATACCGATTGCCCTGATAGCCGTGACTGTATGCTTTTTCATTCTGCGGCTTGCGCCGGGTGGCCCGTTCGACGGTGAACGGGCGCTGCCGCCATTGGTGCTGCAGAACCTGCGCGCCCACTACAATCTCGATCAGCCGCTGATCAATCAGTACTTCATCTATATCTGGCGCCTGCTGCAGGGCGACCTTGGTCCGTCCATGGTGATCGAGGGGTTCGAGGTGAGCGAACTGATCGCCATCGGCTTCCCGTTCACGCTGACGCTGGCGTTGAGCGCTTTCGTGATCGCCACGCTTATCGGCCTGCTTGCCGGTGCCTTGGCGGCGGTCAACCAGAACAAGTGGCCGGACTACGTCCTGGTACTTTTCGTGATGGTCGGCGTCATCGTGCCGAACTTCCTCATGGCCGCGCTGCTGCAGCTCTGGTTCGGCGTCTATCTCGACTGGTTCCCGGCCGGTGGCTGGGTCAATGGGCGCTGGGAATATCTGGTGCTGCCGATCACGGTGCTCGCCTGGCCGCATGCGGGCCGCATCTCGCGCCTGATGCGCGGTTCGATGATCGAAGTGCTGGGCACCAATTATGTGCGCACCGCCAGGTCCAAGGGGCTTGGCGAGCGATTGGTGCTGGCGCGGCATGCTCTCAAGCCGGCGCTCATTCCGGTCGTCTCCTATCTCGGGCCGGGCCTCAGCTATCTGCTGACCGGATCGCTTGCCGTCGAGCAGATCTTCGGCCTTCCGGGAATCGGTAAATACTTCGTCACGGCAGCCCTCAACCGCGACTACGGCATCGTGCTCGGCACCACCATTCTCTACATGTTCATCATTCTGGTGCTGAACCTGGTCGTCGACCTCGTCTATGCCTGGCTCGACCCGAAAGTGAGGTACCGCTGATGGCTGGTATCACCGGCAAGGACGACGTCCTCACCACTTATGCCCAAAAGCTCGAAAGGCTCGATGCGCCCAAGGGCCGCTCCCTGACCCAGGACGCTCTCTCGCGCCTGGCGCGCAACAAGGCGGCCGTCGTTTCGATCGTGCTGCTGGTGCTCATCGTCGTCACGGCGTTCGTCGGACCCTATTTCCTGCAGTGGAGCTATTCGGAGGTCGACTGGACGGCCATCCGCAAGCCTCCTGATTTCGACAAGGCGCATTATTTCGGAACCGACCAGAACGGTCGCGACATGCTGGCCCGCGTGCTGCAGGGCACGCAGATGTCGCTGATCGTGGCGGCCGTCGCGACGGTCGTCTCGGTGATCATCGGCATCGCCTATGGCGCGGTCGCCGGCTATTTGGGCGGGCGGGTCGACGCGGTGATGATGCGCATCGTCGATATCATGTATGCGCTGCCCTACATCCTCTTCGTCATCATCCTGGTGGTGATGTTCGGGCGCCATCCGGTGCTGCTGTTCGTTGGCATCGGTGCCATCGAATGGCTGACCATGGCGCGCATCGTGCGCGGGCAGACGCTGACCCTCAAGGAACGCGAGTTCATCGAGGCAGCGCGAGCCGGCGGGGCCAGGCCCTGGAATATCATCGCGCGCCACATCGTACCGAATTTGACGGGCCCGGTGGTGATCTATGCCACGCTCACCATTCCCGAGATTATCATCGCGGAGAGCTTCCTGTCCTATCTCGGCCTTGGCGTGCAGGAGCCGCAGACCTCGCTTGGTACGCTGATCTCGTTCGGCGCGCCTGTCGCGGAAGTTTTACCATGGATGCTGCTGGCTCCGGCCGGTGTCCTGGTAACACTGCTGCTCTGTCTCACCTATATCGGCGACGGTCTGCGCGATGCGCTGGACCCCAAGGATCGCTAATGCCCAGTAAAGTACTTAAAGTCGAAGACCTCTCGGTCACCTTTGCCTTGCGTAATACGGAAGTTCATGCCGTACGCGAAATGAACTTCGACCTGACCGCCGGTGAAACCCTCGCGGTCGTCGGAGAAAGCGGCTCAGGCAAGAGCCAGGCATTCCTCGCCGTCATGGGACTGCTCGCCAGGAACGGGCGTGCGACGGGCCGGGCCATGCTCGGCGACGTCAATCTCCTGGGCATGGAGAAGTCGAAGCTCGATGCCTATCGCGGGCGCGACATCGCCATGATCTTCCAGGACCCGATGACGTCGCTGAACCCTAGCCTGCGCATCCGCACGCAGCTTGCCGAGGTGCTGGTCAAACATCGCGGGTTCGCCAAGGAGCAGGCGACGCGCGCTGCCGTAGAGATGCTGGAGCGGGTCGGTATTCCCGAACCTGCAAAGCGCGCCAATGCGTTTCCGCATGAGCTTTCGGGCGGCATGCGCCAGCGCGTGATGATCGCAATGGCACTGCTCTGCCAGCCCAAGATCCTCATTGCCGACGAGCCGACGACGGCGCTCGACGTGACGGTGCAGGCGCAGATGCTCGACCTCTTCAAGTCGCTGACGCAGGACTTCGGCACCGCCCTGGTGCTCATCACCCACGATCTGGGTGTGGTTGCCGGTGTGGCAGACCGCATGATGGTCATGTATGGCGGGCGCGCCGTCGAGACCGGCATGACCGACGACCTGTTCTACGATCCGCGGCATCCCTATACACTCGGGCTGCTGCATTCGACGCCGCATATCGCGCATCGGGCTGCGCGGCTCGACCCGATCCAGGGCCTGCCGCCGAGCCTCGAGCACCTGCCCAAGGGGTGCTCGTTCAATCCGCGTTGCGCGTTCTGTTTCGACCGTTGCCTGGAGGAGCGTCCGCCCCTGGCGCCGATCGGCGAAGGGCGCGCCAAGGCCTGCTTCTATGAAGGGCCGCTGAGCTACGAGAAGGTGGCATGATGACCAACACCCAGGAAAACCTCCTCGAGATACGAAACCTCAACAAGAGCTTCTCGATCTCGACCGGTCTGCTTGGCCGTCCCTTGGAACTCAAGGCTCTCCAGGACGTGACCTTTTCGGTGAAAAAGGGCGAGACCCTCGGTATCGTGGGCGAGAGCGGCTGCGGCAAGTCGACTCTGGGGCGCTGCATCCTGCAGTTGATCGCGCCGGATTCCGGCCAGGTTCTCTGGCTCGGCCGCGATTTAACGAGCTTGCCGGCAGAAGAGATGCGCAAAAAGCGCCAGGACCTGCAGATCATCTTCCAGGACCCGCTCGCTTCGCTCAATCCGCGCATGACGGTGGGCGAGATCATCGCCGATCCACTGCGCACGCTGCGGCCCGAACTTGGCCGCAAGGAACGGCGGGCACGTGTGCTCAAGATCATGGAATCGGTCGGGCTTTTGCCCGAGATGATCAACCGCTACCCGCACGAATTCTCGGGCGGGCAGGCGCAGCGCATCGGCATTGCCCGGGCGCTGGTGACCGAACCCAAGCTGATCGTGTGCGATGAACCGGTTTCGGCGCTCGACGTCTCGATCCAGGCGCAGATACTGAACCTGTTGGCTGATCTCAAGGATGAGTTCGGCCTGACGCTGATCTTCATTTCGCACAATCTTTCGGTGGTGCGGCATGTCTCGGATCGCATTCTGGTGCTCTATCTGGGCCGTGTCGTTGAGCTGGCGTCGGGCGACGACATCTATGACGATCCAAAACACCCCTATACCAAGGCGCTGTTGACAGCGGTGCCGATCCCCGATCCCAAGCTTGCCCGGCAGCGCGACATCGATGCGCTCAAAGGCGAAATACCCTCGCCGATCAACCAGCCTTCCGGATGCACCTTCCGCACCCGTTGCCGCTATGCCAAGCCCTATTGTGCCGAAAAGCGCCCGCCTCTCGAGACGATCGACGGCGGCCGTCTGGTGGCCTGCCATCGCTGGCGGGAAATCGAGGTGCCAGAGGAGGCGGTTCTCGTCGGGTAGGTGTCGAGGTTTATTCGGCCGCCTCTTCCCGACCGCTGGCGCTGGCGATATCGTCCTGAACCTTCGGGTTGCGTGCCATGCCGTAGATCAGCGCCGCGACGGCAAGGGCGATGAACAGAGCGCCCACGCCAGGACTGCCCACCATGACCAGGAAATACAGCCCGATCAGCAGCAGCGCGATGTGGACGATGAACCACTTCAACAGGTTGAGGAAGAGATTGTAGGTGTAAACATGGATCGGGTAGTCTCTTTCGACCGTTTCGGGTGTTGCGGCCTCAATGGCCGGATCCGGACTTTTGGTCTTCACGTCTGCCATGATCGTCTCCCTGTCTCGTGCGAAAATCTGCGGGACTGGCAAAGTGTTGCGAGTGGCCGATCGGCTTATCCAAGGTTAGTGGAAAGGCCTGCCATCGCTGGGGTGAAGCCAGCGTTGCGGCTTGGTGAAAAGCAGGTCGCGGGCCGTTGACATCACGGGGTGATGTCCCTATGTTCCGGCCAGTTTTCGGGCGCCCACAGCGCCCGGTTTTTGTTTATCCGGGGTTTAACAGATGAAGATCCGCAATTCGCTGAAGGCGTTGATGACTCGCCACCGCGCGAACAAGCTCGTCCGTCGTCGCGGGCGTGTCTATATCATCAACAAGACCGACAAGCGCTACAAGGCCCGCCAGGGCTGATAATCCTTACTGGATTGCTGACACATGACAAAAGGCTCGCAGATTGCTGCGAGCCTTTTGTATTTTGACGCAAAATTGACGAGCCGTTTGCGGCGTCAGCTGGAGCCGGCGCCGTCCTGGCGCACGAAGGCTATGCGCAGCATGTTGGTGGCGCCGGGCGTGCCGAGAGGAACGCCGGCGGTGATGGCGATGCGATCGCCCGGACGCGCGAAACCTTCCTGATAGGAAATGATGCAGGCGCGATCGACCATGTCTTCGAGGCTCGCTGCATCCTCGGTCTGCACGCAATGGATGCCCCAGACGACCGAGAGGCGCCTTATGGTGCGAAGGTTGGGCGAGAGGGCGATGATCGGCTTGGCGGGCCGCTCGCGCGCGGCACGGATGCCGGTCGAGCCCGACGAGGTGTAGGTGACGATGGCGGCGAGATCGAGCGTCTCGGCCACCTGCCTTGTCGCGGCGGAAATGGCGTCGGCGGCGGTGGCCTCGGGCTCGGTTGCCTGGGCGCGGATGATGCCGCGGTAATTGGTGTCGTTCTCGACGGCGACGGCGACGCGGTTCATCGTCTGCACCGCCTCGACCGGATACTGGCCGGACGCGCTCTCGGCCGACAGCATGACCGCGTCGGCACCTTCGAAAACGGCGATGGAGACGTCGGAAACCTCGGCGCGGGTCGGCACCGGCGAGGTGATCATCGATTCCAGCATCTGGGTTGCAACCACCACCGGCTTGCCGAAGCGGCGGGCCATGCGGATCATCTTCTTTTGCAGGCCCGGAACGGTTTCGAGCGGCAGTTCCACGCCGAGATCACCACGCGCCACCATGAAGGCGTCGCAAAGCTTGATGATCTCCTCGAGCCGATCGATCGCCTGCGGCTTTTCGATCTTGGCCATGACGCCGGCGCGGCCCTGGACGATCTTTCTCACATCGATGATATCTTCGGGTCTCTGCACGAAGGAGAGGGCGATCCAGTCGGCTTCGCACTTCAAGGCTTCGAGCAGGTCGGCATTGTCCTTCTCGGTGAGGGCACCGACGGGCAGCAGCGTGTCGGGCAGGGAAACGCCCTTGCGGTCGGAAAGCTTGCCGCCATAGATCACTTCCGTCTCTATGGCACCCTGGCCGACCTTAGTGGCCTTGAGCTGCAGCTTGCCATCATCGAGCAGCAGCCGGTCGCCCACCGAAATGCTCTCGATGATTTCCGGATGGGGCAGGAAGACGCGCGTGTCGTCGCCGGGGATGTTCTTTGAATCGAGCACGAAGGTCTGCCCGGCAACGAGCTGGACGAAGCCTTCGCCGAAGTTCGAGATGCGCAGCTTGGGACCTTGCAGATCGACAAGCACGCCAAGCGGGTGCTGGATGCGCGCCTCGACGGTGCGGACCCGCTCCACCAATTGGCGCAGCACGTCGTGCCCGGCATGGCTCATATTGATGCGGAAGATGTCCGCGCCCGAGCGCGCCAGTTCCTCGATCGTCTTTTCGTCCTGACTGGCAGGACCAAGCGTGGCGACGATCTTCACGCGTCTCATGCGTCTCATTGAGTATCCGTGCCCTCTGTGTCCTGTGCCTCGACATCGTCCTCGACGTCGACATCTTCCGGATCGACGAGCAGCAGCGGCTCCTCGAGGCCTTCTTCACTTTCGGGCTCAATGACATCGGCGCCGCTGGTGGGCTCGGTGAGCTGCAGCGTCCAGTCGGTACGGCCTTGTGTATCGATTTCAAAGAACCCCGTGCGCTCATAGCCGCGCGCGAGGCAATCCTCAACCCCGAATATGGTAAAGGCTTCGTCGCGGGTGCACATGAATACCGAGCCGCCCCAGTCGCCTCCGCCGATATCGTCGGCTGCGTAAATGTAGTAATAGCGCCGCTGCAGATCGCCCTGATAGAGCACGCGGCAATCGCCGGACGGAGCCTGCCACCATCCTTCCGACTGCCAGCCGCGCTCGGCACGATAGCCTAGTGCAACCGAAACGAGATTGGGCGTTTCGTTACACACGCGCAGATCTGCACGTGCGGGCGTGGAAGACAGCATGAGGCCGGGCACGGCAAGTGCGGTGAGCGTCATCGCGAGGCGGAGAAAATGCTGGAACATGCGGGAAATGATCATGGCAGTGAGTCGACTTCGTTTTGAGCGCAGCGCGCAGGCCAGTGTCAATCGCTATTGCCAGGATTTGACCGAAATGCGGGAGCTGGGGACAGGGGTGTGGATTGCGCTCGAAAGCGCTTGAACCTGCCGCCCGGCTGCGGTTTGAAACTGCCAGACAATCGTGAACATAGCGCGACCCGACGCGGTTGCGAATTCCCGAACGAATGGAGTGCCTGATGGCCGAAGCTATGACCGGCGAGAACGTCGCCGCAGACGAACTGCGCCAGTTCATCGAGCGCATCGAGCGCATGGAAGAGGAAAAGGCCGCGATCGCTGCGGACATCAAGGAAATCTTCGCCGAGGCAAAGGGCCGTGGATACGACACCAAGGTGATGCGGCAGATCGTGCGCATTCGAAAGCAGGACGCGAACGAACGCGCTGAACAGGAAGCCATCCTTGATCTCTACATGCAGGCCATCGGTATGGCCTAGCGATAGTAACCTATCGGGTGTTGAGCGCATACTGGGCCGCATATGCGCGTTGATAAGCGGACCGGGCTTCGGCGCGTGCGACATAGTCAGCAAGATTTGGATAGTCCTGCAGAATATCCATGCCCTCCAATCTGCGCAGTACCATGACCATCAGCAGGTCCCCTGCACTGAACGCACCGTCGAGCCATTCGTCCTAGCCCAGGCGCACTGAGAGTTCAGTCAGCCGGACACGGATGCGATCGTTGAGGAATGAGAGGCGCTCCTTGCCGTACCAGGGCTGATCACGCTCGGTAAAGGGGGCCTGTTCGCGCTCGATAATCGGTGGCTCGATGGTGTTGAGTGCGGCGAACATCCAGGCGATGGCGCGTACCCGAGCATTGGGATTATCGGGCAGAAGTCCCGTATGGCGCTCGGCGATGTGGAAGACGATCGCCCCGGTTTCGAAGAGGACGAGATCGCCTTCCTCATAGGTCGGTATCTGACCGAAGGGATGAAGTGCGCGATGCGCGGGTTGCTTCATCGCAGTGAACGAAACAAGGCGGACCTCGTAGGGCTGGTTCACTTCTTCGAGCGCCCAGCGCACGCGCGTGTCACGCGCGAGACCCCTGCCGTCATCGGGCGAGCGTTCAAAGGCGGTGATCGTGGGTGTCATTTGCAGGCCTCCGGCTGACGCGACCATTGTGATCGGTGGGTCTTTTCACATGAACGACGATCCGCAGGCCCGGCTATCGACAAGTTACGCGAAATGCTTTTCGCCAGGCGACGGACGTTTGCTTGCCGGTCCGAACGCATCGTGCTAGCCACCAGAGTATGAGACTCGAACGGACCGGGGGAGGGGGCCGTGCGAGTCGGAGGACGGCAAATGGAATCTTATACGGCGGGAGTGGCGCTTCCGGCCGGCAATTGCTCCGACATGAGCGGAGTGATTTCGGGTGCTGATGCGCAAGTTGGGCGGTCGGCCGGGAGACGGTGGATATGACCGGGCGCCCAGGCAGTTTTCTGTCACGGATTTTCACGGTCTTGGCGCTAGTGCTGATTGTAGCACTGACAGCGGGCAGTGCCTTGGCGCAGACCAGCACCCGGCCGCTCGAAGATCGCGTTACCAGCAAAATTCTCGAGGCGTTGTTCCCCGATGCCGATCGGCTAGAGCTGTCGGAGGGTGCGCCGCCTTATTTCCGCGTCTATGTCGGGGAGGAGCAGGTCGGATACGTGTTTTCGACGCTCGACGTGGTGCGCGCGCGCAGTTACTCGTCGACACCGTTCGATGCGATCGTGGGGATGGATCTTGCCGGCAATCTGACCGGAGCCAAAGTCATAAGGCATCACGATCCTTACCTCATGGGCTTTCCCGAACGCTTCGAGCGGCTCGGGGAATTCCTGGACGCCCATGCGGGGTACCCGGTCGATGAGAGCGAGCCGGCGCCGCTACGGGCCGATTTCGTGCAAGGCACAACCGTCTCGGCCCGCAACATGCGGGCGGGCATTTTGTCGGCCGGGCGGGTTATCATGCGCGCCAACGATCCGCGCCCGCCGGTCACCGAGCCGATGCTCGATCGGGTGGGCTTTTCATGGCTCAACTGGGACGAGCTTCTCGAGACGGGGGCGATTTCCGAGCGCCTCATCACCTTCGCCGATGTAAGCGACGCGTTCGCAGAGGCGAACGTCACCCCCGTCGACATGAGTATCCCACTCGACCGGGCGGACCCGGACAATCGCTATACGCAGCTGATCGTGGCGCTGGCGACGCCCGCACTGGTCGGCCGCAATGTCATCCCGTCCAACAATTTCGACGATTTCGTTGCAACCGCACCCGACGACGTCGTGCAGCTCGTCCTGCTATCGGGTGGCTACTATGATTTCATCGGAGACAAGTACCAATCGGACGAGTTCGACCACACGTTCGATCGTATCCGACTGGTGCAGGGCGACCTCGAGCTCGAGTTCCATGAGGAAGATTTCCAGCGGATCGGAGCGGCAGTGCGTAGTGCCGGAGGACCGCGCCTCAGCAAGGGCGGGCTTTTCACCATTCCGCTGAGTTCGGGTTTCGACCCACTGGCGCCGTTCGAACTCATTCTCATGGTGCACGCAACCGATGCGGCGGGTGTCGAACACACCGTCGATTTTCCGGTCAGCTATCAGGTGCCGCAGCAAGCGGTTCTCATGCCCTATGTCGAGCCCCTGCCGGCCTGGGCCGAGGCATGGCTGGACTCAGGGCTTGAACTGGGGTTTCTGGCGGCGGCGCTCACCGTTCTGACGCTGATATTCATTTTCCAGGCGCGACTCAGCCGCAACCGCAGGCTGCACCAATGGGTGCGCACTGGTTTTCTCGTTTTCACCCTGGTGTGGCTGGGCTGGATCGCCGGCGGGCAGCTTTCGATCGTCCATATCATCAACTACGTCAAAGGTCCGTTCGATGGTGCCGATCTCGGCTTCTACCTCGCCGAACCGCTGATCGTCGTCATTTCGATCTATGTGCTGTTCTCGCTTTTCCTCATCGGGCGCGGTGTGTTCTGCGGCTGGCTCTGCCCGTTCGGGGCATTGCAGGAACTAACCTCGAGAATCGGGCGGCTCCTGCGATTGCCGGTGTGGAACCCGTCCGAAAAGGTGCAGCGCTGGATGTGGTTGCCCAAGTACGGGTTCGCCGCGCTGATCGTTTTCACTGCTTTCGCGGTGCCCGAGGCATTAGCGGGCGTTGAGGAGGTCGAGCCGTTCAAGACGGCCATCACCTCGACGTTCACTCGGCCATTGCCCTATGTGATCTATGCCGTGCTGCTGCTGGTGATGGGGCTTTTCACCGAGCGCTTCTTCTGCCGCTTTCTTTGCCCGCTCGGCGGCGTGCTGGCGCTGGGCGACCGGCTGCATCTTTTCACCTTCCTGAAGCGGCGGCCTCAATGCGGTACCGGTGGGTGTCACCTTTGCGAACGCTCCTGCCCGGTCAAGGCGATCGAGCGCAGTGGCAAGATCGTCATGGCTGAATGCTTTCAGTGCCTCGATTGCCAGGTCGAATATTACGACGACCACCGGTGTCCCCCGCTGGCGCAGGCGAGAAAGAAGCGCGAGCGGGCTGCCAATGCTGGCGCACGTCGGCCGCTGGTAGTGATACGCAACGGCATGACCCCACCGGCCACCGCGTAAAGGAGAGAAGCCATGACGACGCTCGACCTTTCCCCATCCGCGAATCGTGGTCCTTCGCGGCGGCAGGTTCTGAGGATTCTTGGCGCATCCGCGGCGCTTTCGGTCGGGGTTGCCGGATTCCGCTTGTTCGGACCGCAACCTGTCTTCCACGAATGGCATGGCGAGGCGCTCGGGGGCGAGGCGTCGATGCAGCTCTGGCATGCCAATGCCGGACACGCACAGCGTACGCTTGCGCGCATGGCTTCCGAGGTCGCGCGGCTCGAAAACGTCTTCAGCCTCTATCAGGCCGAAAGCGAACTTTCGCGCCTCAACCGCGATGGCGTACTCGCCAATGCCTCGGGCGATATGATGAACGTGCTCGAATCAGCGCGGGCCGTCGCGGATGCGAGCGGCGGTGCTTTCGATCCCACCGTGCAGGCGCTTTGGACGCTTTATGAAGATCATTTCAGGCGCCCGGCGGCCGATCCGGCCGGCCCCGAACCTAGGGCAGTCGATGCGGCACGCCGCCTTGTCGACTATCTGGGTATCGACCTCGCCGGCCAGAGGGTGCGCCTTGCTTCGTCGGGCATGGCGATAACCCTCAACGGCATTGCGCAAGGCTATATCACCGATGTCGTTGCCGACCTGCTGCGCAATGAGGGTTTCGACCATGTGGTCGTCGAACTGGGCGAAACCCGCGTGCTCGGCACCCATCCCGACGGACGTCCCTGGCGGGTCGGGCTGAGGGATCGGCAAGGCGGGACGGGACGGACGCTCGAACTGGTCAACGAGTCGTCGGCCACATCGGGCGGCTATGGCACCATGTTCGATCCGACAGGCCAGCACCACCACATCTTCGACCCGGCTACGGGGCAGAGCGCCAATCGGCTAGCAGAGGCAATCGTCACCGCACCGCGCGCCATGGATGCCGATGCGCTCGCGACGGCACTGTTTGTCGCCGGCGAGGATCGTGCAGCGGCAATACTTGCGACCGCACCCGGTGCTCGCGCCATACTGACCCGCACCAATGGTGAGGCGGTGAGCGTCTAGGTCGGTGATTGCGCCGGTTTATTGCAGGAGCGGCTGGATCTCGTCGCGGGCGCTGCGCATCAGGGGCAGGTAGCGCTCGATCATGCCCTCGACAGAGATGCGGCCGGCCTGCGCGCCGATATTGAGCGCGGCGACGGTTTCACCGCGGCCATTGACCAGCGGAATGGCGATAGAGCGCAGACCGATCTCCAGTTCCTCGTCGATAATGGCGTAGCCTTGCCTCGTCACATTGGCGATCTCTTCGAGCAGGTCGGGGACGGTCGCCCTGGTGTGGGCGGTGAGGGGCTTCAACTCGGAGCGCTGCAGAATGTCGGAAGCAGTGGCAGTGGGCAAGGCGGCGAGCAGGACGCGCCCCATGGACGAGCAATAGGCGGGCAGCCGCGAACCGGGACCGAGCGTCACCGACATCACGCGTTTGAGCGAGGCGCGCGCGATATAGAGAATTTCGGTGCCGTCGAGGACCGACGCCGATGAGCTTTCGCCCGTTTCGACGGTCAGTTTTTCGAGGAAAGGCTGGATGATGCGCGGCAACGGCGTTGCGGCGAGGTAAGAGTGCCCGAGGCGCAATATGCGCGGTGTCAGGGTGAAGAATTTCCCGTCATAGTCGGCATAGCCGAGGCTCGCGAGCGTCAGCAGGCAGCGGCGCGCGGTGGCGCGTTCCAACCCGGTGAGGCGCGCGACATCGGTGATCGAGAGGCGCGAATGCTCCTCGTCGAACGCTTCGATCGCGGTAAGGCCTTTGATGAGGCCGTTGATGATGTCGCCGTCACGTATGGTGATCATGAGCCCTCTCCTCTCCTCCAAACTAACCTATTTGTGTGCGGTATGCGAACAAATTTCGCATATCGCACAAATTTATTGACCGGGAGGGCGCGCCGCGCTTCTGTCTGGCTCACCAAACCAGGAGATCGGAATGGCCAACTTCGTGCCGCTTTCCCAGGCGATCAGTGAAAATCTCCATGACGGGGACACGGTCGCATTCGAGGGATTTACCCACCTCATTCCACATGCGGCCGCGCATGAGGCGATCCGCCAGGGCATCAAGGACCTGACGCTGATCCGCATGACGCCGGATATCATCTACGACCAGATCATCGGGATGGGGCTCGCCAAGAAAGTGGTGTTCTCCTATGCGGGTAATCCCGGGGTCGGGTTGCTGCGGCGCATGCGCGATGCGATCGAGAACCAGTATCCACGCGCCATAGAGACCGTCGAGCACTCGCATGCGGCGATGGCCAATGCCTATGAGGCCGGAGCCTCCGGGCTGCCGATGGCGGTGTTTCGCGGCTACAAGGGCGCCGACCTGCCCAAGGTCAATCCGAACATCAAGTCGGTGACGTGCCCGTTCACCGGCGAAGAACTGGCGGCGATACCCTCGCATCGTCCTGACGTTGCGGTCATCCATGCGCAAAAGGCCAATGAGCGCGGCGACGTGCTGATCGAGGGCATTATCGGTGTGCAGAAGGAAGCGGCGCTCGCCGCCAAGCGCGTGGTGGTGACGGTCGAGGAAGTGGTGCCCGACTTCAAGGGCCTGCACCCGAACCTGACGGTGCTGCCGCACTGGACGATGACTGCGATCTCGGTGGTTCCGGGCGGGGCGCACCCTTCCTATGCCCATGGTTATTATGCGCGCGACAATGCCGCATATCTCGAATGGGACAAGGTTTCGGCCGATCGCGAGCTCTTTTCGGAGTGGATGAAGACCAATGTGCTGGACGCCGCACCCGAGGTGTTCGCCGAACGTGTGAAGGGGCTGTGAGATGAGCGATTTCACTTCGACCGAAATGATGACAATCGCCGCGGCACGTGCGCTTTCGAGCAAGGACGTATGCTTTGTCGGCATCGGCGCGCCTTCGGCGGCCTGCAATGTGGCGCGGCTGACGCACGCGCCCGGTATCACGCTGATCTATGAAAGCGGCACCATCGGCACGGCGCCGGATGTGCTGCCGCTCTCGATCGGCGATGGTGAGCTTTGCGAGACGGCGGTGACCACCGTCTCCGTGCCTGAGATGTTTCGCTACTGGCTGCAGGGCGGGCGGATATCGATCGGCTTTCTCGGCGCAGCGCAGGTTGACCGGTTCGGCAATATCAATACCACGGTGATCGGCGACTATGCCAAGCCCAAGGTGCGCCTGCCGGGCGGTGGCGGGGCGCCGGAAATCGCGACCTCTTGCGGCGAAATCTTCATTACGCTCAAGCAGGCTACCCGTTCGATGGTCGAGAAGATCGACTTCTTCACCTCGTTTGGCCATGGCGATGGCGGCGACCATCGTGAGCGGCTCGGCATCAAGACTAAAGGGCCGACGCTGATGATAACCGACCTCGCCATCTGGAAGCCCGATCCGGTGACCAAGGAATTCACGGTCGTCTCGTTGCACAAGGGCGTGACCCGCGAGATGGTGCAGGAGACCTGCGGGTGGACGGTGAAGTTCGCCGATGACCTGGCCGAAACGCCCGAACCGACGGAACTCGAACTCAAGACCCTGCGCGATCTCAACGAGCGCACGCGCATTGCCCATTCGGGCGGGAAGGCGGCTTAGATGGCTGAAGCATTCATCTGTTCCTATCTGCGTACCCCCATCGGCCGCTTCGGTGGCGCGCTCTCGCGCGTGCGCGCCGATGATCTGGGCGCGGTGCCGTTGAAGGCGCTGATGGAGCGCCATGCCGGGCTTGATTGGGCAGCGGTGGACGATGTCATCTATGGCTGCGCCAACCAGGCGGGCGAGGACAATCGCAATGTGGCGCGCATGAGCCTGTTGCTTGCAGGCCTGCCGGAGACGGTGACCGGCACTACTATCAACCGGCTTTGCGGGTCGGGAATGGATGCGGTCATCACCGCGGCGCGGGCCATCAAGGCTGGCGAGGCGGAACTGATGATCGCCGGTGGTGTCGAGAGCATGAGCCGGGCACCATTCGTGATGCCCAAGGCCGAAACGGCGTTCTCGCGCAATGCCGAGATCTATGACACGACGATCGGCTGGCGTTTCGTCAATCCGGTGATGAAGCAGCAATATGGCGTCGACTCGATGCCCGAGACCGGTGAGAACGTTGCCGCCGATTATCAGGTGAGTCGCCAAGACCAGGATCAGTTTGCGCTCGCCAGCCAGAAGAAGGCTGCGGTGGCGCAGGGCAATGGCCGGCTGGCCAAGGAGATCGTCCCGGTCACCATTCCGCAGCGCAAGGGCGATCCGATCGTCGTCGAGAAGGATGAGCATCCGCGCGAGACCTCGATCGAGGCCCTGGCCAAGCTCCCAACGCCTTTCAAGAAGGAAGGCGGTACGGTGACGGCGGGCAATGCTTCGGGGGTCAACGACGGTGCGGCTGCGTTGATCGTTGCCAGCGAAGACGCGGCCAAGCGCCACGGGCTGACACCGATCGCACGCGTGCTCGGCGGTGCGGCAGCAGGGGTTCCGCCGCGGGTGATGGGTATGGGGCCGGCTCCGGCGACCAAGAAGCTTTGTGCGCGGCTCGGCATTTCGCTGTCCGATTTCGACCTGATCGAACTCAATGAGGCGTTTGCGAGCCAGGGCATTGCGGTGCTGCGTGAGCTCGGCATTCCGACGGATGCTGAGCATGTGAACCCGAATGGCGGCGCAATTGCGCTCGGTCACCCGCTGGGGATGAGCGGTGCGCGCATTTCGGGGACCGCGGCGCTGGAGCTGTCGCTGACCGGCAAGCGCCTGGCGCTCGCGACCATGTGCATCGGAGTGGGGCAGGGTATCGCCATCGCGCTCGAGCGCGTCTGAGGCTGACCGCACGTTGGGTGAAGCCGGCTGGCATTCCGTGCCAGCCGGTTTTTATTTGATGGCGTCGAGAGCCTTGAGTGCCGAAGTCTCGTCGTAGCCAAGGGCCGCGAGAGCGGCCGCAACGATGCCGGTGCGGTCGAGTCCGTCGGCGGCATACATGTCGGTTTGCGTCGAGTGCTCAACGAACCGGTCGGGGATCATCAGCGGGCGGAACTTGACCTTGCCGTCGAGCAAGCCGTTGCGGGCAAGAAAGGTCGCAACATGGCTGCCGAAGCCGCCGATTGAACCTTCCTCGATCGTCAGCAGCACATCGTGGCTGGCAGCAAGACGCGCGATCAGGTCCTCGTCGAGCGGCTTCATGAAGCGGGCATCGGCAACGGTTGGGTTGAAGCCGAGGGCGGCGAGTCTTTCGGCGGCGGCGAGCGCTTCGGCAAGTCGGGTGCCATAGGAGAGCAGGGCGACAGTCGAGCCCTCGCGCACGATGCGACCCTTGCCGATGGTGAGGGGCATCCCCCGCTCGGGCATTTCGACGCCGACGCCTTCGCCGCGCGGATAGCGGAAGGCAATGGGGCCGTCGCTGTAATGCACGGCGGTAGCGACCATGTGCTTCAACTCGGCTTCGTCGGCGGCGGCCATCAGCACCATGCCGGGAATGGCACCGAGATAGGCGTTGTCGTAATTGCCGGCATGGGTGGGGCCGTCGGCGCCGACATAGCCGGCACGGTCGAGGGCGAAGCGCACGGGAAGGCCCTGTATGGAGACGTCGTGGATCACCTGGTCATAGGCGCGCTGCAGGAAAGTCGAGTAGATGGCGCAGAAGGGTTTCAGCCCGTCGGCTGCCATGCCGGCGGCGAAGGTCACAGCGTGCTGCTCGGCAATGCCGACGTCAAAGGTGCGGTTGGGGAAGGATTTGGCGAACTTGTCGAGCCCGGTGCCCGAAGGCATGGCGGCGGTGATCGCGACGATGGTCTCGTCTTCGCCGGCCTCCTGAATCAGGCTTTCGGCAAAAACATTGGTGTAGGAGGGCGCGTTCGACGGAGTCTTGGCTTGCGCACCGGTGATGACGTTGAACTTGCCGACGCCGTGATATTTGTCGGCCGAGTCCTCGGCGGGGGCATAGCCCTTGCCTTTCTTGGTTACGACATGGACGAGGACAGGGCCGTCGCCGGCGTCGCGCACATTGGTGAGCACCGGCAGCAGGTGATCGAGATTGTGCCCGTCGATGGGACCGACATAGTAGAAGCCGAGCTCTTCAAACAGCGTGCCGCCGGTAAAGAAGGAGCGGGCGAACTCCTCGGTGCGGCGGGCCGGCTCGTGAAAAATCGGCGGCAGCTTCTTGGCGACGGTCTTGGCGGTTTCGCGCAGCCCCCGATAGACCGGGCCGGAGACGAGGCGCGCAAGATAGGCGCTCATCGCCCCGGTGGGAGGGGCAATCGACATGTCGTTGTCGTTGAGAATGACGATAAGGCGCGCATCCATGGCGCCGGCATTGTTCATCGCTTCATAGGCCATGCCCGCCGACATGGCGCCATCGCCGATAACGGCAATGACATTGCGGCCAGTGCCGAGCATGTCACTGGCGACTGCCATGCCGAGGCCGGCTGAAATCGAGGTGGACGAGTGACCGGCGCCGAATGCGTCATATTCGCTCTCGGCACGGCGGGTGAAGCCCGACAGGCCACCTTTCTGGCGCAGCGTGCGGATGCGATCACGGCGGCCGGTGAGAATCTTGTGCGGGTAAGCCTGATGGCCGACGTCCCAGATCAGGCGGTCATGCGGCGTATCGAAGACGGCGTGGATCGCGACGGTCAGTTCGACGACGCCAAGGCCGGCACCCAGATGCCCGCCGGTGACCGAGACGGCGTCGATCATTTCGGCGCGCAGTTCGTCCGCCAACTGGCGCAGGTCCTCGCGCGGCAGCGCGCGCAGTTCAGCGGGCGAGTTGATGGTGTCGAGCAGGGGTGTCTGCGGCTTTTCGGCCAATGCAGCATTCCTTTGCGGCGGTCGTTCATCGATCAATAGAGAGCGGGCCGACGCAATGCAACCGCCACGCTGACGCGGTAAAGGCCCGGTCAGCATGGCGTAAAGAGGGCGCGTGCCTGTTTGGTTGCGATGTTTGGGCGGCTTGCGCCGCTTGTTAGCGCGCGGCGACGACCAATGGCTGTTTGGTGAAGCGGGTGGCGCTGAGGGACGGGGGGATGTCGCCGATGCCCATCCTGGGCACCTTGGCTCCGAGTTCCGTGGCCGGGCTGAAATCGGCCTCGTCGTGGCCGAAGATGACGGCAAAATGGGGCGAACTGACCGGGATGGGCGCGATCATGGTGGCGGCGACATGCTCTAGGTCGGGGGCAATGAGATGGGTGTCGCGGGCGGGAATGGCGCCGGATTCGTCGTCGATGAGGGTGGCTAGGGCCTCGGCAATGGGGGTGGGGGCCGGCTGGCTGCTCATGGCGCCCCAGGTCCGGTCGAGCAGGCTCGGAGCGCTGCCGGAGCCGCCGATAGCGGCGGTTTGGATGTTCGGGTCGATGCTCAATGGCGCTTTGTTCGCTGTTGGTGTGTGCGGCGCTGGTAGCGCTGCGGTCTCGATGATGTTTTCGAGCTTTTGCTGGGTGGCCTGATTTTGCAGGGCAGGGGCGGCATAGGCGGTCAGAACGGCGTCGGACTGCACGGTGTCCTCGTCGGGACGCGGAGCGGGTAGCGGTGCATCGAGGGCGGCGATTGCCATGACGGCGGTGCCGGTTTCGGCGTCGTCCTCGTTGGTCGCCGCGACGAGTGCGTCGGATTTGCGGGCGGGCACGGGGGCCAGTTCGGCAGTCAGCAGGTCCGGTTCGAGCGGTGTGCTGCCCTGGGTCGAGAAGGGAATGGCCTCGGGCTCTTTGGCAAGGGCGACGGCCACTTGCGAACGCATCGCCGGAATCGGGGCGACTTTCGGTGCGGCAGGGATCTGGGGCTGGGTCGCCGCGGCGGCGACCTGAACGGGGGCGGTCGCTTGCTGCTGCTGCTGCTGCTGGTTGCCGCCGCCAAAGAGCAGATCGACCAGTGTGCTGCCAGAACGCCCGCCATTGCTGGCGACGGCGAAGTTGGAGGAGCCGCCACAGGGCACCTGATGGCACTTCTGCCATTCGGCCTGGGCGAGCTGATAGCCCTGCTGGGAAAGCGGTTTGCCGTTGGTGGGCAGGTGCATCGTCTTGCCGTCGGGGAAGATTTCCTTGAGCTGGGCCGTGGTCATGCGCGGCCATGCACGCACATTGCCGGTGTCGAGATGGACGAAGGGACTGCCGGAGGTCGGATAATACCCAACGCCGCCGACCTGCTTCTTCATGGCGACAGCGCGCAGCTTGTTGAGCGGAATGCCAGGGATAAAGAAATCCATGGCCTTGCCCTGTATGTGCTGGGAGTTCTCGGCAACGCCCGAGGACCGCTCGCGCAGCATCTTGTTGGTTGCCGGAGAGCGATAGGCCGAAACGATGTTGATGGGCTGGGTGGCGCCGACTTCCTGATAAACCTCCCAGACGAGATCGAACAGGCGCGGGTCCATCTTGGCCGGCTCGTTTCTGCGCCAGTCGCGCAGGAACTGGTTGAGTTGGTTGAGGCCCGACTGGACGTACTGGCCGTTGCGCTTGAAGGTGATGCGCGCCGTCTCACGGGTGTGGGTATAATAGAGATAAAGGGTGCGCTCGGAGGCTGCAGCAACCGGCAGCGACTGAGGCAGCATGGTGGTGATTGCCATAAGGGCGGCTAAAAACAGCCGCGCGATATGATGTGCCCTCAACTCGATCGTCCCCGCTACGCTGTACTACTGCCGGAAGGCTTTCGTTATGCGAGCGATCCTAGCGCGACCTTGCTAGGAACCCGTTAACGCTGAAGCGTTTCATGTCCTTCGGGCTATCCTCAGCGAAGGTTTTTACGGTCAAAACCCGGCTGAACAAAGGCGAAATTGTAAACGCGGCGTTAGGGATTGGAACGGCCGGCGCCGAGGGCGACGGCTCAGAAGACCGAGTTGTCGGCGTTCATCAGCTGGATCAGGCGTTCGTTGTGGCCATAGACGTCGGCAAAGGAATTGATGGTGCCGTCCTCGGTGACGCGCAGGGTGAAATAGGTCAGGTGCACCGGTATCTGATATTCCGGGTTCACCCAGCGCTCATTGGCCCCGAACATGGATTCGAGCTTGGCGCGATTGAGCACGGGCTCATTGGCAAGCAGCGCCTCGGCAAATTCCATCGGGTTCTGGACGCGCACGCACCCATGACTGAAAGCGCGCGCACCGCGGGAGAACAGCGACTTGGACGGCGTGTCGTGCAGATAGACGTCGTGCTTGTTGGGAAAGAGGAATTTGATGCGCCCGAGCGCATTGCCGTCTCCCGGACGCTGGCGCACCTTGAACGGGAAGTTCTGCGGCGAGACCATCGCCCAGTTGACCGAATAGGAACTGACGACCGAGCCGTTATAGAGCAGCTCCATGTTCTGGCTGTCGATATAGGACGGATTGCGCAGCACGGCGGGGGCGATCTCGCCCTCGACGATCGAGCTGGGCACGTTCCAGTACGGATTGACGACGATGTGCCGGATCATGTCGGAGAAGATCGGCGTCTGGTTCTTTGCGGTGCCGACGACAACGCGGGTGGTGTAGATCTCTTCGCCCTTGCGCTGGATGGCGAGGCGGTATTCGGGAATGTTGACGAGGACGTTGAAATCGCCGAGGTCCTCGGGCATCCAGCGCCAGCGTTCCATATTGGCGACGATGTCGGCGCGCGTGACGGCGTTGCCGCCATTGAATGCGGCAATCGTCGCCGGTCCGATGACGCCGTCATCCTCGAGGCCAAGCTTTGCCTGGAAGACCTTCACGGCCTCGAACAGGGCATCGTCGTAATAATAGGGATCGGTCTGCGGGACAGGCAGTTCGAGGCGCGTGCGGATCACGGGCACGCGCGGGTCGGTCATGCCGACTTTGAGCAACTGGCCGTCGCGCACGGGTTCGGGCCGGGGGGCGGAGGTGTCATCGAATTTGGCGAGGGCGGCCTTGAGCGCCAGAAATTCGCGATGCTTGGGTTCAAGTTCGGCGAAGATTTTCGCCGGGGCATCGGTCTGCGCAAGGCGCATCAGCAGGGCGGATTCATCGATCTGCTTGGGCTGGATATCAAGATTGGGCGAAACGTCGCTGGGACGGATACGCCCGGTATGAATATGGGTCGCGTAGCGCACCACTGCGGCCGAAAAGGCGGTTTCGAGTTCGGCAAGGCTGCGCGGATCGGTGCCGGCGGTGGTGACGTCGATTGCCGGCGTCAGATAGTCCTGCGGGCGCAGGCCTTCGGCCTCGGCATTCTTGAAGATTGCGATGATCTTTTGCGCAGCCGGCGAGAAGGCGACCGAGCCATCCTTCGACTGGTCGAGCCAAAGGGGCTCGAAGTGACGCTCGCCGTAGAAATAGTAAAGCGACTGGGCATCGCGCCAGGCAGCCGAATCTCGCGGCGCGCTCTGATAGGAAGCGGCAAGGCCCGCCTTGATGGTCTCAGCCAGCGGATTTTGCGGCGGCGCGATGACCACGCGGGTAACGTCGCGGCCAGTGGCATCCTGGGCGAGCGGAGAGGTTACCGCGAGGGCGGCAAGGAGAGCGGCAGAGGCAGTACGCGCCAGTAACTTGTTCACAGAGGTCTCCATGCGGTGCGCGAGCAGACGGACCCGGCTGGGCGGCGCCGACTCGCCATGTGCAAACCGCCTCAATGTTAATGGCGTCTTACTCCAGAAGGTTTAACGCCAACAATTGCTCGCAAATTTGTGAGTGGGCGTTGTTGCGTTACAGCCACATCGGGTTGTTCTGGCAATCAAGCCGCGTCGCTCTCGATGGTTTCGCTGAGGCCGTATTCGTGGAGCTTGCGGTAAAGCGTCGAACGTCCGATGCCCAGAGCCCTGGCAACGCGCGACATGCGCCCGCCATAGTGCCCGATGGCGAAGGTGATGAGGGCGCGCTCGACATCGGCAAGTGCGGTCACTTCGCCGGCTTCGTCAAGGAAGCGATCGGGTGCAGGGGCGGGCTGGGCGTCGGCCTGGCGTTCGCGCGGCGGGACATGGTCGATATGGACGGGGGCGGCGGGAACCGGCAGGCGCTCGAGGCTCTGCCGGGCGGCGTCGCGGCCGGCGGTCTGGGCCATGACCTGCGGGAAATCGACGGATTCGAGATAAGCGCCTTCGGTAAGGACGACGGCGCGATAGACCGCATTCTCGAGCTGACGAATATTGCCGGGCCAGTCATAGCGGGTGAGGAGGTCGAGGGCCGGCGTGGTGATGCCGATGACGCGCTTGCCGGCCTCGGCCGAGAAGCGGGCGATGAACAGGTTGACGAGGGCAGGAATGTCCTCGGTGCGCTCGCGAAGCGGCGGCACATAGATGGGAAAGACGTTGAGGCGATAGTAGAGATCTTCGCGGAACTCACCGGATTTGGCGAGATTGAGCAGGCGCCGGTTGGTGGCCGAGATGAGGCGCACATTAACCCGCTCGGGGCGGGCGGCGCCGACCGGCTCGATTTCGCCCTCCTGGATGACGCGCAGGAGCTTGACCTGGGTTTCGAGGGGGAGTTCGCCGACCTCGTCGAGAAAGATGGTGCCGCCATTGGCTTCGGCGAACTTGCCGTTCTGGTCGGCATAGGCGCCGGTGAAGGCACCCTTTTTATGACCGAAAAGCGTCGATTCAACGAGGTTCGGCGGGATGGCGCCGCAATTGACGGTAATGAACGGCTTGCCGGCGCGATCGCCCCCGCCCTGGATGACGCGGGCGACGAGTTCCTTGCCGACCCCCGTCTCTCCCTCGATCAAAACGGGAATATTGGACTTGGCCGCCTTGGTGCACAAAGATGCAACGCGCGCCATAGCCGGCGCCTCGGCAATCATGTCGGCGATGGTAAAGGTGCCGCTGCGCCGGCTGCGCTCGGCGCGCACCGCCGCTTCAAGCGCATCGAGCTTCATGGCATTGCGCAGCGAGACGACGAGGCGTTCCGGGGCGACGGGCTTGACGAAGAAATCGGCAGCGCCCTGGCGCATGGCGGTGACGACCGTTTCGAGCGAGACGCTGGCCGTCTGGATGATCACCGGGGTCTTAAGATTTTCACGGTTCATCGCCTCGAGCACCGCCATGCCGTCGAGATCGGGCATGACGAGGTCGAGGATGACCGCAGCGATGGACCTGTCCGCGCGCAACATGTCGAGAGCTTCGGCGCCACCGGTGGCCGTAACCGGACGAAAGCCGGCGCGGTTGGCGACCTCCGCCGTCAAGCGCAATTGCACCGTATCGTCATCGACTATCAAAATGCGCTTCATGGTTCCCCGTTGATCGGTACTCGTTGGTGCCAGCGGGCGAATCGAGCCAGTGCCGTGCTGTTTTCGAACAGGCTAGGCAAAGGGGCTTAACAGGGCTTTAACCATAGTGTCACATTCGGCGCGCTATCCCGTCAGACGGGATGGGGCAGCATGGGGCGTGATGTCGCCGCGCGTATCCCTTCACAGCGCCGTGTGCACTGGCTAAGGTCCGCCCCAACGACCAGCGGAGCAATGACGATGAGTGAAGCCGTAACGACCAAGGACCACAACAGGTTCGGCGCGCTGCCCGTCTGGGACCTGACCGATCTCTATCCGGCGCCCGACAGCGACGCGTTCAAGGGCGATCTCGAAAAGGCCAAGGCCGATGCGGCGGCTTTCGAAGCCGACTACAAGGGCAAGCTGACCGAGCTCACGAAATCCGGTCGACTGATCGAAGCGATCAAGCGCACCGAAGCACTCGGGGACCTGGTTGGCAGGATCGGGTCCTATGCGTTCCTGCGCTATGCCCAGAATACGGGTGACGCCGACCGGGCCAAGTTCATGGGCGACGTCAACGAAGCGCTGACCAATCTTTCGACCAAGACGCTGTTCTTCGAACTCGAACTCAACCGTGTCGAGGACGATGTGCTGGAAGCCGCACTCGCTTCGAGCCAGGAGCTGGCCCGCTACCGCACCTGGTTCGACGAACTGCGCAAGGCCAAGCCCTATCAGCTGGAAGATCGGGTGGAGGAGCTTTTCCACGACAAGTCGGTGACGACGTTCTCGGCCTGGAACCGGCTTTTCGACGAGACGATGGCGGCGTTACGCTTCGAGGTCGATGGCGAGACGCTCAATCTCGAAGCAACGCTGCACCTTCTTTCCGAACGCGACGAGAAGAAGCGTGAGGCCGCCTATCATGCGCTGGCCAAAACGCTGGCGCACAATGCGCGGCTTTTTGCCCACATCACCAATGTGCTGGCCAAGGACAAGGAAATTTCAGACCGCTGGCGCGGCTATCAGGACATCGCCGACAGCCGGCACCTTGCCAATTCCGTCGAGCGCGAAGTGGTCGATGCGCTGGAGCAGGCGGTGCGCGCCGCCTATCCCAAGCTCTCGCACCGCTACTACCAGATGAAGGCGAAATGGTTCGGCAAGGACCAACTCGATGCCTGGGATCGCAACGCACCGCTGCCCACGAGCGACGAGCGCACATTCACCTGGGACGAGGCCAGGGACACGGTGCTCGAGGCTTATGGGCGGTTCTCGCCACGGCTGGCGGAAGTGGCGCAGCCCTTCTTCAATTCCGGCTGGATCGATGCGCCGGTGAGCGAAGGCAAGCTTTCCGGTGCGTTTGCGCATCCGACCGTGCCGAGCGCGCATCCCTATCTGATGCTCAACTATCTCGGACGCTCGCGCGACGTGATGACGCTTGCCCATGAACTGGGCCATGGCGTGCATCAGCGTCTTGCCGCCGATCAGGGGCCGATCCTGGCCAACACGCCGCTGACGCTGGCCGAGACCGCCTCGGTCTTTGGCGAGATGCTGACATTCCGCTCGATTCTCGAAAAGACGACGGACAAGGCGCAACGGTTCGCGCTGCTCTCCTCGAAAGTGGAGGACATGCTCAATACGGTGGTGCGGCAGATCGCCTTCTATACCTTCGAGCGCAAGGTGCACACGGCGCGCCGGCAGGGGGAACTGCGCCTCGAGGAAATCAACCAGTTCTGGCTCGACGTGCAGGCCGAATCGCTTGGGCCGGGCATCAGGCTCAACGAGGGCTATGATATATTCTGGGCCTATGTTCCGCACTTCATCCACTCACCCTTCTATGTCTATGCCTATGCATTCGGCGACTGTCTTGTGAACTCGCTCTACGCACAGTATGAGAAGGCCAGTGAGGGCTTTGCAGAGCGCTATTTCGAGCTGCTGAAAGCCGGGGGATCCAAGCACCACTCCGAATTGCTCAAGCCCTTCGGGCTGGATGCCAAGGACCCGCACTTCTGGTCGCTCGGTCTTTCGATGATCGAAAGGCTGATCGACGAACTCGAAGCGAACCAGCCCGGCTGAGGCTGCGACCCTTCGGCACACGACAAAAGACGCATTTACGATCGAGGACTTTATGGCCACCAAGACCGCCGTGACCGAAACCGAGACCCACGAATCCCCGATGGATTTTGCCGAGCACCAGAAATCGTATCAGCTGTTTCTGTCGGCAGTGAAGTGGTCGATCATTTCGACCGCCGTTCTGTTGGTCTTGCTCTATTTCATCGTCCAGCCGTAAGGCCGCGGGTCGTCAGGCCAACTCACCATGCCTGCCCAAGTGCAGGCGGGGGCAGGAGACTTTTTCATGAAGATCGCAATCCTACGCGAGCGCTTTGCCGGCGAGAACCGCGTCGCCGCGACGCCTGAAACCGTCGGCAAGCTGATCGGCCTTGGCGCGGACGTCGCGGTCGAGACCGGTGCGGGCGAGGGCTCGCGCATTCCCGATGCCGAATTCAAAGCTGCCGGCGCGACGCTCGGCGCTGCCGATGCGGTGCTCAAGGGCGCCGATATCGTGCTCACCGTTCGTCGACCGGAGGCGGGGCTGCTCAAGGGCGTCGCCAAGGGGGCGCTGGTGATCGGCGGGCTCGATCCCTATGGCAATGAAGCCGATATCGCCGCGCTGGCGCAGGCTGGCGTGACTGCGGTTGCGATGGAGTTCATGCCGCGCATCACGCGGGCGCAATCGATGGATATTCTGTCGAGCCAGGCCAATCTGGCGGGTTACCAGGCGGTGGTCGAGGCGGCGGCGGTGTTCGACCGTGCCCTGCCGATGATGATGACGGCGGCGGGCACGGTGCGTCCGGCAAAGGTCTTCGTCATGGGCGCGGGCGTTGCCGGTCTGCAGGCGATCGCGACGGCCAAGCGCCTTGGCGCCGTAGTTTCGGCGACGGACGTGCGCCCGGCGGCCAAGGAGCAGGTTGCCTCGCTCGGCGGCAAGTTCATCGCTGTCGAGGACGAGGAATTCAAACAGGCCGAGACGGCCGGCGGCTATGCCAAGCAGATGTCGGCCGAATACCAGGCTAAGCAGGCGGAACTGACCGCCCAGCACATCGCCAAGCAGGATATCGTCATCACCACGGCGCTGATCCCGGGGCGCCCGGCGCCGCGCCTCATCACCAGGGCAATGGTGGAATCGATGGCGCCCGGTTCGGTGATCGTCGATCTCGCCGCCGAGCGCGGCGGCAATGTCGAACTGACGCAACCGGGCGAGATCGCCGAGCACAAGGGCGTCAAGATCATCGGCTTCACCAATATGCAGGGGCGCATCCCGACGACGGCCAGCCAGCTCTATGCGCGCAATCTCCTGACCTTCATCGAGACGCTGGTCGACAAGAAGGCCAAGACGCTGGCGATCGACTGGGACGACGAACTGGTCAAGGCAACCGTCCTGACCCGCGACGGCGCTGTGGTGCATCCGAACTTTGCAAATGTGGCTGTAGCACCCGCCGAGCCGGCAAAGGCCGAGCCGGAGGCGGCGCCCGCTGCCAAGCCCGCCAAGACCGGCGCGGCACGCAAGACCGGCACGGCGCAGAAAGCCGCGGCCGATGATGGCGCGCCGGTTGCCAAGGCGCCGGCGAAAACCGGTGCCGCAAGCAAAGGCAAAGCTGCGTCTTCGGGCACGAAACCAGCTGCGAATGCGCGGCGCAGAACCGCTGCCAAGGACGAGGCTGACGTGGCAACGCCGGCAATGGCCGACACGCCAAAACCGGTCGAACCTGGCGCTGAGCAAGCGGCGCCCGAGGCGGCGTCGAAGCCCGCGAGGAAAGCGACCACCAAGAAGCCGGCTACCAGGAAGCCTGCGGCCAAGAAGCCCGCAGCGCCCAAGGGGGACGAGTAAATGGAACAAACTGCTGAACAGGCTGGCGATGTCGCCGCCGCCGTGGCGCATACCGCGACGGGAGGGCTCATCGATCCCTTCACCTTCCGCCTCGCCATCTTCGTGCTGGCGATCTTTGTTGGCTATTACGTCGTCTGGAGCGTGACGCCGGCGCTGCACACGCCATTGATGAGCGTGACCAACGCCATCTCGTCGGTGATCGTGGTGGGCGCGCTCCTGGCCGTGGGCGTCCATATGGCGGCCGACGGCAACTGGATCTCGAAGGTCTTCGGGTTCATCGCGCTGGTCTTTGCCAGCGTCAATATATTTGGCGGGTTCCTCGTCACGCAGCGCATGCTCTCCATGTACAAGAAGAAGGGCTGACCCAAGATGATCTCTGCGGATATCGCCGCCGTCCTCTATCTCATCTCGGGCGTGCTCTTCATCCTGGCACTACGTGGGCTTTCGAGCCCGGCTTCGGCGCGCCAGGGCAATCTCTTCGGCATGGTCGGCATGGCGATCGCCATCGTGACGACCCTTGCGGTCGCCGCTCCCTCCGACTGGGAGAGCTGGGGGCTGATCGTGGGCGGTCTCGCCATCGGCGGTGGCATTGGCGCCTTCATTGCACGCAACGTCAAGATGACGGAGATGCCGCAGCTGGTGGCCGCATTCCACTCGCTGGTCGGCCTTGCTGCAGTGTTCGTCGCGGCTGCGGCGCTCTATGCGCCCGATGCGTTCGGCATTGCAACGGATGGCGTCATCCATGCCCAGGCGCTGATCGAAATGTCGATAGGCGTTGCCATCGGCGCCTTCACCTTCACCGGTTCTGTCATCGCCTTCGCCAAGCTCGATGGACGCATGTCGGGCAAGCCGATCCTGCTTCCGGGGCGGCATTTCATCCATATCGTCATCGGCATCGCTATCGTCCTGCTGGTCTGGTACTTCACCGTGACCGCCGATCCGCTGGCCTTCTGGGCGATCACGGTGCTGTCGCTGATCCTTGGCGGGCTGATGATCATCCCGATCGGCGGGGCTGACATGCCGGTCGTCGTTTCGATGCTCAATTCCTATTCGGGTTGGGCGGCGGCAGGCATCGGCTTCACGCTCGGAAATACCGCGCTGATCATCACTGGTGCGCTGGTCGGCTCGTCGGGCGCGATCCTCTCCTACATCATGTGCAAGGCGATGAACCGCTCGTTCATCTCGGTGATCCTTGGCGGGTTCGGCGGCGATGCCGCGGCTGCGTCGGGCGCCGAGGAGGATCGGCCGGTCAAGCAGGGTGCGGCGGACGACGCGGCATTCCTGATGAAGAACGCCAGCAAGGTCATCATCGTGCCGGGCTACGGCATGGCGGTGGCGCAGGCCCAGCACGCGCTGCGCGAAATGTCCGATGCGCTGAAGGCCGAAGGTGTCGAGGTCAAATACGCCATCCATCCGGTGGCCGGCCGCATGCCCGGGCACATGAACGTGCTGCTGGCGGAAGCCAATGTGCCTTATGACGAGGTGTTCGAGCTCGAGGACATCAACTCAGAGTTCAAGCAATCGGACGTCGCCTTCGTCATCGGCGCCAATGACGTGACCAATCCTGCCGCCAAGACCGACAAGACCTCGCCGATCTACGGCATGCCGGTGCTCAATGTCGAAGATGCCGGCACAGTACTGTTCATCAAGCGCGGCATGGCAGCCGGTTATGCGGGCGTGCAGAACGAGCTGTTCTTCCGCGACAACACCATGATGCTGTTCGGTGACGCCAAGAAGATGACGGAAGATATCGTCAAGGCGCTGGAGCACTGAGGCGCACGCGATCACATTTTTCTAGAAACGCAGATCTTCTAGATCTCCTTAAAGGCCCGCTTCGGCGGGCCTTTTTGCGTTCGTAAAGGGCAGTGTAGCTTTACGGTCACGGTTGCGTGTTGACGTAAAGGGAACCCAAACGCGCCCCGCCAAGTTTGGTTTGCTCGTTTCGAACGGGAATGAATAACCATGGCGCTGGACATCGCAACGACACATGGGGGGCACCACAAGCAGGTTCGGGTCGCCGACATATTGGCGGCGACGTTCCATGCGCTGGTCGGTCCTGCGTTGCTGATCTCGCTCAATGCCAGCGTGGTGGCGCTCGGCTTCGAGGCGCCGGCCGCCCGCACTGGCGAGGCGCTCGGCATGCCAGGCTGGCTGACGGTGACGGCGCTCGCCATGGCGCTCTCGTGCTGGGGGCTGGTGCGCTGGGCCGTTGCGACGCGTGGCACTGCCGGACGCAATGCCGGTGATTGGCTGGTGGTGCTGATGGCGGCGACGATCGCGTTTCCGTTCATCACACTCGGCTTCGATTTCGCCTGGACGACGATAGTAGCGTTTGCGCTGTTT
>Ga0180216_1000749_pt1 | contig 31532 bp, 29 predicted proteins | sample eDN3rd37CBELigMG_FD_128879 | JGI IMG/M metagenome (GOLD analysis project Ga0180216, IMG submission 128879) | Enriched Miracle-Growth compost microbial communities from Emeryville, California, USA - eDNA 3rd pass 37_C BE-Lig MG (version 2)... ... | reverse complement strand
GGCGCAACGACCCGAACTGTGGCAGCTGTACAACGGCCGGCACCGCCGCGGCGAACACATGCGGGTGTTCCCGTTGTCCAACTGGACCGAACTCGACATCTGGCGCTACATCCGCGACGAGGGCGTCGACCTGCCGTCCCTGTACTACGCCCACCGGCGACCGGTGATCGAGCGCGACGGAATGCTGCTCGCGCACACCCGCTTTCTCACCCTCCTCCCCGGGGAAACCCCGCGCGAGAGCCTCGTTCGGTTCCGCACCGTCGGGGACGCGACGTGCACCGGCTGCGTCGAATCCGCTGCCGCCACCGCGGACGAGGTGATCACCGAGGTCGCCGCCAGCCGGGTCACCGAACGCGGCGCCACGCGGGCGGACGACCGGATCTCCGATGCCGGAATGGAAGACCGCAAGAGGGAAGGGTATTTCTGATGTCCCACCTGCTGCGCATCGCCACCGCCGGCAGCGTCGACGACGGCAAGTCCACGCTCATCGGTCGATTGCTGTTCGACTCGAAGGCCGTCTTCGAGGACCAACTCGAGGCGGTGACCCGCACGAGCCTCGACCGCGGTGCCGACCGCGCCGATCTCGCCCTGCTCACCGACGGCCTGCGCGCCGAACGCGAACAGGGCATCACGATCGACGTCGCCTATCGCTATTTCGCCACGGCACACAGGACATTCGTCATCGCCGACACTCCCGGTCACGAGCAGTACACGCGCAACATGGTCACCGGGGCGTCCACCGCCGACCTGGCGCTCGTCCTCGTCGACGCCCGCAACGGCATCGTCGAGCAGACCCGCCGGCACGCCTTCCTCGCGTCGCTGCTCGGGGTGCGGCACGTGGTGCTGTGCATCAACAAGATGGATCTGGTGGACTGGTCGCAGAGCCGGTTCGACGAGATCTGCGACGAATTCCGGAATTTCGCGGCCAAGCTCGACATGCCCGACCTCGCCTTCGTTCCCGTCTCCGCGCTGCACGGCGACAACGTCGTCTCCCGCACCGCGAACATGCCGTGGTACGAGGGCACTTCGCTGCTGCACCATCTCGAACAGGTCCACATCGCGTCGGACACCAACCTCATCGACGCGCGACTGCCCGTGCAGTACGTCATCCGCCCGGGCGAGGGCGAGCACCGCGACTTCCGCGGCTACGCCGGAACGGTCGCCGCCGGCGGATTCGCGCCGGGCGACGACGTGGTCGTTCTCCCTTCCGGTTTCGGAACGCGGGTGCAGACGCTGTGGGGGCCGGGCGGAACGGAACTCGAGCACGCCTTCGCCGGTGCGGCGGTGTGCGTCGAACTCGAGGACGACCTCGACGTCGGACGCGGCGACATGCTGTGCCGCCCCAACAACCGTCCGCTCGTCGGCCACGAGATCGACGCCATGGTGTGCTGGTTCGACGAACGCTCCGCCCTCGACCCGGACGCCCGCTACGCCCTGCTGCACACCACGCGCTCGACCACCGCGCGGGTCGCGCGGCTGGACTACCGTCTCGACGTCAACAGCCTGCACCGCGACGAGGCCGCGACGACGCTCGGTCTCAACGAGATCGGCCGCGTGCAACTGCGGACGCAACAGCCGCTGCTGTTCGACCCCTACCGGCGCAACCGCACCACCGGAAGCTTCGTGCTCGTCGACGAACGCACCGGCAACACCGTCGCGGCCGGGATGATCACCGGCCCGACACTCGCCGACACGGCGGTGGTCTGGCACTCGGCGGCGGTCTCACGGACCGAACGGGGGAGGGCCGGGGCGACGGTGTGGCTCACCGGGCTGTCCGCCTCCGGCAAGTCCACCCTCGCCGTCGAACTCGAACGACGACTGCTCGCCGAGGGCATCCCCGCCTACCGCCTCGACGGCGACAACCTCCGGCACGGCCTCAACGCCGACCTCGGATTCGGTCCGGAGGACCGCGCGGAGAACGTTCGCCGCGTCGGCGCGGTCGCCCAACTGATGGCCGACGCCGGACTCGTCGCGATCTGCGCGCTCATCAGCCCCTACCGACAGGACCGCGACCGCATCCGCCGGCAACACGAGGAAGCCGGGATCCGCTTCGTCGAGGTCTTCGTCGACACCCCGCTCGCCGACTGCGAGGCCCGCGACCCGAAGGGCATGTACGCGCGGGCACGTGCCGGTGAGATCACCGGTTTCACCGGCGTCGACGATCCCTACGAACCACCGTCCGATCCCGAGCTGGTCGTGCGCCCCCACGACGGCACGCCTGCCGTGCAGGCGGGCCTCGTCGTGGAATTGTTGAGGACATGACGCACGACTACAGCGACGACGCTCGACCAGCAGCCGAGGGCGACGACGCTCGACCAGCAGCCGAGGGCGACGACGCTCGACTCGCAGCCGAGACGGCCTCCGGCGCAGGTGAACTGCTGCTCACGGTCCGCGCCATCGAATCGGATGCCCTCACCGGGCGCGAGTTGGGCCGCCGGGGCGACCACGCCGCCAACACGTACATCCTCGAACAGCTGGCGTCCGCGCGACCCGGCGACGCGGTGCTCTCGGAGGAATCCGCGGACGATCCGGCGCGGGTCGGCGCAGACCGCGTCTGGATCATCGACCCCCTCGACGGGTCGAAGGAGTACGGGATGCCCGACCACGTCGACTGGGCGGTCCACATCGCGCTGTGGGAGGCAGGCCGAGGGCTCACCGCAGCCGCGGTCGCGCAACCGGCGATCGGCGTCGTCCACAGCACCGCCGACCCGCTTCCGGCGCAGCGGCCTGCCCGTCGCCGCCCCCGCATCGTCATCAGCGGGAGCAGGCCGCCCGCTTTCGTCTTCGATCTGGCCCGCGATCTCGGCGCCGACCTGATCCGGATGGGCTCGGCCGGCGCCAAAGCGATGGCGGTGGTCCGCGGGGAGGCCGACGCCTACATCCACGCCGGTGGTCAGTGGGAGTGGGATTCGGCGGCGCCGGTCGCGGTCGCGCGCGCCGCAGGTCTGCACTGCGCCCGGATCGACGGCAGCGAACTCGAATACAACCGGCCGCACCCCTATCTGCCCGACCTGGTGATCTGCCGCGCCGACTGGGCGCCGGAGGTGATGTCCGCGCTGGCCGTGTACGCCACCGGACCGACCGACAGTCCCCGCGTCGCGATGGCCCGCGCGTACATCCGATCCCTGGTCAGCCACGATGCGTCCCACGTCCGGCTCGCCGAGGACGCCTGGCGGGTCGAGAACGGGGAGCGCACCGGCGACAGTGGCATCGAGATCCGCGACCGCCTCGAGAACGGACCGGAGTACCGGCCCATCCGCCGTATCCGCGACCTGCAGTTCCGCGAATGGCACCACAGCGTCGTCGCGCGGTTCGTCCTGGACATCGCGGCAGGCCCGAACGCCGAGACGTCGGTCGCGGTGACGGAGCACTTCGACATCCCGGCCGGGGAGATCAGGTCGATCGTCGCGATCATCGAGCCCGTGCAGGGTAATAGTTGAATTCATTGTTGTAGCTTTCGAACGAAAGTCACCATGACCGAGAGGCATCACCATGGCCGAAGCGCGTGATATCGGGGACGGCATCCACGTCGTTCCCGTCCCGGTGGCGGACCTGCCCGTCGGCGACACCCAGGTCTACGTGATGGAATCCCCGCGCGGCGCCGTCCTCGTCGACGGCGGCTGGAACGACGACCGGTCGTGGGCGGCACTGCAGGACGGCCTGGCCACTGCCGGCCTGTCGGTCACCGACGTCGAGGGCGTGGTGGTCACCCACTTCCACCCCGACCACGTCGGGCTCACCGGACGCATCCGGGAGGCCTCCGGCTGCTGGGTCGCGATGAACGAGGCCGACTTCGCTCACCTCGAGGTCATGCTCTCCGACGACGACCGCCGTCCTCAGGAAGCCGAACTGCTGCGCCGCGCCGGAGCACCCGAGGACGCGATCGAGGAATCGCTCGCCACCCTCGTACCGGCGATCGGCCGTCCCGACGCGCTGCCCGACCGCAAACTCGGTGCCGACGAGGAGATCCCGCTGACGGGCCGGACCCTGCGCACCGTGCTGACCCCCGGCCACACGGCGGGCCACGCGTGTTTCCTGCTCGAGGAACACGGTGTGCTGTTCAGCGGCGACCACGTCCTCGCGACCACGACCCCGCACGTCGGCGAGTTCGATTTCCCTCTGCCGCAACGCGACGCGCTGGGGGAGTACCTCGACTCGCTGCGCGCGGTCGCCGGCCTGCCCGTGCGACGCGCACTGCCCGCGCACCGGCAGCAGATCGACGACCTGCCGCACCGCGTCGGCGAACTGATCGCCCACCACGACCAGCGCCTCGACGATCTCTACGACGTCTTCGGCGACGAGGAGCTCACGCTGTGGGAGGCCACCGCCCGCATGCGCTGGTACCGGCCGTGGGACGAGACCCCCTTGCACGGCAAGAGGATGGCGCTCGCGGAGGGATCGGCGCACGTCCGGCAGCTCATCGAACGCGGACGGGTCCGTCGCGTGCCCGGTACCGAACCCGCCCGCTTCGCGCGAGTGCAGAACCGATGAGCCCCGACGAACTGGTCACCGAGTTCTGCCGGCGCTGGGCCGATCCCGATCCTGCCGAGCTCGCGGCCTTCTTCGCCGACGACGCCGTCTTCCACAACATCCCGATGGAACCGATCCGCGGCCGCGCGGCGATCGAGGAATACATCGCGGGTTTCGTGACGTCCTTCGGTGCCATCGACTACCGCATCCACCACCAGGCGGTGTCCGGCAACGTCGTGCTCAACGAACGGACCGATGTGTTCACGATGAACGGCCGGACGATCGAACTGCCCGTCACGGGCGTCTTCGAGATCGTCGACGGGAAGATCGCGGCCTGCCGCGACTACTTCGATCCCACACCCTTCACCGGCAACTGACGGGCACCCGCCACCGAGCCCGGGAACGCCGAAGGCTTCCGCGGAGTCACCGGGAATGCCGAAGGCTTCCGCAGAGTCACCGGAACGCCGAAGGCCCCGCTTCGTGAGAAGCGGGGCCTTCGTGGTGCCCTCGGCAGGATTCGAACCTGCGACTTCTTGCTCCGGAGGCAAGCGCTCTATCCCCTGAGCTACGAGGGCATCCGGACCACCGGATGACCGGAGGTGCGGGAGTTAGCCTAGCGCATCGAGCGCTCAACTCCACATCGCCAGGTCAGAGCCGGTTTTCGGCCCGAAGTCGCGTTTCGCCCGATCGGTGGCTCAGTTGAGGGGCAGAGGTTCGGCGCCGCGCTCGGCGAGCAGCGACCTCATCAGATCCGACTCGCCCTGCTGCGTCGCGACCATCGTGCCCGCCAGATTGCGCACCGCCGAAGTGCTCGCGTACTGCTCGCCGTATTCCATCATCGGCAGACCACCCTCGTGGTGGCGCAGCATCAGCTGGAGGAAGAGCACGTCCAGTTCGGGCCCGCGCGCGGCCCGGAGATTCGCGAGATCCTCGGAGGTCGCCATCCCCGGCATCAGGTGCGAGCCGTCCGAATCCTCGGACTCGGCGGTCGCGCCGTGATCACCGTGGCCGTGACCCGTCCCGGTCTCGGTCATCCACTCCATGTACTCGCCCGTCGGCAGCGCCGGCTGTCCCCACAGCGACAACCAGCCCTGCATCTGACCGATCTGGTTCTGCTGGGTGGTGAGGATGTCGTACGCGATGTTGCGGATCCGATCGTCCTCCGAATTGGAGACCACCACGGCGGCCATCTCGACGCCCTGGTCGTGGTGCACGATCATGTCCTGCGCGAATCCGACGTCCACCGATCCGGCCTCCGGCGTCGCCTGCGCGGAGTCCTCGAAGGGGATCCGGGACAGGAACCCCGCGAGGAAGCCCACGGCGACCGCGGCGACGGTGAGCAGTACCAGCAGCAGCCGGTTGTGCCCACCGCGCTCGGGGGAGATGTCCGAGGAGGTCTCGCTCATCGTCAGCTCCCGGCCGGTGCCTGCTGCATGTCGCCGGCGGTCTCCGCGTTCATCGGCACGGCGTCGGGGCCGGGCTCGGAGGCGTCGAAGGCCGGCGGGTTCGCCGGATCGAACGAACCGGGGATCGTCGAGCAGCTCGCACCCACCTCGGGGTAGGTGTACTGGTTCAGGCGCAGCGCGCTGATGAACTGGTCGATGCGCTCGTCGTCGACGCTGTCGACCTTGAGCTGGTGACCCCACGACTGCAGCGCGATCGGGGTGTCGAGGTCCGGGTAGGGCGACATCAGCGTGTAGGTGCGGCCGTCGACCTTCTGGCGCAGCGTGTCGACCGCGGCGTCGTCGAGCAGATCAGGGTTGTACGCCACCCACACGGCGCCGTGCTCGAGGGAGTGGACCATGTTCTCGGTCCGGACCGGCTGCTCGTAGACGGTTCCGGTGCAGGTCGCCCACACGGAGTCGTGGGGGCCACCGAAGGGCGGCGACTGGTCGTAGGCGACGCGCTGGCCCGGCGCGACGTGCACACCGGCCGGGTACTCGATCTTCAGCACGCCCTCGATGTCGTCCGACGGGTCCTGGTTGGACTCCGACGGCGTCCACGCCGACATCTCCTGCTGGTTCTGGTACTTCGGGATCAGGCTCACAGCGATCACAGCGACGAGTACGACGACCAGGGCCACGCCGCCGATCGTCAACCACGGGATCTGACGCTGCGCGGGGACCCCGCGAGCGCCGCCGCTCTTCTTCTTGGCGGCCTGAATGGCCTTCGACGACTTGGCTCCGGTCTTCTTGTTACCGGAGCCGCCACTAACCGAACCGCTGGGCATCGCTGTGTGCTCTTTCGACGGGTGGACAGGCGGACGCGCGCCCATCGGGCGCACAAACACCCACAACTCTACGGGCGTGCTCCCGAGCGGTGCCCGGAGCTGCCGTAGGGGGAGCGTCGGCGCCGCGATCGACCAGCCAATAGGATGGACACCTGTGACTCCCTCCGACCTTGCTCAGCTGCTCCGCGGAACCGCCGCCGGTGTCCTCACCGACCGTGGTCTCGACGCGTCCGTTCTTCCCGAGACCCTCACCGTCGAGCGCCCGCGCAATCCGGAGCACGGCGACTATGCGACCAACGTCGCGATGCAGGTCGCGAAGAAGGTCGGCGTCAATCCCCGCGAACTCGCCACCTGGCTCGCCGAGGCCCTGACCGCCGCCGACGGCATCGATTCCGCCGAGGTCGCGGGCCCCGGCTTCCTCAACATCCGGCTCGCCGCCGACGCTCAGGGAGCGATCGTGGCGAAGGTGCTCGCCGAGGGCGACGCCTACGGCAACGGCAGCGACCTCACGAACACGAAGATCAACCTCGAGTTCGTCTCCGCCAACCCCACCGGCCCGATCCACCTCGGTGGCACCCGCTGGGCTGCGGTCGGCGACGCGCTCGGACGCATCCTCACCGCCCAGGGCGGCGAGGTCACCCGCGAGTACTACTTCAACGACCACGGCGCACAGATCGACCGCTTCACCCGGTCGCTCATCGCCTCCGCGCTCGGACAGCCCGCCCCCGAGGACGGTTACGCCGGCGCCTACATCGTCGACATCGCCTCCTCCGTGCTCGAGCAGCGTCCCGACGCCCTCGAACTCCCCGAGGACGAGCGGCACGAGACGTTCCGCTCGATCGGTGTGGACCTGATGTTCGCGCACATCAAGCGCACCCTCCACGAGTTCGGTGTCGACTTCGACGTGTACTTCCACGAGAACTCCCTCTTCGAGAGCGGAGCGGTCGACAAGGCCGTCGAGACCCTCAAGGCGTCGGGCAACCTGTACTTCGAAGACGGCGCCTGGTGGCTCAAGAGCACCGACTACGGCGACGACAAGGACCGCGTCGTCATCAAGTCCGACGGCAACGCCGCCTACATCGCCGGCGACATCGCCTACTTCCAGGACAAGCGCTCGCGCGGCTTCGACCTGTGCATCTACATGCTCGGGGCCGACCACCACGGTTACATCGCGCGCCTCAAGGCCGCCGCGGCGGCCTTCGGCGACGACCCCGACACCGTCGAGGTGATGATCGGCCAGATGGTCAACCTCGTCCGCGGTGGCGAGGCCGTGAAGATGAGCAAGCGGGCCGGCACCGTGATCACCCTCGACGACCTCGTCGAAGCGATCGGCGTCGACGCCGCGCGCTACTCGCTCGTGCGGTCGTCGGTCGACCAGAGCATCGACATCGACCTCGAACTGTGGGCGAGCACCACGAACGAGAACCCGGTCTACTACGTGCAGTACGCCCACGCGCGGCTCTCGTCGATCGCGCGCAACGCCGCCGATCTCGGCCTGACCGCCGAGGGCGCCGACTTCGCACTGCTCACGCACGAGCGCGAGGGCGACCTGATCCGCACCCTCGGCGAGTACCCCCGGGTCCTCGCGAAGGCAGCCGAACTGCGCGAGCCGCACCGCGTCGCCCGGTACCTCGAGGAACTCGCGGGCACCTACCACCGCTTCTACGACGCCTGCCGGATCCTGCCGCAGGGCGACGAGGAGGCCGGCCCGCTGCACACCGCGCGCCTCGCGTTGTGCGCGGCCGCACGTCAGGTTCTTGCCAACGGCCTCGGCCTGCTCGGCGTCAACGCCCCGGAGCGGATGTGAACGCGCATCCGGCGGGACCGCGCCACGCCCAGATCCCGCACGCCCCGAACCTGCCCGAGCGCCCCGCCGACGCCGCGGCGCTCAACGCGCTCGCCCCGCACGTGTGGCCGCGCAACGCCGAGCGCGGCGAGGACGGCGTCATGCGCATCGCCGGCATCCCGGTGACCGAGCTCGCCGAGAAGTACGGCACCCCGCTGTTCGTCGTCGACGAGGACGACTTCCGCTCCCGCTGCCGGGAGATCTCGGAGGCCTTCGGTCCGTCGGCGAAGGTGCACTACGCGTCGAAGGCGTTCCTGTGCAGCGAGATCGCGCGATGGGTCCACCAGGAAGGGCTCTCGCTCGACGTCGCGTCCGGCGGTGAGCTCGCCGTGGCCCTGCACGCCGGCTTCCCCGCCGAGAAGATCGCGATGCACGGCAACAACAAGTCCGTCCGCGAACTGCAGGCCGCCGTGACCGCCGGGGTCGGGCACATTGTGCTCGACTCGCTCGCCGAGATCGAGCGGCTCGACGCGGTCGCCGGTGAGGCCGGTGTCGTCCAGGACGTGCTCATCCGCGTGACCGTGGGCGTCGAGGCCCACACCCACGAGTTCATCTCCACCGCGCACGAGGACCAGAAGTTCGGGCTCTCGCTCGCCGGCGGCAACGCCATGCAGGCCGTGCGGCGCGTCTTCGCGGCCGACAATCTCCGCCTCGTCGGCCTGCACAGCCACATCGGCTCGCAGATCTTCGACGTCGACGGCTTCGAACTGGCCGCCCACCGCGTCATCGGTCTGCTGCGCGACATCGTCGCCGAGTTCGGCGTCGACAAGACCTCGCAGATGAACATCGTCGACCTCGGCGGCGGCCTCGGCATCTCGTACGTGCCGAGCGACGACCCGCCGCCGGTCGCCGATCTCGCGGCGAAGCTCAACGACATCGTCCGCAACGAGTCCGCGCTCGCGGGCCTGCCGGCCCCGACCCTCGCGGTCGAACCCGGCCGCGCCATCGCCGGGCCGGGCACGGTGACGCTCTACGAGGTGGGAACCCTCAAGGACGTCGAGGTCGGCTCCGGGCACGTCCGCCGCTACATCAGCGTCGACGGTGGCATGAGCGACAACATCCGCACATCGCTGTACCAGGCGGAGTACGACTCGCGCCTCGTCTCCCGCGTGAGCGAGGCCGCACCGGTGGTCTCGCGCGTCGTCGGCAAGCACTGCGAGAGCGGCGACATCGTCATCCGCGACGCCTGGATGCCCGCCGACGTCGCACCCGGTGATTTACTGGCGGTCGCGGCGACGGGTGCATACTGCTACTCGATGTCGAGCAGGTACAACCTGCTGCCTCGCCCCGCCGTCGTGGCGGTCAAGGACGGTGTCTCGCGGGTTCTGCTGCGCCGTGAGACCGTCGAAGATCTGCTCAACTTGGAGGTTTCGGAGTGACCAGTGCAACGGCGACCGATGCTTCGGGCCGGCGTCCTGTGGGTGTGGCGGTTCTCGGGCACGGCACCGTCGGTGCCGAGGTCGCGCGGATCATCCGCGAGGACGCCGCGGATCTCGAGGCGCGCATCGGTGCACCCCTCGAGTTGAGAGGGGTCGCCGTGCGCGACGCCTCCCGCGACCGGGGTCTTCCCGCGGAACTGGTCACCACGAACGCCGAGGCCTTGATCCGCCGCGACGACGTCGACATCGTCGTCGAACTCATCGGCGGCATCGAACTGCCCCGCAAACTCGTGCGCACGGCACTCGACTCCGGCAAGTCCGTCGTCACCGCCAACAAGGCGCTGCTCGCCGCCTACACCGGTGAACTGGCCGAGGTGGCCGAGGCCCGCAACGTCGACCTGTACTTCGAGGCGTCGGTGGCCGGCGCGATCCCGGTGATCCGTCCGCTGACCCAGTCGCTCGCAGGCGACAAGGTCAACCGGGTCGTCGGCATCGTCAACGGCACCACCAACTACATCCTCTCGGCCATGGACGAGACGGGCGCCGACTACGACGAGACGCTCGCCGAGGCGAGCCGCCTCGGATACGCCGAGGCCGATCCCACCGCCGACGTCGAAGGCTTCGACGCGGCCTCGAAGGCGGCGATCCTCGCGTCGATCGCCTTCCACACCCGCGTGACGGCAGCCGACGTCTACCGCGAGGGCATCTCGTCGATCACCGCCGCCGACCTCACCTCGGCCCGTGCGCTCAACTGCACGATCAAGCTGCTCGCGCTGTGCGAGCGCGTCCCGTCCGCCGACGGCAAGGACCGCGTGTCCGCCAGGGTCTACCCGGCGCTCGTGCCCCGCGAGCATCCGCTGGCCTCGGTCAACGGCGCGTTCAACGCCGTCGTCGTCGAAGCGGAGTCCTCGGGCCGGCTCATGTTCTACGGCCAGGGTGCCGGTGGCGCCCCCACCGCCTCCGCCGTGATGGGCGACCTCGTGATGGCCGCCCGCAACCGGGTTCAGGGTGGTCGTGGTCCGCGTGAGTCGAAGTACGCGCAGCTGGAGATCGCGCCCATGAGCGACATCCTCACCCGCTACTACGTCAATCTGAAGGTCGCCGACCGCGCCGGTGTGCTCTCCGCGGTCGCCGCCGAGTTCGCCACGCGGGGCGTGAGCATCGCAGCGGTCCGCCAGGAAGGCGCCGGCGACGCTGCCCGTCTGGTGGTACTCACCCATCAGGCCACCGACCGTGCGCTGGCGGATACCGTCGCAGCGCTCGACAAACTCGAATCCGTGATCGCTGTGACCAGCGTCCTGAGACTGGAGGGATCCGCCGAATGAGCGCGGCCGAGAAGAACACCACCCCCGTGCACACGCCGTGGCCGGGCCTGATCGAGGCGTACCGTTCGCGCCTGCCGATCGGTGACGACTGGAAGACGGTCACGCTGCGCGAGGGTGGCACGCCGCTGCTCCCGGCTCCGCGCCTGTCGGAGATCACCGGTTGCGAGGTCCACGTGAAGGTCGAGGGGCTCAACCCCACCGGCTCCTTCAAGGACCGCGGTATGACCATGGCGGTCACCGAAGCCCTCGCGACCGGCAAGCAGGCCGTGCTGTGCGCCTCCACCGGCAACACCTCCGCGTCGGCCGCCGCCTATGCCGCCCGCGCCGGTATCGGCTGCGCGGTGCTCGTGCCGCAGGGCAAGATCGCGATGGGCAAGCTCGCCCAGGCCGTCATGCACGGCGCGAAGATCGTCCAGGTCGAGGGCAACTTCGACGACTGCCTCGAGCTCGCCCGCAAGACCACCGCCGAGTTCTCCACCATCGGTCTGGTCAACTCGGTCAACCCGGTGCGCATCGAGGGCCAGAAGACCGCGGCCTTCGAGATCGTCGACGCGCTCGGCGACGCTCCCGACGTGCACATCCTGCCCGTCGGCAACGCCGGCAACATCACGGCCTACTGGAAGGGCTACAGCGAGTACGCGGCCGACGGCCTCAGCACGCGCCGCCCGCGCATGCTCGGCGTCCAGGCGGCCGGTGCCGCACCGCTCGTCCTCGGCCATCCCGTGAAGGATCCCGAGACCATCGCGACCGCCATCCGCATCGGTGCCCCCGCATCGTGGAACGGCGCGGTGGCCGCCAAGGAGGAGTCGAACGGCGCGTTCCGCGCGGCGACCGACGAGGAGATCCTCGAGGCGTACCGGCTGCTCGCGAAGTCCGAGTCGATCTTCGTCGAGCCGGCCTCGGCCGCGTCCATCGCCGGCCTGCTCGCGGCGAGCAAGGAAGGCTGGCTCGAGCGCGGCCTCAAGGTCGTGTGCACCGTGACCGGCAACGGTCTCAAGGATCCCGATACAGCCCTGCGCGACGTGCCCGTGGTCGAGCCCATCCCGGTCGACCCGGTCGCGGTCGCCTCCGCGCTCGAGTTGGCCTGAGTTGACCGCCACGCCTTCCTCCGTTGGGAATCAGGACATGACGCAGACGTTGCCCGTGGGGCTTTCGGTGACGGCACGGGTTCCCGCCTCGAGCGCGAATCTCGGTCCCGGCTTCGACTGCCTGGGTCTCGCCCTCGGTCTGTACGACGAGATCACCGTCACGACAACGGCTTCCGGGCTCGACGTGAAGGTGGAGGGGGAAGGCGCCCAGGAGGTCCCGTGGGGACCCTCGCACCTCGTGGTCCGTGCCGTCGAGCGTGGGCTCGAGGCCGCCGGTGTGTGGGCGGACGGACTGGACGTCGTGTGCCACAACGTCATCCCGCACTCGCGTGGTCTGGGATCCTCCGCCTCGGCGGCCGTGGGAGGGCTGGCGGCGGCCAACGGGCTCGTCCGCAAGATCGCTCCCGAGCGCGTGCTCGACGACGAGCAGCTCGTGCAGCTCGCCTCCGAGTTCGAGGGCCATCCCGACAACGCCTCCGCGAGCGTCCTCGGTGGGGCAGTGGTGTCGTGGACCGAGGCCGAGGTCGACTCCGAGCAGCGGACCTACCGCGCGGTGAACCTGCGGGTGCACCCGGACATCAAGGCGTACGCCTTCGTCCCGTCGGTCCGTTCGTCGACGGCCCACACCCGGGGCCTGCTGCCCGAACTCGTCCCGCACCGGGACGCGGCGTTCAACGTCAGCCGGGCGGCCCTCGCGGTCGTCGCGCTCACCGAGCGGCCCGAGCTCCTGATGCCGGCGACACAGGATCTGCTCCACCAGGCCCAGCGGGCACCCGCACTGCCGGTCACCACCAAATGGGTGGCCGCACTGCGCGAGGCGGGCATCCCCGCCGTCGTCTCGGGTGCCGGGCCGACAGTGCTCGCGCTCACGACCTCCGCGCTGCCCGACGAACTGCGGGCCGCCGCCGAGGCCGACGAACTGACGGTGCTCGACCTCGAGATCGCCGAGGGCGTCCAGGTCGACTGAGCAGACGCGCGGTGCCGGATGGGAGTCGACGGGTGGTGCAACACACACGTCCCATCCGGCACGGCGATTCTTGCTCTACGTACAGATCGTCGCTATTCTGTGGGGTGTCCGCACGTCGTGCGTATCAGTCGCCGGATTCTCCAGGGCAATCACTCCAGCTCCATCGGGGCGTCGAGCCTGGATCGATCCTCACCTGCTCCCGGATCCGGGAGGGGGACAGACCGCACCTACCGGATTTCGGTGTGGTGGCGGACGTGCCGACCGTTCGTTTTCCCTGAACTCGTACGGCAAATCCCAGCTCAGTGGACGAACTGATCTGCGGGACGAACCCTCTGCTGCGCATGAGCGAGCGAGGGAAGGAAGGATCTCCGTGACAGATACGGACCTGATCACTACACCTGCTCTCGACATTCCCGAGGCCGGTAGCCGGACGACCACGCGCGGTCGCCGCGGAGCAGGCCTTTCGGGCATGGTGCTTGCCGAGTTGCGGACTCTTGCCGCCGAGCTCGGAATCAAGGGCACCTCCGGGATGCGCAAGGGTGATCTCATCGCTGCGATCAAGGAGAAGCAGGGCGGCGGCGCCGCCGCACCTGCCGAGCAGCCTGCAGCCGCGCAGAACACCGGTGCCGAGAAGACCACTGCCCCCGAGAAGACCGACGCGGCAGTGAAGACCGAGACGGCGGGGAAGCCCGAGACGGCCGACAAGTCCGAGGGAGCGCCCTCGCGTGGCACCCGCGGTCGCCGTGGCCGTGCCGCCGCCGACGAGACCGCCACACCCGAGCAGAAGGCCGACGCCAAGCCGGCCGAGCAGAAGGCCGACGCGAAGTCCGGCGAAGAGGGTTCGCAGGAGAAGTCGCAGGGCGGCCAGACCTCCAGCGGCGACAACGAATCCGACGGAAACCGTCGTGGCCGTGGCCGCCGCGGACGCCGCGGTGGCGACAACGCCGACCAGAACCAGCAGAACGAGAGCGCCGACGCGTCCGATGACGGCCGCCAGGATCGCGACTCGCAGCGTGAGCGTGGCCAGGACCGCAACTCCGGAGACGGCTCCTCGCGCCGCGATCGCAACCAGGGCGACCGCAACCAGGGCGACCGCAACCAGGGCGACCGCAACCAGGACGGTGGCGATCGCGACGGCGGGAACCAGGGTCCGCGCCAGGGCCAGGACAATCGTGGGGGAGACGACGAGGAAGGCGGCCGCGGCCGCCGGGGCCGTCGTTTCCGCGAGCGTCGTCGTGGACGCGACCGCGGCGAGAGCGGTTCGGACTCGCGCGAGCCCGAGATCCGCGAGGACGACGTCCTGCAGCCGGTCGCCGGCATCCTCGACGTCCTCGACAACTACGCGTTCGTCCGCACGTCCGGCTACCTCGCCGGCCCGAACGACGTGTACGTCTCGATGAACATGGTGCGCAAGAACGGCCTGCGCCGCGGCGACGCCATCACCGGTGCCGTGCGGGTTCCCCGCGAGGGCGAGCAGAGCAACCAGCGCCAGAAGTTCAACCCGCTGGTCCGCCTCGACACGGTCAACGGCCGCGACGTGGATTCGGCCAAGCGCCGCCCCGAGTTCAACAAGCTCACGCCGCTGTACCCCAATCAGCGCCTGCGGCTCGAGACCCAGCCGAACATCCTCACCACGCGCGTGATCGACCTGGTCATGCCGATCGGTAAGGGTCAGCGCGCACTCATCGTGTCGCCGCCGAAGGCCGGTAAGACCACCGTCCTCCAGGACATCGCGAACGCGATCGCCGTCAACAACCCCGAGTGCTACCTGATGGTCGTGCTCGTCGACGAGCGCCCCGAAGAGGTCACCGACATGCAGCGTTCGGTGAAGGGCGAGGTCATCGCCTCGACCTTCGACCGCCCGCCGTCAGATCACACCTCGGTCGCCGAGCTCGCCATCGAGCGCGCGAAGCGTCTCGTGGAGATGGGCCAGGACGTCGTGGTGCTCCTCGACTCCATCACCCGTCTCGGCCGCGCGTACAACAACTCGTCGCCGGCATCCGGACGCATCCTCTCCGGTGGTGTCGACTCGACCGCGCTGTACCCGCCGAAGCGTTTCCTCGGTGCTGCCCGCAACATCGAGAACGGCGGATCGCTCACGATCATCGCCACCGCGATGGTCGAGACCGGTTCCACCGGCGACACCGTGATCTTCGAGGAGTTCAAGGGCACGGGTAACGCCGAGCTCAAGCTCGACCGGAAGATCGCCGAGCGGCGTGTGTTCCCGGCGGTCGACGTCAACCCGTCCGGTACGCGCAAGGACGAGCTGCTCATGAGCCCCGACGAGTTCGCCGTGGTGCACAAGCTGCGCCGCGTGCTCTCGGGCCTCGATTCGCACCAGGCGATCGATCTGCTCATCGACCGGCTCAAGAAGTCCAAGACGAACATCGAGTTCCTCATGAATGTGGCGAAGACCGCACCGGGGGCACTCGACGACTGACGTCGGCGCCCCGGGGAATTTCTTCCCGGGGCCCTACGTTTGGCATAATCGACAGGCTCAGTCCGGCTCCGGTTCACGTCTTCGACCCGCGAAGGCGACCCGGCGGCCACGAAAGGGACACCATGAAGGCAGGAATCCACCCCAACTACGTGACGACGACCGTCGTCTGCGGTTGCGGTAACACGTTCGAGACGCGCAGCACCAAGGAGTCGGGACGTATCAACGTCGAAGTCTGCTCCAACTGCCACCCGTTCTACACCGGCAAGCAGAAGATCCTCGACACCGGTGGACGCGTCGCGCGCTTCGAGGCTCGCTACGGCAAGCGTGCGCCGAAGAACGCCGCTTCCGACAGCTAGCTGTCACGCCGACGCCCGGTACTGCCCTCGTGCAGGCCGGGCGTCGGCTTTTTCATCGCAAGGATCGAAATCAGAGCGGAGCACACTCATGGCGGGGCAGACCAAGCCGTCGGCCATCGACGACATCCTGGCCGAACACACGGGTCTGGAGCAGCAGCTGTCCGACCCGTCGCTGCACGACGATCCTGCGGCAGCGCGTCGGGTGGGTAAGCGGTTCGCCGAACTCGCCCCCGTGATGTCGACCTACAACGCTCTGAAGCAGGCCCGTGAGGATCTCGAGGCGGCGCGCGAACTCGCCGCCGACGATTCGTCGTTCGCGTCCGAGGTCGAGGACCTCGAGGCGCAGGTCGCCGAACTCGACCGTTCGCTGACCGATCTGCTCGCCCCGCGCGACCCGCACGACGGTGACGACGTCGTCCTCGAGGTCAAGTCCGGTGAGGGCGGCGAGGAGTCGGCCCTGTTCGCCGGCGATCTCGCCCGGATGTACACGCGCTACGCCGAACGTGCCGGTTGGCGCGTCGAGATCCTCGGTGCCACCTACTCCGATCTCGGCGGCTACAAGGACGTCACGTTGTCGATCAAGTCGCGGACCGACGTGCGCGACGGCGTGTGGTCCCGCCTGAAGTTCGAGGGCGGCGTGCACCGCGTCCAACGTGTGCCCGTCACCGAGTCGCAGGGACGCGTGCACACCTCCGCGGCCGGCGTCTTCGTATATCCCGAGCCCGACGAGGTCGAGCAGGTACAGATCGACGAGGGCGACCTGCGCATCGACGTCTACCGGTCGTCCGGCAAGGGCGGTCAGGGAGTCAACACCACCGACTCGGCCGTGCGCATCACGCACCTTCCCACCGGCATCGTGGTGACCTGCCAGAACGAACGCTCGCAGCTGCAGAACAAGGCCCGCGCGATGCAGGTCCTCGCGGCGCGCCTACAGGCGGCGGCCGAAGAAGCGGCCGAGGCGGAGGCATCGGCGGGTCGCGCCAGCCAGGTCCGGACAGTCGACCGGTCGGAGCGCATCCGCACCTACAACTTCCCGGAGAACCGGATCACCGATCACCGCATCGGCTTCAAGTCCCACAACCTCGACGCGGTGCTCGACGGCGAACTCGACGCGCTGCTCGACGCCCTGGGCGCTGCGGACAGAGAAGCCCGGCTCGCGGCGGAGTAACCGAGAACCGGGCTCGTCGGCAGGGGATCAGGCAGGAACGTCGTCGCCTTCGCCGTCCCCGTTGTCGTCGGGTGCCGGTGCCGCCGGCACATTCGTGAGATCGACGCCCGGCAGCAGGAAGCAACCCTGGCCGTCGGAGTTCTGATGAGCACCCCAGACTGCGCTGACCACGAGTCCGTCACCCGTCTGGAGGGCGATCGCGGGCTCGTCCCCCTCGGCCGCGTCCGGAAGAACGCCGCCACCGAGCTGCAGCGTCCTCAGGTTCACCCAGTTGATCTGGCCTCCGCCGCTGCCCTCCTGCTCGATCTCGTATTCGATCCCGGCGGGCGCCGCGTCCTCCTCGGCGACGGCGGTCTCCGTGTCGACCACGCCGACGCCCGCCGGGCATCCGATGGGGATCGGCTGGAAGTCGATGGGCTCGGCGCTCGCGAGAGCAGGGGCCGCGAATGCGGTTGCACCCGCAGCGGCAAGAACGGTGATTCCACGCACAGTCCGCGTCTTCATGGAGCAATCCCTTTCTGTCGATGAAACCGACCGGAAGGTATCGGTCCTCGTTCGGGTGCCCACCCTGCCGTGTCGTCAATCACGTTGCCGGAAACGCACTCGATGTCCGGTCCGTGCGTTCTGCCTGCAATGCGAGGGCTACCTCCCCGTAGTGCAGGGCCGAGGTCGTGGCACGCTGTAAGGCGTGAGCCGTCAACCTCTGCGCCTGGCCATCATCGAAGCGGCATCGGTCCTCGAGGAAGCAGGAGTCCCGAGTCCCCGGGTCGACGCCGAACTTCTCGCAGCGCACCTCCTCGGCATCGAGCGCGGGCGACTCGGGCTGGTGCCGCTCGTCGACGCCGCGATCATCGACGCCTACCGGTCCATGGTCGAACAGCGGGCGAAGCGGATACCCCTGCAATACATCACCGGCACCTCACCGATGGGAGAGATCGACCTGGCGGTGGGGCCGGGTGTCTTCGTTCCGCGTCCCGAGACGGAACTGCTGCTCGGGTGGGCGCTGGCCTTCCTCGAACGCCACGGCAGCCGCAATCCGGTCGTGCTCGACCTGTGCACCGGATCCGGCGCGCTGGCCCTGGCGATCGCGCACGCGCGTCCCGACGCCGAGGTCCACGCCGTCGAACTCGAAGCGAAGGCCCTCGGGTGGGCGCGACGGAACGCCGAGGCCCGTGTGCAGGAGGGGGACACCCCTATCCGGCTGTACCAGGGGGACGTCACCGACCGCACTCTGCTCACCAACCTCGAAGGCAGTGTCGACCTCGTGGTCGCCAACCCGCCCTACATCCCCGAGGGGGCCGACCTCGAACCCGAGGTGAACGAACACGATCCGCACTCGGCGCTCTTCGGGGGAGCCGACGGCCTGTCCGTCATCCGGCCGATGGTCTCCAACATCGCGCGGTGGCTGCGGATCGGGGGAGCGGCAGCGGTCGAGCACGACGACACGCACAGCCTGCTGGTCGCCGAACTGTTCGAGCAGCGCCGGGTGTTCGGGGACGTCGTACGGCACCCCGACCTCGCCGGGAAGGCCCGCTTCGTGACCGCACACCGTGTGCCCACCGCAGTGGAGGCCGACCGCATGAAGTCGGTACGGTCTGCGGCGGACGGCTGACGGGCAGGACCCGTCCGGTGCCGATTGCGGCCGAAGTGGAAGGATGAGCGCGTGAGCACCGTGTACGACTGCAACAACGAAGCTTCGCGCGCCGCCGGACTCAACGCGGCGCGCGGTGCACTCAAGGCCGGACGACTCGTCGTCGTACCCACCGACACGGTGTACGGCATCGCTGCCGACGCGTTCGACTCGGACGCCGTGACCGCGCTCCTGCGCGCGAAGGGACGCGGCCGCGACATGCCGGTGCCGGTCCTCGTCGGATCGTGGACGACCATCGACGGCCTCGTCGCCTCCGTGCGTCCCGAGGCGCGGGAGTTGATCCGCGCGTTCTGGCCGGGCGGGCTCAGCCTCGTGGTGCACCAGGCGCCGTCTCTGGCCTGGGATCTTGGCGACACCCGCGGCACGGTCATGCTCCGCATGCCGCTGCACCCGGTCATCCTGGAACTGCTGCGCGAGGTCGGTCCGCTCGCGGTCTCCAGCGCCAACGTCTCCGGCCGGCCCCCCGCCACGAACGTCACCGAGGCGCGCGAGCAACTCGGAGCGTCGGCGAGTGTCTATCTCGACGGTGGCCCCGCCGAGCACGGTGTCGCATCGACGATCGTCGACCTCACGGGTGACCGCCCGCGCATCCTGCGCGAAGGCGCGGTGACGGCCGAGGCACTCGCGGAGGTTCTCGGCGACGATCCCGAGCGCCTCCGGTCCGGCGGGGAGTAGCGGCGGAGGAACGGAGCACGTGACTGCAGCCGACACCACCGCCGTACTGCTCGCCCAGGCCGGGCGAGGCGCCGGCGTCCCCATCCGGGAACTTCTCCTCGTCCTGCTCACCGCCGCGGTGGTGACCTTTCTCGCGACCGGTGTGGTGAGGATCCTCGCGCTGAAGTTCGGGGCGGTTGCCGTTCCCCGCGACCGCGACGTGCACGTGACCCCGACCCCGCGGATGGGTGGGGTCGGCATGTACATCGGCCTCGTCGCGGGAATCGTGTTCGCTCAGCAATTGCCTGCTCTGACAAGGGGTTTCGAATTCACCCCGGATATGGGGGCGGCGCTCGTCGCGGCCTCGATCATCGTCGTCGTCGGCATCGTCGACGACCGGTGGGGACTCGACGCGCTCACCAAGTTCGTCGGCCAGGTCACCGCGGCCGGCGTGCTCGTGATCATGGGCGTGAGCTGGATCGTCATCTACGACCCGTTCAGTGCCTCGACGCTCGTGCTCGACCAGCTCCAGGGCGGCCTCATCACCGTCGCCGTCGCCGCGGTGACGATCAACGCGATGAACTTCGTCGACGGACTCGACGGACTGGCGGCCGGACTGGGGCTCATCGCCGCACTCGCGATCTGCGCGTTCTCCGTCGGTCTGCTGCTCGATCAGGGCGGCGACGTCTCCGCCTACCCGCCGGCCCTCATGGCCGCGGCCCTCGCCGGCGCCTGCCTCGGCTTCCTGCCGCACAACTTCCAGCCCGCCAAGATCTTCATGGGCGACTCCGGGTCGATGCTCATCGGTCTCATGCTCGCCGCGATCTCCACGAGCGCCTCGGGCCTCATCCCGCTCAGTGCCTACGGTTCGCGCGACCTGCTCGGTCTGCTCTCGCCGCTGATCCTGGTCGGTGCCGTGATGTTCATCCCGATCCTCGACCTGCTCCTCGCGATCGTGCGGCGCACCCGGGCCGGCGTCAGCCCCTTCAGCCCCGACAAGATGCACCTCCACCACCGCCTGCTGCAGATCGGGCACTCGCACCGTCGCGTGGTGCTGCTGCTCTACCTGTGGGTCGGCATCCTGGCCTTCGGGGCCGTCGGTTCCTCGCTGCTCGACCGGCGGGCGGTGGTGTTGATCCTCGCGGGCGGTCTCGTGTTCGCCCTCGTCGTGACCGCCGTGCCGTCGCTGCGGCGGCACGACGAGTCGGGGGAGACGCCGCCGGAGCACTCGCGAGAGGTCGGTTAGGCTCGGATATCGTGACGAACCCGGATCATCCCGAACCCGACCACGGTCTGCCCTCGCTGCCCGACCCGATCGCGCCGATGCGTGCGGCCGTGCGGTACGGCGCCCTCGGTCTTCTCGCACTCGCCGTCGTGGCGTCGGTGATCTCGGTGCTCGTCGCCGGGATGCCCGGCCTGTGGGGTGCACTCATCGGAGCGGCCGTCGGCGGAGGGTTCATCCTCTTCACCGCACTCGGCGTTCTCCTGACGTCGAAGATGCCGGCGATGACCGCCGGAGCCGTACTTCTCGGCACCTGGCTGCTGAAGCTGATCCTCGCCATCGTCGTGATGGGCTCGCTCGACTCGCTCGACTTCTACAACCGCAACGCGCTCGTCCTCACCATCGTGTTCGCCCTGGTCATCGTTCTGGGAGCCGAGACCTACGGGGTGCTCTCGCAACGCGCCCTGTATGTCGATCCCCAGGCGTCGTCCGGATCCGACAACGACGATCGGTAGTAGCACCGCTTGTCCATCACCCCCCCACGTAGGAACCCACCTACGCACTGTCGTAGAGCAGTTGGTAGGGTGAGTTCTACGAGAGTGACGCTGCCCGCATCGGGTTCGAAGAGGGTGCGCAGTTGTGACTTCGTAGGCGGTCGTGTTCAAATGGCCGCCGAGTCGACGAGAGTCGCCGACACCGGCAGGAAGCGGGACCGTTCACGCGGTTCGGACCACTGGCGAATACGCGAGCCGACCTGGTCGACTTCTGGATCGTCAATGTCCGATCGAACCGCAGACGGCATGCCTGCGGCCGACTACGGGAGAGAGCGCTGAGCGTCACCACCTTGGCAGCCGGAGAATTCCACGCGCCGTCACTAGCTGATTTTTTCCCACCGGCAGTCCTGTTCGAAGGCACCCCCTTCGAGATGGACCGGCTGATGCTCATCCGCGTCGCCGTCGCCCTGATCGTCGCGCTGTTCTTCTTCTTCGCGCTGCGGAGTCCGAAGATCGTGCCGCGGGGCGTGCAGAACGTCGCCGAGATCATGCTCGACTTCGTCCGGATCCATATCGCCGAGGACATCCTCGGTAAGGAACAGGGACGCCGGTTCCTCCCGGTGATCGTCACCATCTTCTTCTTGGTGGTCGGTCTGAACCTGACATCGGTCATCCCGTTCCTCAACATCTCGTCCAACGCACGAATCGGTATGCCGATCGTGCTCGCGGCACTCGCCTACATCGTCTTCAACTATGTGGGCATCAAGAAGTACGGATTCTTCCGCTACGTCAAGAGCAGCATCGTCATCCCGAACCTGCCGCCCGCTCTCCACGTGCTGGTGATCCCGATCGAGTTCGTCTCGACGTTCATTCTGCGGCCGTTCACGCTGACCATTCGTCTCATGGCCAACATGCTGGCCGGTCACATCATGCTCGTGCTGTTCTTCAGTGCCACGCAGTTCTTCTTCTTCGATTCCGACGGCTTCATGAAGGTGTTCGGCATCGGTTCTCTCATCGGCGGAATCGCGTTCACCTTCTTCGAGCTCCTGGTGATCGTCCTGCAGGCCTACATCTTCGCGCTGCTCACCGCGGTGTACATCGACCTGGCCCTGCACGCCGAAGAGCACTAGCTCGACGAACGGCACGACCCACATCTACACAAAGACTGACTCGGTTGCCGACTCCCGGGGCCGAGCCACAAGAAAGGGAATGGAACACCAATGAGCGTTGCGCTTCAGGCAGCAGACGTCCTCGCCCAGGAGACCACGATCTCGGGTGCAGGCGCCATCGGCTACGGCCTCGCCGCCATCGGCCCCGGCATCGGCATCGGCATCGTCGTCGGCAAGGCGATCGAGGGCATGGCTCGTCAGCCCGAGATGGCCGGCCAGCTGCGCACCACGATGTTCCTCGGTATCGCATTCACCGAGGCCCTCGCGCTGATCGGCATCGTCGCCGGCTTCATCTTCTGATCCGACGATCACAATGGCTGACAGCATCCTGATCCTCGCGGCAGAGGAAGGGGAGACTCCCAATCCCCTTCTCCCCGCGACATACGACATCGTCTGGTCGCTGGTCGCCCTGATCCTCGTCGGATTCGTCTTCTGGAAGTTCGTGCTTCCGATGTTCCAGAAGGTGCTCGACGAGCGTTCGGAGCTGATCGAAGGCGGCATCAAGAAGGCAGAGGAAGCTCAGGCGGAGGCTGCGGCCGCGCTCGAGCAGTACCGTAGCCAGCTCGCCGAGGCCCGCACCGAGGCGGCGCAGATCCGTGAAGAGGCCCGTGCACAGGGCCAGCAGATCATCGCCGACATGAAGGCGCAGGCCCAGGAGGAGAGCGACCGTATCGTCGCCGCCGGTCACAACCAGCTGCAGGCCCAGCGCCAGCAGATCGTGGCCGAGCTGCGTAGCGATCTCGGACGCAGCTCCGTGGATCTCGCCGAGAAGATCCTCGGCGAAGCGCTCGCGGACGACGTGAAGCGTGCCGGCTCGATCGATCGGTTCCTCGACGAACTCGACTCCCTCAGCGCTGACTCTGCATCCGGAAAGTGAGCACCATGTACGCAGCAAGCCGTGAGGCACTCGCTCATACGCGTTCCGCGTTGCAGTCCGCCCTGGGCTCGGGTGCCGCGACTGCCGCTGCGGCTCAGGCCGGTTCCGAACTCTTCTCGGTGGTCGAGGCGCTCGACAGCCAGCGGGCTCTCCGGACCGCGCTGGCCGACGCCTCGGCCCCGGCTGCCGTTCGCGAGCGGCTGGCCGAGCAGGTCTTCGGCGGCAAGGTTTCGGCCCAGACCCTCGCGACCGTCAAGGCCGCAGCGGGGCAGGACTGGTCGGCGCAGTCCGACCTGACCGGCTCGCTCGTCCAGCTCGGCCGTGAGGCACTGCTGAAGGCGGCGGCGGACCAGGACCAGCTCGACACCGTCGAGGACGAACTGTTCCGCCTCGGTCGCATCGTGGCCGGCGACCCCGAACTCGAGCAGACGCTCTCGGATCGCAGCACCCCGGCTTCGGCCAAGCGTGATCTGCTGACGCGCCTGCTGTACGGCAAGGTCACCGCGGTCACCGAGGCCCTGGCGGTCCACGCGGTCGGTCGGCTGAGCACGTCGCCGGCCGAGACGTTCGACGAGTTGTCGGCGCTCGCCGCGGCCCAGCGGGACCGTGCCGTCGCGCACGTCCGCAGCGCGGCACCGCTCGATGCGAAGCAGGAGGAGCGGCTCACCGCGACCCTGACCCGCATCTACGGGAAGCCTGTGACGGTGCACGTCGAGGTCGATCCCGAGCTTCTCAGTGGATTGGTCGTCCGGGTGGGCGACGAGGTCATCGACGGTAGTGCCGCGGGTCGACTCGCTGCAGTGCGCAAGAGCCTCACGTAGTCCACTACCGAACACACACATAGATCTTTTCGAAGACCAGATACCGAGAGCAGGAAGAACATGGCGGAGCTGACGATCTCCTCCGACGAGATCCGTAGCGCGATTGACAATTACACCGCGAGCTACTCCCCGGAGGCCTCCCGCGAGGAGGTCGGCGTGGTCGTCGACACCAGTGACGGCATCGCGCACATCAGCGGTCTGCCGTCGGCGATGGCGAACGAGCTGCTGGAGTTCCCCGGTGGCGTCCTCGGCGTGGCCCTCAACCTCGAGGCCACCGAGATCGGTGCCGTTATCCTGGGCGACTTCCAGACCATCGAGGAAGGCCAGGAAGTCAAGCGGACCGGCGACGTTCTGTCGGTGCCGGTGAGCGACAACTTCCTCGGTCGCGTCGTGAACCCGCTCGGTCAGCCGATCGACGGCCTCGGCGACATCGAAGCCGATGAGACCCGCGCCCTCGAGCTGCAGGCCGCGACCGTGCTGGAGCGCCAGCCGGTCGAGGAGCCGCTGCAGACCGGCATCAAGGCCATCGACGCGATGACCCCGATCGGCCGCGGCCAGCGTCAGCTCGTGATCGGCGACCGCAAGACGGGCAAGACCGCGGTCTGCATCGACGCGATCCTGAACCAGAAGGCGAACTGGGAGACCGGCGACCCGAAGCAGCAGGTCCGCTGCATCTACGTCGCGATCGGCCAGAAGGGCTCGACCATCGCGGGTGTCAAGCAGGCACTCGAGGAGAACGGCGCGATGGAGTACACCACCATCGTCGCGGCTCCGGCCTCCGACTCCGCCGGCTTCAAGTGGCTCGCCCCCTACACCGGTTCGGCCCTCGGCCAGCACTGGATGTACCAGGGCAAGCACGTCCTCATCGTGTTCGACGACCTGACCAAGCAGGCCGAGGCCTACCGCGCCATCTCGCTGCTGCTGCGTCGTCCGCCGGGCCGCGAGGCATACCCCGGCGACGTCTTCTACCTGCACTCGCGTCTGCTGGAGCGCTCCGCCAAGCTCTCCGACGAACTCGGTGGCGGCTCGCTGACGGCCCTGCCGATCATCGAGACCAAGGCGAACGACGTGTCGGCCTACATCCCGACCAACGTCATCTCCATCACCGACGGCCAGGTCTTCCTCGAGTCCGACCTGTTCAACAAGGGTGTCCGCCCCGCCATCAACGTCGGTATCTCGGTTTCCCGAGTCGGTGGCGCCGCCCAGACCAAGGGCATGAAGAAGGTCTCCGGTTCGCTGCGTCTCGAGCTCGCGCAGTTCCGTGAGCTCGAAGGCTTCGCCGCCTTCGCATCCGACCTCGACGCCGCGTCGAAGGCTCAGCTCGAGCGCGGTCAGCGTCTCGTCGAGCTCCTCAAGCAGGACCAGTACGCTCCCATCGCGGTCGAGGACCAGATCGTGTCGATCTACCTCGCCGGCGAAGGTGTCTTCGACTCGGTTCCGGTCGAGGACGTGCGTCGCTTCGAGACCGAGCTCCTCGAGGATCTGCACCGCAACGCCGCAGGCGTCTACGAGCAGATCGCCGGTGGCAAGGCCCTGTCCGACGAGTCGATCGAGGCTCTCCGCGCCGCGACCGCCAAGTTCAAGGAGGGCTTCATCGCCTCCGACGGCAGCCGTGTCGTGAACGAGGCAGAGGCCGAGGCCCTCGGTGCCGATGAGGTCCAGCAGGAGCAGGTCTCCGTCAAGCGCACCACCGTTCGCAAGTGAGCGGGGAGTCCATGACCCAGCGTCCAGTGAAGGGAGTGTGATCGACGAATGGCGAACTTGCGCGAACTGCGCTCGCGGATCAAGTCGGTCAACTCGACCAAGAAGATCACCAAGGCGCAGGAACTGATCGCGACGTCGCGTATCACGAAGGCCCAGGCCCGAGTGGCAGCGTCCAAGCCGTACGCCGAGGAGATCACCAAGGTGCTCTCCGAGCTGGCGAGTGCGTCGGCCTCGTTGGATCACCCCCTGCTCAACGAGCGCGAGAACCCCAAGCGTGCCGCAGTGCTGGTCGTGACCAGCGACCGCGGTATGGCCGGCGGTTACAACTCCAACGTCCTCAAGGAAGCCGAGGAGCTGCGGCAGCTGCTCCTCAGCGAGGGCAAGGAGCCTGTGCTGTACGTGATGGGCGGCAAGGGCCTCGGCTACTACACGTTCCGTGAGCGTGAAGTGGCCGCTGCCTGGACGGGCTTCTCGCAGGACCCCCGTTACACGGACGCCGCGAAGGCGAGCCGTCACCTGGTCGAGCTGTTCATGGCGGGTTCGGGCACCGAGGTGCCCGCCCCGAACGGCGAGGGCACCATCGAGGGCGTCGACGAACTGCACATCGTCTACACCCGCTTCGTGTCGATGCTGACCCAGACCCCCCAGGTTCGCAGGATGGCTCCGCTCGAGGTGAGCATCACCGAGGACGAGATCGACCTCGGCGAGGACATGCTCACCGACGGACGCCGCGCCACGGACACCGAGGGACCGCAGGCCGTGTACAACTTCGAGCCGGAGGCCGGAGTTCTGCTCGAGGCTCTCCTGCCGAAGTACATCAGCACGCGGATCTACGCGTCGCTGCTGGACGCGGCGGCCTCCGAGTCGGCAGCCCGTCGTACCGCCATGAAGGCCGCGACGGACAACGCCACGGAACTGGTGAACACCCTCAGCCGTCAGGCGAACCAGGCCCGCCAGGCCCAGATCACCCAGGAAATCAGCGAGATCGTCGGCGGTGCCGGTGCGCTCGCCTCGAGTGCAGGAAGTGACTGAACCACAATGACCGCAGCAGTAACCGACAACAACGCCGGTGCGGCGTCGGCCCTTGCCGGGCGCGTCGTCCGCGTCATCGGCGCCGTCGTCGACGTGGAATTCCCGCGTGGCGCCGTGCCCGAGCTGTTCAACGCCCTGCACGCAGAGGTCACTCTGCCGTCCGTGGCGAAGACCCTGACCCTCGAGGTCGCGCAGCACCTGGGTGACAACCTGGTCCGCACGATCTCGATGCAGCCCACCGACGGCCTGGTGCGTGGCGCCCCCGTCAGCGACACCGGCAAGCCGATCTCGGTTCCCGTCGGCGACGTCGTCAAGGGCCACGTGTTCAACGCGCTGGGCGACTGCCTCGACGCGCCGGGCACCGGCCGCGACGGCGAGCAGTGGGGCATCCACCGCAAGCCCCCGGCCTTCGACCAGCTCGAGGGCAAGACCGAGATTCTCGAGACCGGCATCAAGGTCATCGACCTGCTGACCCCGTACGTGAAGGGCGGCAAGATCGGTCTGTTCGGTGGTGCCGGTGTCGGCAAGACCGTTCTGATCCAGGAGATGATCACCCGTATCGCGCGTGAGTTCTCCGGTACGTCGGTGTTCGCCGGCGTCGGTGAGCGCACCCGTGAGGGCACCGACCTCCACCTCGAGATGGAAGAGATGGGCGTCCTCCAGGACACCGCCCTCGTCTTCGGCCAGATGGACGAGCCGCCGGGCACGCGTATGCGCGTCGCTCTGTCGGCCCTGACGATGGCGGAGTACTTCCGCGACGTCCAGGGACAGGACGTGCTCCTGTTCATCGACAACATCTTCCGCTTCACGCAGGCCGGCTCGGAGGTTTCGACCCTCCTCGGCCGTATGCCGTCGGCCGTGGGTTACCAGCCCACGCTGGCAGACGAGATGGGTGAGCTCCAGGAGCGCATCACCTCGACGCGTGGCCGCTCGATCACCTCGCTGCAGGCGATCTACGTGCCCGCCGACGACTACACCGACCCCGCGCCGGCCACGACGTTCGCTCACCTCGATGCGACCACCGAGCTCTCGCGTCCGATCTCGCAGATGGGTATCTACCCCGCTGTGGACCCGCTGACGTCGACCTCGCGAATCCTCGAGCCGGGCATCGTCGGTGCCGACCACTTCCGGGTGGCCAACGAGGTCAAGCGCATCCTGCAGAAGTACAAGGAACTGCAGGACATCATCGCCATCCTCGGTATGGACGAGCTCTCCGAAGAGGACAAGGTCACGGTCGCCCGTGCCCGTCGTCTCCAGAAGTTCCTCGGCCAGAACTTCATCGTCGCCGAGAAGTTCACGGGTCAGCCGGGTTCGGTCGTGCCGCTCGCCGACACCATCGAGGCCTTCGACCGCGTGTGCAAGGGCGAGTTCGACCACCTGCCCGAGCAGGCGTTCAACAGCTGCGGTGGACTCGACGACGTCGAGGCTGCAGCCAAGAAGATCGCCGGAAAGTAGGCCACCGTGGCTGAGATGAGCGTGGACATCGTTGCCGTCGAGGAGCGTGTGTGGTCCGGATCGGCGACTCTCGTCACCGCCCAGACCACCGAGGGCGAGATCGGCATCATGCCCGGTCACGAGCCCGTGCTCGGCCAGCTCGTCGAGGGTGGCGTCGTGTCCGTCAGGACCGCGGACGGTGAGCGGATCGTCATGGCCGTCCATGGCGGATTCCTCTCGGTGACCGCGACGACGGTGACGGTGCTCGCCGAAGCCGCCGACCGCGTGGAGGACATCGACGTCGAGGCAGCGAAGTCGACTCTGAACGATGCGGATCGTGACGAGTCGGAGATCGCAGCGGCCCGCGGCCGCCTGCGGGCTGTCGAACGAGCCTGATCGTCGAACAACGAGAGCCGCGACGGAGCCGACGAGCAGTGTCACTTGGATTTCTGATTCTTACTATCCTTGTGGTGCTGCTCGCGGTCTCCGTCGCGGCTTTGTTGTACCGCCTCTTCACCCTGCGCGGCGGGGGTACCGCCGCCATTCTGCGAGTTATGCCTCAGAACGAAGGTTCCGGCTGGAGGCACGGAATCGTTCGGTACGGCGACGAGACACTCGCGTTCTACAAGCTTTCGAGCCTTCGGCCCGGACCCGACGTACGACTGACCCGTCAGGGCATCGATGTGCGTTCGCGGCGCAAGCCGGAAGGCAGTGAGTTCGACATCATGACCGAGGACATCGTGATCCTCGATGTGATCGACCGCGACGACTCGTACGAGATCGCGCTCGACAGCGGCGCTTTGATGGCCTTCATGTCCTGGGTCGAGTCCAGGCCCGATGGCCGGTCGCAGCGCCGCCGCCCCCTCTAGAGGGACTTCCTCACGCGCCCGCTCCCGGCTTCCACAGCACGTCGCCGTCCGGGTTCGCGATCCGGCACAGGATGAAGAGCAGATCCGAGAGCCGGTTCAGATACTTCGCCGGCAGGACGTTCGTGTCGTCCGGAGCCGCGTCCACCGCCGCCCACGCCGACCGTTCCGCACGTCGTGCGACGGTCCTGGCGGTGTGCAGCAGGGCAGCCCCCGGCGTGCCGCCCGGAAGAATGAACGAGTTGAGCGGTTCCAGCTCCTCGTTGAATTCGTCGCACCAGCCCTCGAGCCGATCGATGTACTGCTGGGTGATCCGCAGCGGCGGGTACTTCGGGTTCTCGACCACGGGCGTCGACAGATCGGCGCCGGCATCGAAGAGATCGTTCTGGATCTGCCGGAGTACCGCGACGAGCCGTTCCGGGAGCGCTCCCAGTGCGAGCGCCACACCGATCGCCGCATTGGTCTCGTCGCAATCGGCGTAGGCGACCAGACGAGGGTCGTTCTTCGAGACGCGCGAGAAGTCGCTGAGCCCCGTCGTTCCGTCGTCTCCGGTGCGCGTATAGATCCGTGTCAGGTGGACTGCCATGAGCGTCACGGTACCGGCTCTGCTCTTCCCTCGGACACGCCCGTTACGCTGTGTCGTTGTGAGTGAACGCTTTCTTGTCACAGGTGGGAACCGCCTTTCCGGCGACGTCGTCGTCGGGGGTGCCAAGAACAGCGTCCTCAAGTTGATGGCTGCGGCACTCCTCGCCGAGGGCACCACCACGATCACGAACTGCCCCGACATCCTCGACGTGCCCCTGATGGCCGATGTCCTGCGCGGACTCGGATGCGAAGTCGAACTCGAAGGCGACGCCGTACGCATCACGACGCCTGCCGAACCCGAGTACCGCGCCGATTTCGCGGCCGTGCGGCAGTTCCGAGCGTCGGTCTGCGTGCTCGGCCCGCTGGTCGCACGCTGCCGCAAGGCGATCGTGGCGCTGCCGGGTGGCGACGCCATCGGCTCCCGTCCGCTCGACATGCACCAGGCGGGTCTGCGACTGCTCGGCGCCCATTCGTCGATCGAGCACGGGTGTGTCGTCGCGGAAGCGGACGATCTGCACGGTGCCACCATCCGCCTGGCGTTCCCCTCGGTGGGGGCGACGGAGAACATCCTCATGGCCGCGGTTCTCGCCAAGGGGGACACGACCATCGACAATGCAGCCCGTGAACCGGAGATCGTCGACCTGTGCAACATGCTGGTCCGCATGGGGGCACGGATCACCGGTGCGGGCAGTACGACGCTGCGGGTCTCGGGAGTCTCGTCCCTCCGCCCCACCGAGCACCGGTGCATCGGCGACCGGATCGTCGCGGCGACATGGGGGATCGCAGCGGTGATGACGCGGGGCGATATCGCCGTCCACGGCGTCAATCCGAAGCACCTCGCGTTGGTGCTGGACAAGTTGCGCAGTGCCGGCGCCGAAGTCACGCCGTTGGCCGACGGATTCCACGTCGTGCAGAAGGAACGGCCCCGTGCCGTCAACTTCGCGACGCTGCCGTATCCGGGATTCCCGACCGACCTGCAGCCCATGGCCATCGGTCTCGCGGCCATCGCCGACGGGACGTCGATGATCACCGAGAACGTCTTCGAAGCACGGTTCCGGTTCGTCGAGGAGATGGTGCGTCTCGGAGCGGACGCCCGTACCGACGGACATCACGCGGTCGTGCGGGGAGTGGAGCAGTTGTCGAGCGCACCTGTGTGGGCATCGGACATCCGTGCGGGCGCAGGCCTGGTGCTCGCCGGGCTGTGCGCGGACGGGGTCACGGAAGTGCACGACGTCTACCACATCGACCGCGGTTATCCGCGGTTCGTGGAGATCCTGCAGGAGCTCGGCGGAACCATCGAGCGAGTGGGTGTCGAGGAAGGCCGGCTCCTGTCGCACTAGGGAGAAATCCCTGGTCGGGAGCTGTGTCCGGCGTCACCGGTGGCGATTTCGGTCCGGCCGGCGACTTTCGTGGGTAGCCACCTGGGCTTTCTCGGAGGTCCACCCACTCTGACCAGGCGATTTGGCAGGCAGTTGATCCTCGCGTAACTTATTCCAGGTCAGAGCGACACGGACACCGACCCGGGCCGAGAGGAACGGGACAACGAGGTTGGACGAAGGCGCCTGAACTTGGTTACGAGCCCCTGATTCTTCTGGTAAGGTCAGTGGCCCGGGAGGTCGAAGAGACCTCCTGATGAACAGTCACCCCGGAGTGAACGAACCGGAAGGTTCGGGATCGATGGTGTGTGCGTGTTCTTTGAGAACTCAACAGTGTGCCGATGAATGTCAGTGCCAATATTATTTGGTACTCCGCTC
>Ga0180216_1000747_pt1 | contig 31572 bp, 41 predicted proteins | sample eDN3rd37CBELigMG_FD_128879 | JGI IMG/M metagenome (GOLD analysis project Ga0180216, IMG submission 128879) | Enriched Miracle-Growth compost microbial communities from Emeryville, California, USA - eDNA 3rd pass 37_C BE-Lig MG (version 2)... ... | reverse complement strand
GGCGGCGGCGGCGGCGGCGGCGGCGGCGGGCGCGGGCGGGCAGCGGCGGACGCGCGGCACCGGCCCGTGCTGATGACGTTGCCGGACTGGACGGACGGCCTGTACACGCGGATGCTCAGATTTGGAGCGGCCACTACGAGCCTCGAGCGCGAAGCGCGCGCCCTGCGCGAGCGCATGCCGCTGGCCGCGCTGCGCAGCTTCCCGTCCGTGCGCCGCCAAAAGGGCGTCTTGGAAGAGTACGGCGGCGTTGGACCGCGCGCCCGTCAGCGGACGCTTGGGTGTGCTCCCCGTGCTGACCAGTCGTTGTGGGGCTGCCTGCCCGCGTGCTGCGCCCGCGCCTGCGGATGACAGCGCCCTCGCCAACTACTTTGGCGCGCTGTGTTGGAGCCAGACGCTGTACCTAGTGGAGCAGGCCGTCCTGACCGAGCGCCTCGGCGACTTGGTGGCGACCTACGAGCGCGACCAACAGGCGCGTGCGCGGTTCGATGCGCTGCTGCGCAAGCTCGAGCGCGGCATGCAGGCGGGCGAGGCCGAGCGTGCGTGGGCGCCCGCCCGATCGATCGTCGCCTGGACGCGCGGGGCCCGACTGACAAAGGCCCGCGCGCGCGCGCGCGGTTGCCTGCCGTCCGTTCCGTCCACCTACAGTGGCCAAGCAGGCGCGCCATGTGATGCTGGTGCAGGAGGAAAAGCTCCGGCGCGCCGAGGACCGCATTGCCCAGCTGGAGGGCCAGATTGCGCGGCTGCAGGAGCAGATTGCTATGATCACGCAGGAGCGGGATGACGCCGTCCAGATGGCCGGCCGGAGCCAGGCGGAGGCGCGGACGCTGCGGGAAACGCTTTCCCACGCGCCGGCGGCGGCGGGGCCGCTGCCCCCAGCGTTGGCGCCGGCGCCCAGTACGCAGCCGCCGGCGCCGACGGGTGCGCCGCCCGCCGCGGCGCCCGCGGCGCCCATGGCGTCCGCGCCGGCTGCCGCAGGGGCGGCCGCAGGGGCGAGCCCGGCGGCCGCCGCGCCGCCGCCGCTGCAAGTGATCCAGCGGATCCGACGCGACCGCGGGTACGACTTGGACATCCCCACCGAGCAAATGTCGGCGTGCCTGTCGACGCTGTACGCGTCGCTCGACAGCGCCCTGCAAAAGCTGGCGGTGGACATCTACTCGTCCGACTCGCGGTTCGTGCTAGAGCTGATCCAGAACGCCGACGACAACACCTACGGCCCGTCGGTGCCGCCGGTCTTCCGGCTCAAGGTCACGGCCGACCAGCACGCCATCCTGACGGACAATAACGAGGTCGGCTTCTCGGCGCGCAACGTCGAGTCCCTCTGCTCCATCGGCGGGAGCACCAAGACCGACGCCGCCCACTACATCGGCCGCAAAGGCATCGGCTTCAAGTCCGTGTTCAAGGTGCGCGCGGCGACGTGCGTGGCCAGGAAGCGCCGTGCGCTGCGTTTGCTATGCTCAGCCTTCCGGGCCACGCTCACCCGTGATCGCCGATGCCAGGTGACGGACGAGCCGCACATCTTCTCGGGCGGCTTCTGGTTCCGCTTCGACGCGCGGCGGCCGCTGGGCTACATCGTGCCGGACTGGCTGCCGCCCGAAGCGTGGCCCGCCCCGGTGCGGGCAGCGCTCGCGGCGCGGCCGGGCACGGCGCCCGGCGACAGCGTCCCGGGAACGGCTGTTCCCGGCACGGTGATGTACCTGCCGCTGCGGCAGGACGTGCGGCTGCTCCAGGACGACCTGGCGGCCGACCTCCGCGGCGCCAGCCAGACCATCCTCTTTCTCCGGCGGTGCGTGGGCGTGCAGAGGCGCGTCGCCGCTGCCGGCTGGCGGTCGCGTGACGCCGCACGCGGGACGCCTCCAGTGCATGTCTTCTGGCACAGGCTGCGGACGCTGGAGATCGAGTACCCCGAGCCCGTCAAGAGCGCCACGGCGGCGGACGCGGCGGTGCGCATGGTCCGCATCGTCACGACGCTGCTCACCGAGCGCGGGCACGGCAATCGGGAGCAGACGCTCGAGATCCGCACGTTCTGGGACGGCGTGGAGCAGCTGCCGGTGCAGCGGCCGAGCTTCGTCGTGTTCCGCCGCACGCTCGCCGTGCCGGCCATTTACCAGCCGCAGGCCGTGGCGTCGTCGCTCACGGGCACCAAGTCGTCGTTCACCTCCACCGAGATCATGCTCGCCTTCCCCACGTCGTGGAACGGTAGGGCGGCGTTGTCCGGCGGTGCAGCACTTGCAGCAGCGGCGCACTGACCTCCGCCATTGCGATCGCCTGCTGTGATGGAGGGCAGTAGGAGACGCCCGCCCGCCGGTGCAGATGGTCTACGCGTTCCTGCCGATTCGGTCCGCAGGCTTCCGCTTCATTATCCAAGGTGCGCGCCCCCGTAGAGTGTGACCGACGGGTGTTGAGCCGCCACGCCTGACGCCCCACCGCGATGACGGCATGCGCGCACCGAACCCAGCCGACTTTGAACTGGTGGCCTCGCGGCAAGAAGTGCACCGCATGCGGCCGCTGAACGTGTGGCTGCGTGAGCAGGTGCGGCCCTGGGGTGGGCACGCTGACCTTCCGGTGAGCGACAGGTCCGGTCCGCTGACCCGCATAGCACGTCCCCCAAGCCGCGCTGCGCATTCGGCAGCTGGCGCAACTGTTCCTGGAGGCGCTGCAGTCGGACGATTACGTGCGGACGCACCTGGACGCGTTCATGCCGACGGAGCAGGACGTCGTCGACCCGTTCTGGGCGCCCTTTGTCGACGCGCTGTGGCAGCTGATGGCGACCAAGGGTGCGCGCGGCGTGTGACGCAAACCAACGGGAACGGCGGCATCGTGACGCTCACGCAGCGGGAGCTCATGCGGCGGGCGAACGCCTTGTGCGCAGCGTGCGTGCCGACCGAGGTCGGCCACCTGCGCACGCCGGCCGAGGTGCTCGTCAAGCAGGCGGGGCTCGGGGACCTCATCGACAACGCCACGCTCCAGCGATGTCTGGGCAAGGAGTGGCTCGCGCCGACGGTCGATCGGCAGCGCGCCATGGACCGGCTGCACGTCGCCGAATTTGGGCTGGCGCAGCTGGTCGAGTGCGCGAGCAAGCCCGACGCGCTGGGCGTCGCGGAGCGGCCCGCCACCTGGTTCGCTGCGCTCTACGCGTTTGTGGGTTCGCTCGATGACCAAGACGGCTTCGAGACGCACCTCGCTGAGCTGCAACGCGCGCGCATCCTGCGCTTGGCCGACGTCGCCGCGCCACCGGTCTCGGCCTACCAGTGCCGGCAGGTGCACCTGCTCGCGTCGTGGCCAACGTCGCTGGCGTCGATCTCGGCCGTGCGGCTCTCTGGTGGCACCATGGTCGTGGTGGACCCGGCCACCGTGCCGCCCGCGGGCACGCCCGGCGCGCGCTTCCTCCGGCGGTATGGCCCGCAGCGTTGCTGCGCGATCTACGGAGGCTGGGACCTGACTGGGCGCCGCTGCCTCCAGCCGGTGGTGCCGCCGCAGGCTCGGGGTGGTCGATCCGACGCCCGCCCTGCTCCTGAACGCGTTCGTCGACCAGCACAGCTCGGGGCGCGTGCAACAGAGCCAGCACTGCATGACCCTGATAGCGTACCACCTGCAGTTCCTGCGCGAAGTGAGTCGGTCCGGCACGGACGCCGCGCCCAAGACGCTGGCCGAGTACGGCGCGCTCCTGTACCTGCCCACCACGCGCGGTCCGGCTCCAGCGGGTCTGCCTACGGCGGAGTTGATCAGAAAAGGCTGACCGCGCGCATGCAGGCGCGAGCGGTGCGCTGACGGGTGCCCAGGCACGGTGGCGCGGGCGGTGGACCTGTACGTGCGCGACGCGGCGCCGCTCTTTGCGGGCCTGCCGGCGGCCGAGCACGTGGCGTTCGTGGACCTCGACGTCATTCTGTCCAGCCTGGTGCGTGACGACGGTGCCGTCCAAGCAGGGCTGGCGGCCGCACGCTGGCTTAGCTTGGACCTTGCACTGTGTCCGTCCTCGACGCTGTTGGCCACTGTGCCAGCCCACCCCGGCGACGGACGAGGACCGCGCCGACTGGACCGCGTTCCTGCGGCAGCTGGGCGTGGCGGACGCGCCGCGCCTCGTGCGCAGCGTGGCGCCGCCGCCGCCGCGCCTGCGTCCTACCGCGCCCGGGGCTGACGGCGGCACCGCGGTCCGCTGGATGCCGTCGCCCGAGCTCCAGGCCGTGCTGGCCGCCGGTACGCGCCCGTTGCGGGGGTAGCGGCCAGCATCGCCTCGTGTCCTGAATCGGGTCGCCCCCGCCAAATCGTTTCTGGATGCCGTGCCCGATGCAGCGGCCACCGAGCCCGCGCGCGCGCTGCAGCTGCTCCAGCGGATCGACGCCGCGTGGGAGACCATGCCGTACAAGGACTGTGCACCGCTGCTGGAGCGCCTGAAGCGCGTGCCCGTGCCGACAACGTGGAAGGACACGCGGCCCGTGTCGGCGTGCTTTTCGGACGTGCACTTGCGCGCGCGCTTTGGCGACGCGCTGCCCTACACCGCGGTGCCACTGCAGCACCGCGAACTGGCCGAGGCGCTCGGCGTGGTGTGCGAAGCCAGCGCGGCCACGGCCGCCGCCATCCTCACCCTACTGGCCAGAGAACGGTACGGGCCCGCCCTGCGACGCCCGCCCCGCGACCGGGCGGGACGGCGAGCTCACACCTGCCATGCGGCAAGCGGCCACGGCGGCTGTCGGGGGCTCCGCCAGGCGCGGCACGGCGGACGTGTGGCGCCACGTCCTGGGGATTCTCGTGAACGCGCACGAGAGCAACCAGCTCACCACGGAGGACATCGCCGCGCTGCGCCGGTTGCCCACCCTCCACGTCGGCGTGCCGGGCACCGCCAGCGCTGGCAGCGGTGCGTGACTCGTGCGGCATGCGTCGTATACCCGTTTCTCTGGGCGGCGATGCTGACGTGCCCTCGGCCATGCATGTTCCGGCGGGGGGCAGCACCAGATCCGGCGCACTTTGCCGATCGATCTATCGTCAGGTAGGCAGATGGCTCGCCCGCCGCCGGCTTGCGGTCCGCACTCTGGTCTGACGCCCTTGCCGTTGCGCATGTACGTGCGGCGGCGGCGCCCGCAGCTGGGCCGGACGCGCCGACGTGGCGGGCCCCGCGGGGCACTGGCTGCTGTCCGAGCGGTTCCCGGCGCGCTGGCGCGACTTTTTCGAGGGGCCCATGGGCCTCGCGCCGACCATGCGCGCGCGCGAGTTTGTCCTTGGCTTGGCCGTGCTGTGCGCGGACGGCGGTCTGCTCAGCGAAGACGTCATGGCGAGCCGCATCCGCAGCTTTTCGGAGCAGGTTTTGTGGGCGCTGAAGGATCGTGGGAGCACGCATTTCACCGGGTGCTGACCACGGCGCACGGTGTCGGTCGCACGCGGCACTGGAGCCGCAGGACGATCGGTGGCTGCTCGTGCGCGACCTGATGACCGACCTGGAGACGCTCGTCGACCAGGACGCCAGCACCACCGACGACGACCTAGCCGGCCTGCCGGTGCTGCTGGACCCGCGCACCAGCGGTGCGTCCAACAGACGCCGGGTGTGGGCCTCAGTGGCGCTCTAGTGCTAACGCGCGACCCCCAGCCCTCGGTACGCCGTACTCCCTGCCACCAGACCGCACATGGTGGCACCTGACCTGGGACTCGGTGGCGCCGCCGATCCCGGACGACCCAGACCTGGTGGAGCTGTTTGCAGCGGAGCGCCCGGCGCTCGTGCACGCCCAGCTGCAGGCGTGGTGCCCCAAGCTGCTGAAGCGGATCGGCGCGCGGCCGTTCAGCGAGAGCATGCGCGCCAGCTTCCTGCCGGTGATCAGCGCCGGCGTATCGGAGAATCTGCCGCGGACGCTGCTGTACCGCCGCGCGCTCGCCATGGTGGCGTCGCTGGACACGTCCGACGACGATGGCGGCGGTGACAGCAGCAAGCCGGCCACCGCCAAGGCGGCGGTGAACGGCGACGCGGCTGGCGCCCGCGAGCCGTCGCGCCGCGAGCAGATCGAGGCGCTGCTGGCCAAGGCGGACCAGTTCACGCGCGTCTATGATGTGAAGAACCTGCTGGTGCAGCACACGACCATCATCGACGGCCGCAAGGTCGTGCGGTCGCTGGAGCGCCCCTTCTTTTACGAGCCGTATGCGGAGTCTGGTGGGTGGCGGATGCGTGCCAGTCCGCGGCCGGCTCACAAGGGGCACGGTGCGGGCGTTGGTGCTGCGGGTGCGCGGTCAGGGCCCGGATGAACGCGCCGCCGCGGCTGTTTTTGTCGCTCAAGCACAACCACCGCGACGTGATCAGCATCCCGGCGCTCTCGGTCATGACCGGCGTGCCCACGGCCACGCTGCAAAGGCTCTTCTCCAGGTACGCCCAAAAAGGGCCCCTCTTGTCGGGGGCGCCCTCAGCGTCTCAGCTGTTCTGGAGATCGCGCGTGCCATTGGTTGCCGTCACAGCCGCACCATCCAAGACATTCTGACGGCCGACGTGGGCCGCACGCTGATCAGCGAGCGCGACGAGCGGGTGGGCTGGTTCCAGCTGCAGGCCGAGGCCCGCAGGCTGTTCACCGCGTCGGAGGCTGGCGGCGGCGGTGGTGGCGGCGGCGGCGACCGCGACCGCGACCGCGACGGCCGTGGCGGCGGGCGGCCCGGCTCCCGGGGCGGGCGCGGCGGTGGTCGACGCGGCGGCGATGGCGGCGCGCCGCTCGGCGCCGGCTTTGTGAACGAGCAGCGTCGGGGGCGGCGCGTCGCCGCCTTTGGCGACCTTGCCCCCAACCGGGAGCGCGACCCGCGCTTCGATCCGCGCTTCGACCCCACCCGCCCCGCCCGTGGCGGCGGCCCCGCGCGGTACGCTTGCAGCATGCCAGCGAGGGCTGGTGCAGAGTCCCTATCGCCTCACGGTGCCCCCCCTTGTGCCTGGTAGTTCCGTGCGATGGGCTCTGCAGACGCGGCGGCCGTGCGGACAGCGAGGAGCGGCCGTCGCGCACGCACCGCGCGGGCTTGCTGGCGCCGGAGGCCGGCGCCGCCGACGGATTCTGGGGCGCTGGCACGGGCACCGGCACGCCCAACGCGGGCGTTGGCACCGGCGTCGGCTGGACATCGTTGGCCGACGATTGGGACAACCCCGAGGCGTGGAAGCGGCTCCCGATCCAGGAGGACGGCACGGCCGTGCCGGGCAGCCTCCCGCCGCCGCGGCAGTTCGACCCAAATAGCGGGCCCGGCCCGGGCTTGACGTGGCGGCCACCGGACGGCACCGCGCCGCCGCCGCCCTACGCCGACAGCGAGCGCCCGCCCCAGTGGAACCGCGACCCTGACCGCGTCTACCTGCCTTCGTTTGCCTTGCCGGTGCGTGCCGACGCGGACCGCCGCGATGGCGGCGTTTTGCGCTGACGAGCGGGGGGATTGCCGTCGTCGCGATGTGCTTTGGTCCTTTCCAGCGTGTCTACAACCTGGCGGAAGGCTCGGCCCGCCCGATCGGCCTCTTCGCGCCCGGCTCAACGGCCATGGCCGCGTCCGAGCGGTACGCAGTGGCCCGGCCCAGGGCACCGTTGTTGGAATGCATGGGCCGGCGGACCAACCTGCAGGGACCGCCGATGCCTTCCCTGGCGGGCCACAGCTATGTCGACCGCGAAGAGCTCGCGAAGCACATGGCCGCGCACGGCCACAGTACGGCGCGCGCGCGGCCGTCGCGGTGGGGTGGGGCGTCGGCGACACTAACCCTGGGCCGTCGTCACGAGCGGGACGCCTTGGCGGTGCCAGTCCGCCAGCCGCGCCTGCCCGGCTTGGACGAGCTGCCACCGGGCGGCCTCAACTCGGTCTGCCGCTTTATCGGCATGCCCATGGCGCAGGCAGTGACCGAGCTCACGTCGCTCGCCGCGACGGAGCAGGACCCTGCGCGCGTGCGGGAGGAGGCCGTCTCCCGCTACGGCGGCAACGTCTTCCGCGGCCGGCCAGAGGTCCGTAGCGGGTGCCCGGCGATGATGAATCGGTCGCCACCGAAGGCTGACCCCGCGCATCTCACCGGGCAATCACTCGCTCGGACGGGCGGCACAGCTCCCGGTCGAGATGCGGTTTGGCGACGACGACGTTGAAGTCAGCAAGGTGAACGACGTGTACTACCACCAAGCCGGCCAGGTGCGCCGCCACTCCATTGGAAAAGCGTGGCCGTTGCTTCCACTGACGCGGGGCCGCACGGCCGCGCTGATTGCCACGCCTGGCATGCTCAGTTGGCGGAGGTGTTTGTCTACGAGTACCTGCGGCGCTCGCTGGGCGAGGCCACGATCACACCGGCCAGCTGGGTGAGCACGAGCCGGCGCCTGGTTTTCCCGGACGACGACCACAAGGGCGACGACCGCGCCGGCTACGACTTTACCTTTGTCGATCACCAGAACCGCCTGGGCGGTGCCACCGAGCGTGGGCCCCTGACCTACTACGTCGAGGTAAAGGGCCAGTTGAGCCCGACCAAGAAGTCGATCTACCTGACCGACAACGAGTGGCGCACCTGTCGCCTGGTGCACGAGCGCGGGCCCGATGAGCCGCCGGCGGTCTACGTCCTGGTGGTTGTCTGCCTCGCGCCGGAGCCCGTCCGCATCCTCTACTGGCTGGAGGACCCGTACCACCTGATGAACCAGGGCCTGGTGAACGTGCGGCCGGACCGCCTGGCCGTGGTCGTCAACGTCCCGCCGCTGCACACGCGCGGCGTCGATCCCGCCACGGGCGCGGACGTCCTCGTGCCGTTCCACGGCGTGGCGCCGCTGCCGCGCCAGGCCATGATGGCTTTCAATGCCTAATCGCACTGTACAGCACCGCCGCATCCCCACGCATCAGCATGTAGAGAGAGAGAGTCCGTGTACAGCATCGCACGCATGCACAATCAGCAGCGAGTAACCGTTGGAGTCGGTGCCTTTAGTTGACTGCATTGACGTCCATGTGTCCCATTTAGCCTTTAATCGCAGCGATGCGCTCGTCCCCCTAGCTTAAACCTGTCTGCCAGGGCCTTCACGGCGCCTGCCCTGCGTCAGGTGACAGGCAGGTTAACGCCAGCCAGGGGCATACAACAGGGGCTCAGCTGCCCAGCACGATACAGCCCTGTAACTCCACCACCGCGCCGGCCCGCACATCCGGCTCGTTTTGATTTTTGCGGGGCACGAGTTTTCTGCACTTTGCTTCTTGCGTCGCCTTTTGGCGGGAAAAAAATGGCCGCGTGGGCGTCGCTGCGCACGGCGGCGGCGGCGGCGCTGCGGCCGTCGGCCGTGGCCGCCGCCGCACGGGCGCCGCGTTCTGGGGCCGCCCTGCAGCCCATGCTGCTGGGCATGGCGCGCCGCGGGAAAGCGGACGCGGCAGCAGTGGCGGGGAAGGGCAGCGACAAGAAGGCCAAGGCCGAGGCCAGCAAGGCCGACGCCGGCAAGGGCGGCGGCGCCGACGAGCGCAAGAAGGCCGTGCGGCTGTCCACCGAGTTCTTCAAGCAGCTCGAGGAGATGCCCGAGATGCAGGACACGGACTTTGTACGTTCGGCGCGGTGTGCCGTGGCCGTGCGCGCGCGGAACTTTCCGCTAACGCCGCCGTCAGCGTCGGGGTGGGGGGCGATGCCGCGCCCCGGCAGCCGTTCGAGGACAACCCCGAGTTCCGCCGGCACCGGCCACTCTCGGACGCGACCAAGGAAAAGATTTTCCAGGCCATCACCAGCAACCCCACCGAGAACCCGCCGCGCAAGGTCGCCGCCAAGTTCGGCATCTCGCTCGAGCGGCTGGACGCCATTGTGCGCCTGAAGAAGCTGGAGCGCGAGATGGTTGAGAACGTACGGGCGCGCGGAACTCGCGGAAGGCACCCCCGCGCCACGGGTGCCATGATGGTTGACGCGTGGGTGGCGTGGCGGAGCGTCCTGTGCGTCACCCGAGCTGCGCAGGGCTTTGTGGTCGACGCGGAGCTCACCAAGAGCATGGAGGAGTTTGTGTCGGCCACGGACGTCGTGCAGCGGCCCGGCGACGACGACGCGTCCAGCGAGGACACGCCGTACCTCTTCCCCAACTACCTCCTGCTGCAGGAGCGCGAGCCCGTCCCCGCTGATCTGCTGGCGGTGCGTCGTGGACATCGGCGGCCGCGCCGTGTGTCGGCCGCCCGCTCTCTCTCTCCCTCTCTCTGACAAGGAGCGCGCCCAGCGGTGGGCAACGTGGGATGATGGCACGCAGGCGGCGACGGGCCTGCCGGAGCCGACAGCAACGGCCGCGGCGGCCAAGCCGGCAGGGCCGGTAGCCGCCAAGGGCGCGGCGGCGGCGGCGGCGGCGGCGGCGACACCGACGGCGCCCGCAGAGGTCCTTGAGAAGAACGAGGCGCTGGCAGGCGGACGCTACGACTTTGTGTTCACCACGTTCAGCAACGACCGCGCCGTACGCTGCCGTTGGCCACAAAGTCGCAAGGTTGCGAGGGCTGGCCGCTAACGTCCGACCCACACTCTCCTGTGCCTCGTCCGCCACAGAACACGGACGTGTACGTGCGCGACCGCGACGGCGCGCTCCGCCGGACCACGCTGGAGGCCGTGGGCATCCGGCACGGCAAGCCGCGGCCGAAGAAGACCAACACGCCCTGAGGCCGCGCCGGCCCCCCTGTACAGACGCGCAATGAACGACGAACTGCTGTCGCTGTCGCGGGCGCTGTACACGGGTCGCCTGCGCGCACGCTGACCGGGGATGGTACACAACAAGAGGCGGAGGCATCACTGCTTCATCACCTTTTCAAACTCCTTCACGGCCGCGGCAATCTCGGGGTCCTTCAGGACCTCGGCCATCTTGCTCGGATCCGCCATGACCTTGGCGAACGCGTCGGCGATCTTTTTGTTCTGCATGAGCTTGATCACCGTCGGGTTGCTCATCAGTTTCTTGAGCATGTCCGGGTTCAGCCCGCCCGGCATGGCGAAGCCGCCGCCCTTGCCGGCGCCGCTGCCGTTGCCCGCGGCGCCGCCGGTGTGGCTGCTGGCCTCGGCGCGGCGGCGCTTGGCCTCCTGCCGCTCCTGCCGCGCCTTGGCGCGGGCCTGCGCGGCATCCAGCTTGGCCTTGACCCGCTTCGACTCTTCGTACGTGTCCTCGTCATAGTCCAGCGCGTTGGCGCGCTGCAGATCCCTGTGAGCCGCCGCGATCGACGGATGCACCGGGTGTTTCAGTCCCCATCGTGCCGGCGGCTTCACCCATCCACCTGCGCGCGGTGCGAGCACGCACTGCAGCGCCTGCTCCCACTTGCCGAGCAGGGCGTAGGCGCGGCCGCGGATCTTGTACGCCTTGGCCGAGTTGGGATTGATCTTGACGGCCTCGTCGCAGTCGAGAATGCAGGCCTGGGCGCGGATGCCGCGGCGCGCTCGACGCATGGGCACACTCCTAGCCGTTAGCCCACGGTCGGGCGCCCCCACCCGCCAGGCGACCGCGCGTACGTTCGGCCGGCGCATCTTGAGGAAGACATTGCCGCGGGAGGCGTACAGCATCGCGGCTCCCGGGTTGAGCTTGAGCGCCTGCGTGAACTGCCGCACCGCTTCGGCAAAGTCGCCCGACTCGAGCGCCTGCTGGCCCAGCTCCTTGGCCTGCTGCGCCTGCTCCACCTCCTCGTCGGTGACCATGCGGTCGGTGTCGCCCATCTCGTGCTCCGCGGGGTCGACCTCGTCTGGCGCAAGGACGTCCGGTTCGGGCTCCTCGGGCGGCTCCTCCTCCGGCTCGACGACCTCCGGCTCGGGTGCCGGCTCGGCCTCCGGCGGTGCGGCGGGCTTGGCTGCGTTGCCGCCGCCGCCGCCGCCGCCGCCGCCGCCGCCGAGGACGTCCGGGATCTCGGCGTCGAGGTCGTCGTCGCTCACGGTCGGCAGCTTGGCATTGAGGCTGAGCAGGTAGTCCTTGAAGAACTTGAGCTCCGGCTTGTGGATCTCATCCGGGTGCTCCTTCAGGTGGTGCACCGCGCGCTTCAGCGCCGCATAGTCCATGGTGGTCTGCGTGTCGAGGAGCCACCAAACGAGCGCGACACCGGCCAGCGTTAGCGAACGCGCGCATGAGGCACGGCATGGGCGGCGTCTGTCCGCACGCACCGTCGTCCGGGCGGCCGAAGTGGCCGGCGTCGCGTATCGTCGCGGCGAGGCCAGGAAGGACGGCACCAGCGCCACCGCGCCAGCGTGCTCAGCAGAGTGTCGGCCAGACGGCCTGGTACCCGAACAGTGCGCGCTTGGGCGCTCGTCGCGGGCCGCCAGCGGGCGGCCGGTGCGTCGTCGTAGATCCTTCTCGAAGTTTCGATCCCGTTGTGACCGGTTTCGTGGAGGAGACCCGAGGGCGTTGTATGGCGTTTGTTATCAGCATGGCACTGCAATAAAGGCGCTAGGTTTGCGGGGGAAACTGATGGGTGACGTATCAGATTCGGTAATGAACCACATTGCGGTGTTGGAAAGACGCCTTTGGGTGCGTCCCAACGGCGACCCTGAAAAGTCGCACTCTAGGTCTGACTTTGAGTAGGACGTCCTGAAAGTGACCCAGAACGGACGTCCGTTGAGTCGTCTATAGAGTGGGACGCCCCTCAGACGGACGTCCGTGAAGTCGTCCATTCGGTGGACGCGCACGCGGACCCAAGCCACCATTGGATCTCGCCACTCACCGCAAAAGTCGCCTTTGGGTGCGTCCCAACGGCGACCCTGAAAAGTCGCACTCTAGGTCTGACTTTGAGTAGGACGTCCTGAAAGTGACCCAAAATGGACGTCCGGTGAGTCGTCCATAGAGTACGTGGGACGCCCTCTGCTCAGGCTGCTATGGAAAGAGAAGATTCGTTCGATCGGTCACAGCTCGAGCAGCGGTCATGCATGTACTTGACAATAGCAGCTTCATGGGGAGGATCGATCGAGGCGATCGTACGTCGGAGATGGTAACGTGCCGCTGCATGCGACTGGGCCTGCCATGGCCTGCACGTTACGGGCCCACGACCTCGCCGCGCCACGCCAGGCATGATCGAGGCGCGGGCGATCGACCGGCCCGATGCATGCGTTCGCTTCATCCGGGGAGGTCACGCCACCTCCAGCCGCCTCGCGGCCGCTGCCTGGCGTGGGCCAGCGGTGTGCATGCATGCGCTTGCGAGGTGCAGCCCGGCCCATGTGACGTTTGCTACCCACGTTGGAGGTCTCTTTTTGCAGGGCGTGGTCCATAGTGGCGCCTGCGGATTCGCCTGCGGCAGCGCACGGCGATTTGGGCGCTTGCCAGTGATGACGTGAGCGATGACGAAGGCGAACCGTGCAACTGAACTCCGCCGCCGCCGCCACACCGCCGCCACCCCGACAGACGCCACCACCCCGACAGACGCCACCGCTCCGACAGACGCCGCCACCGCCACCGCCGCCACCACCGGACGACGCGGGGGGAACACGCAGCGGCGATGCGGACGTGATCGTACGGCTGGGTTGCAGTGAGCGGCGGGCGCCTCGGCATGCGTCGCCAACCGCAGGCCGGCGTTCTCGAAGGGGCCACGCCACGGGCGCGGCCGTGCGCACGGTGCGGCGCGGCGTGCGCAAGGGCGAAGACGGAGCGGACGCCGCCGCGAGGGCGTATAGAACGTTGCCGTGGGGCTGGCGAGCGGTCGACGTGAACCGCGGTGCACCACTGGGCGGCGCGCGGCCATGCTGCCGCCGACTTGGCAGCTCCTGCAATAATGGCGACGGTAACCACGACGGCGGAGACCGTGGAGCGACCAGGTACGTCCCTCTGCGCGGGGGGCAGCGACGTTTTCTGCGGGTTTTTCCACCTGCTGACCGACGCTCGTGGCGCGGCTTGGCTTATCACGCGGGCCCCCGCAGGGTGGTCGGCCACGGAGACGCTGTCGTCGTCGCTGGCCACGCACCTGCTCAACTTTGTGCTCATGCCCATCTCCTACTCCAAGGCCGACAACGCCGCACCGCCGGCACCGCTGACCATCGGCATCCATACCGCCGCCAGCCAAGGCAACACCGCCCTCACCGCCGAGCTGCTCAAGTGCGTTCCGCGTCCCGTGCGCTTCGGGCTGCCTGCCACACGCTGACGCGGCTCTCGCCTAGCCGGCCTAAATTCACACAATGCGCCCCTCTACTAGAAATGGCGCGGACCCCAACGCGCTGAACCGCGCGGGCCGGACGCCGCTCATGGGCGCGGCCTTCCACGGCCACGTCAACGTCGTGAAGCTCCTGCTCGACCACGGCGCCGACATCAACCTCCGCGGCCGCGACGGCGCGACGGCGCTGATGTACGCCGCGACGGCCGACCGCAAGGACGTCGTGCGGCTGCTGCTGGACCGCGGCGCGCACCGGTGGATCCGCGACCGCTTCAACCAGACGCCGTACCAGTTTGCGCTCTCCATCAACAACATCCCGCTCGCGCGCCTGCTGGACCTGCGCGACATCGTCGGCCTCCTGCCCGACGAGGTAGGCCGCGATCCATCGGTGCAACACTCAGCGTTCTTGAGAAAAAGGCGCTCACCGCCCGGCCGACTAATATAACGGCTTCGTCGCGGCCTTTAGATTGCCCTGCGCATTCTCGGTTACCTGAACGGGCCGGCGCTGCTCAACGCGGCGCTGGTGTCACGCCGCTGGTACACCCTCACCAACGACAAGGTCTGGCACCCAGCGCCGCATACTTTGTTCGCCTTCCGCCATAAGCTCACCGTCGCCGTGCCCAGCATTTTTTTTCGTTTTTGGATCCTGGCACAGACCCTGTGGCGCCGCATGTGCCTCCGGAAGGGCTGGACCCGGCCGGGGCTGGCGGACGAGGCGCTGCTGTCGCCGGTCAACCTGTGGAAGCGGCTGTACGCCGAGCGGACGACGCTGCAGACCAACTGGCGCCGCGGCCGGTTCGACGTCATGACGTTCCAGCAGCACCAGGGCATCGTCCACGCCGTCGACCTCGCGCGCACGCGGCTGCTGACCGCTGGCCACGACGGCAAGGTCCTGCAGTGGTGCGCACGCACCGGCGACCTCCTGAGCACGTGCAAGGACGCGGCCTCCAACAGCCCCGTCGTCGCGGTCGAGCGCTGCGGGCCGTTTGTGCTCGCCACGCGCATGAATGGGTACGGCAACGGGCAGGACGACGGCGCTGCATCGCCTGCACTGCGCGCTGAACCCGGAATCTACCCAATCGTTTGAACGCCCGGTGTCGGTGTCAACTAGGGACCTGGTGGTCTGGCCGGACGGCGACGCGGTCACGGGCGTGCACGAGCCGCTGGCGGTCGTCGCCGCGCACGACGGCTGCGCGTCGTGCCTGGCCGTGGACGGCGACACCGTGGCGACGGCAGGCTTTGACGGCTTTGTGCGTGTCTGGGCGCTGAACATTGCGAGCCCCACGCCGCAGCTCCGGATGACGCGCTTGGTACGGCACTCCGCAGCACGCACCCCCCACCGCGCCACTGCCCGGCGGGGAACGTGCATTAAGGCCCACTTGCTGTTCTGGCATTGCCCGTGCGCGTCGCAGATGGCTGGCCACAACGGCGACGTCTACGCGCTGTGCGCCCGCGGCACCACCGTCGTGTCGGGCGGGCTGGACGGCACCGTGCGCGTGTGGAACGCGGTCACCGGCCGCTGCGAAAAGATCCTTACCGGTCACAAGGTACGCGCCGTTCGCAACAAGTGCGGCGGATGAGCCACGGCGCTCAGAAATGGTCCAGAGCACGGTCCTCGTTCTTTTTTTTTTCGGCTTTACGATGCTGCCAGGACTCTGTGACGTGCGTGGCCATGAACGACCAGTTCATCTTCAGCGGGTCCATGGACAAGACCGTGCGCGGTACGTCGCGCGATCAGCACTCGGTGTAGGTACGCATGATGCCTAACACGGCACGCGCCTTCTCCCACCTGCCTCGTGGCGGCTTGCAGTGTGGAACCGGCAGACCGGCGCGGTCAGCCACATCCTGACGCACACCAGCCGCATCCGCTCGTTGCACTACCACTGCGGCCGCCTCGCGACCGGCACCTGCGACGCCACGCGCAACATTCTCGGTGCGTCCAAACCGTCCGTGCACGCGTAGGGGGCCTGCGCGGCCGTGCTAACGTGAGCGTTCCTCCCCACCGTCCCGGTGGATGCCGTGGGCTTGCGCAGTGTGGGACATCAGCGACGGCCGGCTGATCAGCCACCTGCAGGGCCCCCGCGCGGCCGTCTCCGCCGTGCGCTTCGACGACGAGCGGCTCGTGTGCTGCGGCCACGACAGCAGCGTCGCGCTATTTGACTTTGCCAGCATCGACTTCCCGCGCATCCAGATGGTGCGTGTGCGCTGGGGACGCTATGGCCGTGCGCGAGCGCGTGCGCTAACGCGGCGCATCGCTCCACGGGCAGTTGCTTGATACGACAGACGGTGGGGGCGCTCACGTTCCAGCCCAGCCAGTAGCCTGCGTTCCACGGTTTGGTTCGGTCTGACGCTGGCAATTGCCAACATGTGAACTGTACCATCTTGTAAGTGCCATAGAGGTGATTGTTGTTGTGGTTCTTCCCCCCAAAACTCTGTATAGTCGCGGCTCGTGTACAAGTTTATTTTGTGTCGTGAACGTAGACGTGGCGGTCTTCACCGACGGAACCGGGTGTACGCCCACGCCGCGGCGGTGGCCACCGCGGCAAGGGTGGCCGTGGCGCCCAGGCCGATGCCAAAGTTGACGAGCTTCATCTGCTTGCGCCACCGCCGCATGGCCTCCGAGTACGGGATCTCCGTGAAGGAGACCATCGAGTAGAGCGGGATGATCTTCTTGGGCGCCGCGTAGTGCATGAGCGCCTCGACCTTGCGCTGCAGCAGGAACCACGGCGACACAACCTACGCACCCCACCGCCGCCCGCACCGAGCGCTACCCGAGGAGGTGTGGTCAGTTCGCGCGCCCGCGGTTCCTTGGCCGCGCGGTCGGCGCCACCGTGCCTTGGAGCGCATCTCGACGTAGTTGTACATGGCCAGGTCGCAGATGGCGATGGCGTCCGGGTGCCGCCGCGCGGTGTACGTGGCGAGCGCCTTGCTCAGGTCGCCCTGCGTCTCGTCGAGGATGCGGTCCAGCACCAGCACGTCCTGGAAGCCGGCGTTCATGCCCTGGCCGTAGAACGGCACCATGGCGTGGGCAGCGTCGCCCAGGATGACGACGCTGTCCTCGTAGTGGTACGGCCAGCACTGTGGCGGCGATGAAGCCGGATGCCCACAGGGCCGGGTGCCTCCACGGTGAGCACCGCGCCATTCGTGCGGGGAACCCCGCGACGGCGAGGGCACGCCACCTTGACGGTCACCAGCGCGCCCGTCGGGTTGGAAAAGTAGTTGTGCAGGAGCAGGTCCTTGCCCATGAGCTCGAGCGCGTCGGGGAACTCGGTCTCGAAGAGCCGCAGCACGTCCGCCTCGGTCTTGATGCTGTCAAAGTTGGCGAACGGCATGAACAGCGTGCATGTGAAGGAGCGGTCCTGTGGCGGCCGGCCGCCCAGGGCGGACCGAGCACGGAATGTGAGCGTGCCCTGCCGCAGCCGCGGGCGCACCGGGCGGCGAGAGGGCCCACCTTGTTGGGCAGCGCGATCATCATGAACGTGTGCCGCGGCCAGATGTGCAGGTGCCGGCCGTCCATGCGGAACTGGCCGTCGTCGGTAGGCGGGATCGACAGCTCCTTGTAGCCGTGGTCGATGTAGGTCTGCTGGTAGTCCATGCTGCACGGTGAGCCCACACGACGCGGGTCTGTCCGGCTTGCATTAGCTGCGCAGGGCCGAGGCCGTTCCGGCGCGGCGCGCTCAGCGGCCTACCGGACGTTCTTCATCAGGTTCTTGCGCACCGCCGAGAACGCGCCGTCGGTGCCCAGGTACAGGTCGCTCTGGTGCTCGACCACCTCCTTCGTGTCCGACCTATAGTGGGCGCGCGGCCAACGGAGAGGCGAGCGGGCACCAGCGTCAGGCGCTTCCGCCGGGCTACCTTTGCCCGCGTCCGTCGCGGGTGCGCACCGGCGGAAGCGCGCCGACTTGGCCTTAAAGTCCATCGTCTCCAGCTGGTGGTCAAAGTGGATGCGGACGTTGGGCATGGCCTCGGCGGCGGAGAGGAGCGCCTCGTTCAGCTTGCGGCGGTCCACCGACACGATGTACTCGCCGTGCAGGCCGTAGTTGAGGGGGTGCAGGCTGCCGTCGCGGCTGTGGATCATGCGGCCGACCATGGGCATGCCGTCGGAAAGCACCTGGTCCGCCAGCCCGACCTTGCGCAGGGAGGCCAGGCCGCGCTCCGAGAGCGCCAGGTTGATGCTGCGGCCTTCGTACAGGTTCTGCGTCCGAATGTCTGGGGGCGCGGCCGGGCGGCGAGCCGAGTTGGGCGACGTGAGTGCGCGCCCGCCGTGCGCGCGCTGCTGCCCTTTTGGCGGCGCGCACCGTACCGTGCCGCTTCTCAAAGACGTCGACGGCGTAGCCGCGCCGCGCCATGAAGAGCGCGGCGAGCGAGCCGACGAGGCCCGCGCCGACGACGGCGACGGACTGCTGCGCCTCGGGAGCAGCCATGGTGCTGGCCTTGTCGGGATGGCCCTCGGGATCGCGATTGGCGCAGCAGCCCTGCGACGGCCCGTGTTCACCGTGCCGCCCTGTGTTCCGTCCGTCTCCCGCCGTGGCCAGCGAGCGTTTCCGGGGCCGGCGTGGCGTCCTCCAGCGGCCGCGTGTGCGCCGCCCTCGTCGTCCTCGCCGAGGCAACCGCGCCCACGTGTGGCGCAGGCTAGGGTCTGCCCAATGACGTCATCCATGACGTCCTCAAAGCGCCCCTCCAGGCGGGCCTTTGTCTGTAGCCTTGACTAGTTAGAGAAGCGCCCTGTGTGTGGAGGACGCCTCTGCGTTGGGGCGCTTCCTACGAGGGCAGGAAGCTAGTGCCACTGTCCTCGCTCCGGTGGGACGCGGCCACACGGGCGCCGCAGGAAGGCCTAGCCATGGCTGCCGTCATCGTGCGCCTGGCGCTGCGTGCGCCCACGGCGCCGCCGCTCGGGCGCATGCCCAGCAGCCGCCTGGTCCGTCGGGCGACCGGCCACCACGCGGCGTTGAGCACCGCGGCCGCTCTGCGGCCCGCCCGCCCGCCGGTGCTCGCCGGCCCGCTCTGGGCGGCGCCGCGGCCGCCGGCCCCGTCGCCGCTCGTCGTGCCCGGCGCCGCGGCCCGGCTGTCGGCGCGCCGGTTTGCCAGCCCGCCCACCAAGGTGTGTGCGCGATACATTTCTTGACGCAGGCAACTAGGGCGACGCGCTGACGCGGCGGTATACGCGCGCCTGGCCGGGCTTGGCCCGACTTTAGAGCGCGCCGCCGCCGCCGGGCGGCGACCCGGACAACAAGCCGTTCAGGTGGGCCGACGCGTTCGAGTACTTTATCATGCTAGTACGACGCGGCCGTAGCCCTGGGCGAGCAGCCCGCCCGCCGCCATGCTGACCCACGTCGCCACGGCCGGTTCATGCTTCGCTTGAAACGCAGTGGCGCGGCACGCGCAAGCTAGTGCTCGACACGTTCAAGACGCTGACCTACGCCGTCAGCAATGGCCCGGCTTCGCGCCACGAGATCCTCCACATCCGCCGGTACGCGGCGCGGCGCGGGCGCCGGAACCTGCGTGGCAGCCGACGTGTGGCCAACCACTGCTGGCCGCGCGTCCTTCCCCGCCGCGTCCACAGCAACAAGGGCGACTTGCTGGTGTTCCTGCCGTTCATGGCGTACCTGATGCTGCCCGGCTCGTTCATCCTCCTGCCCGTGGTCCTCGTCAAGTACCCGCGGTTCGTGCCGACCGTGTTTCACACCGACTCTATGAAGGTTGATGGTGCTGCTGGCACACAGCGGAGCTCGCTAGTGCCGTGCCTCACCGCGCCGTACCATCCGCGGCCGTATTCCGGCGGCATCCAGGATGCGGCTGCGGGCAAGCCGCAGCTGCGGATCAACATCGCCAATCTGCTCATCGCGGAGGCGACGCCGGCCGTGGTCGCCCCGATCGGCGGCGTCATGAGCAAGGAGCAGTGGGAGCAGCTGGTCATGGCGGTACGACGCGCTGATGAGGGGCTGCACGCTCGCGCGACGCCGCTTGACACGCCCAGCTGCGGCGACCAGTCCGACTGTGCTTGCGCGTTCCAGAGCCGCGACGGGCTGCTCACGTACGAGGAAGTGGCGCCGGCCGCGGTGCGGCTGGGCGAGACGGTGTGGTCGCCGACGCAGATGTCGCCACAGACGGCGCGGCTGTGCACCTACTTCTTTGGCGTGCCGTCCTTCTTCTTCCCGCGCTGGAAGCTGATTGACCACCTGGACTTTATCAAGGACGACGACGAGGTGGGCGGCGGCGAGGTGCACATGAATGCGGCCATGCGGTAGCAAACGTGCTAACGGGGGTCCGCGCAACTGCGTCTGGTGCGGACGATCGCACAGATGCTGGCGTCGATGCGCATTGTGGACGGCGGCCACCTGAGCGACGAGGACGTGACGGAGGCGCTCTGCGACCGCGGTGCGGCCCGCGCGCGCAACGCTGGATCGACGCGCGCCCCCCGGGTGTGCTGACGTCGCCTAGTGTGCATGCTAAGCGCGATGGCACGTTTTCCGGCGCAGGTTTCCATCGGCGCATCGTGGCCGCCACGCCCACCAGCGAGCAGCGGCAGATGCTGCAGCGCTGGGTGGCCTTCTCGCAGAGCGAGCCCATCAAGAACAACATCGGCGCCCTCCTGGCCGCGCGCATTCTGAACGCGCGCTAGCGTTCGGACGTCGACCGAGTCGCCAGGCTGAGTGAAACACTCGTTTGTACGTAGGTTGTTGTACAGCACCAGCGGTCTTTTGGCTGCTCCGAGCATCGGCCATCCTGCAGCGCACTGTGAATGTGAACCCGCGCATGCCCCAGCTTAAGCGAACTCTCGAGAGCTTTCCAGAATCTTCCAAGACGTGTTCTGCACACGCTCTGACGCTCCCTTCAAGAACCGATGACGTCACCGGTAGAATGGGGTTGAATGCGTATTTTCGAACGGCAGAACCGCGGCAGAATCAACGGCAGACTCAACTGCGGCCGACGAGCGGCGGAAGCGCGGCGGAACAGCGGCAGAACAAGGAAGAAGCGCGCGCTTTTTCGTTGTGGGTACGTCGTCGCAGGAGGGCCGTTGCGGGCGCGACCGCGGGGGAAGGGGCGGCCGGGGCGGCACAGGGCACGGCGGCGGCCGCCTGTGTAGCAATTGAATGGAGCTTGAGGTGGAGAGGACGGGGTGGCTGAAAACAGTGGCGTCGTGTCTGGGAAGTGGGTACCGAGGGCAGGCCGTCGTCGTGTTGTCCAAGGGCACAGGATGCCTTTGCACGCTGCGGACGGCGAGGCGCAGGTGGACAGCCGAGCCACAAGGACTGGCCAAGGACAATGTTCAGCGGCACGGTGGCTGGTTTATCGCAGACCACCAGGTGGAAACGTGCGTGGCGGACGGGGTCCCAGCACGCCCGCAGGATGACGTGGACACAGGGACCGGCAGACCCGCACCATAAACACCGGGATCCGGCGTGTAGAGCGCGCGATCACAGCTGCCGCCACAACGGGATCTACGTTGTGTTTTCTTGTGCTGACTATCTCACTGTTTTTAAGCTTCGTTTGGCCGTGATTTCCGTCGCAGGTCTGCCGCAGCGCAGGTTTGCCCACTCTCTATCATGGCGGCGCTGGCGGCAGCCGCGCGGCTACTGCGGTCGCAGGCAGCGCCGGCCGTGCGTCGGGCGGCCCTGGGCCACCCACCGGCTCGGCCGGTAGCTGGCGTGGCGCGCTGGGCCCCGCGCCGCCTGCCCGCGGCGGTGCTCCAGCGGACGTACACCACCAGCAGCGTTGCGGACGCCGCGGCGGAGGCGGTGCGACGACGGTGGCGGCCATATCTCAACGCCGGTAGCAGTTGCTTGCGCTGACGTAGCCTGCCCTGTGGCATTTGCATTCGGTACGACCAGGCGAACGACAAGAGCCAGGAAGAGTCGCAGCAGCAGCAGCAGCAGCAGCGGGAGCAGGAGCAGGAGCAGCAGCAGCAGCACGACAGCGCCAAGGACGAGCTCCACGCGGTCGTGTCCATATTTGACTTGTTCTCCATTGGCATCGGCCCGTCGAGCTCCCACACCGTCGGGCCCATGCGTGCCGCCAAGCAGTTTGTCGACCTCTGCCGCCGCGACGGTGCGATCCGCGCTAGCTGCGTTAGCGATCGCCGCCGGCTGCTGCAGATGCTCACGGATCCAAGCGCGGCCCCGAGAGTGCTGACGCGCCGCAGGGGTGTTTGACAAGGTGCACAGCCTCCGGGCGCACCTCTTTGGCTCGCTGGCCTTGACTGGCCAGGGCCATGGCACTGTGGACGCGGTGTTGGTGCGGGGCGGCCAGCATCGTCGCGATGTGGCTGGCGGGCGCCAGGCGCTAAGCGATGCGCGCGCGAACGCCCTGCTCTCACCTCACAGATGGGGCTGGAGAACGAGACGCCCAAGCACGTCAACACAGAGACCCTGCCGGCGCGCGTGGCGGAGATCCGCGCCAACAGCAGGCTCAAGCTCGGCGGCGAGCGGCCGATCACCTTTGTGGTGGACAAGCACCTGCTTCTGCACAAGGATCAGACGCTGCCGCAGCACCCGAACGGCATGCGCTTTGACGCGTTTAACGCCGACGGCGAGCTGGTGTGCACCAAAGAGTACTTCTCCATCGGTACCGCCGTGGCATGCTGTGCACAAGGGCCACGCGGCTTGCGCTTTTGCTGACAACCGCGTTCCCGCCGTGCCGAGCGGCCGCCGCAGGCGGCGGCTTCGTGGTGGAGGGCGACATCGAGGAGACGCACGACAACGCCTTTTACAAGCGCAAGCGCTCCGTCGTGGACACGGGCCGCAAGCACGTCGTGCAGGCCAACCTACCGTTCCGGACCGCCGCGGACCTGCTGGAGGTGTGCCGGCGCGAGAACATGTCCATCGCGCAGGTGGTCTACGAGAACGAGCGGCGGTGGCGGTCCGACGTCGAGATCAGGCGGGGCCTCCTGGAGATCTGGCGCAACATGGACGCGAGCATCACCAACGGCTGCTGGGCGACGCAGACGCACCTGCCGGGCGGGCTGAACGTGCGGCGCCGCGCGCCGCTGCTGTTCAAGCGGCTCATGGAAAAGTCGCTGGTACGTTCCGCCTTGGTGCTCAGGTGTGTCGCACCGTGGCGGGCGATGTGCTGAGGCGCACCCCACGCGCTGTGGGACGCCAACGCTGTAGCCGGTGTCGCCCGTCGGTGCCACGCGGCCGTCGTCGCCCGAGGCGCTCGTGCCACGGCAGGCGGCGAAGCGTCGCGACCTGCACACGTTGGCGTTCCTGGACTGGCTGTCGTGCTTTGCCATCGCCGTCAACGAGGAAAACGCCTGCGGCGGTGCGTGCCGCAGAAAGCCCCACAGTACGTCGTTCGCACGCTGATTCGCCCTGCGCGCGTGCCCTTTGGTTTGCTTCGCCTAGGCCGTGTCGTGACGGCGCCGACCAACGGCGCTGCTGGCAGTACGTGCCGGCGCACAAGCAGCGCTGCGTCGGGCCCTCCGTCCTACTCACGAGCGACGTTTTCCTTCTTCCTTGCCACTCGTTGCGATTCCAGTCATCCCGGCGGTGCTCAAGTACTACCTGTCGTTCGTGTCGGCCAACCACGAGGAGGACATCCAGGAGTTCCTCCTGACGTCGGCGGCCATTGGCATGCTCTTCAAGCGGGGCGCCAGCATTTCGGCCGCCGAGGTCGGCTGCCAAGGTGCCGCCGTCGCGTCGCACGGGCCGTGACCCCGCGTCTGCAGCGCCACGTTGACACGTCGGGCATGTACGCGCGGTTCTGTGCGCGGGCCACAGGCGAGGTCGGCGTCGCGTGCTCCATGGCCGCGGCGGCCCTGACCGCCGTCATGGGGGGATCGCCGCAGCAGGTGGAGAACGCCGCGGAGATTGGCATGGAGCACAACCTCGGTGCGCGGGCCGGCCACGCGCCGCGCGGCGCACAGCAAAAGACTGACTGCGCTCGCCACGTTTGCCGCGCCGGATCGCGGCTGCTGGGCAGGCCTCACATGCGATCCGATCGGCGGCCTCGTCCAGATCCCGTGCATTGAGCGCAACGCGCTGGGCGCCGCCAAGGCCGTCACCGCGTCGCAGCTGGCGCTCAGCGGCGACGGCCACCACCGGTGCGTGCGCGGTGCCGCCGCGCTGGGCCGGCCGGAGCCGATGCGGCTAACCCTGCGGCCACAAGGTCGCGACCTAGGCGCGTTGGCTGCCACCCACCGCCCAGGGTGACGCTGGACCAGGTCATCGAAACCATGCGCCAGACCGGTGCCGACATGCAGTCCAAGTACAAGGAGACGTCCTTGGTACGCCTTCGCTGCACCTCTGACGGCGCAGCGGACGCCAGCGGCTGACGCGCGTCTTTCGACTTTGCGCGGATCGGACGCTTTTCGCAACAGGGCGGGCTGGCCCTGAACGTGCCCATGTGCTAGAAAAAGCGGCCTGTCCAATCCTGTTTGGCTCCGTGTCACACTGCTCAGCTCGGTGGTGTGCGCCTTTTCCTGCGTTGCGTTACTTTGTTTGCTTTGTTTTCAGTTACTGCTTCGCGGATGATGATGTACTCTTTACAGTGCCTGTAAAAGGTATGTGTACATAAATGCCTGCTCACTGTTGGTGCGACGGTGCGGAGGCGCCGGGCAGTTCGTCCATGGCTTTGAGCAGTGCGGCGACCATCGCGCGGGCGCCTTTGGAGAACGGCCCGAACACGACCTCGCGGTCGGCCGGCGCCGCCGCCGCGGCCTCGTCGGTCAGCGGCGCGTCGTTGAGGATCCGCCGGCACCGGTCGCGCAGGCGGTCCAGCACGCCGTGCTCCAGGTAGTAGGAGCGCACGACGTCCTCAAAGCCGCCCGGCGGGTTGCGGATCATCGTGATGGCCGTCTGCGCGCGCCAACCCACCCTGGGCGAGAACGGCGCGTCGCTGTTAGCCACACGGCGGGGCACAGCATCGCCGGACTGCTTGGTTGGCGGCGCGGCGTACCCGCATGGAGAGGAGGAAGGCGCGCTCATTGTAGGCCAGCGCGTTGGCAAAGCCCTCGGACGTGCCGCGGTGGCGCTCAAAGCCGGCCTCGTTGTAGTACGGGTACTTGACCAGGACGAGCGACTGCAGCGACACCAGCAGCTGCAGCACCGTTGACTTGGGCGTCCACACCTCGACGCTGTCGCCCATCCACGTGTTGAGCAGGCTCAGGCACACGCGGCCGTCCTCGTAGAGGTTCGGGTTGAGCCGGCCGAGGCCGTCGGTCATGGAGTAAAAGTACACCTGCGGCGGCGTCGTGGGGTAGTCCGGCGGCAGGGCAATGTCGAACTCGAAGAGGACGTCCTCGTACGGCGTGCCCGACGCGCCGACGATGAGCACGCGCATCTTGTCCATGTCGCTCTCGAACGAGCGCACAAAGATGCCGTCTGCCGCCGCCGCCGCCGCCGCCCGCGCCACGAGGCGCCGCTCCACCCCCGAGATCGGTTGGTTAGCGCGTCGCCGCCCGGCCAGCCGCCGCATCACTTTTCCCACTCGCCCACGCACCAGGCAGCGACGACTCGAGCGTCCGGTGCTCGTTCATGATGCGGCGCCGGCGTGCCGAGTTGCCGGGGTCGGCCGCCTGCCCGGTGGCGTACCGGTGGTCCGCCGGCAGGGTCTCCAGGATGGCGAAGCGCTCGATGCCCGCGGTCGCCGCGTTGAACACCCGCGCCGCAGGCTGGCTCTCCGCCGTGGGGCCGCCGGGGCCGGCGATCGCGCCGCCGGGCGTGGTCCCGGGCGCCGCCGCGGCAGCCGGCGCGGAGACGGCGCCGTTGGCCGCAGCCTCGGGCTTGTGCTCTGGTGGCGGCGCCGACGTCTCCGTGTCCACGTGGTCGAACGGATCCTCCACCGCCTCCTCCATGGTCTCTGGAAAATGTGCCGCAAACAACGTCGGCAAGGCTCCACATCAGTCGTCGCTGAGCCAGGGTGCGTCAGCCGCTGTGTACAGCTCCTACCGTCGCCGTCTTCGTCGTCGACCGACTCCCACTCGTCGTCATCGTCGCCGCCGCCGTCCTCGTCCTCCTCGCCGTTCGCGGGGACCCACCGCGGCGACGTGGGCGACCGCCTTCCAGTGGCCGACGGATGGTGGTGGCGGCGGCGACGGTGGTGGTGCGAGCTGTTGTCGCTGTCGGTCGACATGTTGTCTTCGTCGTCGTTGTCGTTGTCGTCGTCGTCACCGTCGCCGTCCTCGTCGCTGTACTCGCTGTACTCGCTGTACATCTCGCCGTCGTCGTCGTCCACCATGTGGTCCCCGTAGTCGTCCTCGTCCTCGTCGCCTGCGCGCAGGTCCTCCGAGTCCACCAGGGTCAGGCCCGGGGGGCTCACCAGCGACCACCTGTCGCACCCGGCGGCAGGAGCGATGCCTGCGAAGCGAGGCCACATCAGTCTCAGCCGCCGAGGGCGCGGCGGTGAAATTGTGCGACGCGTACGTTTGGTCCGGCCACACGACGACGACCTGCAGCGTGGGCAGCATGTAAAACACCACGCCAAAGCCGGCGGTCGGGGTCGGGTTGAAGAGCGGCACGTCAAAGGGCCCAAAGCGGCGGAACAACTGCTGGACCTCGTCCAGCTGGGCCTCCGAGGGCATCACCACGGCCTGTGCCGTTGAACCTCGTGGCCGCGGGAGAGGCGACTGTGAGCCACGGCTGGCGGACTAGCGGCGCGGAAGCCATCGGCTAGACGATGCGTACGTCGTTTGTCAGGCGCAGCACAATGTCGCCCGGGTGGTGGTGCCAGTCCGGGTGCACCGCCAGCTCGTAGACCGGCACCTCCTCTGGCTCGCCCTGTACCGATGCGCCACGAACGCACGGCGGATGGAGCCTAGCGCAACGGTGAGCTCCGGCACTCGTCTCGCTCCAACGATGGCCGGCCCAACGGCCAGACGGCGCGACGCACCTTGGGGACCATGACGGACCCGTTCTCCTCAAAGAACTGCACCTTGCACACCCGCTCCTTGGCATCGGACTGCAGCACAATGCCCGTCGTCGCCGGCGACTGTGCGCGCGCGCTCCAGCCATGGGCACGCTACTAGCTGTCAGCATCAGCCGCCGCGCACGCCTTGGTCTCACCCGCCTTGGGCCGTACGGGCGCGTCCGTGGTGGCCAGGCCAAGGCTCCGCTTGGTCCGCGTCACCGCCATGCGCGGCCAGAACTCAAAGTCGTCCACGGCGTACGCCGGCTTGAGCTGCGTCGCCGGGATGCCGTAGGTGACGGTGCCGTCCTTCCACATCACGTCCGTCGTCTCGACCGTGCGGACCACGATCTGCACGTGGCCCAGGTCAAAGTTCTCCGGCTGCGGCGGGCCTTCCTGCAGCCACTGGCGGCGCAGGACCTGGAGGGCGGGCGAGCGGAGGGCACAAGCCCGCGCGGCCTGTGTGCGGTTAGCACTAGGAGCGTTCGCGCCCCGGACTGCGAGTGAGAGGCGTGCGCGCGTACGCCGACGAGTTGCGCGTGCGACAGCGTTGGCTACGAACGCGCCGAGCATACGCGCATCGGCCGTCGGGGAGTGCACGTTAGAACGTCGCAAGAACCACGTCAGAGCGGGGAAGGGCGAACTGCGTACGTTCCCGGCCTGCCGCGACGCCGGCAGGATGGCCGGCAGGTTGCCCCGGGCCACGCCGTCCGACGTGACGGTGTAACCGTTCGGCGTGCCGTCGGCGTTGCGCACCGTGACGACGACGTCGCCGACCAGCTTGCTGCTAAAGTTCATAAAGTCCATCAGCGTCACGTCGTCGGGGCTCATGTACGTCTCCGGGCGCGTGGCGCCCTCGCCCGACGCCGCGCGGCAGATGCGCCAGTCAATCTAGTAGTGGTCGGGCACGGGAAGTCGCACGTAGGAGCGCCCAGTCAGCGGCACGTGGCAGGGCACCGACGCAAGGGCACGGCTGGCGGCCCGAACCTCGAGGGCGCGCACGATCGTCTCGAGGATGACACCGACCCGCCGCTGCGGCGAGTGCTGGCCGCGAATCCAGCGGAACCCTTGCCACACTTGCGGCGGCGCGTCGACAATCTAGGTGAACAAAGGCACGCGGCAACCGTCGCCGGCGAGCGTTGGCCCGGGGGTGCCCTGGCGGGGCAGGTCCACTCTGCGTGCTTGGGCTACACGGACCATGCCGGGGAAGAGCTGCGGGGTTGCCAGGAAGGCCTCCAGGAGGTCGTTCGCGCGCAGCGAGCCGTCTTCGTCCTCCACCTACGAAACGAAGCGCCGGCACCGTGTCACCGCCGCGTCAGCTCTGTCCGCCCGCCGTCATCAGTGTCGATCGCTGCCAGGACCCGCACCTCGCACACGGCGCCATCGAAAAAGTAGACGATGTAGCTCACGCGCGTCGACATGATCACACCGATCCACTCGCCGTGGGTGACGACGGCGCCTGGGGCGGCGCTCCGTGGAGGCACCGTGCGGCCGCTGAATGAGCACGCCAGTGATGTCCACCGCGACGGTGCACGGCGCGCTGGACGTACCGACATCGTACGCCTGCAGCCGCGTCAGCTGGCGGCAGTCCACGCGCTGCGCGTTCGGAATGGCCCGCGCGGGGTCCGCCAGGATGGCGCTGGGGGGCGCGCGCACCGAACCCGTGCGCCCCCGTCGCCTTTAGATCCACCGCAGCACGCGCGCCGCGCCAAGGTGCGCCAGGCGCACCTAAAGGCGGCAACGTCGCCCAGGCAGTGCTGCTGGACTTCGGTCAGGGGCAGCACGTCGGCGGCCACATGGACGCCGACGACCTCGCCCGTGCCGTGCTGGGCGGCCAGCGCCGGGTCCAGGTACGTCACGATCTCGCTGTAGGGAAACACGCTGTGGGCGCTCGTGCGGCGGCGCCAGGCGAAGGCACGGCACGTCAGTTGCGCTGGCGCAGCCAAAAGCGTCCGTCACGCTAGCTGGCCCGCGTACCGGTCGATGACGCTGAGGTCCTTCTCGTCGGCCGTGTCGACCAGGTCGTTGCCCACCCACTGCACGCGCACCTGGCCCGGCTGAAGCTGCGTCGCCCACGGCGCGTGGTCGGCATGGCGCTCGAGTAGTTAGCACGGCCGCCTCGCCGACCTCCGCCGCCCCTGGCCGCAACGGCGACGGTACCGGCGGCAGCGGGTTGCCGTTCTCGTCGTTGAACTCATCCTCAGCGCCTTCCTCGTGGTACGTCCGGCTGATAATGCCAAGGCGGCCGCGGAAGCCGACCAAGTCGTCGCAAAAGACCTGCCATGCCCACGAACCACCGCGGTTGTGGCGCCGAGGCGTTAGCACGTCACCACGCCACACCTGCTTTGCAAGAAACCGGCGCAAAGTCGCACGTACGCGGGCCTCCCGCGCGGCGGCCTGTGCGGGGTCGTTCGCCATGGTGGCGGGCGGTGGCGCCGCGCCCTTTCCGGCCGGCGGTGCACGAAGCGGTGGGGAAGCCGGCCTGCCGCTAGCAGTCGCTATCGAGCCAGCCAACGTCTAGCGGCCGGTGTCCGTCTCAACGCAACTACTCGCGCGGCTGTCGGTTCAGGGGCCTCCGCTGTTGCTGCGGCGGTCGGAAGCGCCCGGCGGCCGGCGCCGACGAAGCCGTCGTCTGCTAGTCGTCCTTTCCCTGCACCAGCACCTGCTCCTGTTGCTCCTTCTCCTGCTCCTGTTGCTCCTCTTGCTCCACGTGCTCTTTCCCGTCTTCACGTCGCCGGCCCGCCGCCTTCTTCCTTCGCTCGCCCGCCGCCTTTTTCCTTCGCTCGCCCACCGTCCTTCCTTCGTCAGCGAAGGTTTTTCGCGCCAAACCTGTCGTCTGTTTCAGGGGCACGGTCATAAGAGAACGTTCCAGAAAAGAACGCAGGCTGGAGGGGCATTTGTATGACGTCATCCACCGCGGGGCGTGTGGAGCAGCGGCGGCCGGCGGCGGCGGCGGCCACGGCGGCGACGGCGGCGACGGCGGGCGCGCAGACGGCCCTTGCACGCTGGCTGGAACGCTGCGAGAACGGAGGTGAAGTGTTTACCTGCCGTCCAGTAGCGGGAACGGAAGAAATAGCACGGCACGATGGAGGCCGACGGCGACGCCGGCCGGCCGCACGACGGCGCCGACCACGTCGTCGACGCCGCGGCCAAGGCGGCCGCCGATGCCGGCGACGGCTGGTTCAGCTTCTCGCTGAGCACGTTCCTGCTCGGCCTGATGGGCGCGGCGGGCGCCACGATCCTCGGCGGCCTCGTCCTGCTCTTCTACTTCCAGCGCATGCTGATCTACCCGCGCCATGTGCCGCCGGTAACGTCAGCGCAGGGTTGCGCCGGGCCGCCGCCGCGGCCACTTAGGGGGCGGCCGTCGGCCCTGGCTTTGCCCGGAATGGCTAGGGCTCGCGGGTGAGCGTCGCCAAGCCCAGCGAGTTTGGCATGCACCACTACGAGGACCTCATGCTCAAGACCAAGGACGGCGTCAAGGTGCACGCCTACCTGATCACCCGCCCGGACCGCCGCGAGACCAAGGCCGCGCCGACGCTGCTGTTCCTCCACGTACGCCTGCGCGGGCGACGCGATGGAGTTTGCACAGCGGTTAACGCTTAGAGCACAGTGGGAGGTCGTGTTGGCTAATTGCGGCGCACAGGCCAATGCGGGCAACATGGTGCGCAGACCGTGGCGAGGTCGCTTTCGCACGCGGGGCCTCAGTGCCTCTGCTTACACCTGCCTGTGGGCCTGCGGCGTCGTGCGTTCCACAGGGCCACCGCCTGCCGATTGCCAGCGTCTTCTACCGTTACTTTGATTGCAATATCATGATGCTGTCGTACCGCGGGTACGCCCGCGGGCAGTGCCCAGCCGCCGTCCCTTTGCCGGGCTGACCACTGCTTCGCCAGGGCTGCTGGGCACCGCAACGCGCAGGTACGGCGTGAGCGACGGCGAGCCCACCGAGGACGGCCTGCGGCTCGACGCGCAGGCCGCGTTGGACTACCTGCTCCAGCACGACGACATCGACTCGACGCAGATTGTCGCTTACGGCGCGTCGTTGGGCGGCGCCGTCGCCATCGACCTGGTGGCCCGCAACCCCGAGCCGGTACGGGCAGCGCCCGGATGACGCAAGGCGTTGCAGTGCGTTCCTAAATCAGTGCTGCGCCCCCGTCTTGGGCGGTGAGCAAGTAGTTCCGCGCCCTGATCGTGGAGAACACCTTCACAGCCTTGGTACCCGATGCGGATCAGGTCGTGGCCGCGGCGCCCGCCGCAGTTGGCTAATCGTCTTCCGGAGCTTACCCCGTGCCCTTGCCACCTTTCTAGCCGGAGGTGGCGGGCCACCTGCTCCCGGCGCTGCGGTTCCTGATGTTCATGTGCACGGAAAAGTGGAACAGCCTGGCCGCCATCAGCAAGGTCACGGTGCCCACCCTGGTCATCGTGGGCACGGCCGACACGCTCGTGCCGCCGAGCATGAGTGAGCGCCTCTTCGAGGTACGTGCGCAGCTCCTCGCCGCATGCGCAGAGCGCGCACGCCAACATGTATCTGCATGCGCTCGCTGTTTCGAGGGCGGGGGCGCAGGCGTCGGGCGCGCCCGAGGACATGAAAAAGATTGTGCGCATCGAGGGCGGCACCCACAACGACACGATCCTCGCGCGCGACTACTTTGAGCAGGTCGCGCGGTTCTGGACCGAGTACATCAAGCCGCTCGTGCGCGCCAGCACGGACGCGTGGCCCGAGCT
>Ga0180216_1000746_pt1 | contig 31576 bp, 29 predicted proteins | sample eDN3rd37CBELigMG_FD_128879 | JGI IMG/M metagenome (GOLD analysis project Ga0180216, IMG submission 128879) | Enriched Miracle-Growth compost microbial communities from Emeryville, California, USA - eDNA 3rd pass 37_C BE-Lig MG (version 2)... ... | reverse complement strand
TCACTTACATATGCGCGCACTTCAACTCATCGGCGATCGCAAGCTCGAGCTTGTCGACGTCCCGGCCCCGCCTGCCCCCGCCGAAGGCGAGGTCCAGGTCCGTATCAAGGCCGTCGGCCTCAACCATCTCGACGTCTGGGGCTTCCGCGGCATGGCCTTCGCCAAGCGCAAGCTGCCGCTGGTCGTCGGCGCCGAAGCCTCCGGCGAGATCGCCGCGGTCGGCCCGGGCGTGACGGGCTTCAAGCCCGGCCAGAAGGTCACGATGTACGGCGCGATGACCTGCGGGCATTGCGCGGCATGCCAGGAAGGCCGCGACAATCTTTGTGAAAATGTCGGCGGCGTGTTCGGCTTCCACATCGACGGCTTCGCGCGCGAGCTCATGAACATGCCGGCGCGCCTCGTCGTGCCGGTGCCGGACAGCGTCAGCCTGCGCGACGCCGCCTGCGCGCCGATCGCTTTCGGCACCACCGAGCACATGCTGTTCGACAACGCCAAGCTCAAGCCCGGTGAAACCGTGCTGGTGCACGCGGCAGGCTCCGGCATCGGCTCCGTGGCCATCAAGATGGCCAAGGCGCTCGGCTGCACCGTCATCACCACCGTCGGCGACGACGAAAAGGCCGAGAAGGCCAAGGCGCTCGGCGCCGACCACGTCATCAACTACAAGAAGGACCGCTTCGAAGGCGTGACGCGCAAGCTCACCGCCAAGAAGGGCGTCGACGTCGTGTTCGAGCATGTCGGCGGCGAAGGCTTCAACGGTTCGCTGCTCGTGCTCAAGCGCGGCGGCCGGCTCGTCACCTGCGGCTCGACCGCGGGCCCGACCGTCACCATCAACCTGATGCAGCTGTTCCAGCAGCAGTACAAGATCCTCGGCTCGTTCGGCTGCCAGATCCGCAACATCCGCGACAGCCTGTCGAAGATGGCCGCCGGCATGAGCGCCATCATCGATTCCGAATTCCCCCTCACCGAGTTCGAAAAGGGCTTGGAGCGGCTGGAAGGGCGCCGGGTCTTCGGCAAGGTCATCATCAATTTCTAAGAAAGCCGCGCGCGAGCCTATGACCCGTCATCCTGAGGTGCGAGCACAGCGAGCCTCGAAGGATGACGGCCGCTCCGTCGTGTTGTCGGTGCCTTGCATATGAGCGTGCTGCAAAGAAAGCTGCGGCGCAGCCTGAAGAAAACGGGCGACGCCGCCGTCGGCGCGCTCGCGGTCGGCTTCCTGCGCCTTTTGCGCATGGCCAATCCGGACACGGTGGCCAATATCGCCGGCGCCGTCATGCGACGGGTCGGCCCCCTCTTTCGTGAGAATAAGATCGCGCGCGCCCAGCTCACCGCCGCCTTCCCCGAGAAGACCCCGGCCGAGATCGAGAAGATCCTGTCCGGCACCTGGGACAATCTCGGCCGCATGGGCGCCGAATTCGCCCATCTCGACCGGCTGTGGGATTTCGACCCGGACCATCCCAAGAAGGATGGCCGTATCCAGCTCAACGATGTCGACATCGAGCGCTTCCGCATCCTGCTCGAAGACGGCAAGCCCGCGCTCATCTTCGCCGCGCACCTTGCCAACTGGGAGCTGCCGGCGATCTGCGCCGCGACCTACAAGCTCGACAGCGCCGCGCTTTACCGGCGGCCGAACATCAAGCGGCTGAACGACTGGATCACCGAGACGCGCTCGGCGACCATGGGCGAGTTGATCTCCACCGGGCTCGAAGCGCCGATGAAGATCTCGCAGGCGCTCGAGCGCGGCGCGCATGTCGGCATGCTGGTCGATCAGTATTACGTGCGCGGCGTCGAAGTGACCTTTTTCGGCCGCAAGACGCGCGCCAATCCGCTGATCGCGCGGCTGGCGCAGCACTTCGACTGCCCCATCCACGGCGTGCGCATCATCCGCCTGCCCGGCAACCGTCTGCGCGGCGAACTGACCGACGAAATCCAGCCGGCGCGCGACGCCAACGGCAATGTCGACATTGCCGGCACCATGCAGAGGATCATGACCGTGATCGAAGGCTGGGTGCGCGAATATCCCGAGCAGTGGCTCTGGCAGCACCGGCGGTGGCGTCCGGAGGATGACGCGCGAACCTCTTAGCCCCTCATGGTGAGGAGCGCCCGAAGGGCGCGTCTCGAACCATGAAGGCCGCGGACGGCCCTAACCACCTCATCCTTCGAGACGCATCGCCATAGCGCGCGTAAACGCGCTCATGGCGATGCTCCTCAGGATGAGGCTCACTAGCGCCCGGTCTTGATCTTGGTCCACAGCCGGTTGATCACCCGCTGCGTCTTCTGATCGCGCGCGCTCACGGTGTAGAGCTTGGCCAAGGTCGCCTCGTCGGGATAGACGCCCTTGTCGTCGAGCACCGCCTTGTCGATGAATTTCTGGCTGGCGAGATTGCCGTTGGCGTAGGAGACGAGGTTCGAGTTCTTCGCCGCCACCTCGGGCTTCATCAGATAATTGATGAAGGCGTAGGCCTCCTCGACATGCGCGGCGTCCTTCGGGATGGCGAGGTTATCGAACCACATCTGCGCCCCCTGCTTGGGGATCGCATAGGCGATCTCGACGCCGTTCTTGGCTTCGGCCGCGCGCTTCTGCGCCTGCTTGATGTCGCCCGACCAGCCGACGACGAGACAGATCTCGCCGCTCGCCAAGGCGTTCAGATATTCAGACGAATGGAATTTCCGCACCGACGGGCGGATCTTCGTCATCATCTCGGCCGCCTTCTCCAGGTCCTTCGGATCGGTCGAGTTCGGATTGAGGCCGAGATACTGCAGCGCAGCCGGCAGGATGTCCTCGGGACTGTCGAGCATATGGACGCCGCAGTCCTTCAGCTTGGCGAGCTCTTCCGGCTTGAACACCACGTCCCAGCTATCGATGACGGCGCCCTCGCCGAGCCGCGCCTTCACCGCCTTGACGTTGTAGCCGATGCCGGTCGTGCCCCACATGTAATTGACGGCGAACTGGTTGCCGGGATCGTAGCTTGCGAGGCGTTTAGCGATTTCCGGCCAGGCATTCGTCAGGTTCGGCAGCTTGCTCTTGTCGAGCTTCTGAAACACGCCGGCCTTGATCTGCCGCTCGAGGAAATAGGCGGTCGGGACGACCACGTCGTAGCCGGACTTGCCGGCGAGCAGCTTGGTCTCCAGCGTCTCGTTGGCGTCGAAGGTGTCGTATTGGACCTTGATGCCGGTCTCCTTGGTGAAATCCTCTAGCACGGTCGGATCGATGTAATCCGACCAGTTGTAGACGTTCACCGTGCGCTGCCCCTGGGCGGCGGCCGGCGACAGGCCTGCGGCGAGGACCAGCAAAGCGGCAAAGAACGCGTGGCGCATCGATAACCTCATAAGGACGTGACGCGGTGTCCGGCCGCGGGCAGCATACCGAACTTGTGGAGCACGACGAAGGGGCGCCGGCCGGATATTGACAAGCAAAGCGACGCCGTCCGCAAAGCATAGCCTTGTACCGCACGAATCAGTTACACAGGCGCGGCTACGCGATGAACTTCCCGCTCTTCATTCGAAGGATAAGGGCATGCGCCGATCCGCAGCAATGTGGGTATCGGTTGCGTTCGTAGCGTTCTCGTCAGTCTTCTCGACAGCACTCGCCGCCGATCTGCGCGCGCCGCCGCGCAAGGCGCCGCCGCTTCTCGCCCCGGCGCCGGTTTTCAGTTGGACCGGGTTCTATGTCGGCGGCCACGTCGGTTATGGCTGGAGTCAGTTCAGCGCCGACGGCGACAGCCGCACGGCCAAAGGCTTCCTCGGCGGCGTCCAGGGCGGCTTCAACTATCAGATCGACCAGTTCGTCATCGGCGTCGAAGGCGAATACGCATGGGCCAACGTCAAGGCCGACGAGCCCCTGTTCGCCGGCACGCTGACGCTCAAGAACGACTATTTCGCCAGCGCGGCCGGCCGTCTCGGCTACGCCTTCGACCGCATCCTGCTCTACGGCAAGGTCGGCGCCGCATGGACGCGCGACAAGTGGGACGCGACCGACGGCTTCGGCGGCACCGCCACGGCGACGTCAGCCCGGACCGGCTGGCTGTTCGGCGCGGGCGTCGAATATGCGCTGTTCGAGAGCATCTCGGTGAAGCTGGAATACAACTATCTGATGTTTCCGCAGGTCACACCGATCTTCGCCACCGGCGGCGGTCTCACCGTCGATGGCTCGGCAGGCGTCAAGCTCAACACGCAACTGGTCAAGCTTGGCCTGAACTATCGCTTCGGCCTTTAGCCGGTGCGCGTCGGCAGACCGGCGGCCTTCCACCCGAGGATGCCGCCGGCCAGATGCGCCTTATAGGGATAGCCGGCGTCCTGGGCGGCGAGCGAGGCCGTCACGGAGCGGCGGCCCGAACGGCAGGCGAAAACGACCTGGCGACCCTGCGGATCCGGAATGGCCGCGGGGTCGAAGGTCGACAGCGGCACAATCACGGCGTCCGGATAGCTCTCGACGCTGGTCTCGTTCGGTTCGCGGACGTCGACGAGCAGGATGCGACCGGCTTCGACGCCGGCGGCCACTTCCGCCGGGGTAAGGTTGGTGACTTCGTTGGCTCGGGCCATTTCATCGGCCATGGACGGCATCTCCGTTTTTCGGGCGCCGTTTTAGCCGGAAAGGCCGCCTGCTGCACCCCATTTTAAAGGGGCTCAGATGGTCACCTGCGTCCCGACCTCCACCACCCGGCCGGTGGGGATCTGGAAGTAGTCGGTGGCGTCGTTCGCCGAGCGCGTGAGGCCGATGAACAGCCGGTCCTGCCAGCGCGGCATGCTCGACTTCGCCGCCGGCTTGAGCAGGCGCCGCGACAGGAAGAACGACGTCGACATGATGTCGAATTGCCAGCCGAGCTTGCGGGCGATCGCCAGCGCCTTCGGCACGTTCGGCGTCTCCATGAAGCCGAAGCGCAACGTCACCCGGGAGAAGGTCTCCCCCACCGGCTCGATGCGCACGCGCTCGGCCGGATCGATGCGCGGCGTGTCCGCGGTCTCGATGGTGAGGATGACGTTCTTCTCGTGCAGCACCTTGTAGTGCTTGAGGCTGTGCAGAAGCGCCGTCGGCGCGAATTCCGGATCGCTGGTCAGGAACACCGCCGTTCCCGGCACCGTGTGCGGCATCTTCTTTTCCAGGCTCGCAACAAGGCTCGAGAGCGGAATTTCCTGACGCCGCGTCTTCTGGACCAAGAGGCGGCTGCCGCGCCGCCAAGTGTACATGACCACCATCACCACCGCGCCGAGCGCGAGCGGCATCCAGCCGCCCTCGAATATCTTGAGCATGTTGGCGATCAGGAACGTGAAGTCGATGAACAGGAACGGCACGATCAGCATCGCGGCCGCGATCGCGGACCAGCGCCACACCTTCCAGATGACGATGAAGGCCATCATCGCCGTCACGACCATCGTGCCGGTCACGGCGATGCCGTAGGCCGACGCCAGCGCGCTCGACGAGCGGAAGATACCAACCAGCAGCAGCACGCCCGCGAGCAGCAGGACGTTGACGCGCGGCATGAAGATCTGGCCGGCCAGCGCCGCCGAGGTGTGGCGGATTTCGAGCCGCGGCAAGAGCCCCAACTGGATGGCCTGACGCGTCAGCGAGTACGCCCCACTGATCACCGCCTGGCTCGCGATGACGGTCGCGACCGTGGCGAGCACCACCATCGGCAGCAGCGCCCATTCCGGAAACATCAGGAAGAACGGATTTTCGATCGCCTTGGCGTTGCCCAGCACCAGCGCGCCCTGACCGAGATAGTTGAGCGTCAGGGCGGGCAGCACCATCACCAGCCAGGCGAAGCGGGTCGGCGTGCGGCCGAAGTGGCCGAGATCGGCGTAAAGCGCTTCGCAGCCGGTGACGCAGAGAAAGACTGCGCCGAGCGTGAAGAACGCGATGATCCCGTGATGGATGAGGAAGTTGACGCCGTAATACGGATTGAAGGCGAGCAGCACCATCGGGTTCTGCAGGACGTGCCACACGCCGACGAGCGCGATGACGACGAACCAAACCACCATCACCGGACCGAAGAACGCGGCCACCTTGGCGGTGCCGCGCGATTGCACCGCGAACAGTCCGATAAGGATCAGGATGGTGATGGGCACCACATAATGTTCGAAGGTCGGCGTCGCGACCTTGAGACCTTCGACGGCCGATAGCACCGACAAGGCGGGCGTGATGATGGCGTCGCCGTAGAACAAGGCGCCGCTGATGATGCCGAGGAGGATAACGGTGCCGCTGACGCGGCCGAGGGAGCGCGAGGCCAGCGCCATCAAGGCGAGCGTTCCGCCCTCACCGTTATTGTCGGCGCGCAGCAGGATGATGACGTATTTGATCGTCACCACCAGCACCAGGGCCCAGATGATCAGCGACAGGATGCCGAGGATCACGGGCTCGTCGGCGGGTCCCCCGCCGCTGGTCGCGGCCACGACGGATTCGCGAAAGGCGTAGAGCGGGCTCGTGCCGATGTCGCCGTAGACGACGCCGATGCTGCCGAGGGTCAGAGCCCAAAAACTGTGGCTTGCCGGTTCGGCCCCATCGGACGGGGTGTCCGCAGCGGCTGCTTGAGGGTGAGACATTAGGTTAAACCGCCTGGGCCTCGGGTCATAGCTAACGGAGGCGGCGGCTTATAGAACGGAGCGTCCCTTCTGCCTAGCCATCGCCGAGAGCCGACCAGCCCTGCCCCGGGCGCCTATACCGTACGCTACCATGCTACCGGCACTTTGGCCCGGCGGCGGCGCCCAAGGCGGCGACGCAGCGGTTATTAGGGCTTCAGATCCGGCGGAACCGGCGGCTCTTCCCGCATCAACGTAATAGTCACGCGGCGGTTCGGCGCCATCGAGGGATTGTCCGGGAAAAGCGGGTCGGTATCGGCGCGGCCGGCCACCATGTAGATGTGGCCGTTCGGCACGCCTTCGGCCGCCAGGATTTCGCGCACGGCATTGGCGCGGTCCGTGGAGAGCTCCCAGGGGCCATAGCCGGGCTTCGCCGGCAAATTGCTCGTCGCGCTGTGGCCGACGATGGATATGCGATACGGCATCGCCTTGAGCGATGGCGCGATCTTCTGGATCAGCTTGCGCGTGCGCTCATAAGGCTGCTTGAGACCATCGGGAAACATCGAGCGGCCGTCCTGGTCGACGATCTCGATGTTGAGCCCCTGCTTGGTCTCTTCCATCATGATGTGCTTGGAGATCTCGCTGATCTCCGGCATCTCCTGCAACGCTTGGCGCAGCGAGGCGGACGCCAAGGCGAAGTTGCGGTCTTCCTTGAAGCGGGCGCCATAGGTGCGCTGACGATCATGCTCGTCGGGTGACGGCGTGGCGGAAGCCTCCGACGGATCGATATGGGCGGCGTTCTTGAGCTTCGGCCGGGTCGGCAGGCCGAGCACTTCGATGATGCCCGAATAGCGCACGCGGTCCTGCACGCCAAAGGCGTCGCGCATCGAACCGGCGACGACCTGGAGCTTGGCCTGGTCCTGGGTGGAGAACGCGACCAGCATCACGAAGAAGGCCATCATCAGGCCCATGAGGTCGGCGAAGGTCACGAACCAGCCGTGACCGCCACCGTGTCCACCGTCTTTACGTCTCGCCATCCTGGCGCTCCTTCACGTGTCCGCGTCTAAGCGGGCACCGCCTCCGCCTCGCCGTCAGCCTCGCTGTGGCGATGCTTTTCCGGCAGATAAGCGAGCAGCATCTCGCGCACCAAAGTCGGGCTCTTGGCCTCACGGATCATGAGCACGCCGTCGATGATCAAGGTGCGATTGACCTCTTCGTCGATCAGCTTGAGATGCAGCTTGTCGGCGATGGGCAGGCAGAACAGGTTGGCGACCGCCGCGCCGTAGAAGGTGGCGAGCAACGCGACCGCCATGTAGGGGCCGAGCTTGGACGGGTCGGTCATGTTGGCGAACATCTGCACCATGCCGATCAGCGTGCCGATCATGCCGAAGGCCGGGGCGCAGTCGCCGACCGCGCGGTAGATCTTCGAGCCTTCGTCGAGATGCGTGAGGAAGTTGTCGCGGTCGCGCTCGAGGTTGTCGCGGATGAATTCGGTGTCGTAGCCGTCGGCGACAAAGCGGATGCCCTTGGCCAGGAAGGGATCCTCGACCTCGACCTTCTCGAGGCCGATCGGGCCCTGTTTGCGCGCGATCTCGGCGAGGCCGGCGATCTCGTCCACCAGTTCGCGCTGCGTCATGCGGCGCATGGTGAAGGCGAACTTCATGCCGAGCGGAAGCCCGTGCACCATCGCACTGAAGGGAAAGCGGATCAGCGTCGCCGCGAAGGAGCCGCCGAAAATGACGATGAAAGCGTGCGCGTCGAGAAACATCCCGATATCGCCGCCCATCAAGATCAACGATATGAGAACAATGCCGCCGGCAATCAGACCGAGACCGGTTGCAATATCCATGACTATAACCCCACCCCGCGGACGCCTTGCGCCGCATCCTGTCCGCGCCTGCCGGGACCCTAGACTGGGCCGCTTAAGGGTGGGTAAAGGCTAACTGTCGGTGAAAGAAAAACGCGGCGGAAGCCTCGCGACCCCCCGTGACCTGCGGGCAAATTTCTGTAAAAAGCAGCCCGGAATCCGCGCCCCCAGGGCCTCGGAGCCAAAAGCAGCCCACTGGCCCAGATCCAGTCGATTACAAGGAGTTGAGACCCATGCGTGAGATCGGTCATTTTATCGGCGGCAAGTCCGTCAAAGGGGTCTCCGGCCGTTTCGGCGACGTCTTCGATCCGAACACCGGCGAAGTGCAGGCCAAGGTCGCCCTCGCCAAGAAGTCGGAGATGGAGCACGCCATCGCCAACGCGGAAGCCGCGCAAAAGGTTTGGGCAGCAACCAACCCGCAGCGCCGCGCCCGCGTCATGTTCAAATTCCTCGAGCTCGTGCACAAGGAATATGACAGCCTGGCCCGCCTGCTCTCGTCCGAGCACGGCAAGACCTTCCCGGACGCCAAGGGCGACATCCAGCGCGGCCTCGAAGTCGTCGAATTCGCCTGCGGCATTCCGCACCTGATGAAGGGCGAGTTCAGCGGCAGCGCCGGCCCGAGCACCGACCTCTACTCGCTGCGTCAGCCGCTCGGCGTCGTCGCGGGCATCACCCCGTTCAACTTCCCGGCGATGATCCCGCTGTGGAAGGCGGCCCCGGCCCTGGCCTGCGGCAACGCCTTCGTCCTCAAGCCGTCCGAGCGCGCGCCGTCGGTGCCGATGCGCATCGCCGAGCTGTTCCTGGAAGCCGGCCTGCCGGAAGGCGTGTTCAACGTCGTCAACGGCGACAAGGAAGCCGTCGACACGATCCTGAACGACAAGCGCATCATGGCGATCGGCTTCGTCGGCTCGTCGGCGATCGCGGAGTACATCTACACGACCGGCTGCGCCAACGGTAAGCGCGTCCAGTGCTTCGGCGGCGCCAAGAACCACATGATCGTCATGCCGGACGCCGACCTCGACCAGGCCGTCGACGCGCTGATCGGCGCGGGCTACGGCTCGGCCGGCGAGCGCTGCATGGCCATCTCGGTCGCGGTGCCGGTGGGCGAGAAGACCGCCGATGCGCTGATCAAGAAGCTGATCCCGCGCGTCGAGAGCCTCAAGGTCGGCCCCTCCACCGATCCGAACGCCGACTACGGTCCGCTGGTGACCAAGCAGGCGCTCGACCGCGTGAAGGGCTATGTCGACACTGGCGTCAAGGAAGGCGCCAAGCTGCTCGTCGACGGCCGCGGCTTCAAGATGCAGGGCTACGAGAACGGCTTCTTCATGGGCGGCTGTCTGTTCGACAACGTGACGACCGACATGACGATCTACAAGGAAGAGATCTTCGGGCCGGTGCTCTCGGTCGTCCGCGCCAAGGACTACGAGGAAGCGGTGCGTCTGCCGTCCGACCACGAATACGGCAACGGCGTCGCCATCTACACCCGTGACGGCGACACCGCGCGCGACTTCGTCAGCCGCGTCGAGGTCGGCATGGTCGGCGTGAACTTCGCCATTCCGGTACCGCTGTCCTACTACACCTTCGGCGGCTGGAAGCGCTCGGGCTTCGGCGACCTCAACCAGCACGGTCCGGACTCGATCCGCTTCTACACGAAGACCAAGACCGTGACCTCGCGCTGGCCGACCGGCACCAAGGAAGGCGCGGAGTTCGTGATCCCGACGATGAAATAAGCTACGAAGGTCGCGAATGGGACACGTCAGATTCGCGACCTTTTCGACGATCCTTCTGCTCGCCGGCTGCGCCGGCGAGCAGCTTACCGTTGCCACCTCCTCGCCTCCTCCCGCCGGCCCGCCGTCCACGATGAGCGGCCGCTGGTTTCTGGTGGCGCCGAATGCTCCCCCCTGCGGCATCAGTTTCAACGGCTCGTCCGGCGGGCCGGAAGGCCGCATCGCCCCGGAAGGCGGATGCCCCGGGCGCTTCTTCCTGAGCCGGCGCTGGGCGCTCGCGGGCGACGCCCTCACCATCAGCGACGAAGATGGCCAGCCGCTCGGCACGCTGAAATTCACCGACGGAAAATTCGACGGCGAAGCCGTCTCCGGCATGAAGATCACGCTGGCGCGCTGACGCGCGCGCGTCGTTCGCTCACCGGCACAAGCGCTTGATCGAAGCGCGGCGAGCGGCTTTCATGACCATCCCTTGCTCGTGCCACAGGTGAATGCTTCATGCCCGATTATCAGCTCTATTGCTTCGCTCAGTCCGGCAATTCGTATCGCGCTGCGTTGATGCTCAATCTGCTCGGCGCCGACTGGAAGCCGGTCTGGTTCGACTTCTTCGGAACGGCGCCGCAGCGCACGCCGGAATTCCGCAGCGACGTGAACGAAATGGGCGAAGCGCCGGTGCTGGTCGACAACAAGCGCGGCAAGAAGCTGTCGCAGTCGGGCGTCATCCTCACTTACCTGTCGGATATCACCGGCCGGTTCAAACCCGAGGGCGAGGATGCGCGGTTGGAAGCGCTGCGCTGGATCATTTTCGACAACCAGAAGGTCAACGGCTTCCTCGGCCCGTTCCGCTTCCTGAAGAATTTCGCGCCGTCACCCGCCGATCCGGCGGTGATGGAATTCTTAAAAGGCCGCGCTCTGGGCGCGCTCGCCATCGTCAACAAGCGGCTCGAGGCGGCGCCCTATCTCGTCGGCGACAAGCCGACCATCGCCGACATTTCGCTGACGGCGTATCTCTATTATCCGGCCGAGGAATTCGGTTTCGACATCGCCAAGGATCATCCGGCGATCAGCGCCTGGCTCGAGCGCATGAAAGCGCTGCCTGGCTGGGGCCATCCCTACGATCTGATGCCGGGCTATCCGTTCGGATCGAAGCCCGCCGCTTGAGCGGTTGCCGGCGCGAGGCCTAGCGGCCCCCGCTCAGCGATCGTGGTGATGATGTCCATGGCCATGCGCGTGGCCATGGTGGTGATCGTGGCTATGATCGTGATCGTGGTGATGATCGTGCCCGCAATGGGCATGGTCATGACCGTGATGATGGTGGCCTTCATGCCCATGATCGTGATGGGCATGATCATGATGGCTATGGGCCGCCTCATAGGCGCCGCCTTCGGGTTCGAACGGCGCCTCGATGAGCGTCACCTTGGCGCCGAGCGCCTTCAGCAGCGTTTCGATCGCGGGCTCGCGCTGCGCGCGGATGCGGTTGGGCAAAAGTTGCACCGGCACGTGCCGGTCGCCGAGATGCCAGGCGAGGCGCGCCATGGCCGACACGTCGGTGGCGCGCGCCTCGATCAGCGGCTCCGGCGCCGCGACGACTTCAACGAGCGCGCCGTTGTCGAGCTCGAGCAGATCGTCGGTGCGCAGCCGCGCCGGCGTCTCCAGGTCGATCTCGATGCCGGTGCCCTTGACGCCGCTGACCGCGATCTTGGGCGTCGAGCGGTGGGCGTAATCCAGGATCACGGTGTCGACGGGCGTGCGACCGTTGCGGTCGTGCGCGGCGAGTGCGCGGAGAGCACGGGGCATGGGAGGTCCGGTCTAGAGGTCAGTTGAGGCGCGCGGGCCGTTCGCCCTCGTCGGCGGTGCCGGTACCGGTGCCGATGGCCGGCGGCACGCCGACCTCGCTCTCCGGCGCAGCGGCGGCCATGGCGTCCTTGCGGACGTTCTCGCGATAGGCCAACCAGCCGAGCGGCAGGCAGGACAGGTACGCGACGGTCCCGAGCGTAAGCACGATCCACGGGTAGCTGATGAGCAGCGCGAAGGCGAGCACCACCACGACGAAGACGGGCAGCACCATTTCCGGCGGCACGCGCTTGCCGATACGCTTGCCGGAGAACACCGGCAGGCGCGACACCATCAAGAGCGCGATCGCCAGCGTGTAGACGAAGGTCATCCAGGTGACGAACAGGCTGTTCGGCACGCCGAGGAAATAGAGATAGATCGGCAGCAGCACCGTGATGGCGCCGGCCGGCGCCGGAATGCCGGTGAAGAAGTCGGCCGCCCAAACAGGCTTGTTCGGATCGTCGATCATCACGTTGAAGCGCGCGAGCCGCAGGCCCGCGCAGATCGCGAACACCATGGCCGCGATCCAGCCCGCCGACTTCAGGTCGTGCAGGCCCCAGAAGTACAGGATCAGCGCCGGAGCGACGCCGAAATTGACGAAGTCCGCCAGGCTGTCGAGTTCGGCGCCGAACTTCGATGTGCCCTTGAGCATGCGCGCGACGCGCCCGTCGATACCGTCGAGCAAGGCGGCAAAGACGATCGCGGCGAGCGCCCATTCGAGCTTGCCTTCGATCGACAAGCGGATGGCCGTGAGGCCCGCGCAGAGCGCCAGCAGCGTGATCAGGTTGGGCAGCAGCGTGCGCACTGGGATCGCTTTGAAGCGACGGCGGAACGGCGGTGGTGCGGGGTCGAAGGGCTGAAAGACCATGGGATCAGTATAGCGCGGCTTGTGGCGGCGCGCCTCCTTTCGGCGAATTTCTGTACACCGACGGTGAATATTTATTCCCGCTAAAAATTTGTGCAACGGCTTCCAGCGGCGGCAGCAGGCCGGCGGCCGGCTACCCGGCATTTCAACGCCAGAGCCGCGATTCCGCGCCATTTCGCCGCCTGCGACCGAACGGCTCAGGTTGGTCCACAACTTGCGTAGGTGACCCCACCGGAACCTCTAGGAAGGAGTGCGTGCAATGTCGATTTCGATGACCCAGCCGCTGGCAGCGCCGGCCGCATCATCATCGGCCCGGTGGGTCCAATTGGCGCTCGGCGTAGTCGCCATGATGTCGATCTCGAGCCCCCAGTACGTCTGGACCCTGTTCACGAAATCGTTCCAGGAAGCGACCGGCGGGACCCTGGCGGCCATCCAGATCACCTTCTCGATCGTGATCGTCCTGCAGACCTGGCTGTCGCCGATCCAGGGCTATCTGGTCGACCGCTTCGGCCCCCGCCTGCTGATCGCTTTCGGCTGCGCCCTGTCGGGCGCCGGCTGGGTGGCCTCGGCCTACGCGACGAGCCTGATCCAGCTCTATCTGACCTACGGCCTCCTCTGCGGCGTCGGCACCGGCATCGTCTATGTCGGCATCGTCGGCTGCATGGTCCGCTGGTTCCCGGACCGGCGCGGCTTCGCCACGGGCATGGTCGCCGCCGGCTACGGCTTCGGCGCCATCCTGACGACCTTCCCCATCGACACGATGCTGAAGTCCGCCGGCTATCAGCACACGCTCGTGGTGTTCGGCTTGATCCTCGGCATCGTCGGCGCCGCCGCGGCGCTCGCCATGCGCATGCCGCGCGCCGATGAGAGCCTGCCCGCGCCCGCCGTCCTGACCGGCGCCAAGGACGTCACGCCCGGCGCCATGATCAAGACCAAGGTGTTCTGGCTGATGTTCGTCATGATGACGATGATGTCGACGGGCGGGCTGATGATCATCTCGCAGTTCGCCGCCTTCGCGAGGGACTTCGGCGTCGCCAACATGATGGTGTTCGGACTGGCCGCGCTGCCGCTTGCGCTCACCGTCGACCGCATCACCAACGGCCTGACGCGGCCTTTCTTCGGCTGGGTCTCGGACCGCATCGGCCGCGAGAACACCATGGCCATCGCCTTTCTGCTGGAGGCGGTGTCGGTGACAGCGATGGTGATCTTCCGCGACCAACCGCTGCTGTTCGTGCTCTTGTCGGGCGTCGTGTTCTTCGGCTGGGGCGAGATCTTCTCCCTGTTCCCCTCGACGCTGACCGATACCTTCGGCACCAAGTACGCCACGACGAACTATGGCGTCCTCTATATGGCGCAAGGCATCGGCTCGGTGCTGGGCGGGCCCTTGGCCGCCCTGCTCTACACGCAGACGGGAAGCTGGCTGCCGGTCTTCGTCATCATCATCGTGATGGACGCGGTGACCGGCATCCTGGCGCTGGTGACGCTCAAACCGATGCGGCAGGCCTACGCCGCATCATAGCCGCGTTCGCGACCGGGCGGGCTCAACCCGCCCGGAAAGCGCGTCCGGTATCGGCGTTGGCGAGGTCGGCGAGCACGGTCTCGCCGGCCGTCGCGATCTGGCCGATGGCGACGAGCGGCATCGTGCCCGGCGGCAGATAGACGTCGAGACGCGAGCCGAAACGGATCATGCCGAAGCGCTCGCCGGCGCCGACCGGCTGCTGTTCCTTGACGAAGCAGACGATGCGGCGGGCAACCAGGCCCGCGATCTGCACCACGGCGATGCGCGTCCCGGCCGTCGAAATGATCAGCGCGTTGCGCTCGTTGTCGAGGCTCGCTTTGTCGAGGTCCGCATTGAAGAACTTGCCGGGCGTATAGGCGATCTTCTCGACGCGGCCGGACACCGGGCTGCGGTTCACGTGGCAATCGAACACGCTCATGAAGATCGACACGCGCGGCAGCGGCTGCGAGCCCATGCCGAGTTCGGGCGGCGGCGGCGCGGTGGTGATCTGGCTCACGCGCCCGTCGGCCGGCGACACGACCAGGCCCTCGCGCACGGGCGTCACGCGCGCCGGATCGCGGAAGAAGTAGACGCACCAGAGCGTGAGCACGGTGCCGATCCAGCCGAGCGGGCTCCAGACCCAGAACAGGATGAGCGCGACGAGCGCGAAGACGCCGATGAAGGGATAGCCCTCGGGCGTAATGGGGACGAACTGCTGACGGATCGAGTTGACGATGGACATAGTCTCGGCTTTCAGCCTCGCGGCTCTTGTTCCCTCTCCCCTCGGGGAAGAGGCTGGCGCGCCGTGCGCGCCGGGACGGGGGCTTCTTGCCCGGACGCCGGCATTTTCGCAACGCCGGGCATTGTTTCAGTGCGCTTCAAGATGCCTCACGCGCGCCGCCTGCATCGGAGGCTGCATGGCGGCCTGCATCGACGCGGGAAATTGGTTTCATAGCCCTACTCGACCGCGTCGGCCGGCGCTCCGACGGTCGCGGGCGCGGCGGTGAGCGCGTCCTCGACCTGGGGCGGATTGCGGTTCGGCGCGCCCTCGCCGTCGCCGGCCCGGGCCAGACGCTCGCGCGCCTCCTCGGCCTCGCGCTGACGATTCCACATGCTCGCATAGAGGCCGTTCTGGGCGAGCAGCGCATAATGCGTACCACGCTCCACGATCTCCCCTTGGCTCAGCACGATGATCTCATCGGCGCTGACGATGGTCGAGAGCCGGTGCGCGATCACCAAGGTCGTGCGTCCTTTGGACACACGCTCGAGCGCATCCTGGATTTCCTTTTCGGTGTGGCTGTCGAGCGCGGAAGTCGCTTCGTCCAGCACCAGGATCGGCGGCGCCTTGAGGATCGTACGGGCAATGGCGACGCGCTGCTTCTCGCCGCCGGACAGTTTCAAGCCGCGCTCGCCGACTTCCGTCTCGTAGCCCTTCGGCGACAGGCGGATGAAGCCGTCGATCTGCGCCAGCCGCGCCGCGTCCTCGACCTCGGCATCGGTCGCTTCCCAGCGGCCGTAGCGGATGTTGTAGCGGATGGTATCGTTGAACAGCACCGTGTCCTGCGGCACCATGCCGATCTGCGCGCGCAGCGACTGCTGCGTCACCTTCGCGACGTCCTGGCCGTCGATGGTGATGCGCCCGCCCGACAGGTCGTAGAAGCGATACAAGAGACGCGAGATCGTCGACTTGCCGGCCCCGGAGGGACCGACGACCGCGACGGTCTTGCCCGCCGGCACCTCGAAGCTGATGCCCTTGAGGATCGGACGGTTCGGATCGTAAGCGAAGGCGACGTCTTCGAAGCGAATGACACCGGCCGAGACCTTGAGCGGCTGCGCCCCGGGCGCGTCCTTGATCTCCGGCTCGCGCGCCAGGATCGTGAACATGGTCTCGATGTCGATCACCGCCTGCTTGATCTCGCGGTAGACCATGCCCATGAAGTTGAGCGGCTGGTAGAGCTGGATCATCATCGAGTTGATGAGCACGAAATCGCCGACCGTCTTGGTGCCGGCCTTGATCTCGAGGGCGCACATGACCATCGCCGCCGAAAGGCCGACGGTGAAGATGGTGGCCTGGCCGGCGTTGAGCACGGCGAGCGAGGTATAGGCGCGCACGCTCGCATCCTCGTAGCGCGCCATGGACCGATCGTAGCGCGCGGCCTCGCGATCCTCCGCTGAGAAGTACTTCACCGTTTCATAGTTGAGCAGCGAGTCGATCGCCTTCACGTTGGCGTCGGTGTCGCTGTCGTTCATCTTGCGGCGGATGCCGATCCGCCATTCCGTCGCGTAGTACGTATAGGCCATGTACAGCACGACGGTGATGAGGATGACGACCACATAGCGCCAGTCGAACTGCCACATCAGCACGCCGATCACGAGCGCGAGCTCGATGATCGTCGGCGCGAGTTGCAGGATGACCATGCGGACGATGGTCTCGATGCCGTTGCGGCCGCGCTCGAGCACGCGCGTCAGGCCGCCGGTCTTGCGCTCGAGATGGAAGCGCAGCGACAGCTCGTGCATGTGCACGAAGGTGCGGTAGGCGAGCCGGCGCACCGCATGCATCGCGACCTTGGCGAACAGGCCGTCGCGCAACTGCGTCAGCACCGCCATCAGGATACGCATGCCGCCATAGGCGAGCGTCATCAGGATGGGCGCGCCGAGCACCCACACCCACCAGTCGGAAGCGGCCACCGGCGCGCTGCCGCCGCCGATGAGCGCGTCGGTCGCCCACTTGAAGGTGAAGGGCACGGCGATGGTGGCGAGCTTGGCCACCAGGAGAAGCGCCATGGCGCCGAGGACACGCCCCTTCAGGTCGGCCCGGTCGCTCGGCCAGATATAGGGCCAGAGGTTAACGATCGTGCGCAGCAGCGCCTCGCGGTCGGCGGAGACGCGCGGGGTTGGCCCGGAAGTGCGGTGAGGGTTGCGGTCAGCTGTCATTCGGAGGTCCGGAATCGACCGGCCCAAGGCCGCTCGCCGCCCCCATATAGGAGGTTTCGCGGGCGTAATCACCCCGTCGGACCTGGAATAAGGCCTTAATCCCTCAGGAAATTATGGGGCCGCTTGACGATGGCAACGCTGCGTTGCACACCCCGGAAGGCCGGAAGAGAATGGGAAAATGAGCAAAATTCGAAGAATCTGCGTCTACTGCGGTTCCAGCCCCGGAACCGACCCGGCCTTTGTCGAAGCGGCCAAAGCCTTCGGCGCCATCATGGCCAAGAACGGTATCGCGCTGGTCTATGGCGGCGGCGCCATCGGCATCATGGGCGCGACCGCCTACTCCGTGCTCGACCACGGCGGCGAGGTCATCGGCATCATCCCTGAGTTCCTGATGAACCGCGAGCGCGCCCTGCGCGGCACGCACGAGCTCATCATCACGCAGGACATGCACGAGCGAAAGCGCAAGATGTTCGAGATGGCGGACGCCTTCGTGACGCTGCCGGGCGGCATCGGCACGCTGGAGGAAGTCGTCGAACAGATGACCTGGGCCCAGCTCGGCCGGCACAAGAAGCCGATCCTGCTCGCCAACATCAACGGCTTCTGGAACCCGCTTTGCGCCCTGCTCGACCACATGCGGGGGCTCGAGTTCATCCGCGGCGATTTCAATTTCGATCTGCACGTCGCCGAGACGGTGGATGAGATTCTGCCGACGCTGCAGAAGGCCGCCGCCGCCGTGCCGGAGGAAGAGACCGAGATGCCGCCGCGCCTGGCGGAGAAGTTGTAATCGGATCCTTGTCATGGCCGGGCTTGTCCCGGCCATCGCGCTTATGCGTCTCGGCACGCCCACGCGAGCGATTGCCCATTGTCAAATTTGGCGCCTGCGCACGGCGCGCCTAATTCCGGTGATCCCCGCGAAAGCGGGATCCGGTGACAGCTCACGTCACGAACGTCACCGCCTCGATACGGTTGCCGTCGGGATCGCGGATGAAGGCTGCGTAGTAGCCATCGCCGTGCTGCGGACGCAGGCCCGGCGCGCCATCGCTTTCCCCACCGGCCGCAACAGCCGCCGCGTGGAACGCATCGACGAGATCCGTCGAGCGCGCGCGAAAGCAGACATGGGCGCCATGGCCCGCCGCCAGCGGCGCCATGTCCTCACGGCTGTTGATCCAGAATTCGGGATAGGTCTTGCCGAAGCCGACGGTCGCCGGCCGCCGCTCGAGCACGGCGAAGCCGAGCGTCGACAGCACCGCTTCGTAGAACCGCGCCGACGCGACGAGATCGCGCACGGCGACCGAAACGTGGTCGATCATCTTCTTCCTTTCACCTCTCCCCGCTCTTGCGGGAAGAGGTCGGCGGCCAAGCGAGAGCGAGGACGTCGGGAGGGGCATCTTACGACATCAAGCGCAGAGGCCCTCACCCGGCTCGCGCAGTCTATCATCGGGTCGCGCTTGGTGCAGACCCGTTGGCTCGCCGCCCTCTCCCCGCAAGCGGGAACAGGGAAAGACGAAGATCACGCCGGGGCGCCGGATTTCACCAATTTGTAGATGATCGAATCCATCAGTGCCTGGAACGACGCGTCGATGATGTTCGACGACACGCCCACGGTCGTCCAGCGGTCGCCCGTCTCGTCCTCGCTCTCGATCAGCACGCGCGTGACCGCCTCCGTGCCGCTGTTGAGGATACGCACGCGGAAGTCCGACAGCTTCAAGCCCTTGATGTAGTCCTGATACTTGCCGAGATCCTTGCGCAGCGCCTGGTCGAGCGCGTTGACCGGACCGTTGCCTTCGGCGGCGGAGATCAGGCAGTCATTGCCGACCTTCACCTTCACCACCGCCATCGCGACAGTGACGCGTTCGCCCACCGCGTTGTAGCGCTGCTCGACGTTCACATCGAACTGGCTGACGTCGAAATAATCCGCCACCTTGCCGAGCGTGCGGCGCGCCAAAAGGTCAAACGAGGCATCGGCCGCTTCGTAGGCATAGCCGATCGCCTCGCGCTCCTTCACGACGTCCAGGAGGCGCGCGATGCGCGGATCGTCCTTGTCGACCGCGATGCCGATGCGCTCGAGTTCGGCCAGCACGTTCGACTTGCCGGCCTGCTCGGAGACCAGAACCTTGCGCTTGTTGCCGACCACCTCCGGCGCCACGTGCTCGTAGGTCGCGGGATCCTTGACGATCGCCGAGGCATGGATGCCGGCCTTGGTCGCGAAGGCGCTGTCGCCGACATATGGCGCGTGCCGGTTGGGCGCGCGGTTGAGCCGCTCGTCGAGCGCATGCGAGATCTGCGACAGGCGCTTCAAGGCCGCGTCGCTGACGCCGATCTCGAACCGGTCGGCATATTCGGGCTTGAGCTTCAGCGTCGGAATGATCGACACGAGGTTGGCGTTGCCGCAGCGCTCGCCGAGACCGTTGAGCGTGCCCTGGATCTGGCGCGCACCGGCGCGCACGGCGGCAAAGGAGTTCGCCACCGCCTGCTCCGTGTCGTTGTGCGCGTGGATGCCGACGTGGTCGCCCGGGATGACCTTGCACACCGCGCCGACGATCGTCTCGATCTCGTGCGGCAGCGTGCCGCCATTGGTGTCGCACAGCACGACCCAGCGCGCGCCCTCGTCATAGGCGGCTTTGGCGCAGGCGAGCGCGTATTGCGGATTGGCCTTGTAGCCGTCGAAGAAGTGCTCGCAGTCGAGCAGTACTTCCCGCCCCTTGGCCTTGGCCGCGCGCACGCTGTCGCGGATCGAGGCGAGGTTTTCTTCGTCCGTGGTGCCGAGCGCGACCTTGACGTGATAGTCCCAGGACTTCGCCACGAAACAGATGGCGTCGGCCTTGGCTTCCAGCAGCGCCGCAAGGCCCGGATCGTTCGAGGCCGAGCGCCCCGGACGCCGCGTCATGCCAAAGGCGGTGAACGTCGTCTTGAAGGGGCGCTTCTCGCCGAACAGGTCGGTGTCGGTCGGGTTGGCGCCGGGATAGCCGCCTTCGACGTAATCGATGCCCAGCTCGTCGAGCATGCCGGCGATCGCCAGCTTGTCGGCCAGCGTGAAGTCGACGCCGTTGGTTTGCGCGCCGTCGCGCAATGTCGTGTCGAAGAGATAGAGGCGTTCTTTAGTCATCGATAGCCTTTCGGCGGCGCCGCGGCGCTCACCAGAGATAATAATTCGCCGCAAGGGCGACAGCGACGAGCACCGCTACGACGGCCATGATGATGTGATGGCGCTTCATCGTTTTTTCCTCACCACAGACCGAAATACTTGGTCGCCACCGCGACCGCGGCGACGATCACCGCGATCTTGAGCACGATGTAATAGAGCCAGTGACGGGGAAACGGCGTGTCGGGCTTGCTCATGGGGTTCCCCGCTTGGCGAGTTCTTTGGACAAGGTGGTGTTGGCGAGCCATTCGTCGCCGACGGAAATGGAATTACGCTGCTGCGCGATGTAGCCGCGCTTCTCGAAGAAGCCGCGCGCCGTGTCGCTGGCGTCCACTTTCAGCTTCTCCGCACCGCGCGCGCCCGCGAGCTTTTCCAGCGCATCGACGAGCATCGCCGCGACGCCGTGCCCGGCCGCAGCCGGATGCACGTAAAGCATGTCGATCTTGTCCTTGCCCAACAACGAGGCAAAGCCAACCGGCGAGCCTTCCATGGTCGCGACCAGCGTCAGTTCGCCGGCGAGGCGCTTGCCGAGGCCCGCGACGTCGTCGACGGACTCGATCCAGGCCTCTTGCTGCGCCTCGCTGTAGTCGTCCCCGGTCAGCTCGGTGATGCTCTCGCGCAAGATCTCCGCGAGCACGGCCGCATCCTCGGCGAGGAACGGCCGCAGGCCGAATTTGGGATGGGCTTGGCCGCTCATCGCGCGACCTCCCAGGTGGTACCGTCCTTGGAGTCCTTGAGCACGACGCCCATGGCGGCGAGTTCGTCGCGGATGCGATCGGACTCGGCAAAGTCCTTCGCCTTGCGCGCGGCGGTGCGGGCCGCGATCAGGCTTTCGACCTTGGCCGCGTCGACATCGCCGCCGCTCTGGCGGCGCGCCGCCCATTGCGCTGCCGTCTCGCCGAGGAAGCCGAGCAGCCGCAGCGAGGCGGCGAGATCGCCGCGCGCCTTCTCGTCGCCGCCCTGGGCGCGATTGCGCAGGCCGTGCAGCGCCGCGATGGCCTGCGGCGTGTTGAGGTCGTCGCACAGAGGATCGAGGACCGTCGCCGGCAGCGCGCCGCTCGGCGCGTCGCCGACCATCCAGTACCAGTCGTCGAGCGTCTTCCAGCTTTCCTCGAGACCCTTCACGGTCCAGTCGATCGGCTGGCGGTAGTGCGTGCGCAGCATGTTGAAGCGCAGCACCTCGCCGGGCCAGTCGGCGAGCAATTCGTGGATGGTGAAGAAGTTGCCGAGGCTCTTCGACATCTTCTCACCCTCCACCTGGAGGAAGCCGTTGTGCATCCAGTAGTTCGCCATCACATCGGTATGGAAGGCGCAGCGCGACTGGGCGATCTCGTTCTCATGGTGCGGAAAGACGAGATCGATGCCGCCGCCATGGATGTCGAAGGTCTCGCCGAGATGCTTCCAGCTCATCGCCGAGCATTCGATGTGCCAGCCAGGACGGCCCGGTGTCGTGATGCCCGCCGGCGACGGCCAGGACGGCTCGCCCGGCTTCGAAGGCTTCCACAGGACGAAGTCCTGCGGGTCCTTCTTGTAGGGCGCGACCTCGACCCGCGCGCCGGCGATCATCTCGTCCAACGGCCGCTTCGACAGCCGGCCGTAGTCGGGCATCGAGGGCACGTTGAACAGGACGTTGTCCTCGGCGACGTAGGCGTGGCCGTCCTTCACCAGACGCTCGATCAGCGTCTTCATTTCCTCGATGTGCTCGGTCGCGCGGGGCTCGACCGTCGGCGGCAGGCAGCCGAGCGCCGCCACATCGGCCTTGAAGTTCTTGTAGGTCTCCTCGGTCAGATCGCGGATCGAGACGCCGCGCTCGGCGGCACGCGCGTTGATCTTGTCGTCGACGTCGGTGATGTTGCGAACGTATTTGACGTGGGCGTCGCCATAGATGTGGCGCAGCAGCCGGAACAGGACGTCGAAGACGATCACCGGCCGCGCATTGCCGATATGGGCGAAGTCGTAGACCGTCGGCCCACACACGTACATGCGCACGTTCGCCGGGTCGATCGGGCGGAAAACCCGCTTCTCCCGCGCCAGCGTATCGTAAAGCTTCAGTTCAAAAGGCATCAGACACCCGTCGGCCTCTGGCCGGGCGTCTAATCGATCTCGAATTGAGAAAAGACGGCCGCAGCCAGCGTTGTGCGCTAGCTAATAATGATCTTGCGGACGATGCCGCAGATATGGTTAAGGCGGTCCATCGGGGCGCACAATGGTTTGTCGCGGGCGGGCCGTCAAGGGCCGCGCGCGCCGAGTTCCCACCCCCTCCCCGGGGCCGCCCGGCCCAAGGTTAAACGCAGTTTAAGGATTTTGCCCGCATTGTAGCGGCTGGCGCTCCCTGGACGGCGCCTCCACCATTCGAGCGACCTTCAGATGATGCGGACCCTCTTTGCCGGCCTCACCGCTGTGTTGTGCCTCGCGTCAGCCGCCCAGGCCGACGAGCGGCGTATGTTCATCATCGCCAACGATGCCGACGGCTACGGCATCGACCGCTGCCTCGCCAATGGCGATCGCTGCGGCGCCGCGGCCGCCAATGCCTACTGCAAGACCCGGGAATTCGTCTCCGCCGCGACCTATCATAAGGTCGATCGGGAGGAGATCACCGGCAGCGTGCCGACCGGTGGAACTTGCACCGGCGCCGGCTGCGAGCACTACGTGGCCATCGTCTGCACCCGCTGACGGCGGCCTTCCCCCGCGCATTTTCGAGGCCCGGCTTTGCCGGGCCTTTTTTATTTCCCGCGCCGGCTCGACAACAATTGAGTTCCCATCCATCCCCCGGTACCTATGGATTTCCATTATTGCCCCGAGGCGCATGCCCTATTCATTTACCCGTCCGCCGCCGAGGGCGCCGGCCAGCCTGGCCGCCGCGAAAGGCCCGAGTGACCGCCCGCTACGGCTACTGATCGCGGGCACGGTCATCGTGCCCATCGTTCTATTCGCCATTGCCGCCTGGATTTCCTACCAAGACCATTTCGCCGACGCCGAGGATCGCCTCCTGCGCACCTCGGCGCTGATGCAAGAACACGCCGCCAAGGTGTTCGAGACCTTCGAGGTCACCGAACGCTACATGGAAGAAGTGTTCGGCGACGTCAGCAACGACCAGATCCGCGCCCACGAAGCCGAATACAACGCGCGCATCCGCAACTTCATCCGCGACCTGCCGCAGCTGCGCGATCTCTGGGTGATCGACGGCAACGGCCATCCGCTGGTGTCCGGCACTGTCTATCCAATGCCGCAGCTCGATGTCAGCGACCGCGATTATTTCCGCGCGCTCAAGAACAGCGACATCACCACGCACGTCAGCGAAGTCGTGCAGGCCCGCGCCGCCGACACGACGTTCTTCTCCATCACGCGCAAGCGCAAGGGCCCTTCCGGCCAGTTCGACGGCGTCTATCTGGTGTCGATCGCGCCGGAATATTTCAGCAACTACTACGCAACGCTGCCCGAGAACGCCGTCAGCAATGCCGCCATCCTGCGCGGCGACGGCGCCATCCTGGCGCGCTATCCGGCCCTGCCCGGTTCGCCGCGGCTCGGGCCGAAATCGCCGATCATGGTTGCGATCGCACGCCAGCCCGGCGGCGGACTGGCGTCCGGCCCATCGTCGGTCGACAACATCAACCGCCTGGCGGCCTACCGCAAACTGCCGGGTCACGATGTCTATGTCATCGTCGGCGTCGCCGTGAACACCATCCGCATGGCCTGGCTGCGGAACATGTCGTCGCATTTGATCTTCGGCCTGCCCGCGACGCTCGCGCTGTTCGCGCTGGCGATGTTGACCTTGCGCAACACGCGGCAGATTTCGTCGGCCTACGCGCAATTGCGGGACGAGACGAACCGCCGCCAGACGACCGAGCTTGCCTTGCAGCAGGCGCAGAAGATGGAGGCGGTCGGACGCCTCACCGGCGGCATCGCGCACGACTTCAACAATTTGCTCACCGCGATCATCGGCAATGTCGAATTGGCGCTGCGCCGCGTCGAGGGCGCCGACGAACGCGTCGGCCGTTCGCTCTCGGCGATCCGGCAAGCCTCGCTGCGCGCCGCGACTTTGGTGCAGCGGCTGCTCGCCTTCTCGCGGCAGCATCCGCAAGAGGTCAAGGCAGTCGACATCAACCGCCTCGTCCGCGAAATGTCCGAACTCATTCACCGGACCATCGGCGAATCCATCGTCGTCGAGACGGTGTCGGCGAGCGGCCTGTGGCAGGCGGCGGTCGATCCGAACCAGCTAGAGAACGCCGTGCTCAATCTGGCGGTGAACGCACGCGACGCCATGCCGGAGGGCGGCCGCCTCACCATCGAGACCTCGAACGCGTATCTCGACGACGCCTATGTTCAACGCACCGGCGCCGATCTCAAGTCGGGCCAGTACGTCATGGTCGCCGTCAGCGACACCGGCACGGGCATGACGCCGGAAGTGCGCGACAAGGCCTTCGAGCCGTTCTTCACGACCAAGCCCACGGGCGTCGGCTCCGGCCTCGGGCTCAGCATGGTCTATGGCTTCGTGAAGCAGTCGAACGGCCATGTGCAGATCTACAGCGAGCCCGGACAAGGCACGTCGATCAAGATGTACTTCCCGCGCCTCGCCGACGAGGCGGCCTTCCCGGCCTGGACCGCGGCGGAAGAGCCGCCGATTCCGCGCGGCGACCGGCACAGCGAACGCATCCTGCTGGTCGAGGATGATCTCGACGTCAGCCGCTACGTCATCGAGGCCTTGTCGGATGTCGGCTATCGCGTCGACCATGCGGCGACCGCGGCCGCGGCGCTTGAATTGCTGACCGCGACACCCGACATCGACCTGTTGTTCACGGACGTCGTTTTGCCCGGCGGCATGAACGGCCGCCAACTCGCCAACGAAACGCAGAAGCTGCGGCCGAACCTGCCGGTGCTGTTCGCCACCGGCTATACGCGCAACGCCATCATTCACCACGGCCGGCTCGATGCCGGCGTCGAACTGCTGATCAAGCCGTTCACCACCGAGGCGCTGACCGCCAAGGTGCGCCAGGTGCTCGACGGCAAGAAGGCCTGAGCGCGCGGCTCACGCCTTCGCCAGCGCAACCGCTTCCTTGAGCACCTCGATATCGCCGATGTGGTTGGCGAGGATCAGCACCAGCTTGGTGTCGAGCTCGGCCGCCGCCTCCAGGCTCAGGCCGCGGCGCGCTTCCACCAAAGTGAGATAGGCTGCGTCGGGATCGGCGAACTGCAGCCGCGTGATCAGCCGGCTCATCCCGCCCTCCCCAAGGCACGGCGCCGCGCCGCCGCGATCTTGGCGCCATCGGCGTGACGCCAGCGCGCGGCCAGATGCTGATCGGGCCGTAGGAGATAAGCGGCGCCGGGCGTCGCATCGAGCCGCTGGCCGAGCACGCCGTCGCTGTCGATCAGATCCTCGCCGATGCAGATCGGCCTGACGCCCTCCGGCACCTCGGGCATCGCGCCGTTCTTGACGTAGAGCAGCGTGAACTCGCCGGCGACGTTGTCGAGGAGATGGCTTGCGACGCCGTCCTTGCGCAGCACCGGCGCGTCCGGCACCGGCGCGCCAAGCCGGGCACTGCCGCCGAAGCTGCTCTCGTCGGGGGTCGACAGCGGCGTGTCATAGACGGTCGCGACCGACAGGCGGCCGGAATTGATCATGCGGCGCGCGAACTCCGCCTTCGGCGCCATGGCCAGGACGGCGTTGCGCAACTGGCGCTCGGCCGGCGAATGCGGCGCGATGAAGTCGGTCGAGCGTGTCGAATGCGCGATGTTCTCGTCGGCCGCCTGGATGCGCTCGCGCTCGTAGCTTTCGATCAGCGAGGCGCCCGCCTCGCCCTCGAGCACAGCCGCGAGCTTCCAGGCGAGGTTCTCGGCATCCTGGATGCCGGAGTTCGCGCCGCGTGCGCCGAACGGCGAGACCTGATGCGCGGCATCGCCAATGAAGACGACGCGGCCGTGCACGAAGCGATCGAGCCGGCGGCAATTGAAGCGGTAGACCGAGATCCATTCGAGCGTGAACGGTATGTCGCCGAGCATCCGCCGCAACCGCTCGGTGACGCGCTCGGGCTTCTGTTCTTCGGCCGCGTCCGCATCGGGACCGAGTTGCAGATCGATGCGCCAGACATTGTCGGGCTGGCGGTGCATCAGCGCCGACTGCCCGGCATGGAACGACGGATCGAACCAGAAGCGCCGTTCGGTCGGGAAATCGGCCGCCATCTTAATGTCGGCGATCAGGAACTTGTCCTCGAAGGTGACGCCGGAAAAGCTCAGCCCCAGCATGTCGCGCGTCGCGGAACGCGCGCCATCCGCCGCGATCAGCCATGCGGCCTCGAGCGTATAGGGCCCGTCCGGCGTGTCGATCTTGAGCCGCACATGATCGTTATGCGGCTCGACGCCGACGAGCTTGTTCCGCCAACGCATGTCGATGGCATCGATCTCGCCAACGCGATCGCACAGCGCCTTCTCCAGATAGAACTGCTGCAGGTTGATGAAGGCCGGCATCTTGTGCCCGCTCTCGGGCAGCAGATCGAACGAGAAGACGAGTTCATTGCCCGAGAACACCCGGCCGAGCTTCCAGGTGACGCCTTGGGCGACGAGCTTCTCGCCGACGCCGAGGCGGTCGCAAATCTCCAGCGTACGCTTCGACCAGCAGATACCGCGCGAGCCTTCGCCAATGCGATCGGCGTCGTCGAGCAAGACCACCGGCACGCCGCGTTGGCCAAGGTCGATGGCGGTCGCCAGACCGACAGGCCCCGCGCCGACCACGACCACCGGATGGCGCACCGGCGCACCCGCATCCTGATCGGACGACCGGCGATAGGCAAAGGTATAGAGCGCGTGTCTCACGGCATCTCCTCACCAATCGTGGCGTCGCTTCGGACGCTCTTTTTCTTATCTAAGTTCTGCTTCTTATCTAAGTTCTGCGCACGCCGCGCGACGGCCTCACGCCGAACCCGCGCGGCTATCCTTGCAGCGCCGCCCACATCTCGCGGTCGCGCTCCGCCGTCCAGATCACCGGCCACTCGATGCCGCGCGCCTCGTCATAGGCGCGCGAGACGTTGAAAGGCAGGCAGTGCTCGTAGATGGCGTAGCTCTTGAACTTCGGGTCCATCGCCAGCCGGGCAAAGTCGAACGCTTCCTTCAACGAACGCCCCTTGGCGACGCTGTCCTTCACCGAGCCGTAGAGCGTGGAGAGGAAATCGGTGGTCAGCTCGATGCCTTCTTTCACCTGTTCGGGCGTCGTCAGCGCGGCGCCGCGGCCCGGCACCAAGGCGGTCGGCTGCATCTCCGCGAGATTGTCGAGCGTCGAGGGCCAGTCGGTGAAATGCGCATCGCCGCAGTAGCAGGCCGACTTGTATTCGACGAGATCGCCCGAAAACACGACGCCGCAGTCCGGCACCACGGCGATGACGTCGCCGGCCGTATGGCCGCGGCCGATATGCATGATGCGGACCTCGCGCCGGCCGAGCCAAACGGAAATCTGATCGGGAAAAGTCAGCGACGGCCACGTCAGGCCCGGAATGGTCTCCACGGCGCGGAACAGCCGCGGGAAGCGGCCGATCTCGGAATCCATGTCCTGCTTGCCGCGCTCGACGATCAATCCGCGCGTCGTATCGGACGCAAGGATCTCGGCGTTCTTGAACGCCGACGCGCCCAGCACGCGCACCGCGTGATAGTGCGTGAGCAGCACGTATTTGATCGGCTTGTCGGTGATCTTGGCGACGCGCGCGATGAGCTCGTTCGCCATTGCCGGCGTCGCCTGCGCGTCGATCACCATGACGCTATCGTCGCCGATAATCACGCCGGAGTTGGGATCGCCCTCGGCGGTGTAGGCGTAGAGCCCCGGCCCGATCTGGTCGAACGAAACCTTCTTCTCGCTCAGGTCTTCAGAGGAAGCAAAACCCTTGGCAACCATACCGTCGCACCTCGCGTGACGCTCGCGGCTCACCCGCGGCGATAGCGTACCACGTCTTGTTCGATGGCGCCGAAAATCGGCCGCCCCTGCGCGTCGTTCATTTCTATGCGAATTTTATCGCCAAATTTTAAGAATGGCGTCACCGGCTTGCCGAGACGGATCGTTTCGACCGTGCGCTGCTCGGCGATACAGGAATAGCCGAGGCCGCCCTCCTCGATCGGCTTGCCGGGCCCGCCATCGGCGTCGCGGTTCGAGACGGTGCCAGCGCCGAGGATCGTTCCGGCCACGAGCGCGCGCGTCTTGGCCGCGTGCATGATCAGCGCGGGGAAGTCGAAGGTCATGTCGTTGCCGGTCTGCGGCTTGCCGAAGAGCTTGCCGTTGACGAAGGACAAGAGCGGCAGGTTGACCTTGGCGCCGTCGAACGCAGCCCCGAACTCGTCCGGCGTCACCGCGACCGGCGTGAAGGAGGAAGCGGGCTTGGACTGCACGAAGCCAAAGCCCTTGGCGAGCTCAGGCCCGGTGAGATTGCGCAAGGTCACGTCGTTGACCAGCATGATCAGCTTGATCGCCGCCGCCGCTTCCTCGCGCGTCGCGCCCATCGGCACGTCGCCGAGGATGACGACGACTTCGGCCTCGAGATCGATGCCCCAGGCCTCATCGACCACCGGGATCGGATCGCGCGGCCCGAGAAAGATGTCCGAGCCGCCCTGGTACATCAGCGGGTCGGTCCAGAACGACGCCGGCATCTCGGCGTCGCGCGCCTGCCGCACCAGCGCGACGTGGTTCACATAGGCCGAGCCGTCCAGCCATTGATAGGCCCGCGGCAGCGGCGCGGCGCATCGTTGCGGATCGAATGGTTCGCTCGACAGGCGCCCGGCTTCCAGCGCTTCGGCGAGTTCGCTCAGGCGCGGCACGGCCGCGGCCCAGTCGTCGAGTGCCGCCTGCAATGTCGGCGCCACGCTGCCGGCGTCGGCGCAGCGCGTGAGGTCTTTCGAGACGACGACCAGCCGTCCGTCGCGGCCGTGCTTCAGCGAAGCGAGCTTCATGTCGGCTTTTCGCTACTTCGGCTCGCGCCGGGTGGGATCGAAGTGCTTCTTCAAGCCGCTCCAGCAGTCGATGTAGTTGTCCTGAAGCGTGTCGAGGCACGCCGCGTACTTCGTCACGCGCTGGCGGAAGCGCGTTTCGAACATGAAGGCAAGCGTGTTCGACAGCCGGACCGGCTTGAGTTCGCTGTTGCTGGCGTGCTCGAAAGCGTCGGTGTCCGGCCCGTGCGGCAGCATCTGATTGTGCAGGCTGAACCCACCGGGGACGAAGCCTTCGGGCTTGGCGTCGTAGACGCCGTAAATCAGGCCCATGAACTCCGACATGATGTTGCGGTGATACCAGGGCGGCCGGAACGTGTTCTCCGCCACCATCCAGCGCTCGGGGAAGATGACGAAGTCGATATTGGCCGTGCCCGGCGTTTCCGACGGCGACGTTAGTACCGTGAAGATCGACGGATCGGGATGATCGAACATGAGCGCGCCAACCGGCGAGAAGCGGCGCAGATCGTATTTGTACGGGTAGTAGTTGCCGTGCCAGGCGACGACGTCGAGCGGCGACTGGGAGACGTCCGTTCTGAACAGCTCCCCGCCCCACTTCACATAGAGCGTATGCGGCCCCTCGACGTCTTCATAGGCCGCGACCGGCGCCAGGAAGTCGCGCGGATTGGCAAGACAGTTGGCGCCGATCGGGCCGCGATCCGGCAGGATGAAGCCACCGCCGTAGTTTTCGCAGACAAAGGCGCGCACAGGCCCGTCGATCAGTTCGACACGGAAGATGACGCCGCGCGGGATGACGCAGATTTCGCCCGGCTCGATCTCGATGACGCCGAACTCGGTGCGGAAGCGGATCTTGCCATGCTCGGCGACGATCAGCATTTCGCCGTCGCCGTTGAAGAAGTGCTCGCGCTCCATCGAGCGCGTGACGAACAAGAGATGGCTCGCCATGCCGGTCTGGCTGTCGACATCGCCCGCGACGGTCACCGTGCGCAGGCCTGTCACGAAGGTGTGCTCGTCCTGCGGCATCGGCACCGGCGACCAGCGCAGTTGGCCGAGGGGCAGTTCGCTGTCTTCGCGCGTCGGCGCGGTCCGGATCGCGCCTGGGTCGATCTTGGTGAAGCGGCCCGTGTGCCGCACCGTCGGCCTGATGCGATAGAGCCACGAGCGCTGATTGGACGATTGCGGGGCCGTGAAGGGCGTGCCGGAAAGCTGCTCGGCATAGAGCCCGTAATTGCATTTCTGCGGTGAGTTGCGCCCGACGGGCAGCGCACCGGGCAGCGCCTCGGTCTCGAAGGTGTTGCCGAAGCCGGACATGTAGCCGGTCATTCTTGTCTCTCCCTGCCCGCGGGGGGCATGGTTATTTAGTTTCTTCTGTAACCAAGGTCAATTAGGCCGCATTGCATGGGCTTAGACGGGGCCCCACGCCGGCGAATCTCCGATCGTGAAATAGGCTCACGCGCGCCGCCGGCCGGTCACCCCGTCTCGGAAATTCGCTCATACGGCCACTAGCTTAGAATACTTCCAAGCTCGTTGCACCCGGTCGCAACTTCAGCCAATGTCTGTCCACGCTCGAAGGAGGTCCTGCCAATGGACCCCTCGGCGCCCAGGGGAATGCGGCAGCGCAATATGATCGATACGACGAAGGACTCGTCCGGCCTAACCGACGGCAGAGAGAGCGCGAGCCCCATGAGCCCCGGGCCCTCCGACGCCGCGCTCAAGCTCGAGGAATTCCTGCCCTACAAGCTCAACGTCTGCTCCAACCAGGTCTCGCAGGCGCTATCCCGCATCTATGCCGACCGCTACAAGATCGGCGTGCCGGAATGGCGCGTGCTGGTGACGCTCGGCGAGTTCGGCATGATGACCGCCAAGGCGATCGGCAGCCATAGCTGCATGCACAAGACCAAGGTGTCGCGGGCGGTCGCCCTGCTCGAGCGCCGCAAGCTTGTGGCGCGGCGCGCCAACCGCGCCGATCTGCGCGAGGCATTCCTTTCGCTCACACCGGCCGGCCGCGACGTCTACAATGAGCTGGCTCCGAGCGCGCTCGGCTTTGCCGAACAGCTCCTCGCGGTGGTCGATGCCGCCGATCGCGCCGCGCTCGACCGCGCCCTCAAAAAACTGATCGAACGCTCGTCGCAGATCAACGCCGATATCGCCAACCCGCGCGGCGGGCGTTAAACTGCCGGCGCAATCGTATCGCCGGAGTGCACTCAGTGAAGCTCTACACTTATTTCCGCTCGTCCGCCGCCTATCGCGTCCGCATCGCGCTCAATCTCAAGGGCCTGCC